>Ga0070737_10000815_pt1 | contig 55996 bp, 51 predicted proteins | sample Coa_R1_10_FD_66438 | JGI IMG/M metagenome (GOLD analysis project Ga0070737, IMG submission 66438) | Surface soil microbial communities from Centralia Pennsylvania, which are recovering from an underground coalmine fire - Coalmine... | ecosystem: Environmental > Terrestrial > Soil > Unclassified... | reverse complement strand
AACGTTGACGGCGCGTGAGCGCCGTGTTGGGCTCGGGCCACCGCGGCCCGGGCGTGTGCGCGGCCCGGGCTACCGCGGTCCGGATGCCGGCGAAGCGGGGACGCGGAGGATCCGCGCCGCCGGGCCGGGCAGGACCCAGTTCCAGCGGCCGAACAGGGAGACGAGCGCCGGGACGAGCAGCGCGCGCACGAGAAACGCGTCGATCAGGATCCCGGCGGCGAGCCCCGTGGCGAGCATCTTCAGGAACGACAGCGGCGCGGTCGACATCGCGACGAACGCGAGCGTGAGGATCAAAGCGGCGCTCGTCACGAGCCGGCCGGTGCGGCCGATGCCCTCGACCACCGCCGTCGAGGTGTCGCCCGTCTCGTCGTAGGCCTCGCGCATGCGGCTGAGGATGAACACCTCGTAGTCGATCGCCAGTCCGAACAGGAACGCGAACACGACGATCGGCACCCAGAACGTGATCGCGCCCGTCGCCGGCAGCCCGAACAGCGCGCGGCTGCCGTGCCCGTCCTGCCAGACGAGGACGAGGACCCCGTAGGCGGCGCCGAGGCTCACGAGATTGAGCACGACCGCCTTGGCGGCGAGCAGCAGGCTGCGGAACGCGCGCGCGAGCACGAGGAACGTGACGAGCGCGACGAGCGCGAGCAGCAGCGGGAAGCTGTCGTAGATCGCGTGGTTGAAGTCGACGCTCTCGGGCCCCGAGCCCGTCACCCCGAGCACGGCACGGTCGCCCCGGACAGCCGCGCGCACGCGCGCGATCACCGCGGTTCCCCCGCGCGCCCCGGTCTCCGGGCGCGGCAGGACGGTGACGAGCGCCGTGCCGCCGCGGGCGTCGGCGGGGCCCGACGGCGCCAGCGCCGCCCACACCCCCGGCACCCGGTCGAGGCGCGCCGCGACCCGGCGCGCGTCCCCGGGCGCGCCGACGAGCACGATGATCGGGTCGAGAACGCCGGTCGGCGTGCCGCCGGAGCGGAGCGTCTCAAGGCCCTGGCGCGGCTCGCCGGAGCGGGCCAGCGATGTCGTGAGCGGGCTTCCGATGTTGAGGCTCAACGCCGGCGCGATGAGCGCGCCGACGATCGCGAGGCCGGCGATCGCCGCCGGCCAGTGCGCGCGGTCGACGAGCCGCGCCCACCAGAACCACGGGGGGCTCGCGCTGTCGCGGCGGCGGAGGCGATGGCGATCGAGGCGCGGGCCGAGACTCGCCAGGCAGACCGGCAGCAGCGTGAGCGCGACGGCGACCGACACGAGCGGGATGAGGACGCCGCCCCATCCCATGCTGTGCAGGAACGGGACCGGGAGCAGCACGAGCGACAGCAGGCCGATCGCGACCGTGACGCCCGAGGCGGCGACCGCTCGCCCGGCGGTCGCCATCGTCAGCACGACCGCCTCGTCCGCGGATCGGTGCGCGGTCTCCTCGCGCCAGCGGGTCGTGACGAGCAGCGAGTAGTCGATCGCGACCCCGAGGCCGACCAGGCCGATGAGGAACTGCACGACGAAGTTGACGGTCGTGAGCTCGGTCAGCCCGAGCAGCAGCAGGAACGTCGTCGGGATCGCGACCGCCGCCATGATGAGCGGCAGCACCGCGAGCGCCGAGGCGAACACGATCGCGAGCACGACGAGCGCGCCGAGTCCGCCGAGCAGCGTCTCGACGAACACGCCGTTGCCGCCGCGCCGGCCGGTCGAGGACTGCAGCTGGTCGATGCCGGTCGTCCGCTCCGTGAATCCGGCGGGCAGCGCCGCGCGCACGGCGGCGGTGACCGCCGGTGTCGGGTCGGGGCTGCCGAAGCCGGCCTGGCCGGTGAACACGAGCATGAACGCGCTACGTCCGCCGGCGGTGAGGAACCGGGCGCTGCCGACCGTCCCGTAGCCGAGCACGCGATGGCGCCCGTGGTCGGACGCGGCCGTCTCCGCCCGGCGCAGGAGCGCCCGCCCGGCTGCTCCCGCGAGCGAGCGCCCCGCGGGCGCGGTGATGACCGGCACCGTCGGATCCTGGCCTCCGCCCTCCCCGTGGTACAGTGCCGCCACCTTCTGGCCCGTCTCGAAGCTCGGCCGGCCGGGCAGGTCGAACGTCTTGCCGAGCCGGCTCGTCGTGAGCGACGCGGTCGCGCCGCCGGCCCCGGCGAGCGCCACCCAGACGAGCACGACGAGGCGACGATGGGCGAGCACCCACCGCGTCCAGCTGACCAACGCGTCCCGCCGCCGCTCAGGCACCTGGGTGCTCACCGGCCGCGTTTGCATCTCACTCACCTCTGACATAGACTATAGCTTTCTCGACAAGATACTTTTTCAGAAAGTTACATCCATGTCAACCCCATCCGACGACATCTCCGGGATCGAGCCCGGGCGCGCCGAGGAGATCGAGGCGACGCGTGCCGCGTTGCGCCGCCTGACGACCGAGATCGACGCGCTCGACGCGCGCGCGGCGCGGTACGCGGGCGTCCACCGCACCGATCTGCACTGCCTCGACCTGCTCGCAAGCCGCGGACCGCTGTCGCCGTCGGAGCTCGCGCGCGCGATGTCGCTCACCTCGGGCGGCATGAGCATCGCCCTCGGTCGGCTCGAGCGTGCGGGCTACGTCCGCCGCGTGCCCAACCCGGACGACCGCCGCGGGGTGGTCGTCGAGGCGACCGAGCTGACGCGCCGGCGCGGGCGCGAGTTCTTCGGGCCGCTGGCGGCGATCGAACGAGAGATCCTCACCCGCTACCGGCCGCGCGAGCTGCGCGCCATCCACAGCTTCCTCGACGAGCTCGCGGCGAGGATCGCGGTGCACGATCCGTGAGTCAGCCGCGGAGCAGGCTGAGCATCGGCTCGGCGGCGCGCGTCGGGGGCGGCCGCCCCGTTCATCGTCGCCGTTGGGGGCCGCCCGTCGTGCGACGTTCCAGGTCAGCTGGAGGGATCGGGCGGGGGCCGGAGCAGCGAGCCGATCATCGCCCCGGCGACGCCGAGCCACGCGGCGAACCCGAGCCACACCTCGCCGCGGGCGATGTCGACCATGAACCCCATGTGGCCGGTGCGGCCGTACGCCGTGCTCGCGGCCGCGTACATCCCGAGCGGGAAGACCATGCTCCACCAGGCGGGCTCGTAGCGCAGGTGCTCGTGCAGGATGACGTGGCGTCCGATCGCGAACCCGAGCAGCAGCGGCATCCACCAGCTGCCGAACGCCCAGAGCAGGAACCCGAGCCCCGACACGACGTCCCGGGTGGCCGCGATCACGGGCAGCGAGGCGGGGAACTGGAGGATCCGCGCGGCGGCGAGCACGCTGATCGCGGTCGCGCCCATGTAGATCCAGTAGGTCGGGCTGAGCGCGTGGGGAGCGTGATCGAGCTCGAGCAGGTGGAGCGTGACGACGACCGCGAGCATGAGGTAGAGCACGACGCCGATCGCCCACAGCGCGACCGCGAGCGCCGCCATCGCGCGGGTGAGCGCCGGGTGCGAGGCGCCGACGATCGAGGAGGTCACCGACAGCGACTGGGTGGCGACGACGAGCAGGAACCAGCTCCCGTTGACGCCGGGCAGCATCGAGCCCGCGCGTCGCCCGATGACCATCGCGCCGAGAATCCCGTAGGTGAGGACGAGCCACACGGGGACGCTCGCGGCGCCGAGCACGAGCGCCGCGGTCGGATCCCGGGCGAGCGCGAGGCGCACGGCGATGACGTTGGCCGCCGCGACCATGCTGAAGTATCCGAACGCCCGGCTCGGGTCGCGGGCGTCGGCAAGGGCGCGCTGCCGGTAGCCGACCGCCCGCCAGACGTAGGCGACGAGCAGCAGCGCGAACGCCAGGCACGCGATCACAAACAGCGCATCCGACAGCGCCGCCTCGCGAACCAGGGCCAGGCCCGTGGAGACGATGCCGGTGGCCATCACCCAGGCGCCGTAGCCCGGGCTGAGCGCGGCGATCTCCCGGCGCAGCCGGCCTGCCGTCGCGCTCACAGTGCGCCCCCTGCCGGGAGGATCGGCGCTCGCCACCACATCGTCGGATCGACGAACACTCTCCCAGATCGCAGGTGTGGCCGCCTCTCCCAGCTCGCGGTTCGCAGCCGCCTCGCAACCGCTCTCAGGAGGGCGCGCGGCGCTCGACGCGGGTGACGATCGGGGAGCGGGCGACGAGGATCACCCCGATCGTCATGAGCACGAGGCTGACGAGCTCGACGCCGACGAACAGGGGCGCGAGCCGGATGCGCTGGGCGAAGAGCCCGACGCCGAGCGCGATCCCGCAGAGCGGCTCGGCGATCGTGAGCGCGGGCAGCGATGCCGGCAGGGGCGCGAGCTTGAACGCGTTCTGGTTGAGCGCGATGCCGACGACCGCGACCGTGAGCAGCGCATAGGGCTGCCACGAGGCGAGCAGCGCGCCGACGCCGTGACCGAGGCCGTCGACGGTGCGCTGGGTGAGCGCGTCCTGCACCCCGAACAGGATTCCGGCCGCAATCGCGACGACGGTCGCCTCCTCGCCGAGCGGGAACCGCTTCGCGCCCCACACGAGAGCGATCACGAGGCCGAACACCGCGACGCCGCAGACCACCCAGCTCAGCCCGGGCACCGCGGCGCGCGCCACCCGCGCCGGCCCGGCGGCCGCCATGAAGCCCGCGAGCCCGGCGATCAACAGGCCGGCGCCGAGGTACTCGCGCAGACCGAGGCGGGCCCGCTGCCAGGCCGCCGCCAGCGGCAGCGCGAAGAACAGGTTCGTCGCCTCGAGCGGCTCGACGAGCGTGAGGCTGCCCCGCCCGAGGGCGAGCGCGCCGAGCAGGTTGCCGCCGACCATGCTCGCGATGCCGAGCAGCCACAGCGGGCGCCGGGCAAGCTCGATGAGGAGCCCGGCGGACAGGTCCGAGCCCGGGGTGGCCGCCTCGGCGGCGACATGCTGCTGCACGACGAACCCGACCGCGAGCAGGAAGGCTCCGCCGAGCGCGTACGCGTACACGCTGCTCATCGCCCGGTGGCTCCCTTGAGAGACGGCCGGCGAGCACGCGGGCGCGTTCCGTGTCTCACAGCGAACCTCGTGAAGTGGTCGGGACGGCATCGCGGGGTAACGCAGTTGCGAGGGCCGCCCGCGAGCCGCGCGGTCGTCCGCGCGGAGTGACCTGAGGGCGGTCGAGCGAACCCCCACACAGGAGGAAGGCAGATGGGAACCGAAGCACGAATCGGACTGCTCTTGGGCGCGGCCTCGTGCCTGCTCGCGGTCATGGTCGACTGGATCGTCGAGGAGCTCGGCGGCGACTGAGCCGGTCCGCTACTCACTGGATCCTCGCGCGTCGGCGCCCTCCGGTCGGCGGTGGCCCTCCTCCTGGGCGGCTCGCTCGCCGTGGAGGGCGGGCGCGCGGGCCAGCGCGACCGCGCTGACGCTCATCACGGCACCCGCGAGGATCGCCAGCGCGATCCAGAACCCGCTGCGAAACGACTCCCCGAACACGGTCGCGCCCCAGATGATCGACACGTAGGGGTCGGCGAGCGTCATGCCCGGTTGGGCGGCGACGAGCCGGCCGGCATTGTCCGCGTTCTGGCGCAGCCACACCGCGGCCACCCCGGCGGCGATCGCCCCGTAGAGCTGCCAGGCGGTCAGGACGCCGAGGAGGCCGCCGTGTGAGAAGTGCTGGGTCATGCCCTTCATCAGCGAGGCGGCGAGCCCGTCGGCGGTGCCGGTGCAGACCCCGAGCAGCATCGCCCGACGACCCCGGTCCGGCTGGCGGCGGGCGATGAGGAACACCGTCGCCGCCAGCGCCGATGTCGCCACGATCGCCATCAGCCACACGAAGGCGGGAATGCGGCTGCGGCCACCCGAGGGTCCGAGGAACGCGATCAGCCCGATCGTGCCGAGCGTCATGCCGACGACCGCCAGCCACTCGCGCCGGCCAAGCGCTCCCCCGAGCCAGATCGCCGAGGCGACGAGCGTCAGCGGCAGCTCGAGCACGAGCAGCGGCTCGACCGCCGCCAGCGTCCCGAACCCGAGCCCCGCCGCCTGGAGCAGAAACGAGCTCGTCATCATCCCGATGCCCGCCAGCCACACCGGCTTGCGCACGAGGTGCGCGATCAACCGCATGGAGAACTCGAGGTCGACCGGCTCGTCGCGGTTCGCGGCCCGCTGCAGCACGTTCGAGCCGGCGTTGGCCACCGCCGCGAGGACCCCGAGCGCGTAGGCGAGCACGATCATCCCCCCGCGCTACCCGTCCGCCGGCGAGGTATCTGCGCCGGCGCTCCTGATTGTCGGGAGCACGACCAGCGGGACGATCGTCTCGTCCGCACCCGGATGCGCTTCACTGCAGCGCATGGGTGAGGCGGAGGGAGACGGTTCGGGCGGGGTCCCGGTCGTTCCGCGGCGGCTCGCGGCGCCGTTCGCAAGCGGTGGCGAGGTCGGCGCGCACCTCGCGGAGCTCGACTGGTCCCGGACCGCTGTCGGCCCGCCCGAGGGCTGGCCGCAGAGCCTCCGGACGGTTGTGCGGGTGCTGCTCACGTCGAGGTTCTCGATGTGGATGGCCTGGGGCGAGGAGCTGACGTTCTTCTGCAACGACGCCTACCGGCGCGACACGCTCGGTACGAAGTTCCCGTGGGCGCTCGGCCGCCCCGCGCGAGAGGTGTGGGAGGAGATCTGGCCGGACATCGGCCCGCGGATCGCCCACGTGATGGGGACCGGCGAGGCGACCTGGGACGAGGCGCTCCTCCTGTTCCTGGAGCGCTCCGGCTATGTCGAGGAGACGTATCACACGTTCTCCTACAGCCCGCTGGGCGACGACGAGGGGCGGGTCGCGGGGATGCTGTGCGTCGTCAGCGAGGACACCGACCGGGTGATCGCGGAGCGTCGCATGGCGACCCTGCGCGATCTCGGCTCCGAGCCCCCGAACGTCGAGGACGAGCACGAGTACCTGCTCGCGGCCGCGCGCCATCTTGCCGCCAACCCCCGCTCGCTGCCGTTCACGCTCACGTACCTGTTCGACGAGGACGCGATGGTCGCCCGCCGGGTCGCCCTCACCGGCATCGATCCCGGCCACCCGGCCGCGTCGACGGCGATCGCCGCGTTCGGAGCGCGTCCGCCGTGGCCGATCGACGAGCTGCGCGAGGGGCGCGAGGTGATCGTCGAGGGGATTGACCACCGCTTTGCCGGATTGCCGACGGGCGCGCGCGGGGAGCCTCCGACGAGCGCGCTTGCCGCGCCGCTGCTCCAGCCCGGCGGCGAGCGGCCCTACGGGTTCCTGGTCGCGGCGCTGAACCGCCACCGCCCGCTCGACGACGACTACCGGGCGTTCGTGGGGCTGGTCGCCCAGCGGCTCGCGGCCGGGATCGCGGCCGCCCGCAGCTATGCGGCCGAGCGGCGCCGCGCGCAGGACCTTGCCGAGCTCGATCGGGCCAAGACGGCGTTCTTCTCGAACGTGAGCCACGAGCTGCGGACGCCGCTCACGCTCATGCTCGGGCCGCTCGGCGACGCGCACGCGGCCGGGGAGGCGCTCGATCCCGGCCAGGTTGCGCTCATGCACCGCAACGCCCTGCGGCTGCTCAAGCTCGTCAACGGGCTGCTCGACTTCTCGCGCAGCGAGGCGGGCCGGATGCGGGCCGCGTTTCGGCCGGTCGACCTCGCGGCGCTCACCGCGGAGCTTGCGGGGACGTTCCGGGAGGCGACCGACCGCGCCGGCCTCGAGCTCGTCATCGACTGCGAGCCGCTGCCCGAGCCGGCATACGTCGACCCCGACCTGTGGGAGCGCATCGTCCTCAACCTGCTCTCGAACGCGTTCAAGTTCACGCTCGAGGGCCGCATCGCGGTGCGGCTGCGCCCGGTCGACGGCCGGCTCGAGCTGAGCGTCGCCGACACCGGCCCGGGGATCGCGCCCGACGACCTCGAGCAGCTGTTCCAGCGCTTCCAGCGCCTGACGACCCGGGAGGCGCGCAGCCACGAGGGCACCGGCATCGGGCTCGCGCTCGTCAAGGAGCTCACCGAGCAGCACGGCGGGACGGTGGCCGTGGAGAGCGTCGTCGGCGAGGGATCGCGCTTCAGCGTGCGTATTCCGCGCGGGCGCGCGCACCTGCCGGCCGAGCAGGTTCATGACGACGACGGCGCCCCGCGGGCGGCGAGCGCGTCGCTGTTCGTCGAGGAGGCGCTCGCCTGGCTTCCCGCCGGCACCTCGACCGAGGTCGCGGCCGAGATCGCCTCGGACGGCGCGCCGGCCGACGAGCGGGTGCTCGACGCCGCGCGGCGGGTGCTGATCGCCGACGACAATCCGGACCTGCGCGCGTACCTCACGCGCCTGCTCTCGCCCCACTGGCGGGTGGAGGCGGTGAGCGACGGCGAGACGGCGCTCGCCGCCGTGCGGGAGAACCCGCCCGACCTGCTCGTCACCGACGCGATGATGCCGGGCCTCGACGGCTTCGAGCTGGTTGCGGCGGTGCGCGCCGACCCGGCGACGCGGGAGCTGCCGGTCATCATGCTCTCGGCCCGCGCCGGCGAGGAGGCGGCGATCGAGGGGCTGCAGGCGGGGGCGGACGACTACCTGCCCAAGCCGTTCTCGGGCCGCGAGCTGCTCGCGCGGGTGCGCGCGAACCTCGAGCTCTCGCGGGTGCGTCGCGACGCCCGCGCGGCGCTGAGCGATGAGCGCCGCCGGCTCGAGCAGACGATCGAGCAGCTGCCGGTCGGCGTGATCCTCGCCGAGGCGCCGTCCGGCCGGCTCGTGATGGCGAACGACCGCGTCGAGGAGATGCTCGGCCATCGGTTCGTCGCGGCGGAGAGCGTCGAGGAGTACGAGGCCCACCGCGGCCTGACGCCGGCGGGCGAGCCCCTGCCCGCGCGGGGCTGGCCGCTCGCACGCGCGATCCGCGACGGCGAGGTCGTCCGCGACGAGGACCTGCTCTACGAGACGGGCAGGGGAAGGCGGATCACCGTCCGCCTCAGCGCCGCCCCGATCCACGACGAGGCCGGCCGCATCTTCGCCGCCGTCGCCGTCATGCAGGACGTCACCGAGCAGCTGCGGATCGAGCGGCTGCTCGCCGCCCAACGCGACGTCCTTGAGATGGTCGCCCGGCGCGAACCGCTCACCAGGATCCTCGAAGCCATCGCGGGTGCGGTCGACGAGCTCTCCGCGACCGGCGCCCGCTCCTCGGTGCTGCTGCGCAGCGCCGACGGCAAGCGCCTGGAGCACGGCGCGGGGCCCAGCCTCCCCGAGGCGTACAACCGCGCGATCGACGGGATCGCGATCGGACCGGACACGGGCTCGTGCGGCGCCGCCGCGTACTCCGGCGAGACCGTCGTGGCCACGGATGTTCGCACCGATCCGCGTTGGCTCCGCTTCCGCGAGCTTGCGGCGACTCACGGGCTCCGCGCCTGCTGGTCGACGCCGATTCAGGCGACCGACGGCGAGCTCGTGGGAACATTCGCCGTCTACCACGACGAGCCGCATGCCCCGACCGACGAGGAGCGTCGGCTCGTCGAGCTGTTCGCCCGCACCGCGGCGGTCGCGATCGAGGGCACGCGCGACGCCCGCGCTCGCGCCCGACAGCTCGCGGAGCTGCAGGAGAGCCTGCTGCCGCGCGCGCTCGCCGAGATCCCCGGCCTCGACGTTGCCGCCGCGTTTCACCCGGCGACCCGCGGCCTCGACGTCGGCGGCGACTTCTACGACGTGTTCCCGCTGCGCGAGGACGCCTGGGGGTTCGTGATCGGCGACGTCCGCGGCCACGGCGCCGCCGCGGCTGCCGTCACCGCGCTGACCCGGCACACGACCCGGACGGTCGCGCTGCTCCGGCCCGAGCCGCGCCAGGTGCTGGAGACGGTCAATGCGGCGCTGCTCGCCTCCGACTACGACCGGTTCTGCACCGCCGTCTACGGCGTCGTGCGGCCGCACCCGGCGGGAGCGACGCTCCGGCTCGCCTGCGGTGGCCATCCGCCGCCGCTCGTGCGTCGGGCCGACGGTCGGGTCGAGTCGCTGTCCGCTCACGGGCCGCTGCTCGGGATCTTCGACGGTCCTCTGTTCCCCGAGATCAGCGTCGAGCTCTCAGCGGGCGACGTGCTGCTGCTCTACACCGACGGCCTGATCGAGCGCAACCCGCGGCTCGGCGATGAGCGGCGGCTGTCAGAGGTGCTCGCCGCCGCGAGCGGCCCCGACGCGGCGGGCCTTGTGCACGAGATCGAGCGCGAGGCGATCGGGTCCCGCCTGCCCGACGACATCGCGATCCTGCTGTTGCGGGCACGGGAACTCGAGGTCGTGCGCGCCGACGGAACGCCGAGCGAGGCGGCCGCCGGCCGGCGGCGGACGTGAGCCTGCGGCCAGGCGCGCCGCGCATCACGTCATCTGCCGGACGCCCGCCTCGCTCGCGACCCCGTCGATCGCGCGGCTCGGGTCGTCGTCCGTGGCGACGCGGGCGCGGCCGCGGCGGAACGTCGGCAGCACCGGCCGGTGCTGCTCGCCCTCGAGCTCGAACGCGAGCACGGAGTAGGCAGCGAGGCCGAGCACGACGAGCGAGACGATCCCGGCCGCACGCGCCCATGTCGAGCCCGCGCCCACCTCGTAGACGCCCGTGAGCACGAAGCGGATCCCGGCGAGCGCGAACACGGTGCCCGGCAGGGGCTTGAACGTCGCCATCGCGATCGCCGAGAGCATGAGCACGCCGCCCGCGGCGATGAGCATGAGCCCGAGCTCGCCGCTGCGCGAGCCCGGCGCCGAGCTGAGGTGCACGAGCCCGAGCCCGAGCCAGCTCGCGGCGAGGACGCCGATCGTCGCACCCGCCGCGCCGTCGCGGCTCAGGTACGCGAACACACAGCCCAGGAACTGGAGCACGAACGGGACCGAGATGAGGATCAGCCCGAGCGTGTGCGCCTGCGTCGGCTTGAACCAGCGCAGGTCGAGTCCGGCCTGGGCGAGCGAGGCGATCGCGAGCCCCGACATCGCAATCGTCAACGGAGAGCCGACGGGCCGCAGGAAGATCCGGGTGGGAGGGGTGCCATCGCTTGTCATGAGCGGAGCGGTATCCCGCGTGCTCCGGCGGTAACACTCCGAGTGGCCAACCGGGGCCGATGGGTGCGTCAGATGACAGCGGGGACGGGTTTTGACTTGCGGTCGCCGTTGCCGGGTAGTCGCCGCGCCATGGTGCGTCTGAGCGAGTCGGTGCGGGGCGGCCGCCCCGCGCGTCACACCCGGTGAGGGGCGCCGAGCCGACCCGGCGCGGGCGGGCTGGTCCTAGGGTCGGGCGGCGGCCCTCTCGAACAGCGCGGCGGCGTTGATGAGCGACAGGTGGGTGAGCGCCTGGGGGAGGTTGCCGACGAGCTCCCGGGAGCCCGGCTCGATCTCCTCGGAGTAGAGGCCGACGTCGCCGGCGAGACCGAGGAGCGACTCCATCCGCTCGGCGGCGTCGTCCAGGCGACCGGCGAGGGCGAGCGCCTCAACCGCCCAGAACGAGCAGGCGAGGAACGCGTTCTCCTCCTCCCGTGCCTCGCTGTAGCGGTAGAGCAACGGCGCTCCGGCGTCGAGCTCGTGAAGCACGGCGTCGATCGTCGCCCCGAACCGCTCGTCGCGTCCGTCGACGAATCCGCGACGCGCCGCGAGCAGGCAGGCGCAGTCGAGGCTCTCGGTGCCGGCGTGGGTGACGTAACTCTGCCGTGACGCCGACCACAGCGTGTCGTCGACGTACGCGCGGACAGCGTCGCGCTCCCGGGTCCAGTCATCGACGTGGCGCGCCGGCGCCTGCCCGGCGTCCACGAGGTCGAGCGTGCGCTGGAGCGCCACCCAGACGCCCATCTTCGAGCTCGTGTACTGCTCGTAGTCGGTGAGCTCCCAGAGGCCGGCGTCGGGATGGCGCCAGGTCGCGCAGAGCACGTCGGCGAGGTCCGCGACCCGCTCGCCGGTCTCGGCGTCGAGCAGTCCGCCGCCCTCGACGTGCATCCAGACAGTCTGCAGGAGGTCGCCGAACCCGGAGAGCTGAAGCTGGCTGCGTGCCTGGTTTCCGATCTTGACCGGACGTGAGCCGCGGTAGCCGTAGAGCGGAAGCTCGGACTCCGAAGGGGCGGCCGACCCGTCGAGTCGGTAGAGCGGCGCCGGACGCGGGTGGCTGCCGGCGGCGGCTCGCAGCATCCACAGGAGCGAGCGGTGCGCGTCCTCCTGCAGGCCGAGATGCATGAACGCGTCCAGGGTGAAGCCGCAGTCGCGGATCCAGCCGAAGCGGTAGTCCATGTTGCGCGTGCCGCCGACGACCTCGGGCAGCGAGGTCGTCGCCGCCGCGGGCATCGCGCCGCTTCCGGGGTCGGTGAGGAGCCGGAGCGCGAGCAGGCTCCGCGAAACGGCCTCCTTCCACGCCCCATCGTAGCCGTGGCGGCCGACCCAGCGACGCCACACCTCGGCCGTCCAGTCGAGCCGGCGCTCGACCGCCGCGCGGTGCGGCAGCATCGTCGGCTCGTCCTGGCTGATGACGAGCGCGAGCGTCGCGCGCGAGCCCTCGGCCGTGCTGAACGCGCCGCTCACCGCCGCGCCGTCGTCGATCTGCGGCTCGCCGGCGTCCCACGCAGCGAGCGCGAGCCGGACGCCCGGCCCGGAGGCGACCGCTCCGCGGTCGCGGCGCGTGAAGCCGGCCGGCCGCGTGCCGAACTCGAAGCGCGGCTCGACCCGCCAGGCGAGCTCCACGCTCCCCGAGAGGCCTTCGACCCGGCGCACGAGCTCACGCCAAGGAGGGAGCGCTCCCTCCTCCAGCGTCATCGCGTCGGTGACCCGAACGGTGCCGTCCGCGGTGCGGTAGGTCGTCTGCAGGACGTTCGTGTCGGGCAGGTACTCCCGCGCGGCCTCGTAGGGCGCTGTCGGCGCGAGCGCGAAGCGCCCGCCGCGACCCGGGTCGAGCATCGCGGCGAACACGCCCGGCGAGTCGAATCGCGGCGCGCACAGCCAGTCGACCGACCCGTCGGGCGCGATCAGCGCGGCGGTGCGGCCGTCGCCGACGGCGGCGTAACGGCCGATCGGGAAGAAACCGTCGAGCCGCTCCACGGCCGTTGTCGACGCGGGCGCCTTGGCGGGGCTCATCGGGCGGCCAGCGCGGCGGCACCGACCGCGGCCGCGCCCGTCAGTGCTCCCAGCACCCCGCGGCGATGCTTCGTCGCCCACAGTTGCGCGCTGCGCGGATGCGCCTTCTCGTCATACGGGCCCCGGGCGCCCGGGTCCCCGGGGGGCGCCTGGAACAAATTGTCCTGGCGATCCGGGTCCTTCTTCGTGTCGGTGAGCTGGCTGCTCACCCCGGTCTTCGCCAGGAACCGCTCGACCAGCCAGGGCGCGAACTTGTTCCCCCACACGGTCTGCACGGTCGGCATCCCGACGTAGACCTCGCGCCGGCGGTGATGTGCGGCCCAGTGGATCGCGTCGGCCGCGACCTCGGGCTGATAGAAGGGCGGGACCGGCATCGAGCGGGTCTCGAACTTGTCGCGAGCGTGCAGGAACTGGGGAGTGTTGATCCCCGGCAGCTGGACGATCGTCAGGTGCACGTTCGACCCCGCGTTCCGGAGCTCGGTGCGCAGCGACTCGAACACGCCCTGCAGCGCGTGCTTGGCGCCGCAGTACGGCGCCTGCAGCGGGATCCCGCGGTACGCCATCGCCGAACCGACCTGCACGATCGTTCCGCGGTCGCGCTCGCGCATCCGCTTGAGCGCCGCGCGCATCCCCCACACGCTGCCGAGGTAGGTGACCTCGGTCGTGCGGCGGAACTCGTCGGGCTCGACGTCCCAGAAGTACGCGAACACCGTCGACATCGCGTCGTTGATCCAGATGTCGATCGGCCCGAGCGCCTCCTCGATCGCCTGAGCCGCCGCGTCGACTCGGTCCGCGTCGGCGACGTCGACCGGCAGCACGAGCGCCCGCCCGCCGGCCTGCTCGACCTCGCGCCGCGCCACCTCGAGCGCCTCGCGGTTGCGCGCGATCAGCCCGATGCTCACATCGGGCCCGGCGAACCGGCGCACGACGGCGCGGCCGATCCCGCTGGACGCGCCTGTGATCGCAACAACCTCGTGTGCCATGGCCGGCCTGCTACCCGAGCCGGCCGCGGCGACACACGGCGAGCCGGGTTCCGGCCCCGAGGGTTCGCCGCCGAACGGCCGGGTTGCGCTCCACCGGCAGGATGGGTAGCGGGGACCGTCCGACGTCGAGCTCACTTCGCGCGGCAGCGATGACGCCGAGCTCACGCGCGGTGGCTCTCGACCCGGGTCACGCGCGCCGCGCGGACCGCCCCGGGCGCGAGCGCGGCGGATGGCGCACGCGGGCTGCAGCCGCTCGCCGATCGGCGGAGGACGCGAAGACGGAAAGCCGTCAGCCTGCGGGCACGGGGCCCTCCGGGGAGAGGGCGCCCCCGAGCAGGCGCAGGCTCTCGGGGTCGTGGAGGTAGTCGACGGCCGCGCGGGTGAGCAGCCAGCGGTCCTGGCGCGGTCGCGTGAGGAGTTCGGCGTCCGCGAGTCGGTGCAGCGCGAGCGTGACGGTCGGACGCTGCACGCCGATGATCATCGCGAGCACCTCGTGGGTGAGCGGCAGGTTGACGGTGATGCCGGCCGGGCCGACGGTTCCCCAGCGCTCGGACAGGAGCCAGAAGGTGACGAGCAGCCGCGCGTCGGCCCGAGGGAACTGGTTGACGGCCTGGCTGAGCGCGAGCGAGCGGCCGCGGGTCGCGACCCGCTGCATGAGCGCACTGACGATCGTCGGCCAGCCGCCGACGCATTGCGCAAACCGGGTGTCCATCACCGCGAGCTGGGCCGGCCGCGCGACGCGCCACGCCATGCTGATCGCGAGCGGCTCGTATTCACCGTCTGCATCCCAGGGGCGGATGACGTCCCCGGGCCCGAACAGCTCGCAGGCCGTCCGCTGTCCGACATGGACCATGCGGAGCATCACGCCTCGAATCAGGTAGAGGCCGAGCCACCCCGGCGTGGCCGTTTCCCGGATCGGAGCCGGGTCCCACTGCGGGCCGATCACCTCCAGCACGACCGCCTGCGAGCACTTGCGCGCCGCCTCCAGCTGCTCGCCACGCAGCGGGCCCGCGAGGTCCGGATCGATGTCGAGCACCCGGACCGTCTCGGACGAGCGCAGGGCGGACCTCGTCATCCCGATCAGGCCCGGTGCTCGCGATTGGTGCCGAAACCTCCCATGCTCTCCGTGCGGTACCCGGGCGGCCCAGGCCGGGAAACTCGGGCACGCTCCGCCGCCGTCCCGGCTCGCAGATGCGGGATGCGCGCCCCTCGCGCGAGCCGGGTCTCGTGGCGGCGACCCGGTGCGCACTGTCGCGCGACTCGGAGGCGCTGCCCCGCAAGACGGTCACACGCGAGGGCCGTCATCCCACGAACCTCGCCCCGCTCGTGGGGATCGCCCCGCCGGGCTGATCAGCGAGCACCTCGAGGCGACCGGGTTCGCGCATCAGCCGCGGCGGGTCTTTCGCTGAGGCGAGGGGATCGACGGGGCCTCCTGGACGTCGATGACGATCTTGCCGTGCACGTGCCGGCCGGCCTGTCGCTCGACCGCTTCGCGGATCCGCTCGATCGGGAAGCTCGCGGCGATCGGCACCCGGATCTCGCCGGCGGCGACGAGCCGGGCGACCTCGTCGGCGGCGTCGGCCGCGTTGGCGCCGTTCGCCGGGGTGATTCCGTCGACCTGGGCGGCGATGGTCGTGATGCGCTCGTCCGCGACGCCGAGGTCGCGGGCGGCGTGCACGGTGTCGGTGCCGTGAAGGTCGATCGCCGCATTGACCCCATCCGGCGCGAGCGCCCGGACTCGGTCGGCGAGTCCGTCTCCGTAGGCGACGGGCTCGGCCCCGAGGCTCCGCAGGTAGTCGGACGACGTCGCCGATCCCGTCGCGATCACGCGTGCGCCGGCGAGTCGGGCGAGCTGCACGGCGAAGACCCCGACGCCGCCCGCCGCGCCGCCGATCAGCACCGTGTCGCCTCGACCGGGATCGATGACCGCGAGGGCGGCGGCGGCCGTGCAGCCCGCGATCGTCAGCGTGGCGGCGGTGCGGTCATCGACGCCGTCGGGCGTCCGGTGAGCGTCGCCGCCGGCGGCGATCGGCGCCGTCGGCTTGACGACGACGTGGTCGGCGAGCGCGCGGGACAGCGCTCCCCCGAAGACACGGTCGCCGATCGCGAAGCCGATCACGTCGTCACCGACTTCGTCCACGGTCCCGGCGTAGTCGGTACCGAATCCGGACGGCAGGCGCAGGCCGAAGCGAGCGGCGGTCGCCGCGTCAGAGGTCATGAACCAGTCCATCGGGTTCAACCCAGCCGCGGTGACCCGCACGCGAATCTCTCCCGGCCCGGCGTGCGGTGCGGCGACCTCGCGAAGCTGCAGGACCTCCGGGCCGCCGAACGCCTCCAGCCTGACCGCCCGGCTCGGTTCTGAGAGTACCTGGTCACCGTGCGCGTGCATCGCCTTGTCTCGCCTTCGGGGTGAATGGCCGCAACGAAACGGACTACGCTCCGTTTCCGTGCGACGACGCTACCACAAGCGGAGCGTGATCCGTTTTGGCTGACGCGGACCGTTCGGCGCAGCGCTCCGACGCGGCCCGCAACCGTCAGCAGGTGCTCGCGGCGGCGAGCCGGACCATCGCATCGGGGAACGGCTCCCCGTCGATGCGCGCGATCGCCAACGAGGCCGGGGTCGGCATCGCCACCCTCTACCGCCATTTTCCGACTCGCGAGTCGCTCGTCGAGGCGGTGTACCGCGATCAGGTCACGCGCCTCCTCGCCGGTGCCCATGAGCTGCTGGCGCACCTGCCACCCGTCGAGGCGCTGCGACGCTGGATGGACCTGTTCGGCGAGTGGATCGCGACCAAGAACGGCATGCTCGACACGCTGCTCGCGCTCATCAGGTCGGGGGACATATCCCACGCCCAGACCAGAGCCGAGTTGCTGAAGGCGATCACCGCGATGCTCGACGCCGGCCGAGCCTCGGGCGACCTCCGCGCCGACGTCACCGCCGAGGACATCGCCGCCGGCCTCGTCGGCATCTTCACGGTCGCGCCGCCGCCCGAGCACGCGGACAGGGCCGATCGCCTGCTCGACGTTCTCATGGACGGGCTCCGGACGGTCCGCTGACGCTGCCTCCGCGGGGATGAGCGTGTCGTTCTGCGGTCTCGCCACACCTCCCCCGGCCGAGCGGCTTTGGCGAGATCGCAGGTCTCGGGTTCCACACCCGCATCGGACCGGCGCGGCCCCGGGCGCGCCGCAGCAGTCAACACCAACCACGGTGGTCGAGGGTTTTCCTTTCACGACCCGGCCGGGCAGGGATTCGAAGTTCTCGCGTGCGGGACGCAATGCACCAGCAGCGGTGGCTCGATGCCCTGGAGGAGCCCGGCGGCCCGCATGCGCGGCCCCCGACTCGTTCCCGTGCGAGCGAGAGAAGCGCGCTCCGAGTAGCTGGACGGCGCCTCGGCGAGACCGGCGGGGTCTCGCCGCAGAGCGCCAACCGCGACCGGCCCGCGCAGATGGGTGCCGGTGCGATGGCAGTTTTGGGCGCCGTCCGCGGTGTGGCAGTGGCAAGCCTACATGGGAGTGTTGTGCGTGATCGTGGCCAGGGCGCTCGCCGGCGGCGGGGAGAAGCTGTAAAACTTCCCGGGGCTCTTGGAGCCCCTCTTGCCCAGGCCGATGCCCGCGTGCTCGAGCGCGGCCACGATTCCGGCGATGCTCTTGATCGAGTAGCCCTGGAAGGAGCGGTCGTCGGGGAGCTTCTTTTCGGCGAACCGTGCGAGCGCGAGGTGTTGGGCCTCGACGCCGCCGATCTCGCCGGCGTAGCGGGCGTAGTCGGCTTTGCCGGCCTTGGTGAACTCGGTGACTGCGATCAGGTAGGCGTCGATGAACAGGGTCTCGAGCGTTTCGATGGTGGGGTACACCTTGCCGGGCTCAAGAAATGCGTCGGGCACCCAGAACCTCGTGGCCACCGGCTTGGCGCCGAGGCTCTTCAGCGCCTTGTAGTGGTCGTACTCGGAGCTGTTGACCGCCTTGAGGACCGGCACGAGCTTTGTCACGCCGGTCTTCGAGGCGTGGGTGATGAGGCCCGTCAGGTAGGTGACCGCGAGCGCCTCGGCGGTGACCGCGGTGTCGATGATCGTGGTGACCTGGCCGCCCGCTCCGGCCGCCAGCGCCGCGTCCGGCACCGCCACGGCCGCGGAGGCGACCGCGGCACCGACGGCGGCGCGGTGCAGCAGCGCGCGGCGGGTCACGCCGGGGGTCGGCGTGTCGTCGAGCACGTTCTCCAGCACCTGGACGTCGTCGGGGGTGATGTGATGGGTGTTCATGTCGTTCCTTTCGGCTCGCGGGCGCTCACGCCGGCATCGTGTGGTTGACCTTCACCACCGCGCTGGCCGGCGGCGGCGCGAAGCTGGCGAACGACCCGGGCTTCGAGCCCTTCTTGCCGAAGCCGATCCCGACGCCCTCCAGCGCGCGCACGATTCCCGGGATCGAGGTGATCAAGTAGTCGGTGAAGCCGAGGTCGTTGGGCGGTGTCTTGCCGGCGGCGTAGTTGACGAGCACCAGATGCTGGGCCTCCGTGCCGCTGATCTCGCTTGCGTAGCGAGCCAGGCTGGCCTTGCCCGCCTTGGCGAACTGGGTGATCGCGATCAGGTAGGCGTTGACGAACAGCGTCTCGGCGAGATGCAGCGTCGGCAGCACCCCGGACAACTTGTGGCCAAAGAAGTCATTCGGCACCCAGAACCTCGTGGCCACCGGCTTGGCGCCGAGGCTCTTCAGCGCCTTGTAGTGGTCGTATTCCTCGGCGTTGGCGGCCTTGAGGATGTCGGCGAACCTGGCCAGCGGCGTCCCGGCCGCCTGCTTGATCACCGCGGTCAAATAGGTGACCGCGAGCGCCTCGGCGGTCGCCGCCGTGTCGATCGTCGTCTGAATCTCGCTCGCCGACGACGCCGAGGTCGACGACGTCGTCGAGCCGGTCGAGCTCGTGCCGCTCGCTGCCGCGCCGGCATTGGAGTGGTGGCTGCTGCCGCAGCCGGCCAGCACGGAGGCCAGGCCACCGGCCCCGAGCAGCCCGGCCGACGCCCGCCCGAGCAGGAACCGACGCGTCTCCGGCGCGACATCGGAGTCCACCAGCACATTCTCGACGCGCTGCACATCCTCGCCGCTCTGCCACACAGAATCGTGATCAGGCATGGAAAAGCCTCCTCATGGGCCGTTTTCGATCAATCGGCCCCGCACCCCTGATACGTGCCATGCCACCCCTCCGGATGCCTCGTGCACCGAAAAAGTGACGGTCGAGTTGGTTTCACACCGGAGTGTGGCCTGAGTTGGACCGGCCGTCGCGGTGCGCGGCCGCGCGCTGAAGCCGGCAGCGCACCGCCACGGCCGAGGGCTACCGGTCGCGATCCAGGGCGTCCTTCGCCTTGTCGGCGGCCTTGTCGACGGTGTCCTTGATCGTGGCCTTGGCCTGGTCGGCCTTACCCTCGTTCTTGAGGCTCTGGTCGCCGGTGAGCGCGCCGGCGGCTTCCTTGGCGCGTCCTTTGGCCTCGTCGGTGTGCTTGTCGGACATGGCTGCTCCTTTCGGGGGGTGTGGTCAGTTCAGGTGGCCGTCCGGGCGGCGGCGGGGCGTGGTGTGGCCGAGGCGATCCTGCAGTTCGGCGAGGTCGAGCTCGCCCTGCCAGAAGGCGGCGGCGGCCAGGAACACGACCGCGCCGATCAGGCAGAGGATCGCTGAGCCGAATCCCCAGGCGATCCATGCGGCGACGAACGCGAACCCGAACGCCGCGGCGGTGGTCTTGGTGAGCATGAGCTTCTCCTTTGGGTTCATGTCGACAGTCCGGCGAAGGTGACATCGACCGGTCCGTCGGGCACGCCGTGCTCTCGCAGGCGCTCGCGGACGTGGTGTTGGATGGAGCGCAGCGTCCCGGTCAGGTCGTCGTCGTCGCTGAGCTCGACGTGCACGTCGACCGTGCCGCTGCCATAGCGCGCGGCCGCCTGTCGCACTCGTGGATGTGCGGTGGCGGCGACCTCGGCGGTCCGCTCGAGCGCGCGCGGCGCAAGCTCGGTCACACCCGGTCCGGACTCGTCGCCGAGCGCGATGCCGGTGCGTGCGAGGTAGGGCCGCGGCAGCGCTCGCCACGCCGCGGGCGCGAACACGAGCAGGCACAGGACTCCGGCGGCGGCCACGATGATCCGGTCGCGGCCGGTGATGCTGCGGGCGTCGATCGCGATGAGCACGTGGTAGACGGTCCGGTAGGCGGAGATGCCGTTGATCGTGTCCGGGCTGACCTTGATGGCGGCCAGGATCACCATCGCCCCGTACCAGATCGCGGCAAGCGCGAGCAGCGAGACCAGCAGCCGCATCAGCGCCTCCGCGACCCCGAAGCGGCGCAGGCGCACCCGCTGGCGGATCATCGGAAGGCCTCCGGGTGCCGGCGTTCCCGCCGGCGCGGAGGGTGGCCTTTGACGCGGATGCGCAGCGGCAGCCCGTCGGCGAGCGCTGCGACCGCCGCGGTGGCGCTCCCGCGGGCCTGACGCCGGCCCGCGGGCATCGCGGCCCGGGCATGGACGCGCACTCGCCCGCCGTCGCCCCGCCGACGCGCGCGGGCCCGCGCGCGGGCGCGGCGCACCTCCTCGGGCTGCTCGGCGCGCGCGGCGGCCGCCAGCGCCAGCGGGCGGCGCAACGCGCCCAGCGAGCCGGCCCGGGTGCGCTCGAGCACGATGCGCCGCGGGCGCGGGCTGAGCCAGGTGCCGGCGAGCAACAGCAGCCCGGCCAGGATCGCGCCCACGCCGCACAACAGCGCGATGATCGCGACCGAGCCGGGCGCCGCGAGGTGCGCGAGGAACCCGCCGACCTGCGCGCGCACGACCGGCAGGCGGATGTCGGAGGCCAGGCCCGGCAGGCTGAGGGTGCCGTGAGCGCCCTGGATGGAGAAGATCGCCGCCGCGATCCCCGCCAGTGCCGTCAGCCACAAGAGCGCGATCCCGACCAGCCGGGCGAGCAGGCGGGCGAGCCTGATCACGCTGCACCGCCCGTCGTGAGCCGTCCGGGGGCCAGGCTGTCGGCGGTGGGTTCGGGATCGTCGATGGAGACGATCTCGACGTGGACCTCGCCGAGCCGGTCCTCGAGTTGGGCGCGCTTGGCGGAGGCCAGCACCCGGCGGCGGAGCTCCTCGGCCAGGCGCGTGAGCGGCCCCGGCGGCCAGGCGACGACCACGTGGAGGGCCAGCTCGTAGCGGCCGTCGCCCTGGGCCACCGTGGTGATCCCGCGGATTCGACGGTCACGCCCCACCGTCTGGCAGCGTGCGTCCGCGCAGCGGGTCAGCGCGACGCCGGGCATCCGCGCCACCACTCGTTCGGCGACCTCGGCGAGCGCCAGGCGCGGTGAGCCGGTGAGCGAGCTCTCGGTCACGCCCGCTCGTCCTGGTCATCGTCGCCGGGGAAGTGCAGGTCGGCGACGGAGATGTTCACCTCGGTGACCTGCAGGCCGCAGATCCCCTCCACCCGACGGATGATCTGCTCGCGGATCTCCCGGGTCCTCTCCGGGATCGACTCGCCGTACTCGATCACCACCACCAGCTCGACGCTCGCCCGCTTCTCGGTGACCTCGACCGACACGCCCTGGCTGCGAGCGTCGCCGATCCCGACGCGCTGGGTCACGCTACCGATCGCCCGGGCGCCCGAGCCGCCGAGCGCGTGCACGCCGCCGACCTCACGGGCCGCGATCCCGGCGACCTTGGCCACCACCGAATCCGCGATGCTCGTGCTCCCCCGACTCGTCTCCAGCGCCGTGCCGGGCGTCCGCTCGGTGGCCGCCGCGCCGGTCGTCTCCTCTGAGCGCCGGGTGGAAGATGCGGGGGTGGGGGTGGTCTCAGCCATTGCGAAGCTCCTTTGTCGTGGCATCACGCCAGCCCTCGTCGGCTGGCTCTCTGGCACGTCTGACCGCGAGGCCGCGAAAAGGTTTCAGGAGATTCGTCGCCGCCGACCGCGACCGGCAGGCCCATGCGAGCTGACCGCACTCGCTCCTCGTCGTCTCCCCACCGTTCCGCGGACCCACGCTCGTCGGCTCGCGGCGCCGCTTGCCGCCACCGCGCTGCTCCCGCCGGATTCGCGGGCGGACGGGATCAGCATCCGGCCACCGCATCCGCCCAGTCCACACCCACCACCGCCCGCACCCCATCCACGCAGACGCCCACCACCCAGAACGACACAACCGGCACCGCGCCGGCGTGCCGGGCCCGGAGCGGCTCTGCCGCCGGTCAGCCGCTCCGCTCGCCGGCAGGGTGGGCGACACTCACGCCGCGGTGAGCTCGGGTCGCTCCTGGGCGGTCAGTCCGGCACGCAGGCGGCGCATTGCGCGGGTGAGCCCTCGCGGGAGCAGGACCCTGAGCGCCGACCGCGCTCGCGATGCCGAGTCGCCGCTTTCGATTGCCCGGCCGAACGATCCATGAATCAACCGGGGTCAGCCCTTTCGGCGATGCGGGCGAGAAACTCCCCGCTCCAGCCGTCCGCCTCTTGCGTGTGCCGGCGGCGGACGGGGGTATCGTTCCGTCCAGGATCTGAAACGACAGGGGAGCGTCCCCAGGCGCTGAGAGTGCGGCCACCGCCGCAGACCCTCCGAACCTGATCTGGGTCATGCCAGCGAAGGGAGTCACATGCACAGCAGCACCATTCCGGCGAGTCGGCGGCTGACGAGCCGCCGCTGGCGCACCGTCGACATCGTCGTCGCCGCCGCGATCGCCGTCGCGGGGGGCGTCGTCTTCTGGGGGTGGTCGCAGCTGTGGACGACGACGTCCGGCGCGTTTGCCGCGTTCCCGCCGGCCCAGGGCGTCATGTACGGCATCTGGCTCGCGCCGGGCGTGATCGGCGGCCTCGTCGTCCGCAAGCCGGGGGCGGCGCTCTTCACCGAGCTCGTCGCTTCGATCGTCGAAGCGTTGCTCGGGAGCGCCTGGGGGCTGTCGGTGATCGTCTACGGCCTCGCCGAGGGCGCGGCGCCGGAGCTCGTGTTCGCGCTCCTGTGGTACCGCGCGTGGCGGCTGCCGGTCGCCGTGCTCGCCGGGGCGGCCGCCGGGCTCGTCGCCGCGGGGCTCGACCTCGTCTACTACTACGGCGCCTGGCGCGCGAGCTGGCAGATCTCCTACCTCGTCGTGGTCACGCTCAGCTCGGCAGCGATCGCCGGCGTCGGCGGCGCGCTGCTCGTGCGGGCGCTCGCGCGCACCGGCGTGCTGCAGCCGTTCGCCTCCGGACGGACCGCGCCGGGGTCGTGAGCGCGATCGTCGAGGCGCGCGGCTGGGGCTGGCGCCACGCGGGCCGCCGCCAATGGGCGGTGCGCGGGCTGGACCTGCGCATCGAGGCGGGCGAGCGGGTGCTGCTGCTCGGCGCCTCGGGCGCGGGCAAGAGCACGCTCCTGACGGCGCTCGCCGGCCTGCTGCGCGCGCCCGAGGCGGGCGACGAGGAGGGCGAGCTCGCCGTCCACGGGCGGCCGGGGCTCGTCCTCCAGGACCCCGCCTCGGCGATCGTCATGGGACGCGTCGGCGACGAGGTGGCGTTCGGCCTGGAGAACCTCGGCGTCCCCGCCGACGAGATCTGGCGGCGGGTGCGCGACGCGCTCCACGACGTCGGCCTCAGTCACCCACTCGGCCACCCCACGCGCGCGCTCTCCGGCGGCGAGCAGCAGCGGCTTGCGATCGCCGGCGCGCTCGCACTGCGTCCCGACGTGTGGCTGCTCGACGAGCCGACGGCCAACCTCGACCCCGACGGCGCCGAGCTCGTGCGCGCGACACTCCGGCGCGTGCTCGCCGACCGGGCGGCGACGCTCGTGCTCGTCGAGCACCGCGTCGGCCCCGTGCTCGACCTCGTCGACCGGGTCGTCGTGCTGCGGTCCGGCGGCGGCGTGCTCGCCGACGGCGCTCCCGGCGAACTGTTCGCGCGGCACGGCGCGGAGCTCCGCCGCGCGGGCGTGTGGCTGCCGCCCGGCCCCGGCGGGGCCGAGCCGGCCTCGCGCGTGTCCGCCGCCCGCCCGCCGGGCGAGCCGGTGCTCGCCGCCGAGGGCGTCGGCTTCACGTATCCGGGCGCGGATCGGCCGGCGCTCGTCGCCGTCGACGTGACCGCGCGGGCCGGCGAGATCCTCGCGGTGAGGGGCGCGAACGGGTCGGGCAAGTCGACGCTCGCGCTGCTGCTCGCCTCGCTGCTGGAGCCGAGCAGCGGGTCGGTCCGCTTCCTGGCGGGCGGGCCGGACCGCCCGTACGCGCGATGGCGCCCGCGCGAGCTCGTCCGGCACGTCGGGACGGTCTTCCAGGACCCAGAGCACCAGTTCGTCGCCTCCTCGGTCGCCGCCGAGCTCGCCGTCGGACCACGGCGCGTCGGGCTGGACGCCGCGACGGTGCGGGCGCGCGTGGAGGAGCTGCTGGAGCGCCTCGCGCTCACCGGCCTGGCCGCCGCCAACCCGTTCACGCTGTCGGGCGGCGAGAAGCGACGGCTGTCGGTGGCGACGGCGCTGGCGACCGACCCGCGGCTGCTCGTGCTCGACGAGCCGACGTTCGGACAGGACGCGCGCACCTGGCGGGAGCTCGTCGCGCTCCTCGCCGATCAGCGCGACCACGGCCGCGCGCTCGTCGCCGTCACCCACGACGAGGATCTCGTCGCGGCGCTTGCCGACCGGCAGCTGACGCTCGCCCACGGGCGCGCGCTCGGCGAGCCGCGCGCGGCGGCCTCGCCCGCGGTGGCGCTCAGCCGATGAGCGCGTCCTCCGATCCGCTCGTGGTGGCGCTCAGCCGATGAGCGCCGTCGCGGTGCCGCTCGGCGGCTCGCGTCTGGCCGCCTTCAACCCGGCGGCGAAGCTGGCCGCGGCGGCGGCCGTGCTCGCCGGGCTGCTCGTCACGGCCGACCTTGTCACCGCGTCGATCGTGCTGGGGGCCGAGCTCGTCGCGCTCCCGTTGGCGGGGATCCGCGCGCGCGTGCTCGCGACGCGGGCGTGGCCGCTGCCGCTCGCCGCCGCGGGCGTCGCCGTCGCCAACCTGCTCGGCTCGAGCGCCGGAGCGGCGACGATCGCCGGGGTCTCGCTGCGCCTGCTCGCGATCGCGTTGCCCGGCATCCTCGTGTTCGCGACGACCGAGCCGGTCGACCTCGCCGACTCGCTCGTCCAGCAGCTGCGCGTGCCGGCGCGGTTCGCCTACGGGTCGCTCGCGGCGATCGGCCTGCTCCCCCTGCTGGCGGTCGACTGGGCGACCATCCGCCGGGCGCGGCGGGCGCGCGGCATAGATGCCGGCCACTCGCCGCTCGCCGCCATGCGCCTATTCGCCTCCGCCGTGTTCGCGCTGCTCGTCGCCGCGATCCGCCGCGCGACGCGCCTGGCGGCGGCGATGGACAGTCGCGGCTTCGACTCGCGCCGGCCGCGGACGGCCGCGCGCCGCCAGCGCTTCCGCGCCGCCGACGCCGCGCTCGTCGCCGTCACCGTCGCCGTCGTCGCCACGGCGAACGGCGCTGCGCTCGCGGCGGGAACCTGGCACCCGCTGCTCGGCTGATCGCCGCAGCTCAGCTGAGACACCCCGCTGACGCGGTCCTGAGCACGGCCGACCCTCGCCAGGTTTGACGTGCGTACGGGAGCGACGGGACTCGAACCCGCGACCTCCGGCGTGACAGGCCGGCGCTCTAACCAACTGAGCTACGCCCCCGGAGGGGAGCCCTCAGTATGCCAAGGTCGGGCGAGAACTTTTTCTGCGCGCCGCAACTTCGGGGTGGGCGGTGGGTTCTGGAGGGCGTAAGACGGCATCGCGGACACGTCCCTACCCGGCCGTGGATGTGGATCGCGATAGCTGGCGGCGGGGACCCATCGGGTCCTCGTCGCGGTTAAGGAGCTCTGGGCCGTCCGCTCAGGCGGGATGAGCCGGCGGTCCGGGTGCGCGCCCGGCCAGGCGGCCGGCGATCGAGAGCACGAACGCCTCGTACCGGTCGGGCCCGAACCTGTCGGGGTCCGTGAGCACCCGCCGGCCCGCCTCCTCGGCGAGCGCGAGGATCGATCCCGCGGCGAGCTCGACGTCGACTGCGGTCGAGCTCCCGGCGGTGCCCCACTCGACGAGTTTCCGGAGTCGCTCGAGGATGTGGGCGCGGTTGGTCTCGACATGCTCGCGGACGATCGCCGGGGTGCCGTCGAGGGGCAGGAGGATGATCCGCCACGTCGGCGGACGACTTCGCACCGCCTCCAGGAAGCGGCGCACCCCGGAGCCGAGCAGCGCCACGGGATCCTCGGCGGCCCCGAGCTCCGGTCCGGGGATGACCTCCGCAAGCTGCCTGAGCGCGATCCGCTCCTCCCGCTCGATCAGCGCTTGGAGAAGCGCTCCCAGGTTCGGGAAGTGGTCGTAGATGACCGGCCGCGTGACGCCTGCGGTCCGCGCGATCGCCTCGATCGAGACCCCTGCATACCCCTGCTCGACAATCACCTGAAGGGCCGCATCGATGACCTGCTCGCGTCGCTGCGACGGCGCCATCCGTGGCGCGTAGCGCCGGCGCGGCCGGGTCCTGGGGGATCCGTCGGAGCGTCGCGGGGGCATGCGGTTGCCGGCAGACTACCGAATTCATCGACCCGGCTACGCGGCTGTAGCTTCGTGCGGTGTGGCGCACCGGTTACCGTCCGGTTGGATGACGACCCCGGTGCTCGACGGCCACAACGACGCGCTCACGGCCGAATGGCACGACGCGCTCACCGTCCGCCGGGACACCGGTCATGTCGATCTCCCGCGCATGCGCGAGGGGGGCGTGCGCGCCGCGTTCTTCGCGGTCTGGGCCGCTCCCGCGGAGTGGCCGGAGCCCGGCGAGGCCGGCTACCCGCCGCAGCCCGACGCGCACGGCGGCACGCGCACCGATCTCGTCCCGCCGATCTCGTTCGAGCTCGCGGCCGGGATCGCGAGCCGCGCCGCCGGACGCCTGTTCGCGCTCGAGCGCGCCGGCGATCTCCGAGTCGCGCGCTCGATCGCCGACCTCGACGCGGCCCGCGCCGACGACGGTCCGCCGGCGGCGATCCTCCACATCGAGGGCGCCGAGCCGATCGACCGGGACCTCGAGGCGCTCGAGCTCTGGTACGCGGCCGGACTCAGGTCGCTCGGCCCGGTGTGGAGCCGCCCGAACGTCTTCGGGCACGGCGTTCCGTTCACGGCGCCCGCGACTCCCGACACGGGGCCGGGCCTGACCGAGTCGGGGTTCTCGCTCGTGCGCCGCTGTGGGGCGCTCGGGATCATGATCGACCTCGCCCATCTCAACGAGGCAGGCTTCTGGGACGTCGCGCGCGCCGACGCCGGCCCGCTCGTCTCGAGCCACACCGCCGCCCACGCGATCTGCCCGTCGCCGCGGAATCTCACCGACGCCCAGATCGACGCGGTCGGGGCCTCGGATGGCCTCGTCGGGATCGTCTACGGCACCCGCTTCCTGCGGCCGGACTTGGAGGAGGTCGCGGACACGCCGCTTGAGCTCATCGCCCGCCACGCCGCCCATGTCGCCGAGCGGATCGGCGTGGCGCACGTCGGGCTCGGCTCGGACTTCGACGGCACGACGGTGCCCGCCGGGCTCGACATGGCGGGCGTTCCGCACGTCCTCGACGCGCTGCGCGAGGCCGGTTTCAGCGAGCCCGAGGTCTCAGCGATCGCCTGGGAGAACTGGCGCCGCGTGCTTGAGGCCTGGTGGCGCTGAGCCGCTCGCCGGCATCGGGTGGCCGGTCTCCTCGGTGTCGGCCGCGCAGCATACGCAGCGGCCCCAGTCGTACGGGCTCGGCAGCGCCCGGAGGCGGCGGAGGTTCTCGCCCCACGAGCGGCTGAGATAGCGGCCGATCACGACCGCGGCGATCGGGCCCGAGCCGGCCTTCTTGAGCGTCGCCGCTGCGCTCTGCGCGTTCGCGCCGGTCGTCCACGTGTCGTCGATGAGCAGGATCGGCTCGCCGGCGAGCCGAGTCGTGGCCGCGAACCGGTCGGGGCTGAAGCTGTGCAGCGGCACCGGGTGGTCGGTGCGTCGGAGCAATGGCGCGGCGCGATCGCGGGTGGGGCCGACAAGCCCGGAGACGATCTCCTCGAGCGGATGCGGCTGCGGTCGTGCCGCCTCGCCCGACGGGACCCAGGTCACGCGCGTGAACCCCTCGACGCCCGCGGCGCGCACCAGGCAGGGCTCGTGGACCGCGAGGTGGCGCCAGAGCACTGCCGCGAGCTGGCGGGTGAGCGTCCTCGTCCACTCCGCCGGCGACCGCTTGTACGCCGCGAGCACGTGGTGGAGCTGCCCGCCGGCGACGCTGTAGGAGATCGGGGCGACGACGTCGATGCTGTTGCCGCCGTGCTCGCAGGCGAAGCAGAGCGCGTAGCCGTCCGTGATGTTGAAGCAGCGCCGGCACACCCCGTCGTCGCGGCGCGGCGCGAGCAGGAAGTTGGCATACGGATCCGACAGCGCGATGACGGACCTCATGCGCTCAGCCCCGCGATCTCGATGATGTCCGCGGCGCTTCCCACGACATGAACGGCGGATCGGCGCGCGAGCTCCGCCGCCCAGTCCTGGGAGAGCAGCGGCCGCAGCAGGAACACCCGCCGTCCGTGAGCGAGCGCGAGGCGCGCCTGCACCCGCGTGCCGCTGCGGACGGACGCCTCGACGATCACGGTGCCGAGACCGAGGCCGGACGTGACCGCGTTGCGACGGCGAAACCGCTCCGGCGAGGGACCGTCCTGCGGCCAGAACGGAGAAACGACGGCATGCTCGCGGGCGAGCCGTGCCTGCAGATCCGCGTTCTGCGGCGGATACACGTGGTCGTGGCCCGTGCCGATCACGGCGACCGTCCGGCCGCCGGCCGCGATGGCCGCTTCGTGCGCGGCGGCGTCGATGCCGGCGGCCAGGCCGGAGAGCACCACGAACCCTGCGCGCACGAGATCGACGGCGATCGTCCGTGCGGCGGCCAGGCCCTGGTCGGTGGGATGCCGCGTGCCGACGACCGCGATCGCCGGCCGGCTGTCGTCGACGAGCGTTGGGTCGCCGGCGAGCCAGAGCAGCGGCGGGCGGTCATGGACCATGTGCAGGGCGGGCGGATAGCCCGGATCGCGCACGGACAGGCAGCGCAGCCCGCGTCGCTCCCACGCCGCGATCTGCTGGACCGTCTCGGCGAGCTTGTGGCCGGGATTCTCCGGGAGGAGCGTCGTGTCGGCGCCGAGCTCCTCAGCGAGTGCGTCGCGGGGGTCGCCCTGCTCCAGGCGGTCGGCCAGGCCGGGGGCGTCCAGGCCGACCACCCGCGCGAGCGCGACGACGGCGGCGCGAAGGTCGTCGTGATCGGTCGGCGCCTCCCGGCGGCGCGTGTCCCGTTCGCCGTGACTCACTGTCGGCGTCTGAGGTCGGGGCGCTGTCTCCGCCCCGGCGGGATCAGTCGCGGGTGTCGGACTGCCGCTCGGACGAACCGGGGCTGTCGACGCTCTGGTGTGCGAGCTCGGTTTGGTGCGTGAGCTCGTGCTCGGATGCGGCGAGATCCTCCTCGGGCTGCTCGCCGACGTGGGGGGAGGCGGTGTCGCTGGTCTCGTCCGGGCCGCTGGGCGCGGACGAGACAGCGGGCACCCGGCGGTCGGTGACGGCGTCGGAGTGACCCGCGTCCGGCTGGCCCGCATCGGCAAGCCCGGCCGTAGCGCCTGATGCGGCGGGCTCGGCGGATGCGGCCTCCACCGGCTCGTCGTAGGAGGTCGGGCCGACGGCTTCGTCGGGCCATTCGTGGCTCGCGGGATCCCACTCCGGCGAGAGCTCGGTGTGGGTGGCGTCCGATCGCTCCGAGCGGTCCGACGGCTCGCCGCTGAGCGCGTTTCGGAAGTCCCGAATCCCGGAGCCGAGCGTGCGGCCCACCTCGGGCAGCCGCTTCGGTCCGAGCACGAGCAGCGCGACCACGAGGACGAACAGCAGGTGCGTGGGCTGGAAGATGTCGCCGACCATCTCCGAGCAAGGGTACCGGGTCCGCGGCGCGTGTCGAGCAGCGCGTTTCGTGGGGAAGGGGTCCGCATCGGTCTCTGCTCATAAGAGCCTCCGGCGACCCGGTCTTCACCCCCTCCCGGATTGGATGCGCGCGCTGACCGCGGGCGCTCCCGCCGCCGGTCCCGTCCCGTCGGGGTTCCCGCCGCCGGTCCTTGCGTCGGGGTTCCCGCCGCCGATCCCGCGCGTCGGACCCGTCGCCGTCCGCCGCTCCTGTCAGCGTCGTCGGTGGTGGCGGCGCCCGCGCTTGCGGTGGCGGTGCCTATGGGGGCCGAACCGCCGTGGGCGGGGGTGGCCGCCGACGAGCACCGTGACGGTGTTGCTCGTCGCGACGTGGTAGGGGTAGTTGCCACCGGGCAGCGTGGCGAACTGGAAGTGGAAGCGGATGTGGTCGCGCGGGTCGCCTGGCCCGAACGTGAACGTCGTCGTGAACCGGCCACGGGGACCGACGTGGGTCTTGACACCGTAGGTGGTGCTCTGGTTGCGGTAGCCGTAGCGCAGGCGGACGTTGATCCCGCCGCGGGGGACGTAGCCGCCGTAGACCCGGCCGCGGAACGTCGCGGTCTGGCCCCACGCGACCTTCGGCGTGGCGGAGAGGATGCGGATCTTGGCGGGGACGATCGTCCGCACGAGCGTCGAGCCGGCGGGCGCCGTGGTCGCCGTGCCGCCGTATTCGGCCTGCAGCAGGCGCGAGGGGCCCGCGGGGATCTTCGCGACCCAGAACCCGTCGGCGTCTGTCGTCGCGGTCGAGATCGGGACGAACGGGTGCGCGGCGTTGTTCGGCGCGCCGAGGATCGTGACGGTCTGGCCGGCGAGCGGCGTGCCATCCGCGAGCAGCAGAAGGCCGGAAACCGTCGTGCCCCGCCCGTGCCGGACATGGCGGACCGTCCGGTGGACCCGGTGCGGCAGAACGACGACACGGCGGGTGCGGCGCACCCGCACGATGTGGCCGTGGCGGCGCACGGGCTCGCCGTGATGCTTGAGCACGACGAACACGCGGCGCTTCACCGTCCGCGCGCGGCAGCGGCGAACGTGGCGCTTGACGGTCCGGTAGCGCCGCACCTGCACCCTGTGCCCGTGCAGGCGGATCGTGCGCGGCTTGCCGAGCACGCGGATGCGCTTGACCACGGTCCGGCATTTCAATGCGTCGGCGAGCTTGGAGAACGAGATCGCCTCCACCGTCGGCTGCTGGATGTCGATCGTGAAGCTCTCCGGCGCGGAGCTCGCGCGCTGTCCGTTGTCGTCCCTGGCGTTGTTGAGGCCCGTGCACGTGACCGTGTGCGCGCCGATTCCGCTGACCGGCACCTGCGAGGTCGTGCCCGCATAGAACGTCTGCGGGCCGCCGTCGACCGAGCAGTCCGCGCCGTACGCGCCGCTCGGACCGGTTGCGACGTTCACCGTGACGTACTGGGTGCCGGCGGTCGACAGCGCGGTCGCCGGGCCGCCGAGCGACACCGTCGGCGCCTGGTTGTCGACCCTGACGGTCGTGCTGGCGCTGTTGGACAAGCCGGCCGCGTCGCTGTCGCTGATCGTGAGCGTGTCAGCACCGTCCGGCGCGTAGGCGGTGTTCATCGACCTGACGAGGCTCCCGTTGCACTGATGCCAGACCGTCTCGTTGGGTGCCATCGCCCCGGAGGCGACGACGGGATCGCCGCTGATCGACGCGGACAGCGAGCAGATGCCCGACGGCGAGTCGCCGGTGACCGTGATCGGCCAGGTGCCCCGTACCCAGCCGGACGCGCCCCAGAGGCCGCTGCCCGAGATCGATGGTCCGACCGTTTCCTCGACGCTGAACGTGACGTTGCCCACGCCGATGTAGTCGCCGTTGTTGGGACAGGAACTCGCGCCGCACGTCATCCGAAACCCAATCTCGCCGGTCGGGAAGCCCGGCTCGTTTCCGGCGTTCAGGGGCCCGAGCCCGTTGTCGGGGTAGCCGACCACGACCTGGTCCGATCCGCCGGGCCCGAAGAAGAAGGCGTCGTCGTACCCGTCGTTGTTGTGGTCGGGACTGATGTCGACCACGCCGAAGCTCGCCTGGTCGATCAGCAGCCCCGCCGGCGCGTCCGCTTGCCAGGAGGAATTCGCGTAGCCCCCGTTCGTGCCGGCAGTCTGGATGATCATCCTCCCGTTGACCTGCCCGCAGGTCTCCAGCTCCCCCATGCCTGGCGCGTGCGACCCGTAGAACACGTTGTTCGGATAGGAGCCGCAGGCGTAGAGCGTCTCATCGGCCCGGGCGCGGATTGAGAGGCTGAGCAGGCCGAGCACGCATACGACACCGGCTGCGAAAAATCGCCGGGCGAGCCGGCGGGCAATGCGGAGGCGACCTGCCGCCATCAGCGCGGGCAGATGACGACGAGGGTCACCGGGACCGGAGAGCTGTACGCGATGCCGACGAGACCACCCATGCCGATCGAGGCGCCCACGGACGCCGGCGGGCCGAGGGTCGGCCCAAGGGTCGATGCCGCACCCACCAGCGGGTAGCAGCGTGTTGGAATCGGCCTGGAGAAGACGACGGCACCGCCCGTGTTGGGGTTCCAATACTTCGTCTTCGCGCCCCGCGGATCGGAGACGGCGATCGCGCCGTTCGTGTCGACCTCGGCGAAGTCGAGGATCCGCCCGCCGAATGCCCTGCTCGAGAGCTTGCCCGGGGTGATCGCGCCGCTGTGGATCTTGGTGGCAGTGACGGCGCCATGCCGCAGCTGCCGGGTGCCGACGGAGTTCCTTGGGATCGCGATCGCGGCGTAGCTCGTGCCGCCGAGGGCGACGAACAGGGCGGCGAGCGCGATCGCGTTGTGTTTCAGGAACGTGAGGGTGCGGGTCACGGGACGTCCTCTCTGGGGTGGGGCACGGTCACTTGGCTCAGCTGGCGCCGGAGGAGTGGCCCGCTCCGAGCAGGCCGCCGGCTCCGAAGGCGGAGTGGTGGGTCGAAGTCGTGTGGGTGGGCGAGGAGCCGGACCCGGAAGCGCTCGTGACGGTTGGCCCGGTGCTCGTGGGCTCCGTCGCCGTGGTCTGCGGCGGCGAGGTCGCCGTCGAGGTCGGCTGGGTTGGCTGGGTCGGCTGCGCCCCGGAGCCGCCGGAGGTCGCGAAAACGTGACCGGCGCCGCTGCGCGTCCGATGCGCACGGTGTCGGCGCTCGCGATACCGCCTGAGCCGGGCGCGCTCATGCCGCCGCGCCCGCGCCCGGGCGATGGACCTGGCGCGCGCCGCGGTCGTGATCCGGGGCGTCGTCGTTCGGTCGGCGGGAGCATCGTGGGCGGGGGCGCCGGCGCCGCGCCGGAGCAGTCCGGCGGCGGACGGGTCCCCGTGGCTCCTGCCGCCGATCGCGGCCTCGGTGGGGGAGCGGTGGGGGACTGAACCCCCCGGACCGCCGCGCTCGGCCATTCCGATCGCCGCGAGCGTGAGGAGGGACACGACCGCGGCGCTCGCCGCGGCGGTGCGGGGACGGAACGTGATCCCACGGACGGGCGGCAGGGACGCAGCGCCGTGCGCCACGAACCCCCAGGGGCGGCGCGATCGTGCTCGACGGCGCCGTCGCTCGGCCGCCCGGCGCGGGGCCTGCACTCTCGCGGCCGCCGTAGCGCCCCCGTCGGCGCGTGCGCGCAGGCTCGAGCCTGCCTCGGCGCCCGCAGGTGCGCCGCCGTTCGAGCGCGCGCCGGCGGGCTGGATCGCGTCGTGCACCGCCGCGGCTCCGGCGCCCCAGAAATCGCCGGCGGCGGGAATCGGCGCGTCGGCGTCGGACCGGTCGTCGCGCTCGCCGCGCGCATCGCCGTCCGGCTCGCTCGCACGCGCCCGCGAGCCCATGGGCACGAGATCCTCCAGCGGCCCCACCCACTCGCGCGGCAGCCGTACGACGTTCTCGCCCGGATCCCCGCGCTTGCCGTCCATGGTCTCCCGATTATCCGTTCCCACGGATTTGCAGAGCCTTTCCTTTCCGGAAGCCGCTTCCCGTGCCGTCCGCGTCGGGTAGTATAACTCTTGAATTGGCTCCAGTTTGTCTCAATTAGAGAAAAGGACGCCGTGGCAGCCCACGAATCCGAAGAGACGTTCCTGACGGTCGCGGAGGTCGCGGCCACGCTCAAGCTCAACCAACAGACGGTCCGCAACTGGATCGACGACGGCCGACTGCCCGCCCTGCGGGTCGGTCGCCGCGTGCGCATCAAGCAGTCGGACTTCGATCGGATCATCCGGGAGGGTTACAGCGGTCCGCCACCGGAGGCTGAGACCGGTGCCGGCGCCGCCGCAGAGTTCTGGGGAGGCGGTGCGGTCGGTGTCGTCGAGGCAGGTCCCGTGGAGCGCGCCGAGGACGGGACGGGCGTCGAGGTGGGCGCTCGCCCGGCATCCCCCGGCGACCAGTCGCCCCGGCCATGAGCTGCGAGAGGACGCGGCAATGAACCTCGACACCACGCGGCCATGAGCGACGACAACCGTCGGTCATGAGCTTCGACGACGATCTCGACCGCGAGCGCGCGCAGACGATGCGCCGCGTCCGGCAGGCGAGCGACAGCTGGGCGGCCGCGATGCGTGCGCACGTCATGGCCCCGCCGGACTCCGGCTTCGCGCAACGGCTCAGGGACCTGGCGGACGCGGCCTCCGCCGAGAACGTCGCCTGGGAGCATGCGCACGCGGCAGGGCTCATGTGGCGCCCCGTCCCGGGCGCCGAGTCGGCCGAGCCGCCCTACGAGCTGCGCCCCGGCACCGGGCGACGGGGGCCCGCCGAAATCTGGGCGCGCTTCGATTCCGCGGTCGCCGCGCTCAACCGCGCGATCACCGGCTCGAACGCCGCTACCGTCGCCGACGCATTCGGCGATCTCGCGGAGGTCGCCGGCGAGCTTGCCGAGGCGGTCGCCCGCGAGGACGAGGCCGCCGCCCGCTCCGGCAGGCGACGCGGCGCAGCCTGACGCCGTCCGGGCGGCTCCGCCTAACCTGGCCCGACCACTGCGCCCGGCGGGAGCCTCGACCGCCCACGTCCGCCCGATCACGATGCCGCCCGTCCCGAGACGCTCGATCCACCTGCCCGCGCCTGGCTCGCGGCGTGCGGTCGTGATCGGCGCGGGCTCGTTCGGCACGGCGGTCGCCGTGCTGCTCGCGCGCGGCGGGCTGCGGACGACGCTGCAGGCGCGCACCGCCACACAGGCGACAGCGCTCGCCGAGCATCGCGAGAACCGGGCCTACCTGCCGGGCGTCGAACTCCCGCGTGAGCTCCGGATCGAGAACGTGGGCGACGGCGGGCTCGCGCGCGCGGACTACGTGTTCATCGGGGTGCCTTCGACGGCGCTGAGCGGCGTCGTGGCGGGCCTCGGGCGCTCGGGCATGGGCGACCGCGCCGCCGTCGTGTCGCTCGCGAAGGGGCTCGTGCCACCGGACGGCGAGTCGCCGACGACCGTCATCGGTCGGCACGTCGGCGCGCGGCGCACCGCATGCGTCGGCGGTCCCGCCCACGCGCACGAGATGGTCTCCGCAGGCGCCGCGCTCGTCGCCGCGTCCGTCGAGGAGTCGCTCGCGACCGCGCTCGCCGGCGTGTTCATCCGAGCGGGCGTCGTATGCGAGGAGTCGAACGACCCGATCGGGGTGGAACTCGCGGGCGTGGCCAAGAATGCGGCGGCGCTCGCCTCGGGCGCGACCGAGGCCCAGGGGCTGAACGCGGCCGGTGCGGCGGCCGGGCACATCTTCGCCGAGGTATGGCGCTACGCCGAGCGACTCGGCGCGCGCCCCGAGTCGCTGATCGGCCTCGCGGGAACGGGCGACCTCGTCGCGACCGCGCTTGCGCCGAACTCGCGCAACCGCCGCGCCGGCGAGCTTCTCGCCGAGGGTGTGCCCGCCGCCGAGATCCCGGGCCGCGTCGAGCAGGCGGTCGAGGCGCTCGACGTCGTGCCGTTGCTCGCCGGGGCGCTCCGGCGCAACGGGATCGGGGCGCCGGTGACGAGCGCGCTGGCGCGGCTCATCGCCGGCGAGCTGCCGCTCGAGCAGTGGGTCGAGGTCGTGCGAGCGACCGTGCCGCCGCCGCCGCGGTGGCGCCGTCAGGTGCGTCCCGGGCTCGTCGCCCGGCTGCACGCCCGGCTCTCATCGCGGCAGCGGCGCGAAGCCGACGGCTGACGCCGATCGCGGGGAAGGTTTGTCCTGCTGAGGAGGACGAAGGTTCCCGGCGGCGGCGGAGCGAGCGGCGGCGGAGCGAGCGGCGGAGGAGCGAGCGGCGGCTACCGGCTCTCAGCGAGGGTCGTCACGACCGCCTCGTAGACGCCCGCCCCAAAGGCATCAGAGCAGACTCGCACGTCCGGACGGCCGGCGACCTCCGCACCGAGCTCGGGGTCGCGCGACACCGCATTCGCGACCAGCCAGAACGTCCCCACGACCCCGGCCGCCGACAGGTCCTCGCGCGAGCCGCCGACTGCGATGCACTCACCGAGGGCGTAGCCGCGGTTCTGCATGTGGCGTGCGACCGCCCGGCCCTTCGAGGCGCCGGCGGGTACGAGGTGGTAGGCCCGCACGACATCGAGAGCCGGCATCAGTCCAAGCGCCCGCGCCTCCGGGATCACCCCGTTGTCGAGGAGCCGAACCCGGTCCGCCAGGCCGGCGCCCGACAACACCGACGCCGCGTCCTCCAAGGAGACGGATCCCCGGAACAGGTGCGAGGCGTCGCGCGTCGCAGCCCACGGCGTGTGCAACTCGAGCGAATCCGCGAACCGCTCGAGCAGCAGCGACACCGCGCCCGTCGCCTCGAGCTGCTCGAAGATCGAGCCCGCCTCCGCCGATGGCTCCAGCCCGTCCGTGAGCCACTCGAGCTCGCCGTCGACGACGAGCCCGCAGCCGAGCTCGAAGATGAACGCGCGGGAGCCGATCAGGCGTGCGGCCTCCCACACGCTCGACTGCCGCCGGCCCGAGTAGATGACGACCTCGGCGCCCGCCCGCGCGCATGCCTCCAGCGCACGCACCCCGAGCAGCGAGAACCGCCCGTCGGCGCCGGTGAGGAGCGAGGCGTCCGGCCCGAGCAGCGTTCCGTCGAGGTCGACGTACAGGCAGCGGAGCATGAGCGGCGCGCGACGCTACCACCGGGCGCGCACTTGAACACGACATCGGGAGACGGTACGCTCGCATACCGATTGAGACACAGCGATGTCCGAGGTCCCCGGAGGGAGAGCCGTGACCGTCGAGACCCTGAAACGCGGCCGCGTGACCCTGGCGGCGGCCGTCGCCATCGCAGCGCTGCTTTTCGTGCTCGCGGCCGGCGCGCCCCGGGCGAGCGCCGCCAGCCAGCCGGGCACGCCCGGGCCGGGCGCCGCCAGTCAGCCGGCCACGCCCCGGCCGAGCGCCGCCAGCCAGCCGGCCACGCCCCGGCCGAGCGCCGCCATCCAGACCGGCGCGCCGCCGCCCCCGTCGCAGGACCCGTTCTACAAGTACCGCGGCTCGACGCCGCTCAAGGACATCGCTCCCGGGACGGTGCTGAAGAGCCGCACGATCAGCTGGCACGTCGCCGGCATCTCGTTGCCGATCACCGTCAACCAGCTCCTGTATCGCTCGACCACCGTGCTCGGGACCCCGACGGTGAACGTCACCTCGGTGCTGCTCCCGCCCGTGCCGAGCCCGACGCCGCACCTCGTCGCGTACAACTCGTTCTACGACTCGACGACGACCGACGACGATCCGTCGTACTCGTTCTCCGGCGCGCCGTACGACGAGGGGCGCCAGCTGACGACGATCGAGACCGGAGACATCGCGGCGCTGCTGCTCTCCGGCGACACGGTGAGCGTCGCCGACACCGAGGGCGAGCAGGCCGACTTCGCCACCGGGCCCGAGTACGGGATGCTCACGCTCGACGGGATCCGCGCCGCGCTCGCCTCCCCACTCGACAGCCTCACGGCAAGCACTCCGGTCGCGCTCATGGGCTACTCCGGCGGCGCGATCGCGACCGGCTGGGCGGCGCAGATGGCGCCCCGGTACGCGCCCGAGGTCAACGGCCTGCTCGTCGGGGCGACGATGGGCGGGGTGCTGATCGAGCCTGACCACAACCTCCACTACGTCGAGGGCTCAAGCACCTGGGCCGGCGTCATGCCGATGGCGCTCGTCGGCATCACCCGCGCGTACCACGTGAGCATGAAGCCCTACCTCACCGTGTACGGCCAGCAGGTCATGCAGTCGCTCAAGGCGACCTCGATCAACAACGCCGAGAGCGACTATCCCGGCATCACCTGGTCGCAGATCGCCAAGCCCCAGTACCCGCAACCGGAGACGATCCCAGTGTTCGTCAAGGTCGCCAACAGGCTCATCCTCGGCCACGACGCGCTGCCGACGGTGCCGCTGCAGATCGACCAGGGCGACCAGGGCGAGCTCGACGGGACGAACAACAACCAGCCGGGGATCGGACCCGGAGACGGCGTGATGATCGCCGGCGACGTCCGCACGTACGCGCGGGAGGCGTGCGCGGCCGGAGATCCGGTCGACTACACCGAGACCCCGCTCACCCACGAGCTGACCGAGCCGGTGTGGAGCGCGGCCGCACTATCGTGGATCGCGTCTCGCTTCGCCGGCGTGAGCGCACCGAGCGACTGCCCCTCGATCGCGCCCGGCAACCCGCTCGATCCCGTCACCGTCCAACCGGCCGGGTAGGGACGCCCGCCAGCCCCGCGCCGCCTCTTCCTCCTGGCGGCGCGGGGCGCCTGCGGTCACCGGCCCGCGGGCGGCCTTGCCGGAACCTGCCGCCGGCCCGCGGGCGGCCTTGCCGGAACCTGCCCCCGGCCCGCGGGCGGCCTTGCCGGAACCTGCCCCCGGCCCGCGGGCGGCCTTGCCGGAACGCGCCCCCCGGCCCGGGGCCGGCCTGCCCGAACGCGCCCTCCGGCCCGGGGGCGGCCTGCCCGAACGCCCGGCCCGCGGGCGGCCTTGCCGGAACGCGTCCCCCAGCCCGCGGGCGGCCCCGCCATACTCAGCCGCGATGGGTCGCGCCGGCGCCGCAGAGCCGTGGGATGAGCTCCTCGCCGAGGGAGCGGAGGACGAGAGGCTCGTCCACGACGACCTGTACGAGGGCCGTGCCGGCCGCTTCGCCGCGATCCCGGACGAGCTGGGCCCGCAAGTCAAGAACGCGCTCACGCACGCGGGAATCGAGCGGCTCTACGCCCACCAGGCGCAGGCGCTGCACAGCGCGTTCGCGCAGCCGACGATCGTCACCACCGGGACCGCGTCGGGCAAGTCGCTGTGCTTCCAGCTGCCGACGCTCGAGGTGCTCACCGGTGAGCGCGGCGCCCGCGCGCTCTACCTGTACCCGACGAAGGCGCTCGCCCAGGACCAGGCGCGCGCCCTCGCCCGCTTCGGCCTGACGAGGCAGCTGCGCGCAGCGATCTACGACGGCGACACCCCCCGCAGCGAGCGCGCGGCGATCCGCAAGCGGGCGAACCTCGTCATCACGAATCCCGACATGCTCCACGTCGGGATCCTGCCCCACCACCATGCCTGGGGCGACCTGTTCTCCAACCTCGCGATCGTCGTCGTCGACGAGGCCCACGTCTACCGCGGGGTCTTCGGCTCCCACGTCGCCAACGTGCTCCGGCGCCTGCGCCGCGCGGCCGCGATCCACGGCACCGCGCCCCGCTTCCTGCTCGCGAGCGCGACGATCGCCAACCCGACCGAGCTTGCGCGGGCGCTCACCGGCCTCGACGACTTCGCGCTCGTCGACGCCGACGGCGCGCCGCGCGCCGAGCGGCGCATCGCGATGTGGAACCCGCCGCTGCTCGACGACAAGCTCGGCATTCGGGCCTCGGCGCTGTACGAGGCCGCGGAGGTGTTCTCCGCGCTCGTCGCCAGGGGCGCGCGCACGATCTGCTTCATGAAGTCGCGCAAGGGAGTCGAGCTCATCCTGCGCCACAGCCGCGATCGGCTGCCCGCCGAGCTCGCCGAGCGAATCGAGCCCTACCGCGCCGGCTACACGCCCGCTCAGCGACACGAGATCGAACGCCGACTCACGACCGGTGAGCTCCTCGGCGTCGTCTCGACCGACGCGCTTGAGCTGGGGATCGACATCGGCGAGCTCGACGCCGCGGTGTGCGTGACGTTCCCGGGGACGGTCGCGTCGCTACGGCAGATGTGGGGCCGCGCCGGCCGGCGCGGGCGCGGGCTGGCCGTCTACATCGCCGGCGAGGACGCGCTCGATCAGTTCTTCTGCCGCCACCCGACCGAGTTCCTCACAAAGCCCGTCGAGGCTGCGATCCTCGATCCGGAGAGCCCGGAGATCCTCGGCGAGCACCTGCTCTGCGCGGCGCACGAGGCGCCGCTCGGCGCCGCCGACGAAGAGTTCTTCGGCCCGAGCACCGTCGACCTGGCCGCGCAACTCGCCGGGCACGGCCTGCTGCGCGAGCGGGCGACCGGCTTCGTGCCGGGGCGCGCCGACGACTACCCGGCGGCGCGCGTCGGCCTGCGCTCGGCGAGTCCCGATTCGTTCATCCTGTTCGACGGCGCAAGCGGCGAGGTGCTCGGCACCATCGAGGCCGCGCGCGCCTATGCCACCGTCCACGAAGGTGCCGTCTACCTGCACCTCGGCCGCTCCTATCTCGTCGCCGAGCTCGACCTCCGCGCTCGCCGCGCGATGCTCGAGCCGTTCGGCGGCGACTACTACACCCAGACGAAGCGCGAGTCGATGGTCGCGGTGCAGCGGCTCGTCGAGCGGTGCGACACCCACGGGGTGCGGCTCTCCTACGGAGAGGTCGTGTACTCCGAGACCGTGCTCGGCTACCAGCGCCGGCGGCTGCAGGACTCCGAGGTGATCGACTTCCAGGCGCTCGAGTTGCCGACGACCGAGTTCTCGACCCGCGCGCTCTGGTACGAGCTCGACGACCTGATCGACTCCCCGCACGCCGGCGAGCGCTTCCCGGGCGACGCGCTGCTCGGCTCACTGCACGCCCTTGAGCACGGGCAGATCGCGGTGCTGCCGCTGATCGCGATGTGCGACCGCTGGGACATCGGCGGCCTGTCGACGAACGCGCACCCCCAGACCGGCGGCCCGACGATCTTCATCTACGACGGCCACCCCGGCGGCGTGGGGATCACCCGCCGTGGCTACGAGCGCTTCGACCGGCTCGTCGCCGACGCCCGCCGGCTGATCGGCGAGTGCCCGTGCGCGGACGGCTGCCCGTCGTGCGTGCAGTCGCCGAAGTGCGGCAACCTCAACGAGCCACTGCACAAACGGGGCGCGCTGGAGCTGCTGCGGCGGATGTCGCCCGGCGTCTCCCGGTCGCTGGCCGCCGCCTGAGCGGCCCTCCGCGGGCGCGACGGATCGCCGGCTTGACGGGGAGTCACGCGGTGCGCTACCGTTCCCGCGAAGTGGTCTAGACCACTATGCGCACGCCGACCCGGCGGCCGATCGAGGAGAGAGAAGAGTAACGAGATGGCGAGCATCAGCTACATCGAGGCCAGCTGCGTCTACGAGGGCGCCAGCGCGCCGGCGGTCGATGCGCTCAGCCTCGACGTGCAGGACGGCGAGTTCATGGTGCTCGTCGGCCCCTCGGGCTCGGGCAAGTCGACGGCGCTGCGGATGCTCGCCGGGCTGGAGCCGGTGAGCTCCGGCGAGATCCGGATCGACGGCGAGGACGTCTCGCGGCGGGCGCCGAAGGACCGCGATATCGCGATGGTCTTCCAGAACTACGCGCTCTACCCCCACCTCACGGTCGCCGGGAACATGGAGTACGGACTGAAGCTCCGCGGCATGCGCGGCGCCGAGCGGGCGGCGAAGGTGCGCGAGGCGGCGCAGCTGCTCGAGCTCGAGCCCTACCTCGACCGCAAGCCGAGCGCGCTCTCCGGCGGGCAGCGTCAGCGGGTCGCGATGGGCCGCGCGATCGTGCGGGAGCCGCGCGCCTTCCTGATGGACGAACCGCTGTCGAACCTCGACGCGAAGCTGCGGGTGGAAACGCGGGCGAACATCGCAAGCCTCCAGGCCCGGCTCGGCACGACGACGATCTACGTGACCCACGACCAGGTCGAGGCGATGACGATGGGCCACCGCGTCGCCGTGCTCAAGGACGCGCGCCTGCAGCAGGTCGACACTCCGCGTGCGCTCTACGAGCGGCCGGCGAACGTGTTCGTCGCCGGGTTCATCGGCTCGCCGGCGATGAACCTGCGCCGCGCGCGGCTCACCCCGGATGGCGTGCAGCTCGGACGGACGCTCGTCGCGATCGCCCCGGACGCGCTCGCCGGCGCCCACGCCGCGGGCGGGCAGGCGCTCGTCATCGGGGTGCGCCCCGAATCGGCGCGCGTGACCGAGCCCGGGACGGAGAGCGCGCTCCCGCTCACGGTCGCGCTCGTCGAGGAGCTCGGCGCCGACGCCTACGTGTACGGCACGCTCGAGGACGACCCGCCCGGCGAGAGGCCCTGGGTGGTGCGGTGCGCCGGCCGGGACGCGCCGCGCATCGGCGAGTGCGTCGGTGTGACGATCGAGGGTGCCGAGGCGCACCTGTTCGACGAGCGGTCCGGGCTGCGGGTCCCGGCGGCCGACGCGATCCCGGCGCGATGACGGCGACCCGCGACGCCGCGGGCGCCGAGCCCAAGTACTACGCGGTCAAGCGCCACCTGCTCGAGTTCATCGGCTCGCTCGAGCCCGGCGCGGCCGTCCCCACCGAGCGCGAGCTGGCGGGCGCCTGGCAGACATCGCGCACGACCGTCCGGCAGGCGCTGTCCGACCTTGTCGCCGAGGGCCGGCTCGTGCGCCGCCAGGGCTCCGGCACGTACGTCGCCGAGCCGAAGATCACCTGGCCGCTGTACCTCGCGAGCTTCACCGAGCAGGTGAAGGCGTCGGGTTTCACGCCATCGGCGGAGGTGATCGCGGCGCAGCGGATGAACGCGGACCGCGAGCTGGCCGAGCGCCTCGGGGTCCCCGCGCGCACGCCGGTCTACCGGCTCGAGCGCCGCCGGCTTGCCGACAACTGGCCGATCGCGGTCGAAACGTCGTGGCTGCCCGCGAAGCGCTTCCCCGGGCTCACCCGGCTGATCCGCAGCCACGGCTCGTTGCACGAGATCCTCGGCACGCGCTTTGAGACGAGCCTCGTGATGGGCGAGGAGTCGATCGAGACCGCGCCCGCGACGCCGCGCGAGGCCGGTCACCTGCAGGTCGACGTCGGGACGCCGATGCTCGTCGTCAGCCGCCAGAACTTCGACGTCGAGGGCACGGTCGTCGAGTTCGGACGCACGTGGTTCCGCGGAGACCGCGTTGAGCTCGTCACTCGCCTCGGGCCCCGCGCGCGGTGAGCGCCGCGGCCGGCATCGACGCGCCCGCGCTGCTGCTCGCCGGCGGCCGCGTCGTGACGCCCGGTGGGGTGATCCCCGACGCGTGGGTGCACGTCGAGGGGGACACGATCGTCTCCGTCGCCGAGCGGCGGCCGGACGCCGAGGCGCCGGTCGTGGACCTCGACGGCGCCTGGCTCCTGCCCGGCTACATCGACCTGCACGTGCACGGCGGCGGCGGCCACAACGTCGCCGCCTCGCCGGAGGCGATGGACGCCGCGGTCGCCTACCACCGCGCGCGCGGCACGACGGCGACCCTCGTCTCGCTCGTCACCGCGCCCGTCGAGGAGCTCGTCGCGCAGGCCGGCTGGGCGGCCGCGCTCACGCGCCGCGGGCCGACGCCGCGCGGCTGTGTGCTCGGCTCTCACCTCGAGGGCCCGTTCCTCTCGCCGCGGCGGCGGGGGGCCCAGAACGCGGCGCACATGATCGCGCCCGACGTCGGGATCCTCGAGCGGCTGATCGAGGCCGGCGAGGGAGCGCTGCGGATGGTGACGCTCGCACCCGAGCTTGAGGGCGCACTCGCGCTCATCCCGCGGCTGCGGGCGCGCGGGATCATCGCCGCGATCGGGCACTCCGACGCCGACTATGAGCAGGCGCGGGCGGCGATCCGGGCCGGCGCTCGGCATGCGACGCACCTGTTCAACGGCATGGGGCCGCTGCACCACCGCAGCCCGGGACTCGTCGGGGCGGCGCTCGAGGCCGGGATCCCGTGCGAGCTCATCAACGACGGTCGCCACGTCCACCCCGCGGTGATCGCGCTCGTCTGGCGCATGATCGACTGCCCGGTGCTCATCACCGACGCGATCGACGCCACCGGCGTCGGCGACGGGACGTTCGACCTCGGCGGGCTCGCGGTCCACGTGCAGGACGGCGAGGCCCGCCTGGCGAGCACGCACTCGCTCGCCGGGAGCACGCTGACGATGGACGAAGCGCTGCGGCGCGCCGTGCTCGACAGCGAGGTGCCGATCGAGCGGGCGGCGGCCGCCGCGGCCACGAACCCGGCGCGCGTGCTCGGCCTGGAGGACCGGCTCGGCTCGATCGCCGCGGGCCGGCGCGCCGACCTCGTCGTGCTCGACGACGGGCTGCGCGTGCGGCGGGTGATGGCCGCCGGCGCCTGGTGCCCGACGAGCGTAACGAACCCGCAAGAATTGGTCTAGACAATTGATGGCGCAGGCGGTAGTGTGCGCACGCACGACTTCATGACGTTGAGGAGAGGAGACCCGGTATGAGACAACGCCTGTTCGCGATGGCGACCGCGCTCGCGGTCGGCCTCGGGCTCGCCGCCTGCGGCAGCTCGAGTCACCATTCAAGTGGCGGCTCGGGATCGAGCGGCGGCAGCGGTGGCGGTGGGAACGTGACGCTCAAGCTCGTGGCCGCCGACTACGGCACCGGCCCGAGCAATACGAGCAGCAAGTATTGGGGCGGGATCGTCAAGGCGTTCCACAAGGCGAACCCGTCGATCTCGGTGAAGGTCACCGTCGTCCCCTGGACGAACTTCGACCAGCAGATCCAGACGATGGTGCAGAACCACAACTATCCGGACATCACCGAGGGTGACTACTTCTCGGCGTACGCACAGCAGGGACTGCTGTACCCGGCAAGCCAGGTGCTGTCGAACCCGGGTGAGCTGCTGCCGGTGTTCAAGCACCAGGGCACCTACAACGGCGTCCAGTACGGCATGCCGTTCACGACGAGCACGCGCACGCTCTTCTACAACAAGAAGCTGTTCGCGCAGGCCGGCATCAGGTCCGCACCGAAGACGTGGGCCGACATCAAGGCCGACGCCGCGAAGATCAAGTCACTCGGCAAGGTTGGCTTCGGTCTGCCGCTCGGCCCCGAGGAGGCCCAGGCGGAGTCGCTCCTGTGGTTCCTCGGCGACGGCGGCGGGTACCAGAACGCGCAGGGCAAGTACACGATCAACAGTCCGCAGAACATCAAGGCGTTCGAGTTCCTCAAGGGGCTCGTCGCCGCCGGCGACACCGAGCCGCACCCGGGGACGCAGAACCGCACCCCGCTGTGGGAGCAGTTCGCCCAGGGCAAGATCGGGATGATCAACGGCTCGCCCGCGCTCGTGCCGATCATCCAGCAGGCCGGCGTGCTGAAGCCCTCCGACTGGGCGTCGGTGCCGATCGCCGGCGAGCACGGCCCGCTCTCCAAGACGCTCGGCGTGTGCGACAACGTCGCCGCGTTCAAGCCGGGCGGCCACGCCGCGCAGATCAAGAAGTTCCTCGATTTCGCCTACCAGACGAAGTACCAGCTGCAGTTCGACCACGAGTACGACCTGCTGCCGGCGACGACCGCAGCGGCCAGGGCGCTTCAGAGCAGCAAGCTCTACGGCTCGTTCATCAAGGCGCTTCCGGGCTCGGTCCAGTACCCGTCGGACACCGCCTGGGCACAGGTGAAGACGCAGATCCAGAACCAGATCGGGACGGCGGTGACCGGCAACCCGGCGAGCGTGCTCGGCGCGCTGCAGAGCACCGCGCAGAAGCAGCAGGGGTAACGGCAGGGTCATGCGGCTCAGGGTCGGCTCACTGCGCCCCCTCGTGTGGGTCGGCCCTGCCGTCGCGCTGATCGGCGTCGTCGTCCTGTGGCCGGTCGTCGTCCTCGTCCACAGCTCCCTGCAGAACATCGCCGCCGACGGCTTCGTCGTCGGCGGCGCGGGCGCCCGCAACTACACGACCCTGTGGCACGAGCCGGCGCTCGCGGGCGTCGTCGAGCGCACGGTCATCTGGGTCGTGGTCGTCGTCTCGGTGACGCTCCTGCTCTCGCTCGGTCTCGCCCAGCTCTTCCACCAGTACTTCCCGCTGCGCCGGCTCGCACGGACCGCGCTCATCGCGCCGTGGGCGGCGTCGGTGATGATGACCGCGCTCATCTTCCGCTGGGCGCTTGACCCGAACGTCGGCGCGATCAACATCATCCTGCACGCGCTCGGGATCGTGCACCGCTTCGGCACAAACCAGGCCGACTGGCTGGGGACGCCGGGATGGGCGCTCGTCTGGATGATGATCGTCGCGATCTTCGTCTCGCTGCCATTCACCACCTACGCACTGCTGTCGGGTCTGCAGACGATCCCCGACGAGGTGTACGAGGCGGCTCGCGTCGACGGCGCCGGACGCATGCACATGTACCGGACGATCACCCTGCCGCTGCTGCGCCCGGCGATCCTCGTCGCGACCACGATCAACGTCATCAACGTGTTCAACTCGTTCCCGATCATCTGGGAGATGACGCGCGGCGGACCGGGCTATGAGACGAGCACGACCACGACGTTCATGTTCATCCTCAAGCAGTCGTTCATCGGCGAGGCGGCCGCCATGTCGGTCGTCAACTTCGCGCTCGTGATCGTGATCGTGCTCGTTTTCCTCAAGGTGACACGCTGGAAGGAGGCGGTCGGTTGAGCGCGGTGAGCACCGAGACCGTCCCGTTCGTCGAGCCGGCCGCCGAGGCGCCGACGCTCGCTCGCCGCCCCTCCCGGCGCCCGCTCACGCGGCGCACGTTCGTGCTCAGCGTGCTCGCGTACGCGATCGCGATCGGATTTCTGCTCCCCTACGCGGAGATGGTGATCACGGCGCTGCGACCGAACAAGCAGCTGCTCGCCGCCAACCTCGTGCCGACGCACTGGACGTTCCGCAACTTCACGACGATCTTCCAGACGGGCTTCGGCGGCAATCTCGTGGAGAGCCTCGTGATCGCCGGCGGCGCGACCGTGATCGTGCTGGTCGTGTCCGTGCCCGCCGCGTACTACTCGGCGCGCCACCGCTTCCGCGGGCGCTCGCTGTTCCTGCTGCTCGTGCTCGCCACGCAGATGTTCCAGCCGGCGGCGATGCTGGTCGGCATCCAGCGGGAGTTCTCGGACTTCAACCTGCCGCCGACGCTCTCGCTGATCCTCGTCAACGCCGGCTTCAACCTCGCCTTCTCGGTGTGGATCCTCAACGCGTACTTCGCCTCGATTCCCGCCGAGCTGGAGGAGGCCTCGATGATCGACGGCTCGAGCCGGCTGGGGGCGCTCGCCCGGGTGACGCTGCCGCTGGCGGCGCCGGGCATCGTCACCGCGCTCATCTTCACGTTCATCGCGGCCTGGAACGAGTTCATCGTCGCGCTCACGCTGTCGCTGGGGCAGGCGTCGAACCACCAGCCGCTCACGGTCGCGATCAACAACTACATCGGCGAGTACTCGATCGACTGGGGTCACCTGTTCGCCGGGGCGGTGATCGCGACGATCCCGGTCATCCTGCTGTTCGCGGTGATCGAGGGACGGGTCGTGAGCGGGCTCACCGCGGGCTCGATCAAGTAGCGCCGCGGGTGGGGGAGAGCGGAGCGAGCGACGGCGCGGTGCTCGCGGTCGACCTGGGGGGCACCGCGATCAAGGGCGCGCTCGTCGACCGTCGTGGGCGGGCACTGCGTGAGCTCGTGCGTCCGACTCCGGGTGGCGGCGGGCCCGGGGCGCTGTCGGCGCTCGACGCGGTCGTGGCGTCGCTGGCGGCCGACGGCGCCGACGGCGCGCGCGTGCGGGTCGTCTCGGTCGTCGTCCCGGGCATCGTCGACGTCGAGGCCGGCCGCATCGTGTTCGCGGGCAACCTCGGCCTGCGCGACGTGGCGGTGCGGGATCGGCTGTCCGCGCTCACGGAGCTGCCGACGGTCGTGGAGCACGACGTGCGGGCGGCGGGCGTCGCGGAGCGGACGATCGGCGCCGCCCGGGAGAGCTCCGATCACATCGTCGCCGTGTGCGGGACCGGGATCGCCGCGGCCGTCGTGTCGAACGGGGCGGTGGTCGCCGGAGCGCACGGGGTCGCGGGGGAGTTCGGGCACGTCCCGGTGCGGCCCGACGGCGAGCGCTGCGAGTGCGGGCAGCGCGGTTGCCTCGAGCGCTACGCCTCGGCGGCCGCGATCGCCCGGCGCTACGCCGCGCTCGGGGGAGAGCCGGGAGCGTCCGCGCGCTCGGTGGTCGAGCGCCTGGCAACCGATCCGGCGGCGGCCCGTGCGTGGGAGGAGGCGTGCGAGGCGCTCGGGATCGCGCTCGCGGGCGCGACGACGCTGCTCGATCCCTCACTCGTGGTGATCTCCGGGGGGCTTGCGGCGGCCGGCGAGGCGCTCGCGGCGCCGGTGCGTGAGACGCTGTCCGCGCGCCTCGCGTGGCGCTCGGCGGTCCCCGAGGTCCGCTGCTCGCCGCTCGCCGGACGCGCCGGGCTGCTCGGGGCGGCCGTGCTCGGCTGGCGCCACGTGCTCGGCGCAGGGGGCGACGATGCATTTCGCGAATGGTATAGTCCAATTTCCTCGTGAGGGAGCGATGACCGATACGCCGGGCGGACTGATGGCGGCCGAGATCGCCGAGCAGCCGGCGATGCTGGCCCGGATTCTCGGCGACACGCGGGCGGTTGCGGCCGTCCGCGACCGTGTGCGGGCGGCGCGTCCGCGGTTCGTGCTGATCGCGGCGCGTGGCACCTCCGACCACGCCGCGCTCTACGCGAAGTACCTCGTCGAGGTGCGGCTCGGCCTGCCGGCGGGGCTCGTCTCGCCGTCGGCCTACACGGTCCAGGGCGCGCGTCCCGATCTGCGCGACGTGCTGTTCGTCGCGGTCAGCCAGTCCGGGCGCTCACCGGACCTCGTCGACTCGCAGGCGGTGGCACACGAGTGCGGCGCGCTCACGCTTGCGGTCACGAACGCCCCGGAATCGCCCCTCGCCCAGGGCGCCGAGCTGTCGGTCGACGTCGCGGCCGGCGCCGAACGGGCGGTCGCGGCGACGAAGACATACACGGCAGAGCTGCTCGCTCTGCAGCTGCTGCTCTCCGGCGACGACGCGGAGCGCGACGCGGCGGCGCTGCCGGAGGCGGCGGAACGGACGCTCGAGCTGGCGAGCGAAGACCGGCTCGCCACGGCGGCGGAGCTGTGCACCGCCGAGCGGCTCGTCGTCACCGGCCGCGGCTTCTCCTACCCGACCGCCAGGGAGGCGGCACTCAAACTCATGGAGACGAGCTACGTGAGCGCCCAGGCGTTCTCCGGCGCCGACCTGCTGCACGGGCCGATGGCGATGATCGACGCGTCAGTGCCGACGATCGCGGTCGTCTCACCGGGACGCGACGGGGAGGCGATGGCGCCCGTGCTGGAGCGGCTCGCCGCGCTCGGCGCGCCGGTGCTTCGGGTGGGCGCGGGCGGCCCCGGCGACGCGGACGGCGGGCGCGACCCCGGCGGCCCCGGCGGCGCGGGCGGGCCGGGTGACCCGCCGGGTGCCCCGACGTCCGCTCCCGACGGGCCGACTCTTCCGATCGCCGCCGACGGGCTGCCCGAGCATCTGCTCCCGGTGCTCGAGATCCTCCCGCTGCAACGGCTCGCGCTCACGCTGGCGCTGCGTCGCGGGGTCGACCCGGACCGCCCCCGCGGCCTCTCGAAGGTCACCCAGACCCTCTGACCCTCCTCCGGGCGTCGCGCGCAGGCGGCTGCGTCCGGCGCCGGCCCGCGGCCCGCGGTGTCGCGGCTCTGGGCGCCGCCGGGGATTTCTGCCCACGCGGCGGGCGCGGACGCGTCGCGCGGGCAGAAGTCATCGTCCAGCGGTGCTTTTTGCCCTCGCGATGAGGCGAGGGAGGTTGCGTGGGCGAAAACCATCGCGATCGCCCGTGCGCCCCGGCGCCGCACCTCTCGTCCGCCCTGGCGCCGGACGGGTGTCCGTGCCGTCGGTGGCCAGCGGCTGGTGCTGCCGGGGGTGGCTGATGGCCGGCGCCTGGTGCTGCCGGGGTGGCTGATGGTCGGCGGCTGGCGCTGCCGTGAGTGGCCGGCGGCTCGCGCCGCCGTCAGTGGCCGGCGGCTGGCGCTGCCGTGGTGGCTGATTGCCGGCGGCTGGCGCTGCCGTCAGTGGCCGGCGGCTCGCGCCGCCGTCAGTGGCCGGCGGCCCGGCGGTAGCGAGACACCGCGAGCGGAGCGAAGACGCCCATGATGATGAGCGCCCACACGACCGCGCCCCAGACGTAGTTGCCGGCGGGAGTCCCGACCCACAGCGACCGCATCGCGTCGACCATGATCGTGAACGGGTTCACGTGCGCGAACCACTTGAGCGGCTCGGGCATCGTGGCCGGCGGCACGAACGCCGATGAGATGAACGTGAGCGGGAAGATCGCGATGAATCCGACTGAGTTCGCCGACTCGGGGCTCGAGACGATCAGGCCGACGAACGCGAACACCCACGAGAACGCGTAGCCGATGAGGAGCAGCAGCAGGAAGCCGGCGATCACGTGGGCGAGCGGGGTGCCGAACGAGAAGCCGATGATCGCGCCGGTGCCGACGAGGATGAGGACCGACAGCAGGTTCGTGGCCACGTCCGCGAGCGTGCGCCCCGCAAGCACCGCCGGCCGCGCCATCGGCAGCGAGCGGAACCGGTCGATCAGCCCCTTGTGCACGTCCTCGTTGAGGCCGAGCGCGGTGACGAACCCGCCGAACGCGATGTTCTGCACGATGATCCCCGGGATCAGGAACTCGACATAGGGCAGGCCGCCGGTCTGGATCGCGCCGCCGAACACGTAGCGGAAGAGGAGCACGAACATGATCGGCTGGACGGTGAACGCAAGCAGCAGGTCCGGTCGTCGTGGCAGGCGCACGAGGTTGCGCTCGGCGATGATGAGCGTGTCGGTGACGAGCCGTCTCACGAGGCGACGACCTCCTCCACATCCTCGTCCTCGACCTCGGCGGCGTGGCCGGTGAGCGTGAGGAAGACGTCGTCGAGCGTCGGGCGCCGGACGTTGATGTCGGCGACGCCCACGCCGGCGTCGCCGAGCCGCCTGACCGCCTCGACGATCGCCCCCGTGCGGCTCGCGACCGTGATCGAGACAAGCGAGTCGCGGCTGCTCGGTGTCTCCTCGGACATCGGGGCGAGGGCGGCCGTCGCCGCCTCCGCCTGTGCGGCGTCCTCCAGCGCGACCTCGACCCGGTCTCCCCCGACGCGGCCCTTGAGCTCATCGGAGGTGCCCTCGGCGATCACGCGGCCGTGATCGATGACCGCGATCCGGTCGGCGAGGCGGTCGGCCTCGTCGAGGTACTGCGTGGTGAGGAGCACTGTCGTGCCGCCCGTCGCCAGGTGCTCGATCGTCTCCCACAGGCCGATTCGCGCACGCGGGTCGAGACCCGTCGTCGGCTCGTCGAGGAACAGCACCGCCGGCTCGGCGACGAGCGCGGCCGCCAGGTCGAGTCGCCGCCGCATCCCGCCCGAGTACGTGCCCGCCGGGCGAGCGCCCGCCTCGGTGAGATCGAACCGCTCGAGCAGTTCGCGGCCACGCGCCTTCGCGCGACTCCGCGAGGCCCCGTACAGCCGCCCCACCATCGTCAAATTCTCAAGCCCGGTGAGGTTCTCGTCGATCGCCGCGTACTGGCCGGCGAGGCCGATCCGGTGTCGCAGCTTCGCCGCGTCGCGGATGACGTCGAGGCCGACGACGCTTGCCGATCCCGCGTCGGGCTGCAGCAGCGTCGTGAGCACCCGCACGAGCGTCGTCTTGCCGGCGCCGTTCGGTCCAAGCAGCCCGAGCACGGTGCCGGTGGCGACGTCGAGGTCGACTCCCGCGAGTGCGCGCACCTCACCGAAGGACTTCTCGAGCCCCCGGACCTCGATCGCGACGTCCGCGTCGACCTCCTCACCCATGGCGGCCCACGGTAGCGGGCGCCGCAGCGGGGCGCCCAAGGGCGGCCCGAGGGCCCCGGCGGCGGGTGCACCGAGGGCCCCGGCGGCCGGTGCACCCAGGGCTTCGGCGGCGGGTCGACCGAGGGCCCCGGCGGCGCCACCCGCTGGGCCTCACCCCGCTAGCATCGGGCTGCCCCGGCGAGATAGCTCAGTTGGTAGAGCACACGACTGAAAATCGTGGTGTCCCCGGTTCGAGTCCGGGTCTCGCCATCAGGGGTCGTTCGCAAAACGAACGGCCGCTCCGTTCGCGATACTTTCCCCTGTAAATGGCTGGTGAATTTCTGCTGACCAAAAGCGTTTGCGAAAGTATCGGCGGCCACTCTCGCTGATCCGCGCGTCGCGTTTGCGAAAGTATTCCGTGCATCTGGTCACAGATGTGCCAACTCCATGGTGACGTCGGTCGGATGGGCGCTGACGTAAGCCCCCTTAAAGCGGAAAGGGCCCGCCCTCTGGGGAGAGGACGGGCCTATCGCTCGTGCGGGTTTTCGCCGGCTTGCGCCGGCGGTGCTCATGCGCTGATCATGGAGTGCCGGAAGCGGGCGCGGCGGCCGGTGCCGCTGCGGCCGGCGGCTGGACGGGGCTGAGCAGCTTCATGGCATCGGCCTGCTGGTGAGCTGCGTCGTACTTGCCTGTGAGGTGCGCGAGGCGCTGGAGCGTGAAGCTCAGCGAGGTGGCGAAGCACAGCCATTCCATCTCGCGGTCTTCGCTGACCCACTTGGGAACGTTCATGCCTTTGTTGCCGATGCCGCGACCTTTGAGCCGGGCGTTGAGCGACTCGACCATGTTGCGCCGCAGCAGCAGTGCGGTCCGCAGGGCGGCGCGGCTGTGTTCGCCGCGGAACGGCAGAAACGTGTGAGCGCGCGGGTTCTTTGACCACTGCGTCGTCGCGGTCAGCCCGCAGGTGTGCTCGGTGCCATCCTCGTCTGTCACGACGCCGGTGCAGACCCACCGCATCCGGGCGGCCTTCAGGTCGGCGCGCTCACCGGGCGCGAGGCCGCGCTTGCGCCGTTTGGCATGGTTCACGAAGCCTTCGGCTTGGAGCAGCTTCATGGTGCGCTTGATGGGCGTGCCGTCGGGCTGCTTGCCGTGACGGACGCAGTAGGGCACACCCTCGTTGTCGTGCCAGCCGTGCTCCTTGCCGAGCTCGGTCCCGCGCCCGAAGACGGGATGGATCGCGAACTCTGCTTCCAGCATCTCGTGGACATGCCGGCTGTCGAAGTGCGCGTCGCCGACCAGGTACTCGGGCTCCCAGGGCTCCCCGGCGAACTCCTGCCAGAGCGCATGGACCTGGAGCAGCAGCTCCCGCAGGCCTTGCCATTCGGCCCGTTTGCCCGACAGCAGCAGGAACGCGATTGGGAGGCCGGTCTTGACATCGACGAGGTAGATCAGCTTGTAGCCGCGCCAGGACTTGAAGTAGCCGTGGGTGGTGAACTCGGCGCCGTTGAGGCCGCGTTTGCGGAGCTTCTCTTCGACGGGGTAGTCGAGATCGGTTGGGCTCTGTTCGCGCGGAGCGACGATGTCGGTTCCGTCGATGAGCAGGTAGCGTCCGATGTCCGGGTCGCCGATCTCCTTGCGCAGCTTGATCAGCGCCTGGACGTTGAGGCGAATCGTGATCTCAGGGTCGACCCGCAGCAGCGTGGCGTGCAGGGTGCGGTTGACGTTGGACTGGTCGCGCCATGATCCTTCGCGTCCGGGGAAGTCATACGCCCATGCTGTTGGGACGTTTGCGGTCTTGAACTCCTTCCAGTGGCAGTGGAGCTCAGGGCGGCCGTTCTCCAAGAAGTTGCGCAGGAATACGGCCGCCATGAGGCGACGGTCGGTCGGCCGCCCGTAGGGGTTGGTCCGCAAGCGGTCCAGGAGTTCCCGGGTCTCATCCAAATCTTGGATCGCTTTGGCTTCGACGAAGCTGAAGACGTTGCGGCGGTTGGGGCATGCGGAGACCGGTGCGGTCTCCTCGTAGGCATTCTTGACCTTGTCGTCCTTGGGCAGAAGCTTTGCGTACTCCTCATCAACGCGCGCTTCCAACGCCTCCGGGCTAAGACCAGGCTCATCGTCCTCCAGGCGAGCCCGGATGACGGCCTTCTCGATCTCGCGCCGGTGCTTGCGGTCCGTAAAGCCGGGGCGCCGCCGCCTGCGGACCGCCTTGGCGGCGTCGCGATCTCCCTTCTTGGTCCGCCGCTTCTTGCCAGCCGGCGCGCCATCAGCCGGGGTGTCGGCGGTCGTCGCGGGCGCCGTGCTGGCAAGCCCGGCGTTTGCCTTAACTTCAGACGATGAACTTCCTTCAGACGTCGAGATGCTCTCGCTCCTTCCGGGAGTTGTCAGGGAGGCCTGCGGGTCGGTCTTGGAGGCCTTGGCGTCCGAGACGGGGGTGGAGGTGCTGGGGCTCTGGGGCATGCCTCGACGGTTGGTCGTTCGAGGCTCCCCACCGCAGCGTGTGGACGTGTGGCTGAAAGCAGGCGGCGAATCAGCGGCAGCGTTCGGCGAACGCGTCACGGTCGCCGCCGAACTCGTTCTGAATAAACGTGTGGAGGCGAACCTCGCCGACCGCAGCGAGCGTTGCGCGGCTCGGAATACGCCCGTAGCGCGAGAGGACTGAGCGGCCAGCGATGATGGCCTGATCCATGGAGTACGGCCGGTGGTTCTGGATCGAACGCAACGGCAGCCCCATGCGGGCCGACCACTCATGGACTCCGCCGTTGCGACGGATGAATGCCTGCAGGTCGGTGCGCCCGACCGCCTTCCAGTCAGCGTTGGACGGGAAGTACTCCCGTCCGGAGCAGAAGACCTCTAGCTCGCGGATCAGCCGCTCCCGACGTTCCTGTCGCGACTCGCGAGGCTCACGCCGGGGCTGGCGCGCCACGGGCGAGGGACGCTCAGGATCAGGCTCCGGCTGGAAGGCAAGCCCGAACTTGGGCGCCCATCGCGCCGGGCCCCCGGCGCGATGGACCTTCCAGAACAGATCGGCTGAACCGGCCTCGATGAACTCCTGACGGGTCGGCCACCGGTCGCGGCCGGCAACCAGCCCGGCCAGTTCGAACATGAGCACCTCCTGATCCGGTTCGCGGCCGAGCAGAGCGCGTGGTTCACGTAGCGACACGCGCGGCCTGGTGGACATCGCCGCGAAGGTGCTGTCTCGTTGCCCGCGTCCCATGCCCTGAGCGTGGACCCGCTCGGGATCGAGCGGGAACTTTTAGCGTGGTTCGAGCCGGTCGGTCGCGACAGCAACCGGAGTTAGATCGTTGCGGCGTGTGTGAGCCGAAGTGCTCGCTGAATGTGGCCGCTTTCCCAGAGTCGTTTTGGAGCTATCTACGGCTCGGCCGACGCGGCGTTGGCGGCAGGTGAGTGAACTCCCAGAGCCGTCGGTCGCCACTGAGTCGTTCCAGGATGGACGCGCAGGTGACGCCGGGATCGTCTCCGAACAAGATCCCGGTCCGGATGCTCTGGGACACGAGTCCTTCTGGTTCGGTCCTCCTATCGTCGACCAGGTAGTCGGCGTAGCGGGCGTCGCTCAGCTCGGTGATGGTGTCGTCGAGCTGATGGAAGATGTTCAGGGCGGCATAGTCGGCGTCGCTGGCGGGGATTCCGGCTGCGGTGAACCAGTTGAGGTAGTCGGCGTTGAGCGCGTCGAGGTCGATTGTGTCCGCGATGCGGTTGGGAAGCGCGAGGGTGCCGCTGACGTAGCCGTCGACATCGACGAACAGCGTGCCCGGGGTGCCGTGTTCCATCGCGTAGACGACCGAGTCGCGCAGCTCGGCGCCATCGGAACTTGCCCTGCGGGTCTGCCACAAGCGCACGGTGGGGACGTTGCCTGCAATGAACGCGAGCAACTGCGACTCCCACAGGTCTGGACCGTGGCTCAGGATGCGTCTGACGTGCATGGGCGAGGCAAACCGGCGCGTGATCTTCGGGACGCGGGCGGTGAGCAGCGGAAGACCGGTCGGGCTGAGCACCGAGATCTCGTCGAGCGGGCCAAGGACGGTCCAACCGCTGTTGGGGGTGTAGTCGTAGAGCCTTCGGGGTGGCGTCATGAGCATCCTTGCCGCGATATGGGGTTGCTGCGACCAGACCGGGTCGCCCATTGTCTGGGTCAGGTGTGCGGCCCTAGTCACTTGCCCCGGATAAACGGCTGCACTGAAACGGCCGCGCTGGAGTGGCGCGGCCGAGTCAGGCTTGGTTGGGTGCCCTGGTGGAGTGGGCTTAGGGGAGTGTTTCACCGGGCTCGGATG
>Ga0070737_10000811_pt1 | contig 56097 bp, 43 predicted proteins | sample Coa_R1_10_FD_66438 | JGI IMG/M metagenome (GOLD analysis project Ga0070737, IMG submission 66438) | Surface soil microbial communities from Centralia Pennsylvania, which are recovering from an underground coalmine fire - Coalmine... | ecosystem: Environmental > Terrestrial > Soil > Unclassified... | reverse complement strand
CGTCCCGCCGTTCGTGGCGCCGGTGACTTCGAACCCGGCCGGCGCCGGCGGCTACTACGCGATGAAACTCTTCCAGTCCTACTTTCCGTCCACACGGGTCGCCGAACGCGCGCAATACATCCAGGACAACTGGCAGATCACCCCGAACTTCCTGTTGACGCTGGGTCTGCGCAACGACCAGTTTGTCAACTACGACGCAGAGAACCGGCCCTACATCCGGCTGACCAAACCGAATTGGTCGCCGCGCATCGGCTTCAGTTGGGATGTGCACGGCGATTCCACCTTGAAGGTGTTCGGCAACGCCGGCCGCTATTACCTGACCTTGCCGGTGGGCGTCGGTACGACCGTGACCGCGCCGATCGTCAACATCACCGAATATGGCACCTATACCGGCATCGATCCAACTACCGGCGCACCACTGGGCTTCACCCCGCTGCCGCAGAATCCCACGACAGGGGTGTCGTGCTGCAACCAGTACGGTTATCCCGTGAACAATTTGAAGGTGGCTTCCCAGAACATCAAGGCGCCGTATTCCGACAATTTCGTGCTGGGGATGCAGCAGCAATTCAACTTCCTGGATACGCGCTGGGTGTTCGGCGCGACCGGCACGTTGGAGAAACTGGGCGAGATGATTGGCGGCACCGACGATGCCCAATCGATGTGCGCGGAGGGCGTGCGCGAGGGTTACACCTGGATGACCCCGGATACTTGCAGCCAGTGGGTGCAGAGCCCGGTGCTGGTCAATCCGGGCGTGGACCAGAAGATCTACGTGAGCGCTCCGGACGGATCGCTGCGCCTGATCAACTGGACGGCGCAGGACCAGACTTTCCAGATGGGGCCCAAGCGCAACTACTACTCGCTGGACCTGTCGCTCGCCCACGAATGGGACGGCAAGTGGTTCGCGAAGTTCGACTACGTGTTCTCGAGGCTGTACGGCAACGACGCCGGCCCGGTGGGGCCGATGTACGAGTCCAGCGGAACCGTGGCTTATCTCACCGCGGTGTGGGCATACCCCAGGATCATGGACAATTCGAACGGCGTCCTGGGCACCGACCGCAAGCACTCGTTCAAGATCTACGGCGCTTATGCAATTACGCCGGAATGGATCGTCGGCGCCAACCTGTGGATCGCTTCGGGCACGCCACGGATGTGCCGCGGCGCCTATGGGCCGGATCAGATCCGTCTGCACACGGGCAGCCAGTATCACTGGTGCGCCGGTATTCCCATCGCGCCGGGCTCGGGGGTTCCGCCGGATGGGACGAAGAGCACGCCGTGGATCCACAACGTGAACCTGAGCGTGGACTACAAGCCGACCTGGGCCCAGCACAAGCTCGACTTCAAGCTGCAGGTGTTCAACGTCTTCAACAAGCAGACGCCCACGTTCTACGGCGACTATTTCATCACGACGTCCAGCCCGGGCAGTTACTACAATATGGTCGAGGCACGCATGCCGCCGCGCTCCGCCAACTTCTCCATTGCCTACAACTGGTGACTTGCAGTTGCCGAACGTTGCTCGATGATCCAGGGAACGCGTCATTCCGGGTTGCCCGCAAAGCGCACGGGCAGCCCGGAATGACGAAGGAGATATCGGGCCGACCGTGGTTTGCTCGCTGCAATGCGAACCGCAGATCAAGCAATCAGTCCATTGCGATGACGTGAATTCCGGAGCAGAAATCGGCCCGCCCGGGCAAGTAACGGGAGCCTCATTCCCGCCGGTCACCACGCGGTTGCTGGCACGGGCACGCAGCGAATGGGAAGAGCGCCGTTTCGAAGACGCCGAGCGATCCCTGGCAAGCGTGTTGGATCTGGCGCCGGGTGATCCGAAGGCGATGCGGATGCTGGGCATGGTGGCGCGCAGCCGCGGCGACTATGTCAAGGCGGTCGAATGCTTCCGGCGCGTGCTGACTGTGTGGCCCGCAGACCCGTTCCTGCACACCGAGTTCGGCTTCTCGCTGGTTTCGATCGGCGAACTCGATGAAGCCGCGCGGCACTTCCGCCACGCCTGCAGCCTTGCCCCCGATTCGGCGCCGGCGTGGTTCGGCCTCGGCGAGGCGTTGTGGCGGCAGGCTCGTGGAGATCAAGCCATCGCGGCATTGCAGCGCGCACTCGTGCTCGATCCGTCCAATTGCGAGGCGCGGCTTACGCTGGCGCGGGCGCAGGCGGGACTCGGCCGGATCGAGGCAGCGATTGCCGAATTTCGCGAGGTATTGCGCTGCGATCCTGTCAATGCCGACGCCTGGTACGGCTTGTCGATGAACCTGGCGGGCTTCGAGGCCGCGGATGTCGCATGCCTCGAACAGGCTTTCACGCGCGCGGATCTGCCTCCGCGTGCGCACTACCTGCTTGGTTTCGCATTTGCCAAGGCACTGGAAGATCGGGGCGATTACGCCAGGGCCTTCGAGGTTTTCGGACTGGCCAATGCAGCGCAGCGCGCGAGCATCGAGGTGACATGGGGCGTTGCCGAAGAGCACCGTTTTGTGGATTCGATCCAGGGCATATTCGCGAACGATGTGTCGAAGGCACCGGATGCCGACTCCGGCAAGGAGGCCATTCTGATTGTCGGCATACCACGCTCCGGATCGACCCTGGTCGAACAGATCCTGGCGTCGCATCCGGCCGTTGAAGGCGCCAACGAGATCAAGGACATGCCCGCGATACTCGCGACGGAGACCCACCGCCGCGGTTCTGAATTTCCTTTGTGGGTGCCCGATGCAACCGCGCTGGATTGGCAGCGCCTGGGCCAGGAATACCTCGCGCGAACGGCGCGTTGGCGAAGGCACAAGCCAAGCTTCACCGACAAGAATCTCATGAACTGGCATCTTGTCGGGGCGGCACTCGCCATGCTGCCGGCAGCGCACGTGATCATTGTCCGGCGCGATCCCGTGGAAACCTGTCTTGCGTGCTGGCGCCACTGTTTCACCGAAGATGCCGGCTTCTCCTGCAACCTTGATGATGTGGCGGATTACTACGGTGAATTCTGGCGCCTGACCCGTTTCTGGCTGCAGAAGTATCCGGCGCACGTGTTCGATTTGCAGTACGAGGCGCTGTTGGCGGATCCGGAACACGTCATCCGGCGGGTATTGGATTTCTGTGGGCTGCCGTTCGATCCGGCGTGCCTTGCGTTCCACCGGACGAAGCGTTCGGTGCTGACTCCGAGCGCCGCGCAGGTGAGGCGCCCCCTGCGCCACGACACCGCCCGCAGCGGCCATTACGGCTATCGGCTCGATCGCTTGCGCCAACGCTTGCGGGACGCCGGCGTGCCGGCGGCTTGAATGCGGTGACTGAGCCTTTGGGAGCTTGAAACCATGCGGGGAAACGTCCGTTCCAGACCGTTGAAGAAAGTGCTTTGGGCAACCGCGTCGGCGCTGCTCCTGATCGCCACGGGTGGCGGCACCGTTTTCGCGCAGACGAGCGGGGCAGGCGTCCAGCCCTATCCATGGAATCATCCTGGCTGCCCGTGCGCGTCGGTTCTGCATCAAGGATCGCCGGCGTCGGCAGGTTTGGTCGAGGCGCCGCTGAAGGAGATCGACGGCACGGTGCACAGCATCCTGGCTAGGCGCGTCGCGCCGGGCGCGGTGGTGCTGGTGGCCCGGCGCGGCGTGATCGCCAAGTGGCAGGCCTACGGGGACGCCGCGCGCTGGACCAATGCCGATTACGACCAGATGGCGCACCCGGTGACGATGCAGAAAGACACCATTTTCGATCTGGCATCGGTCAGCAAGCTGTTCACCGCGACTGCGGTGATGCAGTTGTGGGACGAGGGCAAGCTCAAGCTCGACGCGCCGGTGGCGCACTACCTGCCGAAGTTCGCGGCCAACGGCAAGCAGGACGTGACCGTGCGCGAACTGTTGACGCACACATCCGGCCTGGCGCCGGATCCGCCGATCCCGCTGTACGAAATTCCGGGCGATCGCGAGGCGCGGATCGACAACGTGCTGGAACAGCCGCTGGCCTACACGCCCGGCACGAAGTACGTCTACAGCGACATGAATTTCATTACGCTCGGCGCGCTGGTCGAAAAACTGAGCGGCGAGCGCGAAGACGTGTTCGTGCGCCGGCACATCACCGAACCCTTGCACATGTCGGACACGATGTACGACCCGCCGGCCAGCCTCAAGCCGCGCATCGCGGCGACCGAGTACCAGCCGTGGACCAAGCGGGGTCTCCTGTGGGGGCAGGTCGACGACGAGAACGCCTGGGCACTCGGTGGCGTCGCGGGGCACGCGGGTTTGTTCAGCGACGCGCACGACCTCGCGGTTTTCGGCCAGATGATGCTGAACGATGGCACCTACGATGGCAAGCGCATCCTGTCCGCGCGCGCCGTGCAGTTGATCGGGACGAACTGGGACAAGAAGTTTCCGGATGACGCGACCGGACTCGGCTGGTCGATCGATCGCGGTTACATGATGGGCGCCTTGTCGGGGCCGCACACGATCGGTCACGAGGGCTATACCGGCACCATGATCGCCATCAACAAGCCGAATGACGTCATCGCGATCCTGCTCACCAATCGCGTGCAGCCGACCCGCGATGGTGCCTCGATCGTCACCGCGATCCGGCAAGTATTCACCAACATCGCGGCCGCAATTCCGGTCGCCATACCGGGTGGCGGCGACGCATGGTTTTCAGGTTACGGTGAATTCATGAACCGGAAACTGGTCGCCAGCGTGAATGCGAGCAGTGGCGCCAGGCTGTCCTTCCGGACCTGGTATCGCACGCAGCCGGGCGACGCCCACGCGCTCGTCGAAGCGTCTCCGGACGGCAGGCAATGGACGTCGCTGGGGCAGTTGACGGGAACCAGCGACGGTTGGCAGACGGAAACCTACGCGCTGCCGGCCGGCACCCGGTACGTCCAGTTTCTTTACCGGACGCCTTCCGAGACCGATCCGCGCGGCTGGTACGTACACGACGTGACGGTCGACGGCAAGCGCGTCACGTCCTGGGTCGCGGACCAGAGCGACTGGGTGCGGCGGGATTATTGAGCCTGCTCATGGCGGCCAAACCTGCACGCTCGCTGGTGATCCTGTTGATCGCCGCGTTCGCCATGGCGGCATCTGCAGGCGCGGCGGCCGCACAGCCATTCGAACTCGGCATCCACGTGCTGCTGCACGAGCGCCTCGATCTCATCAGAGGCAGGAACGTCGGGCTGATCACCAACCAGACCGGCGTCAACCGCGACCTCGTCAGCGACATCGACCTGATCGCCCACGCGCCGGGCGTGCATCTGGTCGCCCTGTTCGGGCCCGAACACGGCGTTCGCGGCGCCGCCCAGGCAGGCGCGTCCGTCGGCAGCTATCGCGATCCACAGACGGGCATCCCGGTGTACAGCCTGTACGGCAAGAACCGGGAACCGACCCGGCAGATGCTGAAAGGCATCGACGTGCTGGTGTACGACATCCAGCCGGTCGGCACGCGCTTCTACACGTTCCTCTACACGATGGCCGACGCGATGAAAGCCGCGGCGCGCGCGCACATTCGGTTCATCGTGCTGGACCGGCCGAACCCGCTTGGCGGCATCGAAGTGCAAGGGCCGGTACTGGAGCCGAAATATGCGTCGTTCGTCGGCCAATATCCCATCGCCCTTCGCTACGGCATGACGGTGGGCGAACTCGCCGAACTGTTCAACAACGAGTTCCACATTGGCGCCGACTTGACCGTCGTGGAGATGCGCGGCTGGAGGCGATCGATGTACTACGACGACACGCCTTTGCAGTTCGTGATGCCTTCGCCCAACATGCCGACGCTCGACACCGCGCTCGTCTACCCCGGCTTCGGTCTGGTCGAGGGCACCAATGTTTCCGAGGGACGGGGCACAACGCGACCGTTCCAGATGATCGGCGCGCCATGGATCGACGCCGGGAAACTTGCCGCCGAACTCAACGCAAAGCACCTCCCGGGCGCGCGCTTCCTGCCGGTGCATTTCACCCCCACGTTCTCGAAGTACCAGGGAACGTTGTGCAACGGCATCGGCGTTTACGTCATCGACCGGCAGACGTTCGATCCGGTGGTGGCAGGATTGACCGTGATCGAGACGATCCACGAGCTGTACCCGAACGACTTCAAATTCAAGCAAGCCCATTTCGATGCCTTGATCGGCAACGACTGGGTGCTCCAGGACATCGAACGGAACGTGCCCGTGGCGCAGATGCGCGCACGTTGGCAAGCACGGCTGTCGCAATTCGAACAGACGAGACGCAAATACCTGCTTTATCGCTGACTCCCATCCCATTCCCGCGCGATTCGACGCATAACTCGAAGCTATGGGATACAGTCAGTATTTCATTGGCGACTGTTCGTCCTGCTACTTATCCTCGGCAGGCGATGCGGAAATCGCGCGTGCGCATGGGGTGTGACAGCTTGGCCTTCGACGACGTCGTGATGCTCGATGATTGCGAGGCGCGCGGTCGCGCATTCGACGCCGTCGGCGGGGCCGGCAGCCTGCTTTGCGGTCCGGACATCCGGATGGAGGGCCCGCGACTGGTCGTCACGATCGGAAACGGTTTGGAAACGGCCTTGTGCTTGCCGCAACCGGACGGAGTGCATGTAGCCGCAACCGAAGCCGGCCGGATGAATTTTGCGCCGGGCACGGCACGCGAGCACGAAGTGCTGGTCCAGCTTGCCGCGAGTGGCGATTACGTGTCCTACGAGCGCATCCTGTCCTGCCCGGGACTGTCGTGCCTTTATTCGACCTTGTGCGGATTGCGCGGAGAGGAGCCGAGCATCGCCACGCCGGCAGCGATCGTGGCCGCTGCGCGCGCGGACAGCGATGCGGCTGCCGTCGAATCGGTCGACATGTTCTGCGCCGCGCTGGGTGCTTTCGTGGGCAACCTCGCCATGGTTTTCATGGCCCGCGGCGGCGTGTGCCTGTCGGTGGCGGCGCTTCCGGGCATCGGACCGTTGCTCCAACGCGGCGGCTTCGTCGAGCGCTTCCTCGACAAGGGACCCATGCGGCAATTCCTGGTGCGCGTGCCGGTCCGCGTGATCGAGCATGGGCAGGATTCACGGGGCGCCGAGCGCCCATCCGGCGCACGCGAGAAGCGGCGGGAAGGCATGATGTACTGCGACAACACCTTTGTCGCCAACGAGGATCGGACATGCTCGTGACAACGATGCGGTCGGTTGTGCTGGGTTTGTGCTGTCTCGTCCTGCTGGCGCCGGGTGCGAATGCCGCACCCCGGTTCGGTTCCGAAAACCTCTTCTACATGCTGCCGGGAAATCGTGATTCGTTCGCGAGCTTCAAGGCCCACGCCGACGAGATTTCGATCATCTCGCCGGCGGCATACGAGATCGACAAGTACGGCACGATCAGCGGCGGCGTGGATCCGCGGGTGATCGAGATTGCGCGGGAGCACCACATCATGGTGATGCCGCTGTTCCAGAGCACCGACCAGGCGGCGATCCACGAGTTCCTCGGCAATCCGGCGGCGCGCGAGCGCGCGATCCGGATCATGCTTTACGACGCCGAGACCTGGCATTTCGGCGGCTGGCAATTCGATCTGGAAAACGTGAGCGTCGCCGACGGATCGGCCTATACGGATTTCTATCGCCAGGCGGCCGACGCGCTGCACAAGCACGGCTTGAAGATTTCGATGGCGGTGGTGAAATCCGATGCGCCGGTGCCTGACCCGGGACACAGCGGTTACGACCGGTTCCTGTACGAAAACTGGCGTGGTGCGTTCGATCTCAAGGCGCTGGCGAAGATCGGCGATTTCCTGTCGTTCATGTCGTACGACGAACACACGTCGCTGACGCCGCCCGGCCCGGTCGCGGGGATTCCCTGGATGCGGGGCATGGCCGAGTATCTGATCCGGTCGGGCATCGATCCGAAGAAGATCTCGTTCGGCATCCCGACCTATTCGGATCACTGGTACCCCAGCTACACCGCCAGCCAGGGCGCGCATTCCACGCGTGCCGAAATCAGCTACGCGGAAGTCCAGTATCTGCTGGATCGTTACCAGGCGAAACCGCGATGGATGGCGGACCAGGGTGTGGACTTCGCTCGTTGGACCGCGCCGGATGGCGTGTTCAACTGGCTGTTCATCGAGAATGCCCGTTCGTTCAAGGAGAAGCTTGCGCTGATCCCCGAGTACCACTTCCGCGGGTTCTCGGCCTGGGTGCTGGGCGACGAGGATCCCGCGATCTGGGACATCCTGCAGCAAGAGACGGAGCCGCGGCGCTATTGATGCTGCAGAATCGCCAAGCAAGGCATGCGCCCGCCCGTTGCGGCTGAGCGACCGAACACGAGAACGAAAGGGTGCGCTTTCTGGACCTCGCGGTGATCGTCGCTTACCTGGTCGTCATCGCGGCCATCGGTCTGCGCATCAGCGGCCGGCAGCGCTCGGCCACGGATTATTTCGTCAGCGAGCGCGGCCTGTCCTGGTGGGCGGTCTGTTTTTCCGTCGTCGCCACGGAGACCTCGACACTGACGGTCATCAGCGTGCCGGGCGTGGCCTACCTCGGCGCGTACGGCTTCGTCGAACTGGGCGTCGGTTACATCATCGGACGCACGATCGTCGCGTACGTGATGCTGCCGCTGTACATGCGCGGCGATTTGGTCAGCGCCTATCAATACCTGGGGCTCCGCTTCGGCCACAAGGTGCAGGGTCTTGCTTCGGCGACATTCCTGGTGACGCGGCTGCTGGCCGAAGGCGTGCGGCTCTTCGCCGGGGCGATCCCGATCGCGTTGCTGCTGGGCGCGATGGGCGTGCACGCGAGCTATCTGGAAATCATCCTCGTGCTGGCCGGGGTGACGGTCGCGTACACCTACGCGGGCGGGATTCGCGCCGTGGTCTGGACGGACGCGATCCAGATGATGCTGTACGTCGGCGGAGCGATCCTGAGCATCGCGATCCTGCTCGGCCACACGTCCTTGGCGAGCCTGCACCAGGCGTTCGCTGCCGGCAAATTCCAGGTGTTCGATTTTTCCGCGCCGATCCTCACCAGTCCCTACGCTTTCGTCACCGCCATTTTCGGCGGTGCGGTGTTCACGATGGCCTCGCACGGCGCCGACCAGTTGATGGTGCAGCGCATTCTTGCCTGCAGGAGTCTCGCCGACGGCCGCAAGGCGATGATCGGCAGCGCGGTCTTCGTGACGATCCAGTTCGGATTGTTTTCGCTGGTCGGCACGCTGCTCTGGATCCATCTGGGCGGCAGGACGCCGGCGCAACTGGGACTCGCCACGCCGGACGACCTGTTCCCGCGTTTCATCATCCGCGACCTGCCGCCGGGCGTGTCGGGGTTGCTCATCGCCGGCATCCTCGGCGCAACGATGGGGTCGCTGTCTTCAGCGATGAACTCGATGTCGAACTCGACCATCACCGACCTGATCCGCCTGTTCGCCCGGCGGTCGTACAGCGCTGCGGCCATGCTTCGGGTGTCGCGCATTTCGACGCTGGTCTGGGCCGGCGCGCTCGTCGGGTTCGCATCGATGTTCACCCGTACCGACGACCCGGTGGTGGTGCTGGGATTGAGCATCACCGGCTATACGTACGGTGCGCTGCTGGGCGCGTTCCTGCTGGGGCTGTGGGTGAAGCGGGCCAACCAGCGCGACGGCGCCATTGCATTCGTTGCGACGCTCATCGGCATGGCGGTCGTGGTGCTGGGCGTCCGTGTCCATGGCAGGGCGTTGGCGTTTCCATGGTACGTGCCGATCGGCGTCGCGATGACGCTGCTGGTCGGCGGACTGCTGTCGCTCAGCCACTCGTCCGCAGGACCGCAGGAATCCGGGAACAAACCAACCCGCACCGAAGGGGCGGTCTGATCGGCGGCAACTTCGGATGGTGTAGAGTGCCGGTCTGCTCAAACGCGCGCGGCGATTGTCACGCAATACAGGAACACGCAACAGATGGACAAATTCATCATCGAAGGCGGTGTGCGCCTCGAGGGCGAAGTCAAGGCTTCAGGCGCCAAGAACGCGGCGCTCCCGATTCTGGCGGCATCGTTGCTGACGGAGGAGCGGCTGCGGCTGCGCAACGTGCCGCACCTCGAAGACGTCGTGACGACCAACGTGTTGCTGGCGCAGATGGGCGTCAGGATCACGCTGGGCGACCGGATGAAGCTGGACGTGGATGCCGGTGCCATTCACACCTGCGTGGCTCCTTACGACCTCGTCAAGAAAATGCGCGCGTCGATCCTGGTGCTGGGTCCGCTGCTGGCGCGCTTCGGCGAAACCGACGTGTCGCTGCCCGGAGGCTGCGCGATCGGCGCCCGCCCTGTCGACCTGCATCTGCGCGGCCTGGAAGCCATGGGCGCGGACATCACGGTCGAAGGAGGTTACGTCAAGGCCCGCGCCGCACGCCTCAAGGGCGCGCACATCGTGTTCGAGAAGGTGACGGTCACCGGCACCGAAAACCTGCTGATGGCGGCGACCCTCGCCGACGGCAGGACCGTGCTCGAAAACGCGGCGCGCGAGCCGGAGGTCGTGGACCTCGCCATTTGCCTGTCCGCGATGGGCGCGCAGATCACGGGTGCGGGAACCGACACGATCACGATCGATGGCGTGGCGCGGCTGCACGGCGCCGAGCACCGCATCTTGCCGGACCGCATCGAGACCGGTACCTACCTCGTCGCCGGTGCCATCACGCAGGGGCATGTACGCGTCGTCGACACCCGGCCGGAACTGCTGGAGGCGGTGCTTGCCAAGCTCGAGGAGGCAGGTGCGACGATCGACCTCGGACGGGACTGGATCGACCTGGACATGCACGGACGGCGGCCGCGCGCCGTGAACATCCACACCGCTCCCTTCCCGGGCTTTCCCACCGACATGCAGGCGCAGTTCGTGGCGCTGAACGCGGTTGCGGAGGGTGTCAGCGCGGTCACCGAGAACATCTTCGAGAACCGCTTCATGCACGTGCTGGAGATGCAGCGCATGGGCGCCGACATCCAGTTGGAAGGCAACACGGCCATCATCCATGGGCAGACCAGCCTCAACGGCGCGCCGGTGATGGCGACCGACCTGCGCGCGTCGGCCGGCCTGGTGCTGGCGGCGCTGGCCGCCACCGGCACCACCGAGGTGCGCCGCGTCTACCACATCTATCGCGGCTACGAACAAATCGAGAACAAGCTGGCGATGCTGGGTGCGCACATTCGCACCGTCGCCGAGCCGATGCATGTCCCGGAACGGACCCCGGAGCCCGTGCAGGCCGCATGAAACGAGACGCAAGGCGTGCGCGAACGGTCCTGGCGGTAGACCTCGGCCGCACCGGCTGCCGCGCGGATTTGTGGGTAGGCGATGCAGCCACGCCGCTGGCGGCCGCGCAAGGCGAGGGCACGTCGGGTTTGACCGCGCCCGATGGTGTCAATGATGCCGCGCAGGCGATCCTTGCGGTGGTTCGCCCCATGCTCGCGGAGCATCTGCCGGACGGCATCGACGCGGCAGGCATCGGCGCTCCCGGGGCGATGACTGCCCCGGACGCCGCCCGCACGCTCGCCGGACTGCTGCGCGAGTCGCTGCCGGCCCGTTCCGTCGCGGTGGCCAGCGATGCCGTGACGTCGCATGCGGGAGCACTGGCCGGCGAATCGGGCGTCGTACTGGCCGCAGGCACCGGTGCGGTCGTGGTCGCCATCGGCCCCGGAAAACGGTTTCATCGCGTGGACGGTTGGGGTCCGTGGCTGGGCGACGAAGGCAGTGGTGCGTGGCTCGGCCTCGCCGGCTTGCGCGCGGCTGCCCGCGCGCACGATGGCCGCGGGCCCGACACCCTCCTGTTGCAAGCTGCCTGCGCACAGTTCGAGAGCCCGGCCCAAATTGCGTCGAAGCTCAGTACGGACGCGAACCCGGCGCGCGTTGCCGCGGCGTTCGCGCCGGCAGTGGCACGCGCCGCCGCGCAGGGCGATGCGGTCGCTGCCGAACTGGTGCGGGCTGCTGCCGCCGCGCTCGCGCAGTCGGTCATCACCGGCGTAAACGCGCTCGCGGACGCGCTACCGCCATCCGTGCCGGTGGCGATCCTCGGCGGCCTGGCCGAACTCGGAGCCGTCCTGCTCGATCCGCTGCGCGCAGCGCTGGCACGCAGCGCGACGCCGCTTGATGTGCGGCCGGCTGCCGGAACGTCGCTGGACGGTGCACGCCGATTGGCCGTCCACGTGGGCGGTATCCATGAACCCTGGACGGTGCGCGCCGGGGAAGCTGTTGCCGACACATCCCAGGCAATCGCGGGTGCGGAAGCGGATTTGCGATGACAAATGCTGAAGACGAAGGTATGAAAGCGGGTGCGAACGCGCCAGGTGCGGAGAAGTCGCTCGATCGTCTGGCGACCGAGCAGTTGCGACCTGGACTGGACGATCTGGATCTGCGACCGGTTGCCGATATCGTTCGCATCCTGGTGGATTCGCAGCGTGTGGCGCAGCAGGCCGTCGAGACAGCCGTGCCGCAACTCGCCAGGGTCGCGGAAGCCGTGTCGGCGCGGCTGGCCGTGGGCGGCCGATTGATCTATGTCGGCGCGGGCACTTCGGGACGCCTCGCGGTGCTGGATGCGGCGGAGTGCGTACCGACGTTCAATACCGCGCCTGGCCAGGTGATGGCCTTGCTGGCCGGCGGCGAGACGGCGTTCGTCAACGCCATCGAAGGCGCCGAGGACGATGCGGCGGCCGGTGCCGCCGATCTCCACAGGAACGGTCTTTCGAAGGCGGATGCGGTGATCGGCATCACGGCTTCCGGGCGTACGCCCTACGTCGTGGGCGCGGTCTCGCATGCGCGCGAGGCGGGGGCGTATACCGCCGCGATCGTCAACAATATCCACAGCCGGTTGGCCGAGGCTGCTCAGGATGCCGTGGAACTCGAGACCGGGCCGGAAATCATCGCGGGCTCGACACGGCTGGGTGCCGGTACGGCGCAGAAGATCGCGCTCAACACTTTGTCCACTGCCGTCATGGTGCGCCTTGGAAAGACCTATGGCCCCTGGATGATCGACATGCGTGCCACCAACGCCAAGCTCAGACGGCGTGCGGTGCGTATCGTGTGCGGCGTGACCGGCGTGGATGAGTCCGAAGCATCGCGTGCGTTGGCCGCGGCCGGCGGCCAGGTCAAGCCGGCAGTGGTGGCGCTGCTGGGAGGTTGGGACGCGATCGAAGCGCGGCGCCGGCTGGATGCCGCCGGCGGACGCGTGCGTGACGCGCTCGCCGCGACCGGTGAGTGAAAAGATCCTTGGGGATGGGCCGCCGAGCTACCGAAATCCTGCCACTGGCCTTCGGGCGCTGACCGGTTTTTCGGTGGACGGCCGCAGCTGTCAAAGCGATCGCGATACGGTTCCATCCGACCATCGGCTGAGCGGAATCAGAAACACCGTCAAGTGCTCGTCCGGCTGGTCGACGCCGAGAACGGGCGACTGCGCAAGCCCGGCACCCCAGGACTTGGGATCTGTTTCGGGAACGAAGAACATGAGGTGTGGACGCCAATGGGTCGTGCGACGATTGAAGTACGTTCCCTTGGACATCATGTAAGCCATCGCCCCGGCTTTGGCCACAGGCAGCCCGCCACTTTCGATCGCTGCCTTGAGGGCCTCGCGAATCCGGGATTCCGACCCGCCGGCCAGTGCGACCTGCGTCCGTTTCATGGTCTCCGGTACCTGGGATAGCGCTGCAACAGCGTTGTAGCAGATCGGAGCACGCACTCGCGGATTCCAAAAGTCGGGATCGCCGTAACCGGCGGACCAGGAGCGCGCGACCATGCAGACGAAACCATTTTTCCCTTTGATCGCCGTCTGAAAGCCAATCCTCGTAAGCACGAGGATCTCCGCGTCGTGGGAAATTGATTTTGGTGCAGCACTTCGCGCGAGAGCGATCTCCGCAGCGCGTGGCATCAGATATGGCGAAACCGGGGCCATGCCGTGACGATCGAAGGTGCCGTTTTGTGCTGCGACACCTTGCGAGCCCAGGAAGAGCAAGGTGCAACCGAGAGCACAGGCGGGGATTTTTATTTGCGTCTCCTTCGCCTCGCATTCCTCGGAGAAGTCTGACCGGCTTCGGTGCCACGCTCTTCGGCGAGGTCACGCAGTCTTGCGAGCGCGGTGGACCAGTACCGTTCGTATTTGGCGAGCCACGGTTTCAGTGCGGCCGCCATGACATCGGGTTCCAATTGATAAATTTGTTCGCGACCCCGACGTGTTGCGGATACCAGGCTTGCTCCCCTCAAACTCATGAGGTGCTTGGAAATCCCTGACGTCACCAATTGAGGGAACTCGGCAGCCAATTCACCCACGGTGAGGGGTCCCTGTTCGGCCAGCAGATCGAGGATTTTCCGACGGGTGGGGTCCGCGAGAATGCGGAACAGTGCGTCCCTATCGCTGGTCATCTCCAGCGCTCACCAAACAAGCCAACTTTTCGAGAATCCGGTGCGCGTCGGCACCGCGTTCGTAATCCTGTGCCCATTCGGTCACGTTCGGAACGCCAATGCCTTCGAATCCGTCGTGAACGAGCGTAACCCGCGTGCCTGACGCCGTGGGAGAAAGCCTGATGACGAGCCGGGCAGGATTCGCCCAACCACTTTCTTCCTCCAGCCAGGACAAAACGAGGCTCTTCTCCGGATCGAGTTCCAGCACCTTGCCGCTGATCCCCGTTTTACCGTCGGGTCCGACAAAGCGGTAAACGCCACCGACTCGCATGTCGATCTCGATATCGGAGCTGATCCAGCGACGCAGCGTTTCTTGACTGGCCATCCAGTGCCATACGGCACTCGGTGGAGCGTTGATCTCGATCGACCGGGTGACCTGCAACATATGGCTATCCCGATGCATTACCATACAGTAATGCTTACTGTACGGTAATGTGTAGGCGGCGTCAACCGCCTCGGTAGATCGGTTCCGGACCGCCGCATGATCAGCGGCTCTGCAGCGCCGGGTGCTGGCCGTCCGTTTCCGGGAATCCACCTGGGTGCGGCTGAGCGCTCGGGTCCGTGCTGGGCCCTCCACAAAGCGCTCCGCGAGAGTCCACCCCCCTCGACAAGCGGCTCATCGGCTGGCCGGCTCGACGCGTCAGTCGGTCCAAATCAACTGACGTTTGGCGGGAGCATTGTGAACACGCACCTTTCCACGATCGCGGAAAGAAGCCCTCGAGGTGCAACGGAACACTGTACTATCCTGAACTTGACATGGACGTCTTCGGCATCAAGCTGGTCGGCGTCACCGACGAGAACGGCCGCAAGCTGCTGATGAGCATTGCGCTCATCGTGGCGCTGCTCATCCTGCGCTGGCTGCTTGCCGCGCTCAACCGTTACTTGATCGAACACCGTCCCGCGGCCCGCGCGACCTTCTGGGTCCGCCAGGTCGTCAGCGTCATCCTCGTCATCATCCTGTTCCTGGGCCTCGTATCGATCTGGCTCAACAATCCGGCGCACCTTACGACGGCGATGGGCATCCTCACCGCCGGTCTCGCATTCGCACTGCAAAAACCGATTTCCGCGATCGCGGGGTACCTCGTGATCCTGCGCGGGCGCACCTTCCACGTGGGCGACCGCATTCTCATGGGCGACGTGCGCGGCGAAGTCATTGCCGTCGGTTTCATCCAGACGACGATCATGGAAATAGGCCAGCCGCCGGGCGAGCAGGCGGACGCGCCCGCGATGTGGGTCAAGGGGCGGCAGTTCAGCGGCCGCGTCGTCACCGTGAGCAACAGCGTGGTGTTCGACAAGCCCGTGTACAACTACACGCGCGATTTCCCGTTCCTGTGGGCGGAGATGGACATACCCATCACGTACGCCGCGGACCGCGCCAAGGCCGAAGCGATCCTCCTCGAAGCGGCAAGGCGCCACAGCGCGAAGACCAGCGAGGTGAGCGCCGAAGCGATGCGGCGCATGCAGGAGGTCTACTTCGTGAAGTCGGCCGACTTCGAGCCGCGCGTCTATTACCGGCTGACCGACAACTGGCTCGAACTCGGGTTGCGTTTCATCGTCCCCGACCGCGGCAGCCGCGAGATCAAGGACGCGATGAGCCGCGAGATCATCACCGCGTTCGATGCCGCCGGGATCGGCATTGCCTCGGCGACCTACGACATCGTCGGCCTGCCGCCGGTGCGGATCCGCCGTGTGGACGATGCGGAATAACCATCTCGTGTCTCCATGAACGAGAGCGTCGCGAAACACCTCCGCAACGACCACGCGCCTTTCACAAAGCGTGGGCGGCGCGGGTGCTACGTTTTGGAGAGCAGCGCAGACGGTAAGGAAGCTTATGCTCGTGGCAATCGTTGCGTGGTGCCTCGCCTTCGCCGGCTACCTGCTGTTCGCGGGCCAGTTCAGCGGGCACGAACTTGCGACCGCGGCGGTGCTGGCCAGCGGCGCCACGACCTGGACCTTCGTGATCCGGCGCTGCGCGTCACGGCGCTTCGCGTTCTCGTGGCGGCATGCGTTCGTCTGGCTGCGTGCGATCGGTTCGGCGGCGCCGGCGACGTTGCGCGTTTTCGGCGTGCTCGCGCGCGTGGCCATGTTCGGCGGTTCACCGGGGTCCGCGGAGAGCGTGACGTTCCTGCGCGGTGGGGAAGGCGATCCGTGCGACCGCGCGCGTCGCGCCAATGCGGTGCTCACCGCTTCGCTCGCGCCGGACAGCTTCGTGGTCCGGGCGCAACCGCGGCACGACGAGGCGCTGATCCACACCATCCTGCCACCACGCCCGCGTGACCCACGGTGGCTGCAATGAGCGCCTGGCTCATCGCGGCACTCGCCTTGCTGCCGGCGCTGATTGTCGGCGTGGTCTCCGCCGCGCGCGGCGCCGCGGCGCGACGGCTGGTCGCGATCCAGTTCGCCACGTCGATCGCGGTGCTGCTGCTGGTCGTGCTCGACTTTGCGTTCGACCAGCCTTCCTCGATGGACCTCGCGTTGACCCTGGCGCTGCTCAGCCTGCCCGGCACGCTGGTGCTGGCGCTGTTCCAGGAGCGCTGGCTGTGAACCTCGCGATCGACGCATTGCTCGCGTTCGCCGTGTTGATGACGTGGATCGGCGTCCTCGCCTTCCTGCGCCTGCGCACGAACTTCGAACGCCTGCACGTGATCACTTTCGTGAACATCGTCGCGGGCGCCGCGATCACGGCCGCGGCTGTCTTGCACGATGGCTCGAGCGGCCGCACGTTCAAATGCATCTTCATCTGGCTCGTGATTGCAACCGCCGGGGCGTTGCTGAGCCACGCGACCTCGCGTGCGCTGCACCTGCGCGAAGGAGAGCGGCGGTGAGCTGGCTGGTCGGCGCGCTGCTGGAGCTGACTGCGCTGGCCGGTTCGCTCGTGGTGTTGTCACGCGATCCGCGCAGGCAGGTGTATGCGTTGTGTGCGAACGGCCTGGTGCTGGCGCTGCTGTTCTTCGCGTTGCAGGCGCCGGACGTCGCGCTGTCGGAAATCACGATCGGCACGGTCGTGACGCCGCTGCTGTTTTTCGTCGCGCTCGCGGCGGCGGCGATGAACAAGGCACGCCGATGAACACGACCGCGCGCATCGTGCTGCTGGTGATCGCGTTGGTGGTGCTGGCGCCCGCGGCAGGCATGCTGATCCTGGCGATGCCGGCATTCGGCCACCCGCTCTCGCAGTACGGCGACGTCGTCAACGCGCTCGCGCCGCGCCTGCGCAACATTTCCAACATGGTCGCCGCAGTGAACTTCGACATCCGCGGCATCGACACCCTGGGCGAGGAGTGCATGTTGCTGGCGGCGGTCACCGGCACGGTGATGCTGCTGCGCGGCCATCGCGGCGAGGACATGAGCGAACGCGCCGGCCGCGTGCCGGGCCGCAAGCAGCCATCGCGCAGCGATGCCACCGTGCTGCTGTGCCGGTTCATCGCGACGGTGCTGTTCCTGTTCGGCATCTACATGGTGCTGCACGGCACGGTCACGCCCGGTGGCGGCTTCCAGGGCGGCGTGATCGTCGCTTCCAGTTTCGTGCTGCTTTATCTGGGCGAAAGCTATCGCGCGTGGCGGCGCATCGTGCTCGGGCCTGCGCTGGCAGCGCTGGAAGGCACGGGCGCATTGGCCTATGTCCTCGCCGCGGCGCTGCCGCTGCTGGGCGGCTACGCGGCGCTGCAGAACGTGCTGCCGCTGGGCACGTGGAAGGACCTGTTCTCCGGCGGCCTCATGGTGGCGGTGAACTATGCGGTCGGGTGCGCGGTGATCGGCAGCTTCGGCGTACTGCTGCTCGAATTCATGGAGGAAACGCGCGCGCCGGAAAACGACCCCGTGCCCGACGAGGAAGACGAATGAGCATCCTCGCCTGGTGCGTCGCCGCGTGGCTGTTCGGGATCGGCGTATACGGCATCGTGACCTCGCGCCATTACGTGCACCTGATCGGCTGCCTTGCCGTGTGCCAGTCGGCGACGTACGTGCTGTTGCTCGGCATCGGGTTCCGCTGGCACGCGGGACCGCCGATCTTCTACGACCATCCGCCCGGCACGCCGGCGGTGGATCCGGTGGTGCAGGCGCTGGTGTTGACCGACATCGTGGTCAGCGCGGCGATGACCGCGCTGCTGCTCGCGATCGCGCTGCAGGTGCACAAGCGGCGCGGCACCCTGGACCCGCAGCACCTCCGGCCGTTCCGGCAAGAGAAGTGAATCCCGTCCAGCTACTGCCGGTCGCGGTGCTGCTGCCGCTGGGCTTGGCGGCGCTGCTGCTGGCGATCGCGCACTGGCTGCCGCCGCGCCTCGCGGATGGTGCATCGGTGCTCGCATCGCTGGGGCTGGTCGCACTGTGCGGCTGGCTCGCTGTGCAGGCGCTGCACGGTCCCGTGGTGCACTGGTTCGGCGGCTGGACGCCGCGCGTTTCCGGCCGCCCGGACGTCGTGCTCGGCATCGGCTTTTCCGCCGACCCGATGAGCGCCGTCGTCGCCGCGTTCTGCGCGCTGCTGTTCGCCCTCAGTTTCATTTTCGCCTGGGGCTACTTCGACAAGATCCACGCGCATTTCCATGTGCTGATGCTGCTGTTCATGGCGGCGATGATCGGGTTTTGCCTCACCCGCGACCTGTTCAACCTGTTCGTGTGGTTCGAACTGATGAGCATCTCGGCGTTCGCGCTGACCGCCTATCCGCTGGGAAGGAGTTCGCTGGAAGGCGCGCTCAACTTCACCGTCACCAATGCGCTGGCGAGTTTCCTGATGCTGGCCGGCGTCGGCCTGCTGTACGCGCGCACCGGCACGCTGGATTTCCTCACCATGGCCAAAGTTATCGCGCGCATCGCGCCCGATCCGGTGATCACCGGCGGTTTCGTGCTGGTCGCCACGGCGCTGCTGACCAAGGCGGCGATCGTGCCGTTCCACATGTGGTTGGCGGACGCGCATGCCGTGGCGCCCACGCCGGTGTCGGTGATCTTCTCCGGGATCATGGTGGGCCTGGGGTTGTTCGGCGTGTTGAAGCTCACCGCGCAGGTGTTCGCGGCCGACGCGCAGGTGCTGGCGATGGTACACGGCGGATTGTTCGCACTCGGCATCGCCACCGCGTTGACCGGCGGATTGATGGCGTGGGCGCAGCGACACCTGAAACGGTTGCTGGCGTTCTCCACCATTTCGCATCTGGGCGTCATGCTCACGGCCGTAGCCGCGGTGAGTGCCACCGGCGCGACCGGCCTGCTGCTGTACCTGATCGGCCACGGCCTGGTGAAAGGCGCGCTGTTCATGATCGCCGGCATCCTGCTGGCGCGGCGCAACTCGGTGGATGAACTCGCGCTGCACGGCCAGGGTCGCACCCTCTGGCCCGTCGGTGTGGTGATGGCCGTCGCGGGACTGCTGCTGGGCGGATTGCCGGCCGGGTCGATGTATGCCGCGAGCGACCTGATCCACGAGAGCGCGCATTCGGTTGCGCTGATGTTCGTGCTGATTTTCGCGGCGTCGCTCACGGGCGCGGCGGTGTTGCGCGCGGCCTGCCGCATCTTCATCGGCTGCAGCGGCGCGCCGGGCGTCGAGGTGACGGCGCCGACCGAACGCGGTCGCGAGCAGGCCGACCGTCCGCTGTGGCTGATGCTGCTGCCGTGCGTATTGATGATCGCCATCGCCGTGCTGCCGGTGGATGCCGTCGCGCCGTTCATGGGCCGCGCGGCGGCGCTGTTGCTCCAGCCGGACGGGAACGCGGCGACAGCGATCGCGTCCGATCATGTGACGCTCGGATCGTTCTTCGCACTGGCATTGACGCTCGCACTGCTTGCTGCATCATTGATGCGCGAGCGCCCGACCCGTCGCTTCGCGCGCCGCGTGGGGCGGGTGGAACGGCTGCCGTTCGACGCGCTGCAATTCCTGCACAGCGGGCTTGTGACGGACTACGTGGCGTGGATGGCGATCGGCGTCGCCTTGCTTGCGGCGTTCCTGGGATGAGTCGCGCTCGGGAGGAGTCCGCGCGCATCCGCGAAAACGGGGTAGAACCCGATGTTGTATTGTCGCGAGGTGACGTTCCGGCCAACCGGATTCCTTGATGCACACGGCACGCATAAACGTTGAGTCATCGAAGCGGCGCAAAGTTGCCGCGACGTTCGTTTCGGCGGCATGCGCCTTCGCGCTGACCGCAGCGCCGTCGTTTGCGATGGGAGCACGGCCGCTACCTCCGCTTTATCCCGATGTCGGCGCCGGTACACACATCCTCGACCACGACAAGCTGCTGGCGGGGGCGACGCTCAACGATCCGGGCTTCTACAAATCCGCGCTCGACTGGTACAAGGCGAACATTCCGTTTCTCGAAATCCCGGACAAGACCATCCAGGCCGTTTATTACTACCGCTGGAGCGTGGTCAAACGCAATCTCAGGGATACCGGTGCGGACGGTTACATCAGCACCGAGTTCATCCCGCCGGTCGGCTGGGGAAACATCTTCAACAGTCTCAATGATGCCGCCGGCCACCACATCTATGAAGATCGCTGGCTGCGCGACCAGCGCTACATGAACGACTACGAGAAGTTCTGGTACACCGGATCGGGTGTCAGGTACGCCCACCACTTCAGCGCCGACTGGCTCGACGATGCCGTGCTGGCGCGGGCGAAGGTCAACGGCGACATCGGGTTCGCCGAGAAACTGCTGCCGGAACTCATCACGCAGTACGACGGCTGGAACAAGCAGTTCGACGCGAACCTGGGCCTTTACTGGTCCATCCCGTCCTACGACGCGATGGAATACGAGGTGGCGTCGCTCGAAACCAGGAAGCCGTTCTCCGGCGTGCCGACCTACCGCCCCACGTTGAATTCCTACCAGTACGGCAACGCGATGGCGATCAGCGAAATCGCCCGTCTTGCCGGCGATCCCGCGACCGCGCAACGGTTCCTGGCCAAGGCACGAGCGCTGCGCAGCAACATGTTCAAATGGTTGTGGGACCCGCAACGACAATTCTTCTACGACATCATCAAGCCCGGCAACCCGCAGCACCAACGGCTCGATACCCGCGAGCAGATCGGTTACATCCCCTGGTACTTCGAAATTCCGGACACCGCGCAGACATCTGCGTGGCGTCAGCTTTTTGATCCCGAGGGCTTCGAGGCCAAATACGGTCCGACCACCGCAGAGCGTCGCAGCCGCTGGTTCATGCACGATGCCGAAGATCCGAATGGCTGGGATGGCGGCTGTTGCCACTGGGACGGTCCCAGTTGGCCGTTCGCGACCGCGCAGACGCTGACCGGCATGGCCAACCTGCTCAACGATTACCAACAGGACATCGCCACCGTCGCCGATTACGACAAATTGCTGCACACCTATGCGGCAACGCAATTCAAGGATGGGCACCCGTGGGTGGCCGAAGCGGCCGATCCGGATACCGGCCGCTGGATCTACGACGCGGAAGATCACAGCGAACACTATTTCCATTCGACGTTCAACGATCTCGTCATCACCGGTCTGATCGGCCTGCGGCCGCAGTTGGGGAACACGCTGGTGATCAACCCGCTGGTGCCCGCGACGTGGGATTTCTTCTGCCTCGAAAACGTCCCCTATCACGGCCACAACATCACGATCCTGTGGGATCGCAACGGCAGCCATTACCATCAGGGCACCGGGTTGCGGGTCTATCAGGACGGCAAGCTGATCGCGCAGACCGTGCAACTGCGAAAGATCACCGTCACGATGGCGCCGATACGCAAGCTCGCGACCGACGTCACCGCGCCGTGGATCGATGCCGCGGCCAATCTGACTGGACACGGCTACCCGAAAGCGATCGCCTCGTACAACGGTCCGCAAGGCAGTCCGCGCCAGGCGATCGACGGGCAGATTCTCTACGACCAGTATCGACCCGCCAGCCGGTGGACCGACTTCGGTTCCGGCGACCGCAACGACTGGCTGGGCGTCGATTTCGGCAAACCGACGCCGGTGCAGGACGTGCGCATCTATCTGGACAGCGCCGGCGGAAACTTCGGGGCGCCACGATCCTTCACGTTGCAATACTGGACCGGCAGTGTGTGGCGCGATGCCCCTGATCAGCAACATACGCCCGCAAAGCCGGCGCTCGATCAGGCAAACCGCGTCACCCTGTCGTCGCCGATCACCACTTCGGAAATCCGGGTGGTGTTCGTCAACGGCAAGGGCCGCTACGGATACGTAGCCGTGACCGAACTGGAGTCGTGGGTACCGCCTGCGGCGAACGCCAGTCGGTGAATCTGCGGCCGCGGCGGCAAGGACACGACGCGACAGCGGTATAGTGTTTGCTGATGGATTGGATCAGCCCGGTGATCGGGTGGGCGCATGGAGGCACTGCGTTCCACTATGCATGTATCCATTCGCACGTGTGAGCATCTGCGCTCCGCGGCCGAAACGTTGGGGGTCCGTCATGGCTTCACGGGTTACAACGATGCGCGCGTCCCTGTGGACACGAGTTATGGTTGCCGCTGCGGCACTGTTCATCATGGGCACGGCACAAGCGCAGGTCAATCCAGAGCTGTTTCAAGGCATGCAGTGGCGCAACATCGGGCCATTCATTGCGGGAAAGATCGACTCCGTCTCGGGGGCCGAAGGTCGGCCTGCGATTGCGTATGTGGGTACCGATAACGGGGGCGTCTGGAAGAGCGAAAACGCCGGCGCCACCTGGTTCCCGCTTACGGATGCCGTGCATGCTGTCCGGGGCATCACCGCATTGGCGGTCGCGCAGTCGCAACCGTCGATCATTTATGCGGGCACCGGAAGCATATTCGGTTCCCACTACAGCAGCGGTGTGTGGAAATCCACCGATGCCGGAGCGCACTGGCAGAACGCCGGCTTGAAAGATGCCGGAGAGATCGCGTGGCTGCTGGTGGACCCGCGCAATCCCGACTTGGTGTTGGCCGCCACACGCGGAATCGATCATCGCAAGGGCGGAGCACGCGGCGTGTTTCGCAGCACCGATGGAGGACGGACATGGAAACGGGTACTGGATGCGCAGCCCGAATCCGGTGCGACGTATCTGTCCTGGGCGAGCGATGATCCGCGTGTCGTTTTCGCTACGGTGAGACAAACCTACATCGCTCCAGGGGCTTCGCCTCGTTCGTTGTTTCGGCATCCGGGTCCGACAAGCCTGTACAAGTCCACCGACGAGGGCCTGACCTGGACGAAATTGCAGGGCCGCAACCAGCCCAGGATAATCGGGGAGACCGCGGTCGCAGCCGGCACCCATGCCCGGCGCGTGTATTTGTTGAACCGCACGGGTCTTTACCGATCGGACGACGGTGGCGCGAGTTGGTCGTTGGGTACCAAAACAATTTACACGTCGAGCAAACAGATTCTGGTGGATCCGCGTAATCCGGATGTCGTCTACACCATGGGCACGTGTGTCTACCGATCCACCGATGGTGGCCACACCCTGGTCGCTTTCAAAGGTGCACCCGGCGGAGACGACCCGAATCAGTGGTGGATCGATCCCACTGATCCGAACCACATCGTGTACGGCGGCGACCAGGGCGCATCGATCAGTCTCGACGGCGGCCAAACCTGGAGTTCCTGGTACAACCAGAAGACGGCCGAGATCTACAAGATCGCCACCGACAACCGGTATCCCTACTGGATCTACGGGAGCAAACAGGACAGCGGCGCGTTTGCGATCGCCAGCAGGGGACCGGTCGGTGAGATCACCGACCTCGATTGGTTTCCGCTGCCCGGCTGGGAATCGGGTTCGGTGGCGGTCGATCCCGCCAACCCTGACATCCTGTTCACGAACGGTCCCTGGGGCTTCCTGGAAAAAGTGAATCGCAAGACCTGGGGCGCGCAGAGCGTCGATTTCGGCGTGGGAGCCATCAGCGCGGTCAGCGATACGGATTTTCGACGGGCGGTTTCCGCTCCGATCGTGTTTTCACCGCAAAGCCCGGGCGTGTTGTATTACGGCACACAGAACGTGTGGGAGAGCCGGGACGGCGGCGACCACTGGCGAAAGATCAGCCCGGACCTTACCGCCCATCCGGGGAAACCGCCCTTGCCCAATCCTGAAGGCGCCCATCACGGCGACGCGCTGGAATCGTTGTCGCCTTCAACCGTGAAAGCCGGGGTCATCTGGACGGGCAGCAACAATGGCGTGGCCTATGTGACGGAAGATGGCGGCAAGCACTGGCGGGACGTCACTCCACCCGGCGTGTCGATACATGGCATCGTCAACATCCAGGCGTCGCACTTCAATCCATCGGAGGCCTATGCGGCCGTGCAGGATGATGCAACCGGCGACTATTCACCGCACATCTACCGCACGCGCGATTTCGGCAAGTCGTGGCAAAGCATCGTTGCGGGCTTGCCGGCGGATCAGCCGACCGGCAGTTTCGTGCGGGTGGTGCGGGAAGATCCTCGCAAACAAGGTTTGCTGTTTGCGGGTACGGAAACGTCCGTGTACGTGTCGTTCGACGACGGCGATCACTGGCAATCCCTGCGGCAGAACCTTCCAACCACCGCGTTTTACGACCTGAAGATCCATGACGGCGACCTGATTGCCGCAACCTACGGACGTGGCCTGTGGATCCTCGACGATCTGTCACCGCTCGAACAATCGAACGCCGGCCTCGCGGATCAGCCAGCGCATTTGTTCCGCCCCGAAGCCGCGATCCGGGTCCAGCCGAACATCAACCAGGACACGCCGTTTCCGCCCGAGGTTCCGCATGGAAAGAATCCGCCCCAAGGCGTCGTGATTGATTACTACCTTAAACAGCCTGCACAGGATGTGCAGCTCCAGATTTTCGATGCCAGGGGGAACCTGGTGCGTACGTATTCGAACGCACCGGTTGCGCCGCTCGATCAACCGCTTCCGCCGACGCCTGCATTCTGGGCACGGCCGTCGCGGCCATTGCCCACGTCGGCGGGCGAGCACCGCGTAACCTGGAACATGCGCTACCCGACGCCGCCCGCGCTGTTCTTCGATCAATCCATGGGTGCGGTGCCGGAGGACACACCCTTCATTCCGGAAGGGCCGATAGCGCTGCCCGGCAACTACACGGTGAAGCTGACCGTCGACGGCACTTCGTACACGCAGCCGGTGCTGCTGAAGCAAGACCCGCGGCTCGATGACTCGTCCGCAGCCATGGCTGGCATGCGCCGGCAACTGGATCTTTCGCAGCAAATCATCGCGGTCATGGCGGCCAGCAAGAACGCCTACGAACAGGGGAGTCGGCTGGATGCAAGACTGAAATCGCTGCACACAGGCGAATCGAACGGATCGGCAAAGGCGCTGCCGAAGCAAATCGCCAAACTGACCGGTAGCGTCAAGGATGCGTCCATCGGGCTCTCGGGCGGATCCTACGCGGTGCCACCCGTCAAGGGCACTTCCAGCTTCAGCAGGATCAATGGCGAGGCATCGGCTCTGCTGGAGATGGTCGAAGCCACCAGTGATCAGGCACCCGTGCCGTCCCTGTACCGTACCTATTCGGATCTGTGCAGGGACTTCAACGCCACGTCAGCCGCCTGGCTGTCGTTGCGACCTGCCGTCGCCACGTTGAATGTCGATCTGAAGCATGCCGACCAAGGCATCACGATGAAGGCAGTCTCTCCCCTGACATGCGCGACCACACGCAATCCTGCAGCGGTGCGTGAGGCCAGCACGGGTGGTGGGAACCACTGACGGCAGCCCAGTTGCAGTTCGTCGAACGATCGAGTTGACGGCAGCCAGCGATTGCACCCGCGCCCTCAGTGCATGCGGTCGAGCGCCTGCGCCAGGTTCGCAACGGTGCGCTCGACGTGGTGCAGTTTTTCGAGGCCGAACAGTCCGATTCGGAAAGTCCTGAAACCGTCCGGCTCGTCGCAAGCCATCGGGATGCCCGCGGCTGCTTGCACGCCTGCATCGGCGAACTTGCGCGTGGACTGGATGTCGACGTCGGCCGTATAGCTGACCACCACGCTGGGTGCTTCGAAACCCGGCGCCGCCACGCTCTTGAAGACCCGTTCGCGCAGGAGCGCGCGCACGGCTTGCCCCAGCTTTTCCTGCTCGCGGCGTACGCGGTCGAAACCGCAGGCTTCGATCTCGATCATCGCATCGCGCAGCACGGCCAGCGAATCGGTCGGCACGGTCGTGTAGTAGGCGTGGCCGCCCGCTTCATACGCTTCCATGATGCCCAGCCACTTCCGGAGGTCGCAGGCAAAGCTGGTGTTCTGCGTGGAATCGATGCGCCGGCGCGCGTCGTCGCCCAGCATGACGAGGCCGCAGCAGGCGGGCGAACTCCAGCCCTTCTGCGGCGCCGAGAGCAGGATGTCGACGGCCACGTCGCGCATGTTCACCCACATCGCGCCCGATGCGATGCCATCGAGGACGAGCAGACCGCCGCCTGCATGCACCGCGTCGGCCATCCTGCGGACATAGCCGTCCGGCAGGATGATGCCGGACCCGGTCTCGACGTGCGGCGCGAAAACGACATCTGGCTCGAACGCTTCGATCGCGGCGACGACTTCATCGATCGGCGGGGGCGCGAAGAACGGCTGATCACCGGCCTCGGTCGGGCGCGCCTTCAGGACGCGTGTCGCGGCGGGGATGCCGCCGGTGTCGAGAATCTGCGTCCAGCGGTAGCTGAACCACCCGTTGCGGATGATCAGGCAACGCTTGCCGGTCGCGAACTGTCGCGCCACGGCTTCCATGCCGAACGTGCCGCTGCCGGGCACGACGATCGCCGAGCGCGCCGCATAGACCGTTTTCAGGATTCGCGAAATGTCGCGCATCACGCCCTGAAACCGCCGCGACATGTGGTTCAGCGCGCGGTCGCTGAAAACCACCGAATATTCCAGCAGCCCATCGGGGTCGACATCAGGCAACAGTCCAGGCATGCGCATCTCCGGATACGGGTAGGTTCGATTTTAAGCTGTTGTCTGGTTGCTCATCCCCGGACGGCTTCGTCGACATCCTCGATCCAGTGGCGGACCGGCATGTCCGTCCCGCCTTGCAGGTGGCAGATGCAGCCGACATTTGCCGATACGATCCTGTTCGCGTGGGCTGCCTGGATCGCCTCGATCTTGCGATCGCGAAGGGACGTTGCCAACACGGGTTGCGTGATGGAGTACGTCCCGGCCGAGCCGCAACAAAGATGGGACTCCTCGAATGGTTGCAATTCGAAGCCCAGTTCGCCCAGCAGCCGTTCGGTCAGCGGACGCAGGCCCTGCCAGTGCTGCAGGGTGCACGGCGGGTGGAACGCGCAGCGACCGGACGTCCGGCGCATGGCCGCGCGGATCTCGGCAGCCATGGGCGCCAACAGTTCGGCGATGTCCTTGACGTACGGAACCAGGCGCGCGGCGCGTTCGGCGTAGACCGGATCGTGTTGCAGGTGGCGCGCGTAGTCCTTGAGCATGCCGCCGCACCCCGATGCGTTGACGACGATGGCCTCCACTTTTCCGGATTCGAGCAGGGGCAGCCATGCGTCGATGTTCGCGCGCATCTGGTCGCGCGCGGCGTCCTGCGCGTCCAGATGGAAGTTGATGGCGCCGCAGCAGCCGGAACCTGAGGCGTAACGGGTGCCGAAGCCGACGGAATCCAGCACCCGTCGCGTGGCGGCGTCGATCGACGGCATCATCGCCGGCTGCACGCAACTGGCCAGCATCAGGACCTGTCGCGCATGATGCTGCGGATCGGAAGGCGCGCTCCCTGCGGCTCGCGCCGGGATGATCCTCGATTTCAATGCGGCAGGAAGCACCGGACGCATCACGCGCGCGATCCGGTAGAGCATTCCGAACCAGGGCGGGGCCATTGCGCGGCGCAGCGCGCTCCGGAACAGGCGTTCGCGCAGCGGCCGGCGGACGCGATCCTCGACGGCCTTGCGCCCGATGTCGACGAGCGCGCCGTACTTCACGCCGGACGGGCACACCGTTTCGCACGCGTGGCAGGTCAGGCATCGGTCGAGGTGCAACAGGGTTTTGTCCGTGGGCCCCACGCCTTCCAGCACCAGTTTCATCTGGTAAATGCGCCCGCGCGGGCCATCGAGTTCGTCCCCAAGCACCTGGTAGGTCGGGCACGCAGACAAACAGAATCCGCAGTGCGTGCAACGCCGCAGGATCTCGTCGGCCTCGCGGCCGAAATCCGCGTCGCGTGCCCAGTCTGCAAGCCGGGTCTGCATGGTCGTCGTCAAAACTCCGGGTACGTGCGGCCGCGATTGAATATGGCGTCGGGATCGAACTCCCGCTTGAGCCGTTGATGGATTTCGAGCAGGGCAGGTGCCAAGGGATCGAAGGTGGGTACCTCATCGGGGATACCGTCGCGGCGGTAAAGGCAGGCGAAGCCGCCCATCGCGCGCACCCGCGCGCGCAGTGCTGCCGCGTCGGTCGCGCCGTCCAGCCAGCGCAAGCTGCCTCCCCACTCGTCGAGCAGCGTTCCTTGCGCCAATGGTGGCGCGCCGGCCGGCAACGTGACGCGCCACAGTGGCCGCGCCCGGAAAGCATCGTGCGTCTGGTCGCGCAGGTTCCGCCAGAACGCACCGGCGTCCGCTTCGGCAAGACGTTCCCCGCCTATCGCGGACATTCCATCGCGTACCGCGGATTCGTTTCCGGAGAGGCGCACGGACAGTCGTCCGCCTGCACCGTTCGGATCCGTCATCCACGCTGTCGCAGAAACGGGAATCGGTTTGGCACGCCAGTCGAGGCACGCCGCCAAGGCCGATTGCTCATCGAGGTCGAGCATGCACGTGGCTTCGCAGCGCGGCCGGGGCGCCACCTTGATGGAAATTTCGAGCAGCGGGCCGAGCGCGCCCAACGATCCGGCCAAAAGACGCGACACGTCGTAACCGGCGACGTTCTTCATCACCTCGCCGCCGAAGTGCAGGACCTTGCCGTCCGCGTTCAACAACCGGCAGCCCAGCACGAAATCGGACAGCGGCCCGCTCGCCATGCGGCGTGGGCCGGACAGGCCCGTCGCCACGCAACCGCCGAAGGTATCGGCCGGTCCGAATCGCGGCGGCTCGAACGCGAGCATCTGGCCGCGGGACGCCAGCAGCGTTTCGATTTCGGCAAGCGGCGTGCCGGCCCGGGCAGTCAGGACCAGTTCGGTGGGTTCGTAGTGCACGACTCCGGAGTAGCCGGACATGTCCAGCCAGTCGAACGAATCCTCCGGCGGCAACGGGCTGCCGTAGAACAGCCGGGTACCCCCGCCGCGAACCACGAGGGGCCGCCCGGTCGCCCTCGCGCGGGCGACCTGCTCGCTGAAGTTCGACAGCGTGGCATCCATGTCGGCCACGTCAGAACCGCGGCAGGTCGGGGAAGGGCATTTCGCCGCGATGCACGTGCATCTTTCCGTGCTCGGCGCAACGCGCAAGCGTCGGAATGACCTTGAGCGGATTGAGCAGCCCGTGCGGGTCGAACGCGCGCTTGACGGCGGAAAAGGCGTCCAGTTCCTCGCGGGTGAATTGCGCGCACATCTGGTTGATCTTCTCGATGCCGACGCCGTGCTCGCCCGTAATCGTGCCGCCCATCCGGATGCACAGTTCGAGGATCGCTGCACCGAAAGCCTCGGCGCGTTCGACCTCGCCGGGCCGGTTCGCGTCGTACAGGATCAGCGGATGCAGGTTGCCGTCGCCGGCGTGGAACACGTTCGAACAGCGCATGCCGAACTGGCGTTCCATGTCGGCGATTTCGCCCAGCACCGCGCCCAGGTGACGCCGCGGAATCGTGCCGTCCATGCAGTAGAAGTCGGGCGAAATCCTGCCTGCGGCCGGGAACGCATTCTTGCGGCCGGCCCAGAATTTCAGCCGTTCTTCCTCGGACGCGGAAACCTGCAGCCGGGTGGCGCCGACCTCGCGCATCAGCGCCTCGACGCGCACGATTTCTTCGGCGACTTCCTCCGGCGTGCCGTCGGATTCGCACAACAGGATCGCTTCGGCATCGAGGTCGTAGTCCGCGTGCACGAACGGTTCGACCATGTTGACCGCGCGCCGGTCCATCAGCTCGAGCCCGGCCGGAATGATGCCGTCGGCGATGATGCGGGTCACCGCCTCGCCTGCAAGCTCGACGCTTGGGAAGCTCGCCATGACGACGCGCGCCGATCGTGGACGCGGAATCAACCGCACGGTGACTTCGGTGGCCAGGCCCAGCATGCCCTCGGAGCCGATGAACGCCTGGAGCAGGTTCAGGCCGGGCGCATCGGGAGCCTCGCTGCCGAGCTCGACGATTTCTCCGTCGATCGTGACGACGCGTACGCGCAGCACGTTGTGGACCGTCTGCCCGTATTTCAGGCAGTGGACCCCACCCGCGTTTTCCGCGACGTTGCCGCCGATCGAGCAGGCGATCTGGCTGGAAGGGTCCGGTGCGTAGTAAAGGCCGTATGCGGCGGCGGCTTCGGAAATGGCGAGATTGCGCACGCCGGGTCCGACGACGGCCGTGCAACGTCGCGGATCCAGCCGCAGGATGCGATTCAGCTTCGCGAGGCTGACAACCGCGCCTTCGGCGTGCGGCATCGCGCCGCCCGACAATCCGGTGCCCGCTCCGCGCGGTACCACGGGAACCCGGTGGTCCCGACATGCTTTCAGGACAGCGACCACCTGCGCCTCGTTTTCTGGAAGGAAGACAAGCCGCGGCAGTTCGCGGTAGAGCGGCAAGCCGTCGCATTCGTAAGCCCGCGTCTGGTCCGCGCCGGTCAGGATGCAGTGCGCCGGGACGTCCCGCCTCACCTGGTCCATGAAAGCCGCCAGGTCGGGTGTGCCACCTCGATGTTCGTTTACTGCAGGCAAGGCATCCATGGTGTTCCGTCGCACGGCCGGAAGTCGGACGAAAAGCCGCTCCGGCCGAAGTTTGCTCCGCGAACGCCGCGTTTGGCCAAGGTCCGCAAAGCCAGCCGGTTGCCGATACTACGCGGCTTGCACCGCTGCAGGCAGGGGGCGTAATGACCCCACAACCCAAGGTTATGCGGTGCGTCGGTCTTTTCATTGGTGACACCCGGCGATGTGCGACTATGCTCCGCGTCGAATCTGAAGCTGTCGGCCGGCGCGATGGGTTACCTCGACCCGGTTCGCGCCTGCGAACCGGCAAAGAGCCACACGCGACGAACGGAGGACGGATGAAGCCATCGATTGCATTGCTTCCTTTCGCGGGTCTCGTGGTTGCCACGGCCCTTGCGGCCGGCGCACCGATCGCGGGCTTTCCACCTGCGCTGCAGCCCGCGGACCTGGTGTTGCGCGACGCCACCATCGCGACGCTGGATCCTTCGCAACCCGAAGCGCAGGCGCTCGCGATCCGCGACGGAAAAATCGAGGCGGTCGGCGACGACGCCGGGATCGCGCACTACATCGGCAGGCGGACCAGGGTGCTCGACCTGCACGGCGCGTTCGTGACGCCTGGATTCATCGAAGGCCACGGCCACCTGCTGCAGACCGGCGAGTCGCTGATGCAGATCAACGTGGGCAAGGCGGCGAACTGGGATGGCGTCGTCGCGATGGTGAAGGCGGCGGTCGCCAAGGCCAGACCCGGCGAATGGATCGTCGGTTTCGGCTGGCTGGAGAGCAAATGGAACCGCGTGCCGCAACCCAACGTATTGGGCTTGCCGCTGCCCGCAAGCCTCGATGCCGTGTCGCCGGACAACCCGGTGTTGCTGACGACCGCGAGTTACCACGGTCTCTATGCGAATGCCCTGGCGTTGAAGCTGGCCGGCATCACGGACAAAACGCCTGACCCAGTGGGCGGCAGCATCGTGCATGACGCCCAGGGGCACGTGATCGGGATGTTGCGCGATACCGCGGCTGACCCGGTGTATGCCGCGTATCAGAAATACCTGGCGAACCTGCCGCCCGCCGAGCAGGAAGCGCGTCGCGAACGCGCATTGCAACTCGCGGTGCACAACGAGATCAGCAAAGGCATCACGACGTTTGTCGATCAGGGCGAGGATTTCCAGACGATCGACTGGCTGAAGCAGCAGGCTGCGAAAAGCCTGCCGCTGCGGTTGTACGTCTACGTCGGTGTGCTGGACGTGGCGAGCCTCGACAAGAATCTCGCGAAGTACCGCATCATCGGGTACGCCAACAACCACTTCACCGTGCGCGGCGTGGGCGAGGACGTTTCCGATGGCGCGCTGGGTACGCGCAGCGCATGGTTCCTGAAGCCCTACAGCGACGCACCGGGAATTACCGGCAAGAACGTCACGCCGATGGCGACGCTGACGCAGATTGCGAAGATCGCTGCGCGCGACCGGTTCCAGGTGGCGATCCACGCGATCGGCGACCGGGCCAATCGCGAAGTGCTGGACATGTATCAAAAAATCTTCGAGCAGGATCCGGCCGCGCACGCGCTGCGCTGGCGGATCGAGCACGCGCAGCATCTGAACCCTGCCGACATCCCGCGCTTCGCGCAACTTGGCGTGATCGCGTCGATGCAATCGATCCACGCCTGCTCGGACGCGCCGATGGTGATTCCGCGCATCGGCGAAAAGCGTGCGGAAGAGGGGGCCTACGTCTGGCACAAGCTGATCGCGAGCGGCGCGATGGTGCTGGAAGGGACCGACACGCCGGTTGAAGACACCAACCCCATCCCGAATTTCTATTGCGGCGTGACCCGCGCGTACGACCATGGCAGGAAGACCTTCTTCCCCGCGGAGGTGAAAACGCCGATGCAGGAACTGAAGTCCTACACCTGGAACAACGCGTACGCGATCTTCGAAGACCACGAACTCGGTTCGCTTGCGGTCGGCAAGCTGGCGGACATCGACGTGTTCTCGGGCGACCTGCTGACGATGCCGTCCGAAGACATCCTGCGCACGCGGGTGCTGTACACCATCATCGGCGGCAAGGTCGTCTACCAGCGGCCCGGCGCGGAGCAGTGGCGCAGCGGCGAGCTGTTCAAGCCGATGCCGGAATTCGATCACGCGGAATAGAAGCCGGTGCACACGATGGAACTTCCAGAGAGTCCACCGAGAGCATTTGACACGGATAGCCGCAGATAAAGCGGATAAAGCTGTGATCCGTGTTCATCCGTATTGATCCGTGTCGAGGCTTCTGAGGAATTCGAGAGCGATGCGTGTACTTGTCCTCGGCAGTGGCGTCATCGGCGTGTGCAGCGCGTGGTATCTGGCGCGCGCGGGCTGCGAGGTGACGGTGGTGGACCGTGGCACGGCGCCCGCGCAGGAAACCAGTTCCGCCAACGCCGGCCAGATTTCGCCTGGCTACGCGTCGCCTTGGGCTGCACCCGGCGTGCCCTTGAAGGCACTCAAATGGCTGTTCTCGCAGGACGCACCGCTGGTGATCCGGCCGGGTCTCGATCCGCGCCAATATCTCTGGCTGCTGCAGATGCTGCGCAACTGCACGAGTCGCCGCTACGCCGTCAACAAGGCGCGCATGGTGCGCTTGTCGGAATATTCCCGTGATTGCCTGAACGAACTCGGCGGAGAACTCGGCCTCGATTACGAGGGCAGGAGACTCGGCACCCTCCAGTTGTTCCATACGCAGGCGCAACTGGATGCGGCGGGCAGGGACATCGCCGTACTCGAGCAGTACGGCGTTCCCTACGAAATTCTCGATCGATCCGGCATTGTTCGCGTCGAGCCGGCTTTGGCAGGCGTAGCCGATCGGCTGGCGGGCGCATTGCGCCTGCCGCAGGACCAGACAGGGGATTGCGCGCTGTTCACGCGCCTGCTTGCCGCGCGTGCCAAGGACGCGGGTGTGGAGTTCCGCTTCGGCGCCACGGTCGAGCAACTCGAACATTCCGGCAGCCGGATCACCGGTGCGCACATCGACAGGAGGATCGAGCGAGCGGATCGCTACGTGGTCGCCCTCGGAAGCTACACGCCGCGGCTGCTCGCACCGCTCGGCATCCGCCTCCCGGTCTATCCGTTGAAAGGCTATTCGCTGACGTTGCCCATCACCGATCCGGCGATGGCGCCCGTCTCCACGGTGCTCGACGAAAACTACAAGGTCGCCGTGACGCGGTTCGACACGCGCATCCGCGCCGGCGGGATGGCCGAAGTGTGCGGCTTCGACCTTTCGATGCCCGCGCGACGCCGCGTCACCCTCGAAAAGGTCGTGACCGCGTTGTACCCGCGCGGCGGCGATCTGGCCCGCGGCCAGTTCTGGGCGGGACTGCGGCCAGCGACGCCCGACGGCACGCCCGTCGTCGGAGGCACGCACTTCCGGAACCTGTACCTCAATACCGGACATGGCACGCTCGGCTGGACCATGGCGTGCGGCTCTGGGCGCTATCTCGCCGACGTGATGATCGGCGCGGCGCCGGCGATCAGCAGCGAAGGGCTGGATATTTCGAGGTATCGAGGTTCGCGCGGCGGCATTCAGCGGAACGCTTTTCGCAACCGCAGACATGATGCCGCGAATGACGTTGCGGCGTCGGCGTAACGCTTGGATGTTCGTCGTTCCCGCTTTCGCGGGAATGACGACTTCGAAATCCAGATGCCGTGGTGTCGCTCAACGGCACCAGTTGCGGGACGAGCGGTTCATTTCGTCAGCAACCCTGCATCCCTCAACCGCCGCCGCAAGCCGTCCAGTTTGTCGCCATAAAGCGCGCTGCGCGCGGTGTCACGGCGCAGCGGTTGCCGTACTTGCGCAGCACTGGGCAGGCTTTGCACGGTGCGCGGCGTCTTGTGGAATTCGAGGCACGCGGGATCGAACGGCAGGCCACAAAAATCGAGCAGTCGGCGGATCACGGGTTCCGGTTCGGCCACCAGTGCTTCGTATTCGAGGCCGAACACGCGGGTTGGGTATTTCTCCAGCCAGAAGCGCGACAGCCTGAAGAAGTCGATGCAGTAATCGGCCATCACGTCGAGGTCGCAGGCAAAACCGCTCCTTTCGCTGAAGAGCTGCCGGAAGCACGCGAGGCAGGTCTCGACCGGATCGCGCCGGACGATCACCACGCGTGCCGCCGGCAGCATCGCCAATGCTGCGCCCACGAGATGCCAGGTCACGAGACTCTTGTCGGTAAACCGTGGTTTGTGCTTGCGCCAGCGCGCGGTGCGTACGAGGTATTCGCGGCCGAGCCGCTGCCAATCCTGTGCCGTCGCATCCGGCACCCACAGCGGAAACGCGGAGTCGCGGCGCAGGGTCTCCGCTTCGATCACTTCCCGCATGTCCTTGATCTCGTTCGCGCCCTCGACCTGCGGATGTGAGGCCAGGATGTGCTCGACCAGGGTCGATCCCGAACGCGGAATGCTGACGATCAGGATGGCTTCATGGCCGAGCCCCGCATCAAGCGGCGGGGGCGTGTCATTGGCGAACACGCGCAGAATATCGTCCACGCGCTTGCGTTCGCCCGCGGCATCCCACTGCACGCGCCTGCCGCGCGATGCATTGGCGAGCCGGAACGTCTCGAAGGCTTGCGCATAGTCGCCCTGGTCTTCCAGCGCCTTCGCATAGGTAAAAGCCAGCAGCTCGTAATTGCGGCCCGACAGACCCGGCCGCGCCAGGGCGCTTCGCATATGCGCCGCATCCTCGGCGCCGAAGCGCACCGTATTGAGATTCGACAATCCGAACCATCCCTCGGCATTGCCCGGATCCCGGCGCAGCACTTCGCGAAATGCAGCAACCGCTTCTTCGATCCGGCCCAGGTTGGCCAGCGCCCGGGCCAGCGACAGCCGCGCCGAGATATGCGAAGGATCGAGCTGAAGCGCGCGCTGCAACGCGGCTATCGCCTCTTCAGTGTGCGCTTCCCGCGCGAGCGCCTCGCCCAGATTGAACCATCCCGACGCGGAAGCCGGCGCGATTTCGCACGCACGTCGCAAATGCATGACGGCTTCCTCGACCTGACCCTGCTCGTACAGGGCAATGCCGAGCCCGATGCGCAGGTCGTCATCGTCGGGCCAGACGTCAAGGACCTTCCGGAAACATTCAAGGGCCTTGGCGTACTTGCCGCGGCGCAGCAGCACACCGCCCAGCATGCGGACGGCCTCGGGGTCGTTGGGCGCCAGGGCCAGCACGCTGGACAGCGATCGCTCGGCGGCCTCATATTCACGTTGCGCCCATTCCCTGCGCGCCCGCGTCAGCAGGCGCTCGCTCACGCGTGAGCGTGGCTGCGGGCCTGGCATCGGCGGAGGTTCAGTAAAGGACGTCACGGCATTACTGACTTGCGGCATGGATGCGACAGGCTACTCAACTCACGCACAAGCTGCAAAGAACGGTTGTGCGTCAGAGTTATCCGTTCGTGTTGAGCGTAGCGAAGCGAAGCTTCGCGAAGTCGAAACACGGGAGACAAAACTTGATGCCCTTCGACTTCGCGCCTGCGGCGCTACGCTCAGGGCGAACGGTCCTTTGCGACACGTTCACCTAAATCACACACAAAAAAACGCCGGGCATGCGCCCGGCGCTGGAGAGTTCGCTGATTCCGCTCAGAAGTTGTAGGACACGGAGAACCGGACCGAGCGCGGTGGCGTGGAATTTTCGATGATCCCGTACTCGGGGTTGGGGCTGCTGGTTGTCAGGAAAAAATCGTTGATGAATATCGGTGTCTGGCTGTTGAACACGTTGAACACCGCCAGATTGAAATCAAGCTTGTGCTGGGCCCAGGCCGGCTTGTAATCCACGCTGAGGTCCACGCGCTTGGTCCACGGCATGCGTCCCAGTGAGCCCGGTGGCACCGGCACCCCGCCGCACCAGTAGTAAGTATGGGAACCGTGCAACGCCAACTGGTCCGGCCCGTAGCCGCCCCGGCACATGATGGGCGTGCCAGACGCCACGTAAATGTTGCCGCCGACGGTCCAGTCATGGTTGATCGCATACGCGCCGTAGATCTTGAACTGGTTCCTGCGGTCGTTGGGCAGGAAACCGTACGAATACTGCATCCTTTCCGGGAAGTCCCACGCGGTGGTGATCGATTCGTAGGATCCGCTCTGCTGCGAATACGTGCTCACCGGCCCTTCCGTGTTGCCGATGGTCTGCGACCACACGTAGTCGAACTTCGCGAACCACTTGCCGTCCCATTCGTGCGTCAGTGACAGATCCATCGAGTAGTACTTGCGGGTCGGCCCCTTCGGGAACTGCTGGTCCGCAGGCGTGAGGGTTACCGGCACGAGGGCACCGCTGGGTGACTTCATCAGCAGGTCGTTCGTCACACCCGGATTGATCAGCACCAGGCTTTGTGCCCAGTTGCTGCAGGTATCCGGCGTCATCCAGGCGTAGCCCTGGGCCCGTCCCGCGGCGCACTCGATTTCCTCATCGTCAAAATCGTCGATGATGCGGCTCATTTTCTGGTAGGTGCCGGTGGCGCCCAACACCCATTTGGTTCCCAGCATCTGGAACTGCTGCTGCATGCCCAGCACGAAGTTGTCGGAGAACTCGGCCTTGACGTTCTGGGCCGTTGATACACGCGGATCCTTCGGCTGACCATATTCGTTGTCGATGGACACGCCCGTCGACGGGTTCTGCGGCAGGGGCGTGAAGCCGATGGGTGCGCCGGTTGCCGGATCGATCCCTGTGTAGGTCCCGTACAGGTTGGTCGCGACCACCGGTGCAGCAATGGACGTCGCGGTCGTCAGCGGCAGCGCCAGGTAATAGCGGCCGGCATTGCCGAATACCTTGAGGGTGGAGTCGCCGTGCACGTTCCAGCTGAAGCCGACGCGGGGCGCCCATTGCGGCTTGGTCAGCCGGATGTAAGGCACACCGAACGAATCGAAATTGGTGAACTGGTCGTTGCGCAAGCCCAGGTTCAACAGGAAGTCAGGGGTGATCTGCCAGTTGTCCTCGACGTACTGCGCTCGCTGGAATACCTTGACCGATGCGGATTGCATGTCGATCTGCTTCGATACGTAGTAGCAAGTGGTGGCCGGCGCAAAGCACGCGGGCCCGGCGTACGGCGGGACACTGGGGCCACCGGGCGAGAGGAATAGCGGCGCGCCGGGCGTGCTTTGCCCATAGATCCACGCGTATCCAGGCCCGGTCTGGCCGAAGCCGTCGTCATGATCCCAGGAGTTGATGTTGTCAATGCCGACTTGTATGTCGTGGGTACCCAAGAGGTTCCAGGGCAATTTCCAGTCCAGGCTCACGCGATAGCTCATCACGTGCACTTGGTGCGAAGGTATGTTCTGGAACTCGCTGGTTTGGGCATTGACGATGCCGGGACTGCCCGGCGGAATGAACGCGGGATTTTGCAGCGACGCGCTGCCGATGTAAGGAAGCGAAGGATCGAATCCCGGGAACGGAGGGAGCTGGCTGTAATACTCGACGCGCGTCTTGCCCAGCATTGCGTTGAGCGTGAGATTGTCCGTGATATAGGACGTGTAGTTCGCCACCCACATCCTCGCGGCGGTCTTGCTCGTCTGGTTGAGCGCGGAGAACGAGCCGGGCTGGAACGTGCTGTAGTCGTAGTTCCATTGCGACTGCCAGTTCTTGTACGAACTCTGCAATCCGGTCAACGTCAGGATGTTGCTGTCGTTGATGTTCCAGTTCAGCTTGGCGTAGAGCTTGGGTTTGTGCGTGTGGTAGTTGTACGCGAATGGACTCACGACCGATCCGATCGTGGTGCCGCTCACGTTGTCCTGCTCGGCCCCCAGGAAGAAGAACAACTTGTCCTTGATGATGGGGCCGCTGACGTAGGCGTCGTAGATCGTTTCCTGGGAGTGGTTGCCCTTGTTGTACAGATACAAATTCCCCGGGGTCTGGCCCGGCTGCGTCCAGAGCGGGTTGGCCCAGTAGTAGTTGCGCATATCGCTGGCCCATCCCGCGGGTTGCCACAGCGCCCGCGCGCCGAAGTGCCATTCGTTGGTACCGCTCTTGCCGATCTGGTTGATCACGCCGCCGATCGAGCGGCCGTATTTGGCGCCGTAACCCGAGATGAAGGTCTGTTGCTGTTCGATCGCGCCATACGGCAGCTCGAGGCCACCTTGGGCGTCCAGCGCATCGGTGACGTTCATGCCGTCGATGTAGTACGCGTTCTCGGCCGTCGAGGCGCCGCCGAATACATTGATCGGATTGCCCACGGGGCCGGAAACCAGTTGCGGCGAACCCATGTTGACGCCCGGCGCCAGCATCGCGATGTCCGCGGCGTCGCGCTGCAATGGCAACTGCTGCAACTGTCTGGCCGTGACCGTGGTCACCTGGTTGGTGGTGCTGACGTCGATGGCCGGGATCGCGTTGGCCGTGACATTGATCGCGCCCAGCGTCGTGACGTTGCTGGTGGCTGCCGAGCTCGAAAAGTCCACCGCCACCGCACCTGCCGCTACCGGGCTGACGTCAGTTCGTGACTGCACGACCTTGCCGTTCTGCAGCAGGGAAACCGTGTAGGTGCCGACGGGCAGGGTGATCGAGTACCTGCCCGAAGGCCCCACGGTGATGGTGCGGTTGAAGCCCGCGCCGCCGGTGACCTGGATGGTTTCGCCGGGCGCCACCGGAACCGTGCCGTAGATGGTGCCGTTGACCGCCTGGCCCCAGGTCGAACCTGCGAAACCCAATGCCAGCGAGCCGATAGCGACTGCCAGCGCCTTGCGTTGGATGACGTTGCTGCGATGCGGGTTGCTTCGATGCGGCGTGCGCGCAGATTTGCCTTTCATACGATTTGTACCCCATTTGACGAGACATCCGGCACGGCCGCCCGGCCCTGGTGCTCGCGGCGTTGTTCCACCGCACGGCGGGCAGCGTCCGGTTGCCCGAACGATTTGGAAGGGTGAATCACACGGAACCCCGTTCCTGCAGTTCTCGCGTGGCAAGGCCTTGCCACGGTCTCGCCGGTTGTTTGCAGGAAAAGGGCGGATGGCGGCATGGTCCATGCCAGGCAAGGTTGCGAAAGCAGAGGAACCGCCACCGCGGGAGCGGAGAAGCGCCGGGCGGCACCATGAAATGGAGCTGTCTGGCGGGCGGATCGTACACTTGCTGGCAAGTCGTTTCGAGTCGACATTCGCCGGCCCCTCGCAACAAGTGCGGAGCATAAACAAGGGTGGCCTTCGACCACCAATGAAAAGACAGCTAGTCCGCATAGCTGCGGGTTATGGCTTCATTTCTGAACGCGATACCGGCGAAGCGCGGCGCACCTTGCCACGATTGGATTTGCCGGCCCGCGAGCATCGCCGAACGAGCGCAACGATCGTCCGGCGTGTCGCGAAAGCGCGATCCACAAGACCACGCGCATCGTGTAGGCTGCCCGCCCATGTCAACCCGCGCGACACAACTTCCCGACGCGCTGCCGCGCAAGCTCGGGCTCGCGACCGGCATGGCCGTCGTGGTCGGCGTCATCATCGGCAGCGGGATTTTCCGGGTGCCTTCACCGATCGCCGGGGCTGCCGGCAATCTCACCGGGATCGCGCTGGTGTGGGTTCTGGGCGGTGTGGTCGCGTTGTTCGGCGCACTGTCGATCGCCGAACTCGCCGCGATGTATCCCGCGGCCGGTGGTCCGTATGTGTACCTGCGCGAAGCCTACGGCCGGCCGCTGGCGTTCCTGTTCGGATGGATGTGGTTGTTGACGACGCCGATCTCGTGGGCGGCGCAGAGCCTGATGTTCGCCGAATACCTGGGGTTCTTCGTGCCGATACCCGAGACCGTGCAGCACGCGATCGCGGCGGTCCTGATCATCGTGGTCGCAGCCGCCAACGTGCGCTCGGTGAAACTGGGTGCGGTGATCCAGAACCTCTCGACCAGCGCGAAGGTGCTGGCGATCGTGGGCCTGTCCGCCGCGATTTTCTTTTTTGCGCCCGGAGGTGCGGCAAACCCGCTGACCGCGGAGCCGTTGGGTGCAGCGAAGTGGTCCGGCATCGGCATCGGACTGATCGCGGCACTCTGGGCGTACGATGGATGGGAGAACCTGACGACCCTTTCGGGCGAGGTGCGCAACCCGCAGCGCAACCTGCCGCTCGCCCTGATCGGCGGGGTGCTGATCGTGATCGTGGTGTACCTGCTGATCAACGGCGCATACGTGCGTGCGCTGCCGCTGCCGCAGCTCGCGGCCTCCAAGTCCGTCGCCGCCGACGCCGCCGGTGCGGTGCTGGGCCGCGCCGGCGCTTCGCTGGTCGGCGCGCTGGTGATGCTGTCGGTGTTCGGCACCTTGAACGGCAGCATCCTGTCCAGTCCGCGCGTGTTCTTCGCGATGGCCGAGGACGGTTTGTTTTTCCGCACGGTGGGCAAGGTGCATCCGAAGTACGAAACGCCCTACGTCGCGATCGCCTTCATTGCCGTGCTGGCGGTGATCTACGTCTTGCTGCGCGACTTCATGCAACTTGCCGAAGGTTACGTGCTGGGCGTGTGGCCGTTCCTCGCGCTGTGCGTCATCGGGCTGTTCATCCTGCGCTGCACGCGGCCCGACTTTCCGCGCCGCTATCGCGCACTCGGCTATCCGGTGATTCCCGCACTGTTCGTGCTGGCAACCTTCGTGGTCGTCGCCAACGCGCTGTACGCACAGTTCTGGTCCACCATCGCCAGCATCCTCATCACCCTCGTCGGCGTGCCGCTGTATTTCCTCTGGATCTGGTGGCAGCGGCGAACCGTGCCGGCGGCATGATGCACGCTGCTGTGGAAGCGAGAGCAACTCGTCCGCGAAGGACGCCAAGGACGCGAAGAGAAGCAAAATGATTGATTGGTTTCTTGCTTCGCGGCCTTTGCGTTCTTTGCGGACAGATTTTGATATTGAAGTTCGCGCCCTGGAGATAAGCATGAAGCGACTGACACTGGTCTTTTGCGCATTCGCCTTCTTTGCGTCTGCGTATTGCGTGGCCGACGCGCACGTGGAAGTTCCCGGTGGTCCCGTCGCGGCGGCTCCGGGCGGTCCCGTTGCGTTGACGGTGCGGCTGCCCGATCCAGGACAGAAGCTGCTGTACGTCGACGAGGTCATGCCGGTGAAGCCGGGCCCGCTGACGCTCTACTACCCCAAGTGGATCCCCGGCGATCACTCGCCGGACGGTCCGATCAACGAGCTGATGGGCCTGGAGGTCAGTGCCGGCGGCAAGCGGATTGCATGGGAACGCGATGCACTCGACCGGTTTACCTTCCATGTCACCGTGCCCGCGGGCGTCGATCATATAGACATCCATTTCGAGTTTCCGTCGCGCGATCGGGTGACGCCGAACCTCGTCGATCTCACCTGGGATCACGTCGCGCTGTACAAGGCCGGCTACCCGACCCGGGCGCAGCTTTTCCAGCCGACGCTGGTCATTCCCGCCGACTGGCAATACGCCAGTGCGCTGCAGACGGAAAGGCGCGACGGCAAACGCATCACGTTCAAGCCGGTGCCGTTCAATACGCTGGTCGATTCGCCGGTCATCGCGGGAAAGTACTTCCGGCAGATCGACCTCACCCCGCCGGGCTCATCGGTTCACCGCTATCTCGCGATGGTGGGAGACAGTGCCGCCGCGATCAACATCTCTGCGTCGCAGACGGCCGATTACCGCCGCCTGATCGAGCAGGCGCAGGCGCTGTTCCACTCGCATCACTACGGTCAATATCATTTGTTGCTGACGTTGAGCGACTACACCTCGGTCGGCGGGCTGGAGCACCATCAGTCGAGCGACGACCGCGCGCGCAGCGGTGCGAAGATGTTTGCCGATCCCGACCACTTCATGCTCGACGGATCGTTGCTGCCGCACGAATACACGCATTCCTGGAACGGCAAGTTCATGCGTCCGGCCGGATTGTGGCAGCCCAACTTCGAAAGCCCCGAACGGACCAAACTGCTGTGGGTGTACGAAGGGCTTACGGTCTATCTGGGCGACATGCTGACGGCGCGCAGCGGCTTGTGGTCGCCGCAGACCTGGCGCGAAGTGGTGGCGTATCGCGCGGCCGAAATGGCGCACCGGACCGGCCGCGCATGGCGACCGCTGATCGATACCACCGTCGGCGTGGACTACAGCTCGCCCATGGCGTGGTCGAACTGGCGCCGCCAGAACGATTTCTATCCCGAAGGCGAACTGCTGTGGCTCGCAGTCGACATGAAGATCCGCGAGCTCAGCCATGACAAGCGCAATATCGACGATTTCGCGCAGGATTTTTACGATGTCGACAACGGCAGTTTCGTCACGCACACCTACACGTTCGACGATGTCGTGGACACCTTGAACAAAGTCCAGCCTTACGACTGGGCGCGTTTTCTCCACACCTGGGTGGATGGGACAGACGGCCAGGTGCCGCTGCTGTCGGGCATCGAGGCAGCGGGCTGGAAGCTGGCGTATACCGATCAGCCTTCGCGCTACCAGAAGGCGCTCGAGAACGTCGGGCCGGGTGAACTCGAAGGCTCGTACATCAACGCGATGTTCTCGGTAGGCCTGAAGCTCGACCGCAATGGAAAGATCGTCGACGTGCTGTGGCACGGTCCGGCTTTCGACGCGGGGCTCGCCCCCGGGATGAAATTGCAAGCGATCGGTGGCAGCGCCTTCAGCGCGCAGGTCTTGCGGGCCGCGATCGCGCAAGCGCAGAAGACCAGACAGCCATTGCAGATACGCGCGCAGGGCGACGGCAGCAGCAAAGTCTACACGGTCCATTACGACGGCGGTTTGAAATTCCCGCACCTGGTCCGTGAGCCGGGCACCACCGATTACCTGAAACAGATTCTTGCACCGAAACCGGTGGAGAAATGATCAGAACCCTGCGTGACATCGACGGCCGGGAACCTTTCAGTTCGTCATTCCCGCGAAAGCGGGAACCCAGTGTCTTGGCTCTTGCCGTCCCTGGCTCCGGGTCCCGGCCAATCCATGGCCGGGACGACGAAGGAATGTTTGTCGGCATCGCAACTGCAATCCGCAGGCCGAGCCCGTGTGTCTTGCTGCTGGTCCTGTTGGTGGCAGTGATATTGCCGCTGGCCTCGATGGCTTCCGGCATTCCGCCCGTCGATGCAGGGGATCGTGCCTTGAGTGCCGTCGTCGAACTGGTGACCGCCGGGCAATTCCAGGCCGCCGATGCACGCATCGACGCGGCGCTGAAGCAATCGGCGCTGTCGCCGGATGCGCGCCGGGCTTTCGAATTCCAGCGCGAACGCATGCAACGGATGCGGCTGGATTTCAGTCTCACTGCCGATCAGGTGAAGGCGAAGATCCGTGAGCAGGTTCCAAACCTCACCGACGCCGAATTTGCGAGCTGGGATGCCCACGGCATGCTCGAGCACATGTACATCGATGGGCAGCGGATGTACTTCAATCGCGCGCCATCCAACCTGTTTCGCCTGAGCGCGCAGGCGCGCGCGCTGCGCAAGGTGCAAACGCCGCTCAACAGCAGCGGCTTCCCCGAAAACGTCGTCGAACGGATGACTGGATACGACCGTAGCGTGATCCGGCGGGCGCAGGCGACCGGCCATTCCAGCGTGCTGCCGCAACGCGTCGAGGTGACGCAGACGTTGACCGTGAACGCAGGCGCCGTGCCGCCCGGCAAGACGATTCGCGCGTGGATTCCATACCCGCGCAGCATCCCCGGGCAGCAGGAGGACATCCGTTTCGTTTCCAGCGAACCTTCGATGCACCGCATTGCGCCGAAATCGGCGCTGCAGCGCACGGTTTATCTCGAACAACCCGCACGGGCCGGCAAGCCGACCGTATTCAAGATCACCTACGACGTCACCTTGTATGCGCAGTACCACGCGATCGATCCAGCCAAGGTGACGCCGGCCAGGATCACGCCCGAACTTGCGCCGTACGTGGCCGAACGCGCGCCGCACATCGTCTTCACCGAACCGCTGCAGGTGTTCTCCAGACAAGTGGCTGGCGATGCGACGAACCCATACGACATTGCGCGTCGCATCTTTGCCGCGGTGGACGAGATTCCCTGGGCTGGCGCGCGCGAATACTCCACGATTCCCGACCTGAGCGCGTACACGCTGCACGCGGGCCACGGCGACTGCGGCGAACAGACCATGCTGCTGATCACGCTGATGCGCATGAACGGCATCCCGGCGCGCTGGCAATCGGGCTGGACTTTCACCCGCGGCGACTACGACGACATCCACGACTGGGCCGAGATCTACCTGGCTCCGTATGGCTGGATTCCGGTGGACGTCACTTACGGTCGGCTCGACTCCACCGACCTTGCGCTGAAATGGTTCTACCTCGGCGGACTGGACAACTTCCGCATCGCCTTCAACGATGATTTCTCCCGGCCCTTCGTGCCGGCCAAACAGTTCTTCCGCTCCGACACGGTCGATTCGCAACGCGGCGAAGTCGAATGGGACGGCGGCAACCTGTACTACGACAAGTGGGACTACGGTTTCAAATGGAAGATCCTGTCGCCGCAGCCGCAGCAGTGAGCGAAACCTGACATTCCCGCGTGCCGCCGCCATCGCAGCGACTCCGGGAATGTATTTGAAAGGGCGGACGACCCGCGCTTCCCGGCAGATCCTTGTCAAACTATGAAGGCAACCTTTGTAGTTACGCTTCATATATGACATCATTGCCGCCATGCCGGCACGCAATGCCAAGCCCGTCGACACCGAAGTGCACGCGACCGCTGCCGCGCTGCGGGTGTTGATCGGCCAGTTGCGGCGCAAGCTGCGTGAGCAGGCCAGGCCGGGCGACTTCTCCAATTCGCAACTCTCCGTGCTTGGCCGGCTGGAGCGTGACGGCCCGGCCACGGTCACCGCGCTGGCGCGGGCGGAACGCATGCGGCCGCAATCGATGGGAGCGCTGGTGGCCGCGCTGCAATCCGTCGGCTTCGTCGAGAGTTCGCCTCACCCGACCGACGGCCGCCAGGTGCTGCTCAGCGTCACGCCGGAATGCCGCGCATGGATCAAGGCCCGCCGTACGGCGCGCGAGGACTGGTTGTCCCGCAGCATCCGCGCGAAGCTCAATGCTGCGGAACAAAAAAAGCTCGCTGCAGCCGTCGCACTGCTGCAGCGCATCGTCGAAACCTGAATCGCGTCCCTGCACAACTTCATTCCGTTACCGCGCTCGAGACGCTCGATCGCACTCGTGCCTGACATGTTCCACACGTCGTCTCCCACAGATCGCCCGGAGAACCGCGGCGGAACCTTCCGCTCCCTGCGGAACTACAACTTCCGCGTCTGGTTCCTTGGCGGCCTGGTGTCGAATGTCGGCACCTGGATGCAGCGCATCGCGCAGGACTGGCTGGTGCTCGCCGTCCTCACCCGTCACAGCGCCAGCGCGATGGGTGTGGTGGTGGCGCTCCAGTTTGCGCCGCAACTGTTGTTCCTGCCGTGGACCGGCTACGCCGCCGATCGTGTCGACTTGCGCAAGCTGTTGATCGCGACGCAGGCCGCGCTGGGGCTGCTGGCGCTGGGTCTCGGACTGGTGACGGTCCTGGGTGTGGTCAGGCTTTGGCAGGTGGACGGATTTGCATTCCTGCTCGGTTGCGTCACCGCGTTCGATGCGCCGGCGCGGCAGGTGTTCGTCAACGAACTCGTGGGCGAATCGCAGCTCGCCAATGCGGTGGCGCTCAACTCAATCTCGTTCAATGCGGCGCGGATGATCGGGCCGGCCGTGGCCGGACTGCTGATCGCGGTGGTCGGCAGTGGTGGGGTGTTCCTGATCAACGCCGCCTCGTTCGCGGCCGTGCTGGGTTCGCTGGTGCTGCTGCGGGTGGACAGGTTGCACCGGGAGGAACGCGCGTCGCACAAGGCCGGCGGCTTCGCCGAAGGTTTTCGCTACGTCTGGCAGCGCGCCGACTTGATGACGGTGTTGGTGATGCTGTTCCTGATCGGCGCTTTCGGCCTCAACTTTGCCATCTACATATCGACGATGGCGCTGACGGCGTTCCACGGCAACGCGAGTTTGTATGGCCTGCTGACCTCCGCGTTCGCGATCGGCTCGGTCAGTGGCGCCTTGTTCTCCGCGCATCGCGAGCGTCCGAGCATGAAATTGCTGGGCGCGTCCGCCGCGATATTCGGCCTGGGCTGCGCACTGGCGGCACTGGCGCCGGATACGGTCCTGTTCGCCGCTGCGCTGGTGTTGACCGGATTCTCGGCGCTCGTTTTCATCACCACCACCAACAGCTTCATGCAGTTGACCAGCGCACCGGCCATGCGTGGCCGCGTGATGGCGCTGCGAATCGCGGTAGCGATGGGCGGCACGCCACTCGGTGCGCTGGTCGTCGGCTGGGTCGCGGATCACGCGGGCCCGCGATGGGGCATGGGCGTGGGTGCCGCGTCCGGCGCGGCGGCATGCCTTGTCGCGGCGCGGTATCTGCTTAACCTCAAGCACGCGCCCGTCGGAGCAAAGACCTGAGGCGCTATGTTTGTGGGATTGGGTGTTCGTCCTGCCGTAATATTTCGACAGCTCGTTCCAGCGCCACGCGCACGACTCCCGTCACGGGAAAGTCACGCCGAAGTTGAGTTGAAGGTTGGGCCGAGATCTACTCGGGTCCACCCGGTCGCAGTGCGCGAAGAACGAAATGGCGCCGAAGTCGTAGCTGCTCCGGGCCGACTATCAATCCATTGCCATGGAATTGGGCTGAGGTCTATCCAATACGTCGCGTAACGTGTTGTTTGTACGGGCATTCGCAATGGCGCTATACGGCGTGTACCGTCAAAGTTACCGCTGAACGCGCGCGACGCTCGCGGTTTTCGCGTTGTCAGCGGTTGCTTACAAGTCGGCAAGCTGGCGGCTGTCGGGACCGCCCTACGTGCCCGTGACGGCATGGATCGCAAGCAAGGTTGCGCCGATCACGAACAGCCGCACCAGGAATGCCCCCACGCTTGGCCACGGCACGCGCGCCGGTCGCAGCCCGTTGCGCCACGTCCCAGGATTCCGCCAGGCTGCGACTGCGTGCCGCAGTTCACGGCAGAGCCCATGTACGGCCCGAGTCCATGAGCGCCGTTCGCGCGCCTTTTTTAGGGGTCCGCAAAATCCGCCAAATCGTGTTCGCCCCCTTTATAGGCTGCAACAACTGCAAGATGCCGCAGTCTTCCGCGCTTCTGACGCAACCCGTTGAATCATTGCACGATTTTCGCGCCACTAGTGCCCGTGCCGAAGGTTCCAGGCCATTGATTTACTGCGGGATTCTCGCGTATCTTGTCCCCGTGGCGAAGGTGCCAAGTGTCTGAACCGCAAGGGCTTTCAGCGACATGGTAACCCGTTGACCCGGCAGCGGTTTCCAGGGGACACCTGTACCGTTTCCAGCCGTTGCTTACGGCTGGCCGGACTTTTTTTTGGTTTTTTAATCGGCACGGTCCCGCTGTGCCCGTGCCAGGCAGCGCCTAATTACGTGACGCGTCACGATTCACCCGCGTGCGCGCCGTCAGTTCCACGCCGATTCGCTGCACGGCCCGCATGTCGCCATCCTTGACGCTGGCGCGCAGTTCGTCCAGCAGCGCGTTCAACGTGGCATGTTGCGGGGTTCTCAGCGCGACGCGCTGGCGCTCGTGGCGACGTGCCCGGTATTGCTGTGCGCGTTCGGCTGTCGTCATGGCGTGCCCGTACTTCGGCGGACGCCCGGCTTTGCTTGGTGCGGTGTGTTTGCCCATGCCGCCATGCTGCCATATCGTGACGCGTCACACAATGCCCGCTCATGCCGCGTTGCCCCCATGCTGGCGTTCCTGCACTTGCCGTTCCCAGCGCCGCGATGCCCAACGCCGATACGGCACGACGAGCAACCGGCAGGCGGTGCCGTCCGCGTTCGGCAGGTCGAACCGGATCGTGTCGGCGGGGCGGAAGTTCCAGCCCGCAGCGCGTTGCGTGACGGTCAGCGCCGCCAGCACGTTATCGGGAAGTTTCGCGTTCATCGTTCGTCGCCTTTTTCGCTTGTTTCGTGCGCCGCCGTAACCCTAGAGCCTCGAATCCACGGCAACAGCCCCAAGCGTTCGCATGCGCTACCGCTTGGTAAATTCTTATAGGTGTACGCGCGGCGTAGCGGTGAAAGCCTCAAAAAGTGCCCGTATCGCTACGCGCGGCGTAGCGGTGGGGCGCTTTGCTTGTACGCGCGGCGTAGCGGTCCAGTACGCGCGGCGTAGTGGCAGATTTTTTTCGGGGCGGTCGCTGGTACTTCGGTTGCGGCACTTGCCAGCGGCCAGGCGTGATGCCCACCATTGAAGGATCGTCCAGCTTGCAAACGCGGGTGCGCGCATCAATGCAGGCGTTGACCGGCTTCCAACCCAGCGCGTAAAGGCTTGCGCCGATCAACAGGCCGCCCTGCCGTGTCTGCACCAGCAACCCGTAGTAGATCGCTTCCGATAAAAGCTCCTTGATCGTGCCCGGCGAAGTCCAGCCCAGCGGACGCAAGACCGTGATGCTTGCGGTCAGGTCGCCATTGTTGTGCGCGTTGTATTGGCTGGCCACGTCAACGATCAACGCACGACACGGCTTCGATGTTCGCGCCCAGTTCGGCGAATGGATCACTTCGCAAGGGATCAGCGCAAACCGCTGCTTGCGCTCGGCGCGGCCTTTGATCTTCCATCGTGCGGCATTCATGGCGTGCCTACCCTTTGGGTTGCCCCGGTGCCGCGTGTTGAATTGGAACGCGCAGGCGCTTCCCGTTCGGGGTTATCGCGCGACGTGGCACGCAAGCGGCGGATGGCGTCGTCATGGTGCAGCGAAGTCCAACCGTCGGGCAGCTCGTCGGCGTCGTGAGACTTGATCCATGCCGGTGCGGTGCGCGAGACGGGCCGGAACCGCCACAACGGGCAATCGGTGCATGGGCAGGCGCTTACTTGCTCTTTCCAGTTCCCGAGTGCAGCGGGATCGTGAATGCAGTCTTTGCACTTTGCGGCGATAGCGGCGCCGCGCGTCGTCGGCGCGTTCATGCCGCTTGCCCTTGGCCTTCGATGAAAGCCTGCACGTCGGCGGGACGGTATCTCACCATCCTTTTTCCAAGGGTTACCCAGCGCGGGCCTTCGCCACGCCAGCGCCAGTTACGCACGGTTTGCAGACTCGCGCCCAGCAGCGCGGCCACTTCGGAATCAGTCAGCAGGTAGCCAGCGGCGGCCTTCGCGGCTGGCGGTGTTGCGGGGTGTTCGGGTTGCATCGCGGCATCCTTAGCATTGCCCGCATGGTGTGCGGGATTGCTAGGGATGGTGCGGATTTGCGTCAGGCCAAGCCATCCAACATTTTTCGACGTTTCGGCAGAATCTTGTTAGGCCGCGCCCAACGGTGCGGACTTGCCCGAACGCCAGCGAAAACGATTAGCCAACGCCGGCGTGATGGCTTCATCTTCCAACGCGACGCGCGCCAGCGTGGCAACCTGTTCGTCAGTCAGCCGCACCGGCCATGCGTCTTCCGTCCATTCCGTAACGCGCAGGATGTAACGCGCTCTGTCCGCTTTCGCGTCGCGCGGTTTGCTTACCGTTTGGGTGGACGGGATGCCTTTATCAAGATCGGATAGCAGCATCCCTAGCAGGTTGGCAAGCGTTAGGGGCATCGTGCCGTCTTGCATGCGCGCGACCGTCCACTCTGACACTTCCCACCTATCATCCGCTTCGTTGTAAGCGCACCGCGACGTTTCGCCAGGCACGATGCGAACGCCCAACAATCCCAAAATCCAGCGCATACCGTCCAACGGAATGCACTCGATTACGTTTTCAGCGCGCAGCCCTGGCCCTTCTTCTAGCAACGCTTTCAATGTGCGCGCCGCCTTCCGCGTTGCGTTGAGCCACGCCATACGCTCCGGGTTCGTTTTCTCTCGAAATGGGTCACTAGGCGCGTGCATCATCGCAGCCGTCCACAACAATATCGCCTCTCTGCAATCCGCCTCGTCCATGCCAGCCGCACACATGGCAGCCCAAACGTCTTCCATTTGCGGATCAGCGCAAAACCGGATGTGCAGGCGCGTCAGCGGTGAATCGGGATCGGTGTCATCCTCGGCCACGCATCGATTTAGGAAACTGACAACGCCGTCAGGACAGGATGCGACTGCGCGTGAACCGTCGCAAAGCTTTCGAGTCGTTGCCATCGGCGCACCTTTCGTTGCGCCCTTTCGTGAAGTCGCCACGGCAGCGGGTGAAAGGTGGCCCCGCTTTCGGTAGCTAGCCTAGCCGTGGCGATTCGGAGTATGCGTCAGGCGCGCGCCTTGTGCTTGATCGGTACTACCTTGCTGGTGCCAGCGCGCAGCGCGTCCAGATAGTCCGCCCATGCCTGCATCATCTTGCGGCGCTCGGGCAGGAATGACGTGCGGTTGTACGCGCGCCCGTTCGCATCCTTCACGGCATGCGCGAGCTGGTGTTCGATGTAGTCGGGCCGGAAGCCCAGCCGTTCGTCAAGGATCGTGCGCGCCATCGCGCGGAACCCGTGCGCGGTGAAGGTTTGCCCGTCGAAACCCATGCGCTTGAACGCGGCATTCATCGCCATGTCACTAAGCGGTTTCTTGCGGTCGCGCGCGCCGGGGAATACGTAACGGCCCGCGCCCGTCAACGGTTGCAGGTCGCGCAGGATCGCCACGGCTTGCGACGAAAGCGGGACCAGGTGCGGCTCGCGCATCTTCATCTTGTGCGCGGGGATGTTCCACTCGGCGGCGTCAAGGTCGATTTCCGCCCATTCCGCGCTTCGCAGTTCGCCGGGCCGCACGAACACCAGCGGCGCGAGCTTCAATGCCGCCGCAACCTGATACATGCCGGTGAATCCATCAATGCCGCGCAGCAGTTCGGCGATCCGGTCGGGATCGGTGAGACTGGCGAAGTGTCCGCCCGTCGTCGGGGTCAGCGAGCCGCGCAGGTCGCGCGTCACGTCACCATTCGCGCGCCCGGTTGCCACGGCATAGCGGAACACCTGCCCGCAGTTTTGCAAGGCACGGTGCGCGGTTTCCACGGCTCCGCGCGATTCAATGCGGCGCAGTGCGGCAAGGATCGTCGGCGCGTCCAGCTTGGCAATCGGATTGCTGCCTATCCACGGGAACACGTCACGTTCAAGGCGGCGCAGCACCTTGTCGGCGTGCGACGGTGCCCAGCGGGTCGAAAACTTGGCGAACCATTCGCGCGCCACGGCTTCAAACGTGTCGGCAGCGGCGGCGGCTTCCGCCTTGCGCTTGTCGCCGGGATCGATGCCATCGGCCAACAGCTTGTGCGCTTCGTCGCGGCGCTCACGCGCCTTTTTCAGCGAAACATCGGGATAGGTGCCAAGGGACAGCGTATTGCGCTTGTGCGTGGCCGGGCGGCGATAGTCGAAGCGCCACCAGCGCGCGCCGTCGGGCTTCACCAGCAGATACATGCCGCGACCATCGGCGAGCTTGCGCGGCTTCGCATCGGGCTTGGCGTTCGCCACTGCGGAAGGGGTCAGCATGACGGTAACTCCCCTGTCGATTTGACGGTAGCTCTCGCCGCGGTTGGGCGGTTACCGTCACAGTTACCGGAAACTTTGACGGTAACTGCGGGAAGGATTATGCGCTTTGCGGGAAGTGGAAACAACAAAAAACCGCGTCACTACTCGGTTTGTAGGGTATTGCGGGAAGTTGTTAGAAGTGCAATTGGTGGAGCTGAGGGGGATCGAACCCCTGACCTTCGCATTGCGAACGCGACGCTCTCCCAGCTGAGCTACAGCCCCACGCTTCGAACCGTCTGCTGCCGACCTGCGGGGAGGGCGGCGCACCGCGCGGGCGCATTGCGCGCCAGCGAGCCGCTTATGCTAGCGGGTATGCGTTTGTTCGCCAAGCTTTCCGGCGCGCGCATTCAGCCGGGCAGCAGTGGGGCCAGTTCCGGTTCCAGCAGGCTGGTGCGCCAGCCCTGCAGCGGTGCAGGCCAGATGCGGGTCACCGCGAATTCCTCGATCAGGCGGCGCGGGCAAAGCAGCCCCGCTGGCAAGTCCAGCTTTGCGGCGACCGCATGAACCACGGCGCGCATCGCATCGACGGCGCGCTTGGCTTCGCCCCTGGGGGTCGCCGGAATGGGTGCCAAGCTCGCCAGCTCTTCCGGCGTCGCGGACTGCTGCAGCAGTCCGAGCAGTTCGGCGCGTTGCGGACCGCGCAAGGCGCGCTGTCCCTTGACGCAGTCGAACAACACCTGCGCGGTAGCCGGCGGTTGTTGCGACAACGCCAGCGCATGCGCGTCGTCGAGAATCCACGGACGCGGCCGGTCGAGCTTGCGCGCGGTTTCATCGCGCCATAGCAGGACGCGCTTCAGCCTGGCCTGGACTTCCGGTGGCCAATCGGCCGCGCCGGGGAAGCCGCGTTGTGGTTGCGTTTCGATGCCGCTGCGCGGACGCTGTGCGAGTCGGCTGCAGTCCTCCGCGTGCCAGGTGCTGCGCCCCCGCCGCCGCAGCTCGACCGACAACTTTTCGTGCAGTGCCGCGAGATGGGCAACATCCTTCGCTGCGTAATCGAGCTGGCTTTCCGTGAGTGGACGTTGCAGCCAGTCCGAACGGGTTTCATCCTTGGGAATATCGATGCCCAGTACACCTGCCACCAATCTCTGATAGCTGAGGCCGGGCCCCATGCCGCACATCGCCGCCGCAATCTGCGTGTCGAATAGGTCAAGCTGGACATCCGAAAGCAGCGGCGCCAGCGCCTCCAGGTCTTCGCCGGCGCTGTGCATCACGCACAGGCGCCCCCCGACCAGCATGCGCAGGTCGGCGCGTGCGTCATACGCCAGCGGATCGATCAGCCAGCACGCTTCACCGTACGCGGCCTGCACAAGGGCGAGCTTGGGGTAGAAGGTGTTGCGGCGCATGAACTCGGTGTCGAGCCCGAGCACATCATGGCTGGCTGGCGACGGCAACACGCCGGCGCGGTCGATCCAGCGCGGGTTCGTGACTTGCGGCTGCCCTGTTGGCTGGTGTTCCATTCGGCGTCGGTTTGCTATCGTGAACCGCACACGATAACACCCAGCCGCCGCGTACGCATGCCGAAACCGCAAACCATCACCCGTCAACACGCGATCGGCGGCGCGGTCGGCGTGCTGCTGCTGGTCTTTGCGCTGGTCTATCGCTTTTTTCCCGAGGCACTCAAGGTCGAGCCCACGATCCTGAAATCGCGTCCGGTCGCGGTGACGCATGTGTCAAAGACGTACGCGCGGCCGCCGCGCCAACTGACGCCGGCCGAATCCGAACTCAATGCCGGCCCGCCGATATCACTTGCACCTGCTTCGGTGATCGCCGCGCGGGGGAAGGAAAATGCCTTCGGCGCCCGCGCGGGCAAGGGCAAGGTCGCGCAGTTGCTCACGGCAGCCGGCAAGGCGGCGCGTGCCGGCAACCTGATCGGCTCCGGCGCCGACAGCGCGATCACACTGGTGCTGCAAGCGGAGCAGGAAGCGCCGGATGATCCCCACGTCAAGGCCGCGGTGTCGCTGCTGCACGCGCGCCTCGTCGCCAACGCACAGCAGTCCCTCGCGTCCGGCGACCCCGACGCCGCCCGTGCCAACCTCGATGCGCTGAAACGCTTGCCAGGGCCGCAGGACGATCTGGCAACCCTGGCCGCGCGGATCGACGCGGCCGGCAAGGTCCAGCCGTTGCTGGAACAGGCGAGCGAGCTGGTGCAGAAGGGCAAGCTCGAAGGGCGGGGCGAGGACACCGCGCTCGCGGTGTATCGCAAGGTGCTGGCGCTCGATCCTGAAAACGTGGTGGCGCGCCAGGGGCTGCAACGCGTGCAGCAAGCGGCGCTGGACCGCGCCCTCACCGCCGCCGCGCAGAATGACGACACCAAGGCCGAGGCGGCGCTGGCGGATGCGGCGGCGATCCTGCCTTCTTCGTCGGCCCTCGCGGATACCCGTGCGCGCATTGCGTCGATGCGTGGCGGACGCGCCGACAACCTGATGAACCAGGCCGAATCGGCGCTGGATGCCGGGAATCTCGATCTGGCGCAGCGCCTGGCGGAACAAGCCGCGGCGCTCGGCGCTTCCGCGGATGCATTTCTCGCGAAAGTGAAGAATGCCAGGGAGTACGCGAGCTATCACCCCGGACAGGTCTTCACCGACCATTTCCTGGACATCTATGGGCAGGCACCCGCGATGGTGGTGATCCCGAAGGGCAGTTTCCTGATGGGCGCGCCCCCGCGCAGCCGGGTGCAGTCCGGCGCCGAACAGCCGCAGCATGAAGTGACGATCGCCAAGGGTTTCGCGCTGGCACGCGCCGAAGTGACCGTCGCCGAGTTCCGCGCGTTCGTGCAGTCCTCCGGCTACGTGCCGGACTCGGACCGCCTGGGTGGCGCTTCGGTATATGACGAGACGAATGGCCGGATGCAGATGCGCACGGGCGTCGACTGGCAGGACGGTTACGCAGGCGAGCGCGCCAAGGACAACGACCCCGTCGTCAACGTGTCGTGGAACGACGCCCACGCGTATGTCGAATGGTTGTCCAGGCACACCGGAAAGCACTACCGGCTCGCGACGGAGGCCGAGTACGAGTATGCCGAGCGCGCCGGCACCACCACGTTGTACTGGTGGGGCGACGGCACGCCCAGGCAAAAGGTCGAGAACCTGACCGGCAGCGGTGATCGTTCGCCCGCGCATCGCAGCTGGGCCAATGCGTTCCAGGGCTACAGCGACGGCTACTGGGGGCCCGCGCCGGTGATGAGCTTCCTGCCCAATCCGTTTGGCCTTTACGACATGGACGGCAACGTTTCCGAATGGGTTGCCGATTGCTGGCACGAGAACTATGTGCGTGCGCCCGCCGACGGCAGCGCGTGGATCAATCCGGGTTGCGACATGCGCGTGATTCGCGGCGGGTCGTGGGGCAGCGCGCCCGACCAGGACCGCTCGTCGTTCCGGATGGGAGCTGTCGCCGATTCGCGCAGCGGCCGCGTGGGATTCCGGGTGGCGCGCGATTTGTAAGTTTGCGGTCGCCTCATGCGCAGGCGTGCAGCGCGTTGCGCAGCTCCGGCAGATAACCCGCGCCGAACAGGTTGACGTGGTTCAGGAGATGGTAAAGGTTGAAGAGCGGCCGGCGCTGACGCCAGTCGCGGCGCAATGGCGCGTGTTCCGCGTAGGCATCGAAGAAGCTGATCGGCGGTGATCCGAACAGCGTCAACATCGCGAGTTCCGCTTCGGCCCAACCGTAATGCACTGCTCCGGCGTCGATCAGCGCCGGCGCACCATCGCCACAGGCGTGCAGGTTGCCGGACCACAGGTCGCCATGCA
>Ga0070737_10000803_pt1 | contig 56866 bp, 50 predicted proteins | sample Coa_R1_10_FD_66438 | JGI IMG/M metagenome (GOLD analysis project Ga0070737, IMG submission 66438) | Surface soil microbial communities from Centralia Pennsylvania, which are recovering from an underground coalmine fire - Coalmine... | ecosystem: Environmental > Terrestrial > Soil > Unclassified... | reverse complement strand
CCCGCCTCGACCACCACCACGTCGCCCCGGGTCAGCTGGGACGCGGGCCTCGTGCCGCCGTCTCGAAGCCGCGCGACGGTCTCCTGTCGCATCGAGCGAAGCGTCGCGGCCTGGGCGCGGCCGCGCCCCTCGGCAAACGCCTCGGCCATGTTGGCGAACACCACCGTCAGCCACAGCCAGATCGAGATCACGAACGTGTACCAGGACGGGTCATGGCCGCCGAGCGCGCGCCCGCCGGAGAGCTGGATCAACCAGGTGACGGTGGTGATCGCCGCGCCGATCTCGACCACGAACATCACCGGGTTTTTGATCTGCTCGCGCGGGTCCAGCTTGAGCAGGCTGTCGACCATCGCGCGGCGCACGATGTCGCCCCGCAGAAGCGAGATCGCACGGCGCTCTCGCGTTCCGGCGCCGGCCGACATCAGCGCCCTCCCCGCAGACGGTCAAGGGCGAGGTTCAGCTCCAGGACGTTGACGGTAGGCTCGCCGGAGAAGCCCAGACCACGTCCTCCCGTGAAGCGCGCAACCAGCCGCAGCACGAGCCTCAGCGGCAGTTGGCGCACAGCCGCGACCCGGTGGGCCTGGATGTCGGCGTTGGCGATCGAGATGTCGGGGTCGATGCCCGACGCGGACGTGTCGGCCGCGTCGACGGGAACCTTCGCTGCGGTCAGGCCGCCCGGGTAGTAGGGGCCGTTGAGGCGGATGTAGGCGGCGATGTTCGCCGCGATCGCCCGCTCGGTGATCGTGCTGTTGGGCCCGTAGTTGGCAAACGAGCTTGCCGCCGCGTTGTCGGCCGGCACGGTGCCTGAGGGACGCGTCTGGAAGTAGCGCGGATCCGGCCGGGTGACGGGCTCTCCGCCGCTCATCTCGACGTGCCCGGTGCGCGGGTCGATCACCGGGGTGGCGAAGCTCTGGCCGATCAGCCGTGAGCCCACCAGCCTGCCGGCCCGGTAGACGAGCTGGCCGTCCGCGTTTGAGCGAAACGCGACCTGACCCACGCCGGTGATCGCCAGCGGGTACAGCACGCCGCAGATCACGGTCAGGATCAGCATCCCGACGGCAGAGGCGGCGATCTCCCTTCTGAGCCCCATCAGCGCCTTTCCCCCGTCATGAGTAGAGGTGCCCGGTCAGCCCCTGGACGATCGGGCCCAGCAACAGCGCCGGGAAGAAGGTGAGCGCGCCGACCAGCACGATCACGCCGATCAGCAGCACCACGAACGTCGGATTGTCGGTGCGCATCGTCCCCAGGCCGGCGGGGCTGATCCGCTTGCCCGCCAGCGATCCGGCGACCGCCAGCACGAACACGATCGGCGCGTAGCGCGCGAACAGCATGTCCAGGCCCCCGACCAGGTCGGCAAAGGTGATCCCCCGGGATCCGGCGTTGCCCGCCACGGGCTGGATGAAGCCCGTGTAGCCGGCGAATGCCGAGCCGTTGTTGTTGGCCTGACTGAGATAGGCGTAGAAGGTCTCCGAGAACCCCTGCGGCCCGTGCCCGGCGACCGCCGAGATCGAGGCGCGTCCCGCACGCGACGCGATCGCAAGCGCGGTGGCGCTGAGCGCGGCCAGCGGGGTGATGAGTATCCCGAGCGCGGTCAGCTTGATCTCACGCGCCTCGATCTTCTTGCCCAGGTACTCGGGAGTGCGGCCGACCATCAGACCGCCGATGAACACGGCCAGCAGCACGTAGAGCAGGATCGAGTACAGGCCGGTGCCCACCCCGCCGAAGATCACCTCGCTCGCCGACAGGTTCGCGAACGGCACCGCGCCGCCGATGCCGGTGAACGACTCAAGCGCGCTGTTGACCGCACCGCAGGAGGTGACGGTCGTCACGACGTCAAACAGCGCCGACCCGGCGATCCCGAAGCGCTGCTCCTTGCCCTCCATGTTGCCGCCCCCGGAGCCCGGTATCACCCCGGTGTGCAGGCCGGCGGCGTGCTGGGCGGGAGAGCCGTGCGCCTCGGCGACGTACGCGACGATCGCGGCCCCGAGGAACATCGCCATCATCGCCGCGTAGATCGCATACCCCTGACGGCGGCTCCCGGTCATCCGCCCGTAGGTGAACACGAGCGCCGCGGGGATCACCAGCACGGCGAGCATCTCCACCAGGTTGCTGAAGCCGGTGGGGTTCTCGAACGGATGCGCGGAGTTGACGTTGAAGAATCCGCCGCCGTTGGTCCCCAGCAGCTTGATCGCCTCCTGCGAGGCGACGGGACCCATCGCCAGCGTCTGCGACAGGCCGGTGATCCCATGCACGGTGAGGTAGGTGGTGAGGTTCTGGATCACCCCCTGGGAGAGCAGCAGCAGGGCCACGAGCACCGCGATCGGGATCAGCACGTACAGCGTGGTGCGAACCACGTCCTGCCAGAAGTTGCCGATCGCTCGGCCGCTGCGAACCACGATCCCTCTGATCAAGGCGACCGCGACCGCGATCCCGACGGCGGCGGAGAGGAAGTTCTGCACGGTCAGCCCGACCATCTGGCTGAAGTAGCTCATCGTCGTCTCGCCGCCGTAGTACTGCCAGTTGGTGTTGGTGAGAAACGACGACGTGGTGTTGAACGTCACGTTCCATGGCGCGGAGTCAAACCCCATCGGGTTCAGCCCGGTGAAGTCCCACAGCCGCTGCGTGCGGAGGATCAGGTACAGAAGCAGCCACCCCGCGAGCGAGAAGACGATCATGCTCCTGGCGTACTGCTTCCAGTCCTGCCCGACCTCCGGGTCAACCCGCATCGCGCGGTAGATCAGCCGCTCGGGGCGCGCGAGCACCGCTGAAAGCAGCGTCCCCCGGCCCGTGTACACCGCGGCCAGGTAGCCACCGAGCGGGAGCGCAAGCGCGGTGAGGATCGCGGCGAAGCCGAGGATCAGCACCCAGCCCAGCACGGTCACCGCTAGAACCTCTCACCGCGCAGCAGTGCGTAGAGAAGGTAGATGCAGACCAGCGCCGAGACGATCAGGGCGAACAGGTCGCTGCCGCTCACCGCCGATCGCCTCCGTCGCCCACGCCGGTCGGCCGGCCACGGTCACAGCTGGCGGCGGTCATATGCGGTCGACCCCCGCCACCAGCAGGTACATGAGCGCAAAGAAGGCCAGCGCGATCAACACGGCCACGGCGTCCATGGGGCGATGGTGCACGCGGGCGCATAACGGCCGCATGCAGAAACCTGCGGGTGACGTACAGATCTCGTACAGACGCAGGGCGCGACGCTTCGCGCACGTGCCACTGCACACGTCCGTGCGCGCGGACGGGCGCCCGTCACGCGTCGTGCACGTGCCACTGCACGCGTTCCCACGCCCGGACGGACGCGCTCCAGGTGCCGTGCGGTTGCGGGTGCGTGCTCTTGCGCCCGGACGGACGGGCCTTGCCCGCGGCGTCCGTCGCCGCGCCCGGCCGGCCGTCTCAGCGGGGATCGAACCGGTAGCCGATCCCGGGCTCGGTGCGGATGTAGTGGCGCCTGGGGCCCGACTGCGGCTCGATCTTGCGCCTCAGATTGGCGATCTGGCCGCGCAGGACCGTGACGTCGTCGGCGTACTCAGGGCCCCAGACGTCGACGAGCAGCATGCGGTGGGTCAGCAGACGGCCTCGGTTGCGCGCCAGCGCCCGCAGCAGCGAGAACTCGGTCGGCGTGAGGTGGATCTCCCGCCCGTCGCGGCGGACCGCGTGTGCGACCAGATCGATCTCCAGGCCGGCAGCGGCGATCACGCCGTGCTCCTGTGCGGGCGAGACGCGTCGCAGCACCGCCTCCAGGCGCGCGACCAGCTCCTCGGGCCCAAACGGCTTGGTCACGTAGTCGTCGGCGCCGGCGCGCAGCGCACGGACCTTCTGCTGCTCCTCTCCGACCGCCGACAGGACGATGATCGGCATCTGGCTCCACTCGCGCACCCGCTCGCACAGGGCGACGCCGTCGCCGTCGGGCAGCAGGAGGTCCACGATCGCAGCATCCACGGGGGAGAGGGCCAGGCGGTCGAGTGCCTCCTCGATCGTCGCCGCGGTCTGCACCTCAAAGCCGCGCGCCCTCAGGATCAGGCGAAGCGCGCGGAGGATCTGCTGCTCGTCGTCGACGGCGAGGACCCGCACCCCGGCGCCGACCCCGGCCGCGGCCGTCTCGCTCACGCCTCTCCCGCTCGCTCGGCCAGCGGCAGCTCCCCCGCCTGCCCGGCCACGGGCAGCCCATCCGCACGCTCGGCTACTAGCAGTCCCTCCGTCCGCTCAGCCAAGGGCAGCCCGTCCGCTCGCTCGGCCAAGGGCAGCTCGATCACGAACACGCTCCCGCGGCCGGGTGCGGACTCCACCCGGATGCGCCCCCCGTTGGTCTCGACGAAGCCGCGCGCGATCGCCAGACCCAGCCCCGACCCGGTGTGGCGCGATGCGCCGACACCATCCGGCCCGCTCCGTTTTGGCGCCGTGGGCCCACCGTCGCCCTCACCTGCGCCGCGGCCGGGGTGGTCCGCGCCGGCCGCTCGGCCGCCTTCCCCCGCACCGGCCGCTCGGCTGCCTTCGCCCGCACCGGCCGCTCGGCTGCCTTCGCCCGCACCGGCCGCTCGGCCGCCTTCCCCCGCACCGGCCGCTTGGGCGCTGTCGCCGGGCCGCGCCGCACGGTAGAAGGGCTCGAAGATGCGCTTCTGGTCGGCCGGGGAGATCCCCGGTCCACGATCGGCGACCCTGATCGAGACGCGGTCTCCGACCCGGCTGGCAAGCACGGTCACGGGCTCGCCGGCGCCGTAGCGGACGGCGTTCTCCAGCACGTTGGCGACCGCTCGCTCCACCTGAACGAAGTCGGCCCTCACCGGCGGCAGCTCCGGCTCGATCACAACATCCAGCGGCGCGTCCGCCGGCTGAACGGACAGGGCCGCGTCGATCACCTCCTCGACCGAGCACTCAGCCACCTGGGGCTCGGCCGCGTCGGCCTCCAGACGGGACAGATCCAGCAGGTCGTCGATCAGCCTGGCCAGCCTCGTGCCCTCTCGCTCCACCAGCTGGCCGAGCTCGTCTCGCTCCGCCGCCTGCAGGCCGGGCGCGCGGACCGCCGCGCCGGCGGTGATCATCGCGGTCAGAGGCGAGCGCAGGTCATGCGAGACGGCCCGAAGGACGGCCGTCTTGACCGCCTCGCTGCGCCGCAGGCCCTCGGTCTGCACGGCCTCGGCGACGAGCCGCTCCCGCTCGCGCGCCGCGCGGAGAACCGCGGTCAGCGCCGGCACCACGGCGCGGGCGATCCGCTCACGCGTGCGCTCGGGCAGGCCGGCGGGGATCACCAGCGTGCCGACGGGCTCTGTATCGCCGCCGAGGGCGATCGCCTCGTGGCGCGCATCCGCGGGCTGCTGCTCGAGCAGCACCCGCGCCCACGGCAGGTCGAGCGTCTCGGAGATCCGCCGCCCGATCACCGCAAGCGCCTCGTCCACGCCGGCGCGCGCGAGCAGCACCTGGGCCATCTCGGCGGTGAGGTCCGCCTCCGCGCGCCGGCGCACGGACTCGTCGAAGCGGTGGCGGGCCAGCTCAGAGACTGAGCTCACGGCCACCGCTGCGACCACGAAGGTCCCGAGCGCCACCCAGTTTCGGCTGTCGGAGATCGTGAAATGGCCGACCGGCGGCAGATGGAAGAAGTTGAACGCCGCGGCGCTGAGCACCGACATCGCGATCCCCATCCACAGCCCCCAGAAGGTCGAGATCACGACCACGCCGAGCAGGTAGACGACCCCCAGGGACGAGACGCGCGTCAGGTGCGACAGGGGATAGATCAGCAGCGTGCAGACGATCAGCAGGACGACCATCGCCGCGATCCCGGCCGCCCGCCCCGGCCGGCGGCCGCGCAGCAGCACAGAGTCCAGACCTCGCGTCACCGGCCAAGCGTATTCCCCGTGTCGGGCACGCGCCGTGGGTCCGCGCGGTGGCCGGCCGCGCCCCGGCGTCCACACCGCACCGCCTTGACGCTCCAGCTCGTCCAAAGCCGCGTACGCGCGATCGCACCCCGGGCGCGCGTCTGGCACCCTGATCGCGCGGGGCCGTGAGCCCGCTGCCCGGCGCCCGAGCCGCGAGCCGGGCCCTCGGCGCCGGCGCCCCGGTCGCGGCCGCACCGCGCGCCGCTCAGACGCGCGCGATCATCTGACAAAGCGCGAAGACGAGGGAGAGTCCAGAGATGACCCAGTACGCAGTCGTCAACCCCGCCACCGGCGAGACCGTCAAGACCTACCCGACGATCACCGACGAGCAGCTGCGCGAGGCGATCTCCCGCGCGGACGCGGCGCACTCCACCTGGAGCGCCTCCAGCACGGTCGCCGAGCGCGCCGCACTCGTGCGACGCGTGGGTGAGCTGCACGGGGAGCGTCGCGAGGAGCTGGCACAGATCATCGTGCAGGAGATGGGCAAGCCGATCGAGCAGGCGCGCGGCGAGATCGACTTCTGCGTCTCGATCTACGACTTCTACGCCGACAACGCCGAGAGGCTCATGGCCGACGAGCCGATCGAGCTGCTCGACGGCGAGGGCTCCGCCTTCGTGCGCCGAAGCTCGCTCGGCGTGCTGCTGGGGATCATGCCCTGGAACTACCCCTACTACCAGGTCGCCCGCTTCGCGGCGCCCAACCTGGTGATCGGGAACACGATCCTGCTCAAGCACGCGCCCCAGTGCCCGGCGTCGGCCGAGGCGATGGAGCGCATCTTCCGGGACGCCGGGTTCCCGGACGGCGCATACATCAACATCTATGCCACCAACGAGCAGATCGAGTGGGTCATCGCCGACCCCCGCGTGCGCGGGGTGTCGCTGACCGGCTCCGAGCGCGCCGGCGCCGCGGTCGCCGAGATCGCCGGGCGCCACCTCAAGAAGGTGGTGCTGGAGCTTGGCGGGTCGGACCCGTTCATCCTGCTCGGGACCGATGACCTGGATGCCGCGGTGGAGGCGGCGGTCAACGCCAGGCTCGAGAACACGGGGCAGGCGTGCAACGCCGCCAAGCGCTTCATCGTGATCGACGAGCTCTATGAGCCGTTCATGGAGAAGTTCAAGGCGGCGCTGACCGCCGTGCAGCCGGGCGACCCCAGCTCGCCGGACACGCGCATCGGCCCGCTGTCCTCGTCCACGGCCGCCGAGCGTCTCGCCGACCAGGTCAGGCGCGCGGTCGAGAAGGGCGCCAAGGTGGTCGCCGGCGGCGAGCACGAGGGCAACTTCTTCCGTCCGACGATCCTCACCGACGTCACCCCTGACAACCCCGCCTACCGCGAGGAGCTGTTCGGCCCCGTCGCGCAGGTCTACCGCGTGTCCTCCGAGGAGGAGGCGATCCGCATTGCCAACGACACGCCGTACGGACTCGGCTCCTACGTGATCACCAACGACCGTGAGCAGGCCATGCGCGTCGCGGACAAGCTGGACACCGGAATGGTGTTCATCAACGCCGTCGGGCTTGAGGGCGCCGAGCTGCCGTTCGGCGGGGTCAAGCGCTCTGGATTCGGGCGCGAGCTGGGGCGCTACGGCGCCGACGAGTTCGTCAACAAGAAGCTGATCCGGGTGGGGCCCGCCGTCGCCGCGTGACGGCAGGCGGGCCCCTACCCGGGCCGGCCTGTGCCGCCGATTGCGGACGGCCGCGCGGCGGGTCTGTGCGAGCGTCGCGGGCCGGGCGCTCGCACCCGGCCCCCAGGCTCCGGCGCGCGGCCGCAGCGGGCCGCTCCGTGAGGCCGGGTTCGGGCCGGAGCGCACCGAACCCTCAGGCCGGGTCCGGGCCGGACCAGGCCGATCCCTCAGGCCGCGTCGGGCCGGAGGGGCCGAACCCTCAGGCCGGGCCCGGACCGGAGCAGGACGCTCTCTGAGGCCGCGTCCGGCCTGACCGCACGGCGCACGGCGCGCCCGTAGACTTGGCATCGGAGTGCCGGGAAGCCTGGTCGGCGCGCCCCAGATCGGGGAGGCCAGGTTGACCAGAATCCCGCTCGCTCGACACTCATCGCCGGACCGGACGTCGGCACCGGCGCCGGAGAGGCGGGCTTCGTGAGCGCGCTGCCGGATGCCGTGCTCGGCGCTCTGTTTGCCGTGGCGGCGGCCACCAGCCTGGCCAGCAGCTGGTTGCTGGTTTCCCGCCTGGAGCGCATCGGGGCTCGCCTGGGGCTCTCGGAAGGGCTGCTCGGGATGGTCGCCGCGCTCGCCGCCGACGCGCCCGAGATCACCGCGGCGGTCAGCGCGCTCATCGGGGGCAGCGCCCAGATCGGTGCGGGCGTGGTGATCGGCTCCAACGTCTTCAACCTGGCGGCCCTCCTCGGCCTCTCGGCGCTGCTCGCCCGGCGCGTCGCGCTTCACCGACGCGTGGTGGCGCTTGAGGGAGCCGTGGCGGCGTGGATCGCCGCCGTCTGCGTGGGCGCCGTCACCGGCGAGCTGGCCGCAGCGGTCGCGCTGGCGCTCGTGCTCGCAGCACTGGTCCCCTACCTCGTCGCGCTGGGGCTGCCTCCGGCGGGGCTCTCGCGCCTGGGGCTGCCGCGGGCGTGGATCCGCTGGCTGCGCGAGGCGATCGCCGAGGAGGAGCAGGAGCTTCAGGTTGCGATCCACCCACGGCCGGGCGGCGCCACCGACGTGGCTCTGGCGGGCTCCGCGATCGCGGTCGTGGTCGCCGCCAGCGTGGTGATGGAGCGCAGCGCCGCCACGTTCGGCGCCCGGCACGCCGTCTCGCAGGTCGTCGTCGGGGGCCTGGTGGTCGCCGTTGTGACCAGCCTGCCCAACGCGGTCAGCGCGATCTACCTCGCCCGCCGCGGTCGTGGCGCCGCGACCCTCAGCACCGCGATGAACAGCAACGCGCTCAACGTGGCTTTCGGCCTGCTCGCGCCCGGCGCGATCGTCGGCCTCGGAGCGCCCTCGACCACGGCGACCTTCATCGCCGTTTGGTATTTCCTGCTCACGGTCCTTGCGCTGGCCAGGGCGGGAGCAGGCGCGGGACTGACCCGCGCCGACGGGTCGCTGATCGTCCTCGCGTACCTGGCTTTCGTCGCCCTCGTGCTGGCAGGCGTGGCCAGCTCGGCGTCCGGAGCGCTGCTCGGCACGCTGGCCGCATTCGCGCCCGCAGCGGTCGTGGCGCTGGCGCTCGGAGCCGGGACCGGCAGGAGGGCTCGCGGACGCGGGTGAGCTGTGCGGCTGAGCGGGCCGGGAGACCGGGCGCGCCAGGCCGGCCGGCGACCGGAGGACGCCGGCCGGCGGGCGAGGAGGGGTGAAACGGATCACGCCGGGGAACCCTTGCCGGCGCGCTCCTCGCGCAGGGAGCTACCCAAACGGCTTTCGCCCAAACCGACCAGCCGGACGTCGACCGCCGGCGGCCGCTCGCAAAAGGTGACCATCCGATCCTCGCCCGCCCGGCGCAAACCGACCAGCCGGACATCGACTGCCGGAGGCCGCGGCGCGCGCTCGCCGGGCGTCGAAGGCTCGGGTCCCCGTGGCGGCGCGACATCACGGGAGTTTGAGCTTCGGCCTCAGTGGGTAGACAGGCGGCGCGCGCGGGCCGACCGCCTACACGCGGCCCGCGCGCGTCCAGCCTCGTGGAGCGCCGACTGTCCGTGGAACGAGAACGGCTCAGGCGAGGCGCACGGCCGCCGGGACCACCACCGGGACGACGGCGCGCACGCGCCGCGCGTGCGCCAGCGGACGGCTCCACACGCGCCGCGCGTGCCCCGGCGGACGGCTCCAGACGCGCCGCGCGTGCGCCAGCGGACGGCTTGAGATGATCCATCGATGTCGAAGACCGCCGGTCCCGAGCACACCCACGACCCGGCCGTGGTCGGCATCCGCTTCGAGGACGACGAGCCGGCGCTGCTGATCTCGGCCAGCCCGCGAAGGCGAGCGCGCCTGTCGGCGGCGCTCGCCGGCAGCGGGCTGGAGGTGGAGCTCGCCGACAGCGTCGAGCAGGGACTCGGGCGGGCACGGGAGCGCGAGCACTGCGTGATCGTCCTCGATCTGCAAGGCGACGGCGCGTCGGCGGCCGCCTGCGTCGCGCGCCTCAGACGCCGGTCCAGCGGCATCCCGATCCTGCTCGTGGTGCCCCACGGAGAGGATCCCGCACAGATCCTGGAGCTCTGCCAGAGCGGCTGGGTGGATCAGCTCACGGACCCGTGCAACCGCGAGCTTCTGAGCTCCAAGCTGGCGCTGCTGCTGGAGCTCAGGCGCGGCCGGCGCGCGCTCGAGCGCTCGGAGTCCCTGCTGCGCGCCTCGTTTGAGCTTGCGCCGATCGGCAAGACGATCCTCGATGGAGACCTGTGCGTCGTGCGGGCCAACCCAGCGTTCGCCCGGCTGTTGGGCGTGGAGCGCTCCCGCGTTGAGCGGGTGCACGTCAGCGACCTCTGCGCCCCCGAGGATGAATCGAGCCTGTGCGACGCGCTGCGGGCTGTCCAGCGCGGCGAGCCGAGTGCCGCCGAGCCCGGCCAGGGCGGGCTCGACGTTCGCCTGCGCGCGGACGGCCGAGAGGCCTGGGCGGCGCTGTTCGCGTCCTCGGTTTCCAGCGACGAGCTGTCGGAGCCGCTTTTGCTTGCCCAGTGGGTGGACCTGAGCGCACGCCGCCGCAGCGAGCAGATGCGCGCCCAGCTGCTGCTCGAGCAGGCTGCGCGCGAGCAGGCGGAGCTGAGCGCGCGCAGGCTGCGCCGGCTGCAGGAGCTAACCGACGCCCTCTCAAACCTGCGGCTTGAGCCGATGATCGACGAGCTCACCGGGCGAATCGGCGAGCTGGTCGGCGCAGAGGAGGTGGTGGTCAGGCTCGAGGACTCAGAGCGCGACCACGCCCGCGGCGAGGAGGCGCTCGGCGAGCAGGCGGGCGAATGGGACGCGCGCGACGGGAAGCCAGCCGACGGACGGGCACGCGGCCATTACAGGGAGGGCACCGGCACGGTGGTCCCGATCTCCTTCGGCGGGCGCCGCCTTGCGAGCATCCGGGTGCGCCTGCCGGACGGGCGAAGCCTCGGAGCGGCGGAGCGATCGCTGCTCCACGATGCCGCGGACCGCGCGGCCCTGGCGATCCGCCGCGCCCAGCTGCACGAGGCCGACCACCGGATCGCCGTGGAGCTGCAGCGCGGGCTGATGCCCAAGCGACTGCCGCGCGTCCGCGGCGTCGAACTGGCAGCGCGCTACGAAGCGGCGGGCACAGGGACCGCGGTCGGGGGCGACTGGTACGACGTGTTCACGCTCCCCGCAGGGCGCGTGGGAATCGTCGTGGGCGACGTCGCCGGGAGCGGGATCGCGGCCGCCTCCGCGATGGGCCAGCTGCGTAGCGCCTCACGCGCATACGCGCTGGCCGGCCGGCGCACGAGGCGGCCGGGCGAGGTGATCGCGCAGCTCAACCGCTACCACCTGTCGGTCGAGGCCGAGCCGCGGATGGTCACCGCGCTCTACGCGGTTCTGTCGCCACGCACCCGCAGCCTGGAATGGGCCAACGCGGGACACCCGCCGCCGCTGGTGATCGAGCGCAACGGCGAAGTACGCTTCCTCGAGGGCACGGACGCTCCGATCGGGGTTGAGGAGCTGGACTACGAATCGCGCGTCTGCGCGCTCTCGCCGGGCGCCTGCCTTGTGCTCTACACCGATGGCCTGGTCGAGCGCCGTGGGGAGCCGCTGGACGCCGGCCTGCGCCGGCTTGCGGCCACGGCCAGGCAAGCGCCCGCGGAGCCGCACGCGATCTGCGCGCGCCTGCTGGACAAGCTGATCAGCGACGGCACCGAGCGCGCCGACGACCTCACCGTCGTCGTCGCCAAGCTGCGAGCTTCCGGGCCACCTGAGCCGAAGCCGTCGGTGTAAGCTCGCCCGCAGTGGAGCGCCATCTGAGGGCAGAGGTGCGGGACGTCGGGGGCGTCACTGTGCTCGTGCTCAAAGGTGAGCTGGACGTCTCCACGAGCGCCGAGCTCGAGCGGGAGCTGGACCGGCTCGGCGGTCGCGACTCGGTCGTCGTCGATCTGCGGGAGCTTCAGTTCATCGACTCCACCGGCCTGAGCGTCCTCGTCCGCGCTCATCAACGCGCGGTGGAGGCGGGGCGTTCGTTCGCCCTCGTGCCGGGGTCCGGGCAGGCGCAGCGGCTGCTGGAGCTGACCGGGCTCGATGAGCGGCTGACGATCGCGCCCGGCCTGGAGGAGCTGACCTGAGTCGGCGCGCGCCGGGCGCGGCGCGAGGTTTGGGCGCCGCGCCCGCCGGGTAGCCTTGTCCCGATGCAGACCAATTCGCCGAGCGCGCCGTCCCGCGCGCTGCCGCGCAGCCGGTGCGCGATCGACGAGCTGTTTCACCGCTGGCAGGTGGAGGGCGATGTGGCCGCGCGGGAGGAGCTCGTGCTCCGCTACCAGCCACTCGCGCGCCGGCTGGCGAGACGGTACATGGGCGCCCGAGAGCCGCTGGACGACCTCCTGCAGGTGGCCAACCTGGGTCTGGTGAACGCGATCGACAGGTTCGATCCGTCGCATGGCACCGCGTTCGCGTCGTTCGCGGTGCCGACGATCCTCGGCGAGCTCAAGCGCTACTTCCGCGATTGCGGCTGGGCGGTCCACGTGACACGGGGTGCGCAGGAGATGGCGCTCGCGGTGAACCGGGCGACAGAGCGCCTGTCGGCGCGCAGCGGACGGGCGCCGACCGCGTACGAGCTCGCGCAGTACCTCGAATGGAGCCTCGACGACGTGCTCGACGCGCTGGCGACCGGAGCGGCGCACCATGCCGCGTCGCTGGAGGCGCCGTGCACCGAGCGTGACGGCGAGGGAGACGCCGCCACCCTCGGCGAGTCGCTCGGCTGGGTGGATCCGGGGTTTGAGTCGGTGAACACGCTCGTCTCGGTGGCGGCGGCCGCTCGCGAGCTCTCCGAGCGCGAGCGCAGGGTCCTGCGGCTGCGCTTCGTCGAGGACCTGACCCAGACGCAGATCGCCGAGGCGATTGGCGTCTCGCAGATGCAGGTCTCAAGGCTCCTGCGCGCGGCGCTTGTCCGCCTGGCGCAGCTGATGGACAACCCCACGCCGGGTCCCGGCTGACCAGAAGCAGCTGACGAGACCCTGCTGGCCAGGCCCCCTGGCCAGACCGTGCTGACCACCCCCAGCCGAGGAGGCGCAGCGCGATCCGTGGGCTGCTGGCGGACCCGCGCGCCGGGTCTGCTTGCATTGAGGCCATGACAGCACCGCCGCCGAGCATTCAATGCGGCGGTTCGCGCTTGGGGCGCGCCGGCCCAGGCGCCGCCGTGGCGCCCGCTTCGGAGCCGCCGTGTTTCGCGTTCGGATCCGTGGGTAGGGCGAGATGAGACGGTCGTGACGCCCAACGCCGACAACGTCCGCGTCGAGCTGGATGCTCGACCCCACTCGCCGTCCGTGGTGCGGGCCGCCCTCGGCGGCCTCGGCGAGGCCGAAGAGCTCGCGCCCGAGGTGCTTGACGATCTGCGGACGGCGGTGAGCGAGGCGTGCAACAACGTCGTCCTGCACGCCTACCCGGACGGCGGCGGAAGGATGCGGGTCGAGGTCACGGTCTCCGAGGACGGGGTGGACGTGGAGGTCGCCGACCGGGGCCGGGGCATCCGGCGGCTGAAGGCCCCGCCCCAGGGTCATATGGGGGTGGGGCTGTTCGTGATGGCGGCGCTCGCCGAGCGGGCGGAGTTCACCGAGCGCGCCGGCGGCGGCACGATCGTGCGGCTGCGCTTCCGACGGGGCCGGGGCCCGGCAAGCCACCGTGACGGGGGCGAGCCGCTGGCGAGCCGCGGACCCGGCGGCGCGCCGACGGATGACGGCCAGGAGGCGGCGGGAGCGCCGACGGCCGACGGCGCGCAGCGGACAAGCGAACCGACCGCCCACGGCCCGCAGCGCGCAAGCGAACCGACCGCCGACGGCGACCGCGCCCATCCGAGCGGGCGCCGGGGCGAGGTGCTGGTGCGGATATCCCCCGTGACCCTCGTGGACCGCGTGCTGGGAAGCGTGCTTAGAGCCCTTGCGGCGGTCGAGCGGTTCCCGGTCGATCGCGCGGCGGACATGGCGGACGTCGCCGAAGCGGTGGGCGCGCTCGGCCGTGCCGCCGGCGCCAGCGAGCTTCGATTCTCGCTTCAAGCGGCGCGCCCCGAGCTCGTCCTCACCGCCCGGGGCTTTCCCTCCGGGAGCCTGCGCTCGGACGGGGCGGCGCATGGGCTCGCCGTGCTGTCCGGGATGGCGAACGAGCTGCGCACCGAGTCATCGCCGGGCGCGGACTCCCTGCGGCTGAGGCTCGGAGACCGGGCGCGGGGCGATGCGGCCGTCGCCGGAGCAGGGCGCGATCCGGTTTGGCGCGGCCCGCCAGCGGGTAACCAGAACCCATGATCGCTCTAATCGCGCTGCTGCTGATCCTCGCCGTGTTCGGCGGCCTGGGGTTTGCCGTCCACGCCCTCTGGATCGTCCTCATCATCGCCCTGGCCATCTGGCTGCTGGGCTTCTTCGTCGGCGGCGTCGAGGCGGGCGCCGGTCGGCGGCGCTGGTACGGACGGTGGTGAGCGTGCCGGCGGGCAGTTGACCGGGCGCACGGGCAGTTCCTGCCCACCTGACGGGACGCGTCCGGCCAGCGCTCCCCGCTGACCGGACGCGGTTGGCCCTCCCGGTGCCGCCCGAACGGTCCCCGCCTCCCGCGGTCAGGCCGCCGGCGTCGGTGGTCGTGCCTGACCGGCTATCGCCCAAACCGGTTTTCGCCGACCGGCTCTCACCCGCACGCTCTCACCCGCACGGTCTCTGCCTGCCCGGGTCCGCCTGGCCCGGTTCCCGCCCGACCGCTCATCGCCCGAGCGGTTCCCGCCCGACTGCTCATCGCCCGAGCGGTTCCCGCCCGAGCGGACCCAGAGGACCCGCGGCGGTGGGCTGGCCGCGGCCTCCTTCCCGGGGCGACCAGGCGCCGATACAGTCTGCGGGGAGGGTCGTCACTGGAGGGCTGAAAGCCGAATGGCCGGGATGGTCAGACCGCAGGATCTCCGCCCATCACCGGCATTGCCGCAGCGCGAAGCGCTCGCCAGAGGCCCGATGCGGCTGCTGGAGCGCGAGGGCGCGCGCGACGCGATCCTCGCGGCGCTCAAGACCGCGGCTGGTGGGACGGGCACCACGCTGCTGTTCCTCGGGGCCCCCGGAGTGGGCAAGACATCGGTTCTGACGCTCGCGCGGTCGGCGGCTTCCAGCGCGGGCTACCGGATCGCCACGGGCGTCGGCAGCCCCACCGAGCGCCGTCTGCCGTTCGGGGTGATCGGCCAGGCGCTCGCGGCCCTGGACGCCGAGGCGATGGTCGACGCCGAGGAGCTCGCGCGGCTTGGCGGCCGGCCGGCGCGGCTGTATCGCACGCTCAGGCTGCTCGCCGCCAGGGCGGCCGAGACGCCGCTGCTTTTGGCGCTGGACGACCTGCACTGGGCCGACGCGGACTCCCTGGAGCTGCTGGAGTTCGTCTGCCGGCGCCTGGCGGGCACGAGGATCCTCGTGCTCGGAGCGCTGCGAAGCGAGCCGGCCGCGGCGGCCGCACTCGCGCAGGAGCTCGCCGCGTCCGGCCAGGCGACCGTCCTGAGACTGCAGCCGCTCAGCCGCCCGTCGGCCGTGCGCCTGCTGACCGACTGCGGCGCAAGCGAGGGATCCGAGCGCGATCGCGCGGTCGACGCCTGCGGCGGCTCGCCGCTGCTGCTCAAGCTCGCGGCCGCTGCGCTGGGCACCGGCGCGCCGCTGCCAGCTCCGGGCCCATCGGGCACGGGCTTCGGCCAGAGGCTGCTGCTCGAACGGTTCGTCGGCCTGGGGGAGCCGGCGTTCGAGTACGTGCGCGCGGCGGCGATCCTCGGGGTTCGCTTCCCCCCGGCGCTCGCCGGGGCGTTGGCGGGGCTCGACGAGGAAGCCTGGCTGGGCTGCCACGGGCGGCTTGTGAACGCCGGACTGCTCGACGATCTCGACGGCGAGCAAAGCACATTCGTACATCCGCTGTTCGCGCAGGCGCTCGTCGACAGCCTCGCTCCCGCGGCCCGTCAGCGCGCGCACGCGCGCGCGTTTCGCCTCCTGGCGCGCGCCGGAGAGCCGGATGCGGTCGCCGTCGAGCACGCTGTCCGCGGCGGACTGGTCGGCGACCAGCTGGCCGTGCAGATCGCCTGGCGCGGCGGGCGTGAGGCACTCGCCCAGGGTGCGCTGGCCTCAGCACACACGCTGATGACCAGCGCCGTCGCGCTTGCGGGACCCGCGGCCTCCGTCGAGCTGCTGCTCGACCACGCCACCGCCCTGTCGGCCCGCGGCCGCCTGGACGACGCGCGACGGGCGTGCGAGGCGCTGCTTGAGCGAACCGGCATCGGGAACGAGCCGCGCTCGCGGGTGCTGACGCTGCTGGCACGCATGGCCGTCGTCGGGGGCAACCCCGTCAGCGCCGAGCGGCTGTACGAGGCGGCGGCCGAGGCCGTCCGCGATGACCCTGCGAACGCCGCAGCCGTGCTCGCCGACGCCGCCGTCACCTGCCACATCGCGTCGCCGACGGACTGGGTGAGCGCCACGGTCGAGCGTGCGCTGGAGCTCGGCGGACCCCGATGGCCCATGCGGCGGCTGCTGATGGCGCTGCGCGCATACTCGCTGCTTTTGGGCGGCGACCCCGACGGTGCGCGGATGATGGGCGAGGCGATTCCGATGGTCGACGAGATCGGGCACGGGGATCGCGACTGGGGCTGGACGATCGCGGTTCACGCGCTCAACGCCTGCAAGCTCACGGAGGACCTTGAGGGGGCCACGCGGGTGTTCGAGCGGGCATTCGCGTCGGCCGTGGAGGACGGAGCGCCGATGCTGATCAATGCGCTGGCGATCTCCTACGCCGACGTCATGCACCGGCTCGGACGTCCGCTCGAGGCACTGGAGCTCGTGCGCAGCGCCGGCGCCGTCAGCGAGCTTCAGATGGCGCCCTGGTTCGACCTCGCCTGCGCGGTGCTGCTGACCGAGCTGGGGCGCGACGCCGAGGCCGCATCCCATCTGGAGGCCCTCCGCGCAGTTCGACGCTCGATCACCGACGGCCACCACGCCCCGGTGTCGCTGTGGCTGGACCTGCTCGACGCGCGCCTGGCGCTGGCCGACGGCGCCGCCGAGGCGGCGTCTGAGTTGATGCTTGACGCGGCTTGCGTGGCGCGCGCGAGCGGATGGCGTCACCCGTGCATCGTGCCGTGGGCGGACGTGGCGGTCGAGGCGCACCTCGCCGCCGGCCGCCCGCAGCTTGCCAGCTCGACGCTGGCGGACGTGGAGGCGCTCGCCCGGCCGCTGGGATGCCGCTGGCCGGCAGCAACCCTGGCGCTCGGCCGCGCCCGCCTGGCGGCAGCCGAAGGGAGGCGCGATGAGGCTGACCTTGGCTTTCGGCGGGCGGTCGAGGAGCTCGCGCCGCTGGCGCTTCCGATCGCCCACGCGGAGGCGCTCGTCGCCCAGGGCGAGCATCTGCGCCGCACCGGCCGGCCGCGGGAGGCGCGGGCTCCGCTGGCGCAGGCGCTGCGACTTGCGGAGCGCAGCAGCGCCGGCCGGGTTGCGCGCCGGGCACGCGCGGAGCTCGCCGCCTGCGGTGGCAGGCGCAGGCGCCGCGACGATGCGCAAGCCCCCTCACTGACCGCTCAGCAGCAGCGCATCGCCCAACTGGCGGGGCGCGGCCTCACCAACGCCCAGATCGCCGGCGCCCTCACGATCTCCCCCAAGACGGTCGACAACCACCTGCAGCAGATCTACGCCGCGCTTGGCATCCACTCACGCCGCGAGCTGATCATCCGCGAGCACCGAGCCGACGACGACCAAGCGACCAACCGCCCCCGAGCCTCACCGTAACTACGGCCGAGGGTTGGGGATCGGCGTGGAGCGCCAGCGGGGCGCGCGCGTCGGGCGGTCACGGAGGAAGGTCGGTTTATCCGCCGATGTAGGACATCTCGATCTTCGGCCGCGGTCGGGTGCCGGCGTGGCGCAGCTCGGAGTAGCGGTCCGCGCGCTGACCCCACAGAGCCCGGATGCGGGCCTGGAGGTCCTCGTCGCTGGCGCCGCCGCGCAGAAGGGCCCGCAGGTCGTGCCCTTGGGCGGCGAAGAGGCAGGTGTAGAGCTTGCCGTCGGCGGAGAGTCGCGCCCGAGTGCAGGCGCCGCAGAAGGGCCGCGTTACTGAGGCGATGATCCCGACCTCGCCGCCGCCGTCGCGGTAGCGGTAGCGGGTCGCTACCTCGCCCGCGTAGCTCGGATCGATCGGTTCCAGCGGCCAGCGCGCGTTGATCGCGGCGAGCATTTCGGCGGCGGGGACCACGTCGTCCATGCGCCAGCCGTTGGTGGTGCCGACGTCCATGTATTCGATGAGCCGCAGGATGTGCCCGGTGCCGCGGAAGTGGTCGGCCATCTCGACGATGCGGTGGTCGTTGACTCCGCGTTTGACGACCATGTTGACCTTCACCGGCACCAGCCCCGCGGCGCGGGCGGCCTCGATTCCAGCGAGCACCCGGCCGACCGGGAAACCGACGTCGTTCATCGCCGCGAACGTGTGGTCATCGAGCGCGTCAAGGCTCACGCTAACTCGGTTCAGGCCGGCGGCCCTCAGCGCCGCGGCCTTGGCGGCCAGCGCAGATCCGTTCGTGGTCAGCGCGAGATCGGTGATGCCGCCGATGCCGGCCAGCATTCCCACGAGCTGCTCGAGGCCGCGCCGCAGCAGCGGCTCGCCTCCGGTGAGGCGAACCTTGCTCACGCCCTCGCGAGCGAACGCTCGGGCCAATCGCGTGATCTCCTCAAAGGTGAGCAGCTCGGCACGTGGCAGGAACGCGAAGTCGCGTCCGAAGGTCTCTCTCGGCATGCAGTAGGTGCAGCGAAAGTTGCACCGGTCGGTGACCGAGATCCGCAGATCGCGCAGCGGCCGCGACCGCGTGTCGAGCACGCCGCCCATCATGCGCGTGGCTTCAGAGCCATGGGCTGATGATGGCCGCAAGGTCGACCACGAACAGCACGATCACCACGTCGTTGAGCACAGCGCTGCCGGGAAGCCCCGGCGCGATCTGCACGATCCCCCACAGCGCGAATGCGCTCACCAGGATCGCCCGGCTCAACGTCTGGCGGAGGGTCTCGTGATGGGCGAGGACGTGAGCGACATACGCCGCGGCGGCGAGGAACAAGGTCGCTCCCTCGAGTGCCCGCGCCGGCGCTCCGCCCCAACCCGCGCGCACCCCGATCGCCACCAGCCCGGCCAGCGCGCTGGCCGCGATCAGACGCCCCGCGAGATGGCGAAGCTCCCTCTGGTGGGTTTTCAAGAGCCTGAGCGGTGGCGATGCGCGCTAAGCGCGCCGCTGGTAGTAGGCCGCGTTGCGCTGGATGTAGTCCCGCCACTCTTCGGGGACCTGGTCCTCGGCGAAGCAGGCGTCGACCGGGCAGGCTTCCACGCACGCGTCGCAGTCGATGCACTCCTCGGGATCGATGTAGAGCTGCGGCTCGTCATCGAAATCGGGCTCTTCCGGCGTTGGGTGGATGCAGTCAACCGGGCAGACCTCAACGCACGAGAGGTCCTTCGTTCCGATGCACGGCTCGGTGATCACATACGTCATCCGCTCGCTCTCCTGGCAGGCTCGCTCACGCTCGCAGCCACCAGCATCGCACTTCAACCGCACTTGAAGTCAAGGAGCGGCGGGCGGAGTGTCCGCGCGAGGACGTCCGGATCGCCGACTGCCACTACGCGCTTCCGGGCGCAGCGGCAGGACGCGTTCGTCGAACATCCGGCACACGTCGATCGATTCGCATTCGCACGTGCTGCAGATCCGCAGCACGCGCCGGACCGAGCTCGCCCGCTCGATCAGTTCATCGAGCTCGGGGAGCTTCAGAAGCGCGAGCTCGCGCAGCCGCTCGTGCGCCTGTCCGTCGCGTGCTGCCATCAGATCTTGGATCTCGGCCAGCGTGAAGCCCACGCGCTGCGCAGCGTCGATGATCGCCAGCCGCCGGAGCACCTCTGGCCGGTAGCGCCGCCTGCCCGCCGAGCGCTCGGGCGGGGGCAGCACACCTCGTGCTTCATAGAAGCGGATCCGTGACGCGCTCATGCCGGCCCGCTCGGCCACCTGCCCGATCGACAGCGACGGCGCCGGCTCGCGCGCCCGCATCTTGTTCTCCGGGACCTCAACCACAGTCGAGTTCAAACGCTAACGGGGCGCGATCCCAAGCTGAGGCAGGCGGGTCAGGCCGTCCTCGGCCCCGAGCGCGGATACGAGAACGGCTCACCCAGGCCCCAGCGCGCTGCGCGAACTCGCCGCAGCCACCTCGTCGAGAACATCGGCTTGCGCCCGGCGTCCGCTTCCTCAACGAGGCGCCCGACGAGCCGCTTGTTCGCCTCGGTCCGCACCTCACACCTTCACCATCGTTCGCTGCCGCAGATGATGCCGGCCGGAGCGCTCGGCCGGGCTGCATCTCCTCCGGCGCCCGCTCTCAGAGCTACGTAGGGCGCGTAGAGGAAGCCTGCCATCCGCCGCAGCCGCCGATCGCAAAGCGCGACCAAGATCGCCGCGGGCAGATCGGGCAGCGGAATCGCTCCGCGACGGGCTCGAGCGTCACGTGACCCCGCCGGCCGATCCCGACCGCTGGGACCCTGAGCGCCGCGATCTGGGTGCCGACCGCCGGTGGAGCAAGAGCACGCCGCCCGCGAAGCGTCGCCGAGATCGACCACGGGGTCGCGCAGCGGCCGCTCCAGGATGGCGAACCGCTGGTCGTCTGAAGGTGCCGGCCGGCCGGCGGACGGTCATCCCACGCGACCTCTGGCCCGCCCGCGACTGCCACGCGCTTAAAGATGGGGTGATCTCCTCAGGCTCGCCGGCTCGGCGGGCCCGAGAATCCGCCGGCTGCTGCAGATCGACGATGCACCACGGGACCGGAGCGGATCTACGTGATCGACAGGGTCAAAGAGGCTGCCGAGCGCGCCGCCGCACGAGCGCGGGAGACGGTCGAGCGAACGCAGGTCGAGCACGACCTGGCGGGGGCCTACGGCGAGCTCGGCCGTCTCGCGTTCGCGCTGGCCGAGCGCGGGGCCCTGCGCGATCCAGGGATCGAGACGGCCGCCGATCGGATCCGCGCTCTGAAGCTGCGCCTGGCGGCGATCAGCGGCCCCGGAGAGCCGGCGAGCTGAGGCGGCTCGCCGAAGCACGGAAAGCGACCTTCGCTCGCCGAGGCACGGAAAGTGACCTTCCTTTCATGAGCGATGCGAGAACACGCAGAGCCGGCGCCGGCGCGGTTGCGAGCCTTCGGACCGCCGCGGTCGCCGGTGCACTGCTGCTGCTCACGCTGTGCGCAAGCGCGGCGCGCGCGGCCACGCCGTCGATCACCGAGTACCCGGCAACCCCGTCGAGCTTCAACTTTGGGATCAACCCGTACGAGATCGCCGCTGGGCCCGACGGGAACCTGTGGTACACCGACGGCGGGGCCGACATCCTGCAGATGACCGTCGGCGGACAGGCAAGCTCGCTCAGCGCGGCGGACCCTTCGGCGTTCACGACGGGGATCGTCTCCGCCTACGGAGCGCTGTGGTACACGGACGAGGGCAACTCGAGCATCGGCTGCATCGGACCGTCAGGCTCGCCGAGCGTTGAGTTCACGCTGCCGAGCTTCCAGCCGGGGAACTCCACCTACGCCGGCCTCGACGGGATCACGGTGGGCCCCGACGGCAACCTCTGGTTCGTCGAGGCCGCGACCAACACGATCGGCACGCTCGCGCCGTCGCGAAGCGCTCCCTGCCAGCTGGCGGACGGTGCGAGTGCATGCGACGCGGCCACCTGCCACGAGTACCCGGTCCCGGGCGCGACGCTCGCAACGACCGCCGGCGGCAACGTGGCGACCGACGCCGACAACATCGCCGCCGGGCCCGGTGGCAACCTCTGGTTTGCGGAGTCCGGCTCAGCCCGGATCGGCGAGATGACGACCTCGGGCCAGGTGGTCGGCTCCTTCCCCGCGCCACCGGCGTCCCTGAACGGCTACCCGCTGGGCATCGCCAAGGGCCCGGACGGCAACATGTGGTTCACCGAGGGGGGCAACGGACAGACGATCGGGCGCGTCACGCCGTCGGGCTCGGTCACCCAGTTCAAGCTCGGATCGGCCTACTCCGCGCTGTGGAGCATCGTGGCGGGGCCGGACGGCAACATGTGGTTCACCGACGGCTCCGGCGTTGGATGCATAACCACCGGTGGCGCCGCCGCCCAGTACCCGTCGCCCTCGGGCTCGGCGGCGGATGGCATCACCGTCGGCCCGGACGGCGCGATCTGGTTTGCCGAGAACATCGCGTCGAAGATCGGGCGGCTGTCACCGGTGACCTGCACCGCGAGCTCCCCGCCGTCTGGCGGCGGGACCGGGACCGCCCCAACGAGCACGTCAGCGCCGGTGATCAGCGGCACCGCGCGCCCCGGCCATACGCTTCGCTGCTCGACCGGCTCCTGGGCGGGCTCGCCGACCGGCTTCTCCTATCGCTGGTATCGGAACGGCACTCCGCTTGCGCTTCAGACCGGGCCCACCTACAGGGTCGGAGACCTGGACGAGGGCACGACGTTGATCTGCGTGGTGAGCGCCGCCAACGCCGGCGGGTCGGCGTCTGCGGCCAGCCGGGCGGACGTCGTCCCGGTGCCGGTGGTGCCGCGCTGCCCCGCGGCGACCGGCCGCATGACGCAGACCACGATCGGCCAGATCAGCCTCGGGATGACCCGCGCCCGCGCCCGCTTTCTCTACCGCCGCCACGCCGACAGAGGCCGCCGGTACGTCGACTTCTTCTGCCTGACGCCGATCGGGGTGCGGGCCGGCTACGCGTCGCCGAGGCTGCTGGCCGAGCTTGCGCCCCGCGAGCGCCGCCTCTACCGAGACCGCGTGGTGTGGGCATCGACGTCCAACCCGCACTACTCGCTCGACGGCGTGCGCCCCGGGGAGGCGATCGCCGCCGCGGCAGCCGCTCTGCACGCCCAGCCGCCGCTGCGCGTGGGCCTCAACTACTGGTACCTGGCGCGCCTGGGCGCAGGCACCGCGGTGCTGAAGGTTCGAGGCTCGGTGGTGCAGGAGCTCGGCATCGCGGTCGACGCGCTCACCGCGACGCGCCGCCTGCAGAGCATCCTGATGCACTCCTTCTACTGATCGCGGAGCGTCGGGTCGACCCCGCGCCCATCCGGGCTCCCGGGGTCGACGGTGCGCGCACGCCGCCGCGGCGCCCACAGGGCCATCTCCAGCAGCGACAGCACCAGCCCAACGATCCCCACGATCATCAGCACGAGCCCCACGACCCGCAGATCCACCCCGCTCACGCTCCTGGTCACCGCGTAGCGGAGGATCGCCCCGATCGCGATCAGGACCAGCGACGCCCCCGCGGTCATCGGGAGGATCCCTCCACGGACGCGGCCGCGCCGCGATCGCCGTGTCGGCCAGGGGCGCCGCGATCCCCGTCGCCGCCAGAGGGGCTGCGATCGCCGTGTCGGCCAGGGGCGCTGCGATCCCCGCCGCCAGAGGCGCTGCGATCGCCGCCGCCGTCAGAGGCGCTGCGATCGCCGCCGCCGTCAGAGGCGCTGCGATCGCCGCCGCGCCCGGGTGAGCGGCGGTCGTCGTACTCGCGCAGATAGCCCTCAAACCGCCTGCGATGGCGCTCCTCGTCGTGGAGGATCTCGGTGGCCATGTCGGCGGTCACCGGGTCGATCTCCGCCGTGCGCCCCACGATCAGGTTGTAGTGGTCGATTCCGGCGCTCTCGGCTGCGATCACGCCGCGGATCACCCGCTCGACGTCGGTCTGGTGCTCGGGCGGCTGCAGGGCAGCCTGCTCGAAAGAGAGCTCCAGCGAGCCGGGCACGACGCCGTACAGCTCCTTGATGCGCTCACCGAACCGGCGCGCGTGACCGAGCTCCTCCGCCACGTCGTCCGCCAAGCAGGCGGCGATCTGACGGCCACGGATCCCGTCGAGGTTGATCGAAGCAGCCAGGTAGCTCATCACGGTCTCGATCTCCATTGAGTAGGCCCTGGTCAGCAGCGCAATAACCTCCTCGCGCTCTCGCGCGCGCTCGGGCGCCAGGATCCCGCGCGGCGCCGGCCCGACGGCCGCGCTCCCCTGGCCGTGCCGGGATCCGTGCGCTTGATGGACGGTGGGCTCACCCTGGACCCGGTGCACGCCCTCGGCCCTGGGCACGATCTCGGCCCCGCGCGCGTCGTCGCTCTCGCTGGTCATCTCATCCGCCTCCTCGCATGGTCTGGATGTGGCGAGCGCCGGCCGGCCAGACGGGCGGCCGGCGGCGGTCATGCTGCTGGCGGAGCTACCCGTGCCGGACCGGCCCAAACGCGGCCTAGGATTGCGTGCGATGGCCGCCGACCGCGCACGATCACACCCAGACGCCCAGCACGCGCTCGCGGCGATCCGCACCGAGCTGTCACGCGTGCGCTCGTCGGTGAGCAGGATCGAACGGGACCTCAACGAGCTGGAGGCGGGCGAGCGCGGCTCGGGCGCGCAGCGCCGCCGGCCGGAGCGCTACCTGCGGGTGCTGATCGACGTCTACGAGCGCGGCGGCCGGCACGGCGTCGCGGGCGAGGAGTGGGCAGCGATCGGGGCGCGACACGGGTACGACAGGCGCGGCCTGGGAGGCTTTTTCACCGGCGCCAACGCGCCGCTTCGCCGCATCGAGGGACGGGTGCTGCTGACCGTCTCGGGCGAGCAGCTGATCGACGGCTACCTGGCCGGACTGCAGAGGTGAGCCGGCGAGAGCGAGTGCTTGTCGACGGGGCCTGGCTGCACGACAGGCTGGGCGACGATGAGCTGGTGATCTGCGAGGTCGACGAGCGCCCGCTGATCTACCGCCTCGGGCACATCCCGGGCGCGCACTGCCTTGACTGGCGACTTGACCTCCAGGACCCGGTGACACGGGACGTCCCCGATCAGGAGGCGATCTCGCGGCTATGGCGCCGCATCGGCCTGGCGCCCGGCCGCACCGTGGTCTTCTACGGCGACAAGAGCAACTGGTACGCGTGCTTTGCGTTCTGGCTGTTCCGGCTCTACGGTGCCACGCGGCTGCTGATCCTCGACGGCGGCCGCCAGGCCTGGGTGCGCGAGCAGCGGCCCCTGACGCGTGAGGAGCCCGTCGAGAACGCCAGCACCGAGGTGCGCGTTCCGCGGCGCCGGCGCGACCTGCGCGCCGGCTGGCGCGACGTCCAGGCGGCGATCGCCGACGGGGTGCAGCTGCTGGACGTGCGCACGCCCGCCGAGTACCGGGGCGACGTGCTCACCGAGGCCGGCTACCCGGAGGAGGCCGCCCAGCGTCCAGGCCACATCCCGGGCGCGCTGAGCGTGCCGTGGGACATCGCGGTCGGCGAGGACGGCCGCATCCTCGCCGACGAGGCGCTGCGCGCGAGGATGGCGTCGCGCGGCGTGGACCTCGCAGCGCCGGCGATCACCTACTGCCGCATCGGCGAGCGAAGCGCCCACACCTGGTTCGTGCTGCACGAGCTGCTGGGCGTTCGCACGCGCAACTACGACGGCTCTTGGACCGAGTGGGGGAGCATGATCGGCATGCCGGTTTCACTCGGCGAGCGGCCGTAGGCGCCCGCGCCCGCCCCGGGCCAGATCCGCCCGCCCGCCCACGGGCCACAGCCGCCCGCGCCGGCTCACCGGCCACAGCCGCCCGCGCCCACCCACGGGCCACAGCCCCCGCGCTCGCCCGGCGGGCCCAGGGTCGCTCGGCGCCATTTGCCTTCCGTCAAGCAAAGAGCTATTCTCACAGCAAGCGGGAACGGGCCGCGGCGGCATCCGCGACCAGCGCCTGATCCGCCAAGAGGAAGGAGATCCCATGAGCACCCAGTCGGTGTCCCCCATCGCTCCCGGGCCGGGTGCGGGCGAGAGTGCGCGCGCCGGCCGCACCCGGCACCACGAGATCGTGATCGTCGGCGGCGGGACGGGCGGCGTCACGGTGGCCGCGCAGCTGTGCAGGCGGCTCGCAGACCCCGATGTGGCTGTGATCGAGCCCTCGGAGACCCACGACTATCAGCCGCTGTGGACGCTCGTCGGCGGCGGCGTGGTACCGAAGGAGCGCAGTCGCCGCCACGAGATCGACGTGCTGCCCAAGCGCGCGGTGTGGATCAAGGATCGCGCCGCCGCCTTTGAGCCCGCGCAGAACGCGGTGCTGCTTGAGAGCGGCGACCGCGTCACCTACGACTACCTGGTGGTGGCCGTGGGGATCAAGCTCAACTGGGAGGCGATCGAGGGCCTGACTGTGGACCAGATCGGCCGCGACGGCATCTGCTCCAACTACCTCTACGACGGCTGCGAGGCCACGTGGCGCACTCTGCGTGAGTTCCAGGGCGGGACGGCGGTGTTCACCAACCCCACACCGCCGATCAAGTGCGCCGGAGCGCCGCAGAAGATCATGTACCTGGCAGACGACCACTTCCGTCGGGCCGGGGTGCGCGAGCGCTCAAGGATCGTGTACGCGTCGGGCACGCCCGGGATCTTCTCCGTCAAGGAGTTCGCCAAGACCCTCGACGCCGTGATCGCCCGCAAGGGGATCGAGACGATGTACAAGCACAAGCTCGTCGAGATCCGGCCGGCCGAGCACCGCGCGGTCTTCCAGAGCACGGAGGGCGAGGACCGCGTCGAGCTTGAGTACGCGATGATCCACATCACCCCGCCGCAGGGGCCGCCCGACGTGGTGCGCAACAGCCCGCTGGCCGATGCCGCCGGATGGGTAAACGTCGACAAGCACACGCTGCAGCACCCCGACTTCCCGAACGTCTTCTCGCTCGGCGACGCATCGAGCCTGCCCACCTCCAAGACCGGCGCTGCGATCCGCAAGGAGGCGCCGGTCCTGGTGCACAACCTGATCGCGACGATGCGCGGGGAGCCGAAGTCGAGCTTCACGCGCTACAACGGCTACGCCTCGTGTCCGCTGGTGACCGGCTACGGCAGGCTGGTGCTGGCCGAGTTCGACTACGACCTCAAGCCCACGCCCTCGTTCCCGTTCGACACCACCAAGGAGCGCTGGTCGATGTACCAGCTCAAGCGCTACGGCCTTCCGGCCATGTACTGGCACTTCATGCTCAGGGGCCTGGACTGGCCGCCGCACCTCTCGCGGCGGGTGCGGACACCGGGTCGGCGCGCGACGGCGGCGAGCTGAGCGACGACGGCCCGCGACCGCAGAGCTTGCGCCCACGGCGTCGGCAGGGCACATCGCCGGCGACGGCCCGCGACCGCGCGACGGCCCGCGACCGCAGCGCTGAGTGCTCACGGCGTCAAGGCACAGCGCCGGGAACGGCCCGCGGCCCGCAGGGCCCCGCGACACGAGGCTGCGCGACACGAGGCACGCCCGCCGCAGGGCTCCGCGACGACCACAGCGCGCTCCAGGGGCTCACTGTGCCGGGCTACGGTCGTATTGACATCCAACCATATGGTTGTATGATTTGATGCATGGACGTTCTGACCCCGGAGCTTGCGGAGTTGATCGCCCGCCGCTTCTCGGTGCTGTCGGACCCGCTGCGCGTCCGCCTGCTCGACGCGATGCACGCCGCGGGTGAGGCATCGGTGGGTGAGCTCGCGGCCGCGCTCGGGGCCGGCCACGCCAACGTTTCCAAGCACCTGCAGCTGATGCTCGGCGAGCGGATGGTCGCGCGGCGCCGGGAGGGGCCGCGCGCCTACTACCGGATCGCCGATCCGAGCCTGATCGCGCTGTGCGAGGCCGTCTGCGCCGGGGTGCGCCAGTCGCTCGCCGAGCTGAGCGCGATCGTCGATCCCACAACCACCCTTCAGGAGGCCAGATGATCTTCCGCCAGATCACCCACGACGACCTCGGCTGCGCCTCGTACCTCATCGGCGACGAGAAGGCGGGGGTGGCGGCGGTCGTCGACCCGCGCTTCGAGATCGATGAGTACCTGGACCTCGCGCGCTACATGGGCGTCAGCATCGAGCACATCTTCGAGACCCACAACCACGCCGACCACGTATCCGGGCACGGGCGCCTGGCCGCGGCGACCGGGGCCACGATCCACATCCACCGCGAGGCGCGGCCCTCCTACGACCACCAGCCGTTCGAGCACGGCGATGAGTTCGAGCTCGGCGCCCTGCGCGTGCGCGCGCTGCACACCCCCGGACACCGTCCCGAGCACACCGCGTTTGCGCTGATCGACACCCGCCGCGGAGACCAGCCCTGGGCGGTGCTGACCGGCGACACCCTGTTCGTCGGCGACGTCGCGCGGCCCGACCTGGCGGTCGAGAAGTCCGAGGGCGCGCGCGGGATCTTCCGCTCGCTGCACGAGCGGCTGCTGAACCTGGGCGACGAGGTGGAGGTGTGGCCCGGGCACCTTGGCGGATCGATGTGCGGCGGGCCCGGGATGGACATGAAGGTCTGCTCGACGATCGGCTTCGAGCGCGAGCACAACCCGACGCTCCAGATCGACGACGAGGACCGCTTCGTGCAGGAGGCGCTCGCCAAGCTCGGCCCCCAGCCGCCGAACTTCCGCGCGATCGTGGAGCTCAACCGGGGACCGCTGCTGACCGAGGGCGTCGAGCTGATGGCGCTCGCCCCCAGGCAGGTGGAGCAGAAGCGGCGCGCGGGCGCACTGCTGGTCGACGTGCGCACCGACCAGCAGTTCGACGACGCGCACATCCCCGGGGCGATCTGCAACCCGATGCACCGCGCCGGCTTTGGCTCGAAGCTCGCCTGGCTGGCCGACCGCGAGCAGGAGGTCGTGTTCATAGGCCGCGACGACGAGGACGGCCGCCGCGCAGGACAGCTGGCGGTGGCGGTCGGCCTGCGAAAGCTCGCCGGCTACCTGCACGGCGGGATGACCAGCTGGCGGCTTGAGAAGCGCGAGGCCCAGCGGATCGAGCGGCTCTCCGTCCAGGAGCTCGCCGACCGCATCCGCCGCGGGGAGGACCTTCAGCTCCTCGACGTCCGCGAACGCACCGAATGGGACGCCGGCCACCTGCCCTCCTCCACCTTCGCGGCCTGGCACGACATCGCGTCGATCCCCGAGGGGCTGGACGCCGAGCGGCCGATCGCGGTGCTGTGCGCCTCCGGGCAGCGCGCCGCGACCGCCGCAAGCCTGCTGCAGCGCTTCGGGGCCCGGCACGTGCTGCACGTCGTCGACGGCGGCGTGCCGTCGCTCGCGCGGCTGGGCATCGAGCTTGAGACGGGCGAGCTGGCCCCCGTCGGGCAAGCGCCGGCCGCAGCCTGAAGCCGACGGCCGTAGCCTGAAGCCGACAGCTCCACAACCACCGAAGGAGAGAACGTGCTGCACCCACAGATGCCCTGGTACGCCGCGGGCCCCGTGCTGGGCCTGTGCGTTGTCGCGTGCCGGCTGCTGCTCAACGGCCGCCTGGGGATCACCGGCGGCTTCTCGGAGGTCGTCGGCCGGCTGCGCGCCCGCTCGCTGGACTTCGACTGGCGCGGCTGGCTGCTGATCGGCCTTATCGTCGGCGCGGCGGGCTACGCGCTGGCGGCCGGCGGGCCCGACTTCCACGGCTACGGCTGGTTGACGGCGGCGCTGCGCGGGTCAGACCGCGCGCTGATCGCCCCGATCCTGCTCGTCGCCGGGGTGCTGATCGGCTACGGGTCAAAGCTCGCGGGCGGCTGCACGTCCGGCAACGGGCTCAGCGGCACCGCGATGCTCTCGCGCGCGAGCCTGGCCGCCACGGCGACGTTCTTCGCGACCGGGATCGCGGTCAGCTTCATCACCAGGGCGATCGCATGAGCCGCAGGCTTGCCGGGCTGGGGATCGGGATCGCCTTCGGCGTCGTGCTGTCGTGGAGCGGGATGACCAGTCCGACGGTGATCCGTCAGGCGCTGCTGTTTGAGAGCGCCTATCTGTTCCTGTTCTTCGCCTCGGCGGTCGCCGTGGCGACCGCCGGCCTGTGGCTGGTGCGCCGTCTGCGTGTGCGCGCGCTTTTGACCGGCGAGCCGATCCGGTGGCCTGACCAGCCGCTCCAGCGCCGCCACATCACCGGCAGCATCCTGTTCGGGATCGGCTGGGGGATCGCCGACGCCTGCCCTGGCCCGATCGCCACCCAGCTGGGGCAGGGGATCACGTGGGGGCTGTGGACGCTCGCCGGCGTGGTGATCGGCGTCTACGCCTTCCTGCGCCTCAGGGGGGTCGAGACCGAGCCGGCGACCGAGAGGTGGACCGGACCGCCCGCGTCCGGGGTGGCGATCGATCGCCGGCTCGCGCGCTGACGCTGCCCGGGACCGACACCTCAGACGGGGGCGCTTGAAGCCGGCGGCCAGCCGGAGCCTGCTCAGCGAGGCGCCGGTGCAGCCGGCGGCTCAAGGCCACCGCTTCAGCGCAGCTGCTGGATGGGTGATCGCGACCGCGGTGCTGTCGGCGATTCACGGCTCGAGGCCACCGCTTCAGCGCAGCTGCTGGATGCGCACCATGGTTCCGGCCGGGTCACGCACCGCACAGTCCCGAACGCCGTACGGCTGCTCGGTCGGCTCCTGCACGATATCGGCGCCACGGTCCCTGAGCCGCTGGAAGGCCGCCTCGAGATCGTCGGTGCCCAGCAGGATCGTCGCGTAGGTCCCCTTCGCCATCATCTCCGCCACCGTCCGCCGCTCGTCCTCGCTGATGCCCGGCAGCACCGCCGGCGGCGCAAGCACGATCGACGTGTCCGGCTGGCCCGGGGGTCCGACCGTGATCCAGCGCAGCTCGCCGCGCCCGACGTCGTTTCGCACCTCGAACCCCAGCGTGTCGCGGTAGAAGGCGAGCGAGGCGTCCGGGTCAGTGTGGGGCAAAAAGCTCCCGTGGATGGTGATCCGCATGCCGACACCCTATTGCCCGGTGTCTGCGCTCGCTTCTCGATTCCTGACCGATCGGCCGCGCGGCCTGCGCAGCTCCCGGGCCACGCACGGCGCCAGTCCCTCGTACTCGCCCGCCTCGGCGCGCCGGTAGACGCTCGGTGCGACCCCGACGAGCTCGGCGAAGCGGCTGCTGAAGCTGCCAAGCGACGAGCACCCGACCGCGAAGCACACCTCGGTGATGCTGTGCTCGCCGGATCGCAGAAGGGCCATCGCGCGCTCGATCCGGCGCGTCATCAGGTACGAGTACGGCGACTCGCCATAGGCTTTGCGGAAGCGGCGGCTCAGATGCCCCGCCGACATGTGCGCGCCTTGGGCGAGCGACTCGACGTCCAGCGGCAGCGCGTACTCGCGGTCGATCCGGTCGCGCACGCCGCGCAGGCGCACAAGCTCATCCAGGCGCCTGTGCCAGGCCGGGGTGCCGCTCACCCGTCGAATGTAGCCCGAAGGCGTGCCAGCGCCTGGGTGCGACTGGCGACCCCGAGCTTGGCGTAGATGCGCTCCAGGTGCTTCTCGACCGTTCTTGGACTGACCCCCAGTGCCCGGGCCGCCTGCACGTTGCTGTCACCAATGGCCACACGGGCGAGCACCTCGCCCTCCCGCGGGGTCAGCCCCAGCTGCGCCATGCGCTCGGGGCTGGGCGGGGAGTCAGGGCCGGCGGCGCGCTCCGAGGGCTCGGCGGCCGTCACGATCACGGCGTCGGGCCCCCAGGCGTCGCGCGCAGGCAGCCAGCGAGCCGCCAGCGCGCGTCCGCCGACGGTCAAGATCAGCGGGGTGCGGCGTCGCTCACGGTCGCGCGCCCACCGATGCAGCGGCTCGGGCAACGCTCCGGCGTCCGAGATGTCAAGGATCTCGACGGCGGCCGCCGTCGCACCCTCAAGCTGACCGCCCGAGCCGATCAGCAGCACCCCGCGCCGGGCGCCGGTCCCCCACTCGGCGGCCCGCAGGGCGCGCTCGAGCAGGTCGCGCGTCCGCAGGTGACGGTAGGTGGAGCGAAGGTGCGGCGCCAGCAGCGCCAGCAGCGCACGGTCCTCCTCGTCGAAGTCCGCCCCGCCCCGGTTGAGCGCCAGGCCCACGACCCGGCCGCCTGTCGGCGGCAGCGACACCGCGAGCTGGTGCTCGACGCCCAGCGGACGGTGGACCTGGTCGTAGACCTCCAGGCGACGAAAGTGCGCGTGGGGTATGAGATCTGAGATGCGGGCCGGGGGCGCGCCGGGGTGACGCTGAGCGCGCGCCACCAGCGGGTTCTCGTGGGCGTGCCTGGCGAAGGCCTCATGGAGGCGCGCCAGCGAGTCCGTGTCGCTGGCGGTCAGCACGGCGACCCTACGGTTGCGCAGGTCGATCTCGTTGTAGGAGGTGACGTCGGCCGGGATCAGCTCCTCCACGAGCCCGGCGACCCGCTCGCGGAACGAGCGCAGGTCATCCAGATCGCCGATGGCGGCGATCGTCCGCAGGAGCCTGCGAAGCGCCGGTCCGGTGACTCGCTGCATCGCGTGCCCCTCCGCAGCTTACGCCACGACGGCCGGCGCGCGCCGTGCCCCCGGCCGGATGCGCGGGCGCGCCCGGTACGTGAAATCACGCCGTTGACGCACCGGCGGCAGCACGGTACAGATGCGCCTGCTTTTGGATCGCAGTACGCGGACCCCATCGGGAGGCTCGATGCGGGCGGCCGCACCAGTGACACCAGCGAGGTGAGCGATGATGTCGAGGGATCGAACCATCCACGGAGGCGCCCGGCAGGGAGGCAGCTGGCAGGGAGGCAGCTGGCAGCGAGGCAGCTGGCAGCGAGGCGACCGGCGGGCTCCCAAGAGCGGGCGGACCTGCGCGAGGCTGCTTGCCGCGTTCACGGCCACCGCCGCGGCGCTCGGTGTGGCGGCGACGGCGGCGACCGCCGCCGGGGGCCGCACCCTGTACGTCTCGCCACGGGGCGCGGCTCGCAGCGCCTGCACACGGTCGGCGCCGTGCCGGTCGATCGACCGCGCGATCGCGCTGGCGGGGACCGGCGGCACCGTGCGCGTGCAGCGCGGCACCTATCGCCAGGAGGTTCAGATCGCCCGCGAGGTCAGCGTGATCGGGGTCGGCCATCCGGTCATCGACGCCACCGGGCGCCCCAACGGCGTGCTGATCGAGGGCCCCGGCGCGGCGGGCGCGGTCGTGCAGGGGCTCACCGTCGAGCACGCGACCTTCGAGGGGATCCTCGCCGAGCGCACCACGGGGGTGACGATCGCAGACAACGTCGTCGTCGACAACGACCGCGGCGGCCTCGCCGCGCACCCGCGCGGGGAGTGCGCACCGCAGGGCCAGATCCCCGGCGACTGTGGCGAGGGCCTGCACCTCATGTCGGTGACGCGCTCGCAGGTGATCGGCAACACGGTGCGCGGCAACGCGGGCGGGATCCTCATGACCGACGAGCTCGGCCCTACCGCTCTGAACCTGATCGCCCGCAACCGCTCACTTGACAACGTGCTCGACTGCGGCATCACGCTCGCCAGCCACAACCCGCACGCGATCTCGGCGACCGGCGCGCCCCAGCCGGCGATGGGCGGCATCTACGAGAACCTGATCACCGGCAACACCGTCGACGCCAACGGCACCAAGGGGGCCGGCGCGGGGATCCTGCTGGCGGCTCCCGCCCCTGGCATGGGCACCTACGACAATGTGGTCGCAGCCAACACCGCCGACGGCAACGGCCAGGCGGGCATCACCCTCCACAGCCACGCCCCGGGCCAGGACCTCGACGGCAACGTGATCGTCGACAACACGCTCTCCAACGACGGCCTCACGGGGGATCCTGACTTCGGCGTGACCAGCACCGTGGGGATCCTCGTGGCAAGCGCCGTTACGCCGCTGTCCGGCATCGAGATCGCGGGCAACACGATCTCCGACACCCACTACGGGATCTGGACCAAGGGCGTCTCGACGATCGCGCCATCGGCGAACACGTTCAACGGCGTGACCGTCGATCTGACCCAGTCCTGAGGGGTTGCCCACGCGACCGCGGTTCTCAGGCAAAGCGCCGGTGCCAGCGCGGAGGTGGAGGCATCGCCAACGGGACCGACCGGGATGAGCGGGGCCCGCCGTGAGCCGGCAGGACCGCGGGGTCGTGGGGGACCGGGACGGGCGAGCACGGAAGCCTCGTGGAGTCCCGAGTGCGCGAGCGCCACGGGTTCGTGGGGGCCGGGGCGCCCCGCCGAGCACGACGCGGTCGTCGTCGGGGCCGGGCCAAGCGGCCTGGCGACGGCCGCGGTGCTCGCGCGGCACGGCATCGCAGCGGTCATACTCGATGCTGGCTCGACGCCGGGTGCGCGCTGGCGCGAGCGCTACCCCGCGCTGCGGCTTAACACGGTGCGGGCGCTGTCTGGGATGCCCGGCCGGCGCATCCCGCGCCGCTGCGGACGCTACCCGTCGCTGGGCGACTACGTGGCCTACCTGGACGACTACGCGCGGCGCAAGCGGCTGGACGTGCGCGTGCGGACCGCGGTCTCCCGGATCGACGCCGCGCCGGACGGGCGCTGGGCGCTGCAGACGTCCGGCGGCCCGCTGCTCACACTCGCGGTGATCGTGGCCACCGGCTACAACGCGGTCGCGGTCATGCCGGACTGGCCGGGCCGCGAGACGTTCCGGGGCACGCTGCTGCACGCCGAGCAGTATCGGAGCCCCGAGCCCTACCTCGGACGCGAGGTCCTGGTCGTGGGCGCGGGGGTGAGCGGCATCGACATCGCGGGGCTGCTGGTCAGAGCCGGGGTCAGCGTGAGCCTGTCCATGCGCACCGCTCCAAACATCCTCCCGCGCCAGTGGCTGGGGCTCCCGCTGCAGCCCGGGGGGATCGTCAGCGAACGGCTGCCGGCGGCGCTGGGCGACGTGTCCGGGTTTGCGCTGCAGCGGATGATCTGGGGCGACCTGACCGCGTACGGGATACCGCGCGCGCCGGAGGGGGTGGAGACCGCCCACCGGCGGACGCTGCGCTTCGCGGCCGTGGACGACGGCTTCGTGGCCGCGCTGAAGGCCGGGCGAACGCGGGTGATCGCGCCGATCGCCCGCCTCGAGGCGCAGACCGCGCTGCTGTCTGACGCAAGCCGCGTGCGGGCCGATGCGGTGATCTGCGCCACCGGCTATCGACCCGGGCTTGAGCCGCTGGTCGGCCACCTGGGCGTGCTGGACGGCCGTGGGCTGCCGCTTCACTGCCGCGACCCGCAGCATGCGCCGGTCGCCGGGCTTCATTTCGTGGGCTTCTGGCCCAGCAACGGCGGCCATCTCCGGGCCTGCGCTGCCCAGGCCAGGCGGGTTGGGGCCGCCGTGGCGCGGGCGCTGGGCGCGCGCCGCTGACCCCGCCCCCGCCCGCCCGTATCCTGGATGCATGAGCGCGCGGGGTGCGCGGCAACGTGGAGACCGGCCGCAGGCAGCCCACGCGGGGCGCGAGGGGCCGGCGCTCTCGGTCAACGGTCTGTGCAAGCGCTTCGGCGACCGGGTCGCCTTCGAGGACGTCTCGTTTGAGATCGGCTACGGCGAGGTGTTCGGCTTCCTGGGGCCCAACGGGGCCGGCAAGACGACGACGGTCAGGACGCTGGGGACGCTGATCGCACCCACGGCGGGCACCGCCATGGTGGCGGGGATCCCGCTCACGCCCGAAAACGGGGTCGAGATCCGCCGGCGGATCTCGATCATGCCGGAGTCCCCCGGCCTCTACCCGCGCCTGAGCGTCCGAGAGAACCTCGAGTGCTTCGCGGACCTCTACGAGGTCCCCGACCCCCGTGATCGCATCGACCGGGCGCTGCGGGCGGTCAAGCTGCTCGAGCGCGACCGGGACCTGTGCGGCGCGCTCTCCAAGGGGCTGCGCCAGCGCGTGGCGCTCGCGCGCGCGCTGCTAGGAGATCCGGCCGTGGTGTTCCTGGACGAGCCCACCGCCGGCCTTGACCCGGTTGCCACACGCGACGTGCACGAGCTGATCGCCTCGCTGCGCGACAGCGGCGTGACGATCTTTTTGACGACCCACCGGCTCGAGGAGGCCGAGCGTCTGTGCGATCGCGTCGCGATCCTCAACACCCGCCTGCGCACGATAGGCCGCCCGGCCGAGCTTCGCGAGCGGCTGTTCGCCCGTACGCTCTCCGTCCGCACGCGCACGCCCCTGACCGATCCCGGCCGCGTCTTCGCTGGCCTGGCCGGCGTCGAGGGATGGCGCGTGCGCGCGGCCGACGAAGCGCCGGCGCCCGGGGCCGGCGGTGCGCCAGGCGCCGCGCCAGGGGCCGACGGTGCGCCAGGGGCCGACGGTGCGGCCGGTGCGCGCGCTGCCGACGGGGCGGCCCGCTCGGACGGCACCACCTACCTGCTGGAGGTCAGCGACCCATACGCGGCCGCGCCAGCCGCAACCAGGGCGCTGGTCGCCGCCGGCGCGGACGTGCTGTCGATCGGCGAGTGGCACCACTCCCTGGAGGACGTGTATCTGCAGCTGATCGACGACCCGGCGCCGGAGGCGCGGCCGTGAGCGCGCCCGTCAGCCGCAGGCGGGTGGGCGCGATCCTGCGTCGGGAGCTGCGCGACTACCGGCGCAACCGCTACATGCTCGTCTCGATGGGCGTCATCCCCGCGGTCTTCCTCGCAGAGCCCCTGATCTACGTCCTGCGCCTCCCCCCCTCGGCGTCGGTCCCGCTCAGCCACCAGCATCAGCTGCTGTACATGCTCGGGATCCCGGCGCTCGTGCCCGCGCTCGTGGCCGCCGCTTCGGTTGTAACCGAGCGAGCGCAGGGAACGCTTGAGCCGGTGCTGACAACCCCGGTCCGCCGCGAGGAGCTGCTGCTCGGCAAGGCGCTGGCGCCGCTGCTGCCGTCGGTCGCGGTCTCCTACCTCGTCTACGGGCTGTTCGTGTGCGTCATCGAGCTGTTCGCGCACCCAGGCGTGGCGCCTGCGCTACTGCAGGCGCCGGTCGTGATCGCGCAGGTGATCTTCACGCCGCTGATCGCCGCCTTCTCGATCTGGGTGGGCCTTGCGATCTCGACGCTGTCGAGGGACATCCGCGCCGCCCAGCAGCTGAGCATGCTGTGCAACCTGCCGGTGGTGGCGTTCGCCGTGCTCACCGCCTTCAACGTGATCCACCCGACGCTCGGGCTGGCGGTCGGCGCCGGAGCGGCGCTCCTTGCCGCATACCGCGTGGGATGGCGTGTGGTCTCGGCGCTGTTTGACCGAGAGCGGCTGGTCAGCGCCCGCGGGCGGTAGCCCTCCACCGTCGAGACGGCCGCCCCGGCCGGTGTGCTTTGAGCCGGCGCTTGCTCCGGGAACCGACGTCGCAAACGGGCGCGTGGCTTGAGATCACCGAGCGCCCAGCACGGCCCGCACCTGCCCCGCAATCTCGAGATCCTCTCGGGCGCGCACCACGAGCACCCTGACATCCGCCCCGGCGGCGGTGATCTCCCGGTCTCCCGCGTCGGCGCCGTTGCGCTCGGGGTCGATCTCAACGCCGAGGTAGCCGAGGCCCGCCGCCGCCTGAGCGCGGACCTCGGCCGAGCGCTCGCCGACTCCACCGGTGAACGCGAGCGCGTCGAGCCCGCCGATGGACGCGGTCATCGCGGCGATCCCCGACCGCAGACGGTGCAGGTACACGCTCCGCGCCAGGATCGCCTGCTGATCGCCCTCACCTGCCCGCGAGAGCACCTCGCGCATGTCGGCCGTTCCGCACAGGCCGAGCATCCCCGACTCGTGCTCCAGCGCGTGCGCGAGCTCAGCCTCCGTAAGCCCCGCACGGCGCAGCAACCACAACACAAGACCCGCGTCGACGGTTCCAGAGCGCGTGGCCATCGCCAACCCCTCAAGCGGCGTGAACCCCATGGTCGTGTCCTGCGACCGGCCGTCGGCGATCGCGCACAGCGATGCGCCCGCACCGAGGTGGCAGCTGACGATCCGCAGCGCGGCCGCCTCTGTGCCGAGCAGCTGCGCAACGCGCCTGGTGACCCACGCGTGCGAAAGTCCGTGAAATCCGTAGCGGCGCAACGCCCAACGCTCGCGCCACGCGCGGGGCAGGGCGTAGGTCGCCGCCGCCTCGGGCATCTCCGCGTGAAAGGCTGTGTCGAAACACGCCACCGCCGGCAGTGCGGGCAGCGCCGCGCTCACCGCGTGCAGCGCGGCGATCGACTTGGCCTGGTGAAGGGGCGCCAGGTCCGCCAGCTCGGCGAGCGCCCCCAGCACGTCCCGGTCGACGCGCACGGCTTCACGGAAGCGGTCGCCTCCGTGCACGATGCGGTGTCCCACGGCGTCCGCGCGTCGTAGCCCACCCGCGATCGCGCGGTGGAGCTTGCCTGCATCAATCGTCGCTCCGGGGACGTGCAGCTCGCTCTGGGCAAGCGTCTCATCGCACGCGCCCAGCAGCGACAGCTTGACGCTGCTGGAGCCCGCGTTGACGACGAGCACGCGCAATCAGGTCGCCCGCTTGGGCGCGTCATCCAGCCGTTCTGCGCCGTCCTGCGCCGGTTGGCCTGGCCAGGTCCAATCGCGGATCTCCGATGGGTCCTCGCCGTGCGCGCGCGTGTATGCGCGCGCACGCAGACGCGCGTCGGTCATCTCCTGGCGCAGGGCCGCCGCGCGCTCGCCCAGCCCTGGCACGCGGTCGATCACGTCCATCACAAGGTGGAAGCGGTCAAGGTCGTTGAGCATCACCATGTCGAATGGCGTGGTCGTCGTTCCCTCCTCCTTATAGCCGCGAACATGGAAGCTGTGGTGGTTCGCTCGCCGATAGGTGAGCCGGTGCACCAGCCAAGGGTAACCGTGGTAGGCAAAGATCACCGGCCGTGACGACGTGAACAGCGCATCGAACTCCGCGTCCGAGAGGCCATGCGGATGCTCTGACTCGGGCTGGAGTCGCATGAGGTCAACCACGTTGACGACGCGCACCCTCAAATCGCCCAGGCGTTCACGAAGGATCGATGCGGCCGCGACCGTCTCCAGCGCCGGTACGTCACCCGCACAGGCCAACACGACATCCGGCTCCGCTCCCGCGTCGCTCGAGGCCCACTCCCAGACGCCGATCCCGCGTGCGCAGTGGGCAATCGCCTCTTCAATTGTCAGATAGTCAAGTGCCGGCTGCTTGCCGGCGACGATCACGTTCACATAGTCCCGTGATCTCAGGCAGTGGTCGACGACGGCCAGCAGGCAGTTTGCGTCAGGCGGGAGGTAGATGCGAATCACCTCCGCCTTCTTGTTGACCACGTGGTCGATAAACCCTGGATCCTGGTGGGAGAAGCCGGTGTGATCCTGTCGCCAAACGTGGCTGGAGAGGAGGTAGTTCAGCGAGGGGATGGGACGCCGCCAGGAGATCTGGCGAGCCACCTTCAGCCACTTGGCGTGTTGGTTAAACATTGAGTCGACGATGTGAATGAAAGCCTCGTAGCAGTTGAACAGGCCGTGACGACCGGTCAGGACGTACCCCTCAAGCCACCCCTGACAGAGGTGCTCCGACAGCACCTCCATCACGCGTCCGTCGGGCGCGAGATGCTCGTCGGTATCAAGGCGCTCCGCCTGCCAGTCGCGGTCCGTGGCCTCGAACACCGCCTGCAGGCGGTTGGACGCCGTCTCGTCGGGACCCACGATCCGGAAGCGGTCCGGGTTGAGCCTCATGACGTCGCGCAGGTACTCGCCCAACACCCGTGTCGCCTCGCTGCTTCCCGTTGCCGGCGTGCGCACCCTCACCGCATGATCGCGGAAGTCCGGCAGTTCGAGATCGCGCACCAGCAGGCCGCCGTTGGCATGCGGGTTCGCGCTCATCCGGCGCTCGCCCTGCGGGGCCAGCGACCTGATCTCGGAGCGAACCGCCCCTCGCGCGTCGAACAGCTCGTCGGGACCGTAGGACCTCAGCCACGCCTCCAGCTGGCGCAGGTGCTCAGGGTTGTCTCGAACCTGCCCGAGCGGCACCTGGTGGGAGCGAAACGACCCCTCGGCGGGCAGCCCGTCGACCTCCCGTGGCCCGGTCCAGCCCTTGGGGGTGCGCAGCACGATCATCGGCCAGCGCGGCCGGCCGACCTGTCCGTGAGCACGCGCGCGACCCTGGATCTTGCCGATCTCGTCCACAGCCGCGTCGAGCGCGGCGGCCATCAGGCGGTGCATCGCCCCCGGCTCGGAGCCCGCGACGAAGCGCGGCGCGTACCCGTAGCCTTCCAGCAGCCGGCGAAGCTCTGCCTCCGGGATCCGCGCCAGCAGCGTCGGGTTGGCGATCTTGTAGCCGTTGAGGTGCAGCACGGGCAGCACCGCGCCGTCGCTGCGCGGATTGAGGAACTTGTTCGAGTGCCAGCTGGCCGCGAGCGGCCCCGTCTCGGCCTCGCCGTCGCCGACCACGCAGACGGCCAGCAGATCCGGATTGTCCAGCACGGCCCCGTAGGCGTGCAGCAGCGAATAGCCGAGCTCGCCTCCCTCGTGGATCGAGCCGGGGGTCTCGGGAGCCACATGGCTCGGCACTCCCCCCGGAAAGGAGAACTGCCTGAACAGCCGTCGAAGGCCCTCCTCGTCCAGCCCGATGTGCGGGTACACCTCGCTGTAGGTGCCGTCCAAATAGGCGCTCGCGACAAGGCCCGGGCCCCCGTGCCCGGGACCGGTGATGTAGATGGCGTTGAGCCCACGCTCCCTGATCAATCGGTTCATGTGCGCGTAGATGAACGTCAGCCCGGGCGTCGTTCCCCAGTGGCCGAGCAGACGGGGCTTGATGTGCTCCGGGCGAAGCGGCTCGCGCAGCAGCGGATTGTCCATCAGATAGATCTGGCCCACCGACAGGTAGTTGGCGGCTCGCCACCAGCGGTGCAGCGCGTTGAGCGCATCCGTCGTCAGCGTTCTGGGTCGCGGATCCGTCACCGTGTCACCGCGCTCGATTTACTCGCATTCGCAAGGCGCCGAGGTCGGTGATAACCCGCAAAATGGAAACGGACGCGCCCGGATACGGGTGGCGCCGCGACGGAATAGCGTCAGCGGCGTGCTCCAGGCTGCAGGCGGCGCAGGAGCCGATGAACCCAACGCCACCGAGCCCCCGGTGACACGCAGGCAAGCGCCCGCGACGGTGGCGGCAGCATCACCGTCGCCGCCACCGGCCTGGGCACGCGCGGTCGGTAAGACACGGAGGAAGCAGAGTGTTCGCAAACGTGATCGTCGGAGTGGACGGGCAGGAAGGTGGCCGTGACGCGATCGCGCTGGCCCAGGTGCTGCGCGATCCCGGCGGCACCGTCGGGCTCGCGTACATCCACGTGGGCTATGCTCGTCTGTACCGCCGCGGCGGCGCGGCGTACGAGGCATCCGAGCGCGAGCACGGGCTCGAGCTCCTCAGGCGGGAACGCGACGAGGCCGGACTCGACGCCGAGCTGCACGTGAGAGGGTCCGCATCGGTGGGCCGCGGCCTTCACGAGCTCGCCGAGGAGGTAGGAGCCGATCTGCTCGTGATCGGCTCCTCTCGGCGGGGCATCCTCGGCAGGGTGCTGATCGGCGACGATACCCGGGCCTCGCTCAACGGCGCGCCGTGCCCGGTCGCGATCGCGCCAGCTGAATACAGAAAGCGGCCGCAGGTGGTCCGCGAGATCGGCGTCGGCTACGACGGCTCCCCCGAGAGCCAGCACGCGCTCGAGGTCGCACGGGGGCTTGCCGAGCGCATCGGGGCGAAGCTCTCGGCGTTTGAGGCGGTGTCCGTGCCGCTGTACGGACTTGCCGACGGCGTGCCCCTGATCGGCGACGCGATCGACGAGGCCGTTGCCGAGGCGCGCGACCGTATCGCCGACCTCGGGATCGAGCCGCACGCCGCCTACGGGATCGCTGCCGAGGAGCTCACGCTCTACAGCGCGTCCGTCGACGTCCTCGTGGTCGGATCGCGCGGCTACGGCCCAGTGGGAAGGCTCGTGCACGGGAGCATCTCGACGCAGCTAGCCCGCACCGCGCGCTGCCCGCTGCTGGTGCTCACTCGGGCCGCGGCCGGCACACCGAGCCGGGACACGACCCAGGATGCCGATACGGCGACAGGCCATTGAGCCCGATACGCCGACAGGCCATCGAGCCCGATACGCCGACAGGCCATTGAGCCAGTCACGTGCCCCCGGCACGCCCCCAGGTCCTTCGGTCACCGCGCGACGCGACCGCCAGCCCGCCGCCCGCAAGCGGGCGCCACGCCGGACGCGGGCACTACTCAGCCTGCACCAGGCGATGCTCGAGCGCGTAGCGCACGAGCATCGCGCGGGAGCCGAGCCGGAGCTTTTGCTGAATGTGCGCACGGTGGGTCTCAACCGTGCGCACGGAGAGACTGAGCGTCTCGGCGATCTCCGCGCTGGTGTGGCCGAGCGCTATGAGCGTGAGGACCTGGACCTCACGCTGCGAGAGACCATCCGGCGGCCCCGGCGGCGGCGCGGCGGCCACCCGAGCCCCCAGCCGCGGATTGAGGTACGTGTCACCTGCGGCGGCCCGGCGCACAGCCTCGATCAGCTCCGATTCGGCGGCCTCCTTGAGGACGTATCCGAGCGCGCCACGACGGAGGGCCTCGCGTGCGTAGGCGGGCTCGCTCTGCATCGTCAGCACGACGATCTGCGTGCCGGGGAACTCCGCACGCAGCTCCGGGATGGCGGCGAGGCTGGACCCGTCCGGGAGGTTGAGATCAAGGACGAGCACGTCGGGGCGGTGGCCGCGGACGCAGCGACGCGCCTCATCCAGGTCCACAGCCTCGGCGACGACCTGAAAGCCCTCCTCGACCCTCAGCACGTGCCGCAGCCCACGTCTGACGACCGCGTGATCGTCGGCGATCACGACGCGGATTGGCCCGGCCGCCGGTTCCGTCATCGCTGCTCGGCCGGGCTCGGCATCAGCGCGCGCTGCTTGGCCGAGCTCGGCATCAGCGCGGGCTGCTTGGCGGAGCTCGGCATCAGCGCGCCGGCGCGTGGTCACGGGACTGGAGGTACCGCGACAGGTGGCGGGCGACGATCTTGGTGGGCGGGGACCAGGCCGCCTCGGTGGCAACCTGCGAGTTTGAGCCGTGCGTGCCGGTGAACCGCGCGCTCAGGTACAGCGGCCTCTCGGCGCCGACGAGGATCGCGTGCAGCTCTGGATTGAGCTTGCTGGGCCTGATCGGCGCACCGGCCAGCGCAGCGATTCCCTCCGCGGCCGTGTCCGCCTGCTGTGCCGCCAACCCACCGTGCTTGACCCCAGACTCCGTCGCATCGCCGGCGGCCCACACCCGCTCCAGGCCCGGCACCCTGCAGTAGGCGTCGATCGGGATGAAACCACGTCCGTCTCGCTTGGGGACCCCGGGCGTCGCGGGGCCGAAGAGCTCGGGCAGCGCCACCACCTGGTCGACCTCCAGGCAGCGCGAGCCCGGCCGCAGCGACAACCGCCCTGGCGCGGGGGTCTCGCATCGTGCTGAGGCGATCGTGCGGATCCCGTGCTCGTCGAGTACCGCCCCGACCGCATCGGAGACCGCACGGCCGAAGACCGCAAGCGGGGCGTCCTCGGCCGTGACGAGAACGATCGACACCTGCTGCTGGGATTCCCACGCACGCCGCGCGGTCATCAGCGCCAGCTCGTAGATCGGCAGCGGCCAGATGACCGTGCTGGGAACGACGAACGCCAGCCGGCGCAGATAGCCGGCCTCAAGATCCTGGACGAGGCCGTGCATCTGCTCGTCGAGCCTTCGCTCGTCGAGGTTGAGGGCGTGGGTGAGCCTGGGGCGGCTCACCGCACCGAGCGCCAAGAGCAGCGCGTCGTAGCGCAGCCGCTCGCCGGCCTGGGTGTGAACGCACCGGCCCTCGGCGTCAAGCCACCTGAACGGAGCCTGGCAAAACTCGGCCCCGATGTCCCGCGCGATCTCATCAAGCGGGTATCGCCGTGCGACGTCCTCTGCGAATGGCTCGAACACTCGCATGGGCCTGTAGACGAACTCGCTTTCGCGAGACAGCAGCGTGATCGAAACCCTGTTGTCGGCCAGGGCCCGCAGCGCCAGCGCTCCTTCAAGCCCAGCCACGCCGGCGCCGACGATCACGACACTTAGCCTGCCGCTGGTCATCGCTCCAGACGCTACTGGCCACCGCGACGCAGGCCGACCGCGACGCCCCGCACGAGCGATGCGGCAAACCACGGAGTTCAGGCAGGCGGGGGCTGGCGCGCGAGCAGTGCGGCGCCCAGGGCACAGGCCGCCAGGCTCGCGATCGCCGCCGCAATGATCGCGGCGGCCTCCGCTGGACGGAGCACCCGCTCCCTCAGGCCCAGCGCCGTGACCGCGGAGGGCACGCCGAGCTGGGCGCTGGCAAGCAGGCCGAGCGACGCTCGCTGTCGCGTGGCAAGCGCGACGCATACGTGCACTGCCACCGTCAGCGCGGCAAGCGCCACGGCCAGCTCGAGCGCCGCGGGCTGCTCCACGACGCCTCGCAGGTCAAGCTCAGCGCCGAGGGAGACAAAGAACAGCGGAATGAAGAGCCCGCCGGCGACGCCGAGCACCTCGGTCGACAACCGCTTGGGCCCGCCGATCGCCGCGACCAGCAGCCCGGCGCCGAACCCGGCCGTCAACACGCCTGCACCCGTGCGATCGGCGATCCACGCGAGCCCGAACAGCACGATCAGTGAGACGCGCAGGTCGATCGCCCAGCGGCGCCGCTTGCCCTGGCGACGGAGCGCGCGCACCGCACCCATACTGCGGAGCGCTCGGGCGAGGACGAAGGTGACCCCCAGGCAGCCGCCAACGAGGGCCGCGCCCGCCAGGGCGCTCGTCGCGGCGTCGGGTCGGAGCACGAATGGGATCGCAAGCGTCGCAGCGATGTCCGCGACGGTTACCTGTGCGATCACCGCGAGCACATGCGGGCCCGCCAGTCCGCGCTCCTGGGCGACGGGCAGCACCACCGCCGCGGACCCGGACGCGATCAGCACGGCGTACACGGCGAGATGGCCGACTCCGTCAATGGGGGCGATCAGCGCAGCGGCGCCGACGGCCACAGCGCCGACCGCGAGCGCCCGCAGGGCACCCCCCAGCAGCGACGCGCGCAGCGACCCTTCGCGCAGGGGGACGTTCATGCCGACATTCAGCATCAGCATGGCGAGCCCGACCTCGCTGAGGAACGCCAGCGTCGGGTCGTCGGCATTCAGCCAGCCGAGTCCCGTGCGACCGACGGCGATGCCCGCGAGTAGCTCACCGACGACGGTCGGGATCCGGCCGCCTGCGGCTGCGCTGGCCAGTGGACCCAGCAGCCCGCACACACCGATCAGGGCGAGCGTGCCGAAGCTCATCCCTCGTCCGTCGTCGCTCAGCCCAGGTAATAGCCGGGAATCCCGTCCTGGGCGACGACGATGCGACGCCCCGACACCACCCGCGCGCGAATGCGCATCCAGTGCCGCCGGCGTCCCGGCGCCCACGGCTGGAGCCCGAGCCGGTCAAGGCGAGCGATCTCGTTGACCGAATCGACCGCGGCGACCACCCCGTGAACGACCACGCTCCACCCCGTCCGCCGCTCGGGGTCGATCTCGTCGACCTCAAACGCCGCCTCAGCAGCATGCAGCAGCGCATGCAGCTTGGACCCGGGGGCCGTGCGAAACACGACCGACTGCGAGCGATCATCGAACACGTAGTTGACCGGACGGATGATCGGCGCCCCCGTCCCGATCGCGACAGCGACGCGACCAAACTGGCGCGATCCGAGCAGACGGATGCATTCATGTCTTGACAGCTCCACAAGCGTCGTGTCGCGCCGCTTCGCGTAACGGTCATCCCCATGCCCGCCGGCACGCTCCTCATGCCCGCCGGCGCACTCCTCATGCCCGCCTACGTGGTCGCCATGCTCAAACATCGGCCTGCACGCTACGGCGGCCCGCCAGCCGCGTCAGCGTGGGAAACCCGACGCGCGCTGCACACAACCACCGAGACCGCGGCGGCCGCGCCACTCGCCCACCACCTCCCCCCGACCGCTCAGGCCGCGCTGCGACCGCCGGCGGGCGACGGCGCGCGAGCCTCAAGGTACGGCGTCAGGTAGCGCCCGAACACCTTGGCGACCCCTGCCGCCTGGGCGCCGAGCGGACGCTCGAGCGCCGCTTTGGTGGGAGAGCCGCGCCAGTCAAGCTCGGCTCGCAGCAGCACGGGCCGCTCGCCCCCCATCAGGGTCGCGCGCAACACGTAGCCGCCGCGCGACTCCCTCACCGGCGCCCCGAGACGAGCGGCGATCACCGCCGCAACGCGGTCGGCCTGCTGGCAGGCGAGCCCGCCCTGCTTGATCGGGTGCGCCGTAACATCGCCGGCCGCATAGACGCACCGCAGCCCGTCGACCCGGCCGTGGTCGTCGGTGGGCACAAACCCCCACCAGTCGGCCGGCACGCCGGGGAGACGCCTGCCGCGCAGCTCCGGCAGGGTCAGAACCCGGTCGGCATCGAGGGTGCCGTCGACGAGCGCCAGCGTGCCATCGGGCCACACGCGCGTTGGGACGGCGCAACCCACGAACCGCACCCCGCGGTCCTCGAGCAGGCCGGCGACCAGACGCGCGGCCTGCTCTCCGAACAGCGCCAGGGGACGGGGTTCGGGGGTGACCAGCGAAAGCTCCGGCGCCTGCCCGCTTGCCGCGGCCCATCCGGCCACGTGGAGGGCAAGCTCATACAGCGGCAGCGGCCAGGAGCAGCCGCCGGGGACCGCGAAGGCCACCCGGCGGACGATCCCGGACTTGATCTCGGCCACGAGCCGGCGGACGAGAGCAACGTCCCGGCGATCGCGAAAGGTCAGCGCGCCCGCGAGGCTGGGCACCTGGCGGGCGCCGATCGCGAGGATCAGGGCGTCGTAGGAGATCACCGCGCCGGAGCCCAGGCGAACACGGTGCTGATGCGGTGCCACCGCCTCTAGGCGCGCGAGGTGGTGCTGGGCGCCCAGGTCCGCGGCGATGGCCGCCAGGTCGTGATCCTGTTGGCGATCGTCGCCGAGCGGATCGACGGTCGCGACCGGATGATCCCGCAGCACGGAATCCGGGCAGACCAGCTCCAGACGCACCCGGCTTGCGGCCAGCGCCCGCAGGGCGAGCATCGCCTCGACGGCGGCAAAGCCCCCGCCGGCGATCACGACGGTGGCCGATTCGCGCCGCGCGCACATAGCCGTCAAACATGTGCCGCACGCTCGGACAGCGCGCATCCGCAGCCGGCCGCATCCGCGCTGGGCAAACTACCGAGCCGGACGGACCGCGTCCTCCCGGGCCTGCCAGCACCAACGCCGCCGACCTCGCACTCGCCGTGGCTGGACCCCGCGCCCGGGAACCGCCGCGCCTGCGCCATTGCGTGGTTTTCCCGGACAAGGCCGGGCTTGCGGCGCGCCACCACACCGTTATCCTGGCCACGCGGCCGTATGACCTTCGCCTCAACAGACGAGCGGCTCCGCCGGCTCCTGGACGCGGGGCTTTCTGTGGTGGCGGAGCTTGAGCCGGAGTCGGTGCTCGAGCGGATCCTCGAGCAGGCGCGCGAGATCACCGAGGCGCGCTATGCGGCGCTCGGCGTCCTTGACGATCGGGGCGCCGAGCTTGAGCGGTTCCTCACCGCGGGGCTTGACCGCGAGGCGACCCTGCGCGCGGTGGGAACGCTCCCGAGGGGCCGGGGTGTGCTCGGTGTGCTGATCGACGACGCTCGCCCGCTGCGGCTGGCCGATGTGAGCGAGCATCCACACAGCTACGGGTTCCCTCCCGGGCACCCGCGCATGCGCACGTTCCTCGGCGTTCCGATCATGATTCGCGGGCGTCCTTGGGGCAACCTTTACCTCGCGGAGAAGGCGAACGAGCGCGAGTTCACCGCAGACGACGAGGAGGCCGTGGTCGTGCTCGCCCAGTGGGCGGCGATCGCGATCGACAACGCCCGTCTGCACGAGGCAACCGAACGACGGCGGCAGGAGCTGGAGCGCGCGGTGCGCGCGCTTGAGGCGGCTCGCGACATCTCGCAGGCGATCGGCAACGTGGAGGACCTCTCCTTGGTGCTGGAGCTGATCGCCAAGCGCGGACGGGCCCTAGTCGACGCGCGAACCCTGCTGATCCTGCTGCAAGAGGACGACCAGCTGCTGGTCGCCGCAAGCGCGGGTCACGCCGCCGGAGCACTGGGTCAGCGCCTGCCGCTCAAGGAGTCGACGTCCGGCCGGGTGCTGCAGCGCGGACACGCCGAGCGCATCGACGACGTGCGCGCAAGCCTTCAGATCGCCCCGGAGAGCTTCGGAGTGCCGGATGCGCGCACCGCGCTGCTTGCGCCCATGATCCAGCGCGGGACGGCGCTCGGCGTGCTCGCGGCATTCGACCGCGGCGCAGACGGGGAGCCGTTCACCGAAGCCGACGAGGAGCTGCTTCGCTCGTTCGCGCAGTCGGCTGCCAACGCGGTGGCCATCAACCGCAGCGTCGAGACGGCGCGGCTTCGGGCCGCGATCGCGGCGGCCGACGCCGAGCGCGGCCGCTGGGCTCGCGAGCTGCACGACCAGACCCTCCAGACCCTCGGCGGCCTGAGGGTGCTCTTGGCGTCCGCCCAGCAGCGCAGCGGGGCGGTGGCGAGCGAGGCGGCGGTCGCGCACGCGATCGAGGACATAGAGCTTGAGATCGCCAATCTGCGGAGCCTGATCGCGGACCTCCGACCGGCGTTGCTGGACGACATCGGCCTGCTGCCCGCGCTCGAGGCGCTCCTGGAGCGCCGCCGGGAGTCGGGTCTTGAGATCGAGCAGGATCTGGCGCTGCCCGAGCCCTCCTCAGAGCGCCGAATCCTTCAACCGGCTCTCGAGACGACGGTTTACAGGCTCGTGCAGGAGGCGCTGACAAACGTCGTCAAGCACGCCCGTGCCAAGAGCGTCCGCGTGTCGGTTCGCCTCGGCGACGGCGCGGTGACCGTGGACGTGGAAGATGACGGGGTCGGCTTCGACCCCAGTGCCCGCACCGACGGCTTCGGCCTGACAGGCATGCGCGAGCGCGCCTACCTCGCGGGAGGCAGCCTGCAGATACGCTCCGACCGTCGCGGAACGCGCCTGCACGCGCGCCTTCCCCTGCACGCGCCCGCACGCGCCGGCTCACCCGCCGATCAGGCCGCGGCGCAGGGCATGGTCGACCAGCTCGTGGCGGGACCTGAGCCCGAGCTTGCGGTGGATCCTCGCCCGGTGGGTCTCCACCGTCCGCGGTGAGAGATGCAGCGCCGCCGCGATCTCACGGCTCGTGTAGCCGAGCGCGATCAGCCGCAGCACCTCGATCTCGCGGACACTGAGGCCATCTGCGGCGCGGGCGCGAAGTTGGTCGTCAAGCGCCGCCGACACCCGCGGGCTCAGATAGCGTCGCCCGTGTGCCGCTCGACGGACGGCCTCGGACAGCTCCTTGTCGGCGAGGTCCTTGAGCACCAGCCCGGACGCGCCCGCATCGATCACGCGCTGTGCGAACAGCGGACTTCGCTCCATCGTGACGACCACGATCCCGGTGCCTGGGGCATGCGCGTGCAGAGCCCGGATCGCCTCGACGCTCGACCCGTTTGCCGCCTGCAGGTCTACGACCAGGACGTGGGGCTCGTGGCGCCGAACGTGATGGATCGCGCTTGACACATCGCCGGCTTCGCCGATCACCTCGATTCCGCCCTGGCCCTCGAGCAGCAGCCGCAACGCCCGCCGCACGCCGAGATGGTCGTCGGCGAGCAGGACCCTTATCGGCGGCGTCGCCCCCCGGGCACGGCAATCTCGCGACCGTGGTGCCGCTGTAACGGTCCTTGGCATGCTGGCAACGTAGTGATCCGCGCACGCAGGATCGTCGGTGTAAACCCCGATCGGCGCTGCAGCAGAATGCCGTGCCGCGCGGAGCCCGCACCGCGCTCCGGGGATGGGACGCCGTCTGGTGACCCGGCGTGAATCCGAGGACCTGGAGGCCTTCGGCTGCCCAGACCCGGATGGGCAGCCCGGCCTCGCCCGTTCGTCATCGACGGTGTTTGTAGATCCCGGGTCCACCACACTCGACCGCGATCGCGACGGGCCTGGCGCCGCCCGCCGCCGGGCTGATCGTCACGATCCTCGCCGCCGCGCGCGTGCTGACCTCCGCCCGCCCGGCGCGCGCGACGGCCGCAGCGTGCCGCCCCCGGCGCCCGAGCTCGCGTTCTTCAGCACCGTCTCAACATCGCAACCGCCACCGACCTCGCCCGGTCGGAGCTGACGATCGAAGCTTGCTGCCCAGCCAACGCGCACCGCTGTCTTTGCGCCTTATGCGCGGCGTCGGCGGGCCGATTCCGAGCGACGTCGCCGGGCCGACTCGACTGACCCGGGCCGACTGGACTGACCGTCGTCAGGCCGGCTCTGGACTGACCGTCGTCAGGCCGGCTCTGGACTGACCGTCGTCAGGCCGGCTCTGGACTGACCGCCGCCGGTCCCTGGTCGTGGACTCGCGCCTGCACGGAGCAGGTCCACCGCCCACCAACCCCGCCCCCACCTGACTACGCTATTATGGTATACTGGAGTTATGGAGGATGGGCAGCCGGAGGCCAAGCGGCTGGCAGCTCGGCTCGACGAGCTAGAGCGGCGCGTGGAGACGATCGAGGCTCGCCTGCAGCTGCGGACCGAGCGTTCCACCGCTCCGAGCACCGGGCGCCAGCTCCCCGACTCCGAACGCTTCTGGGCCCTCGCCGGGCTGCGCGAGCGGATCGGCGACGGGAGCGCGGTCCTGTTCACCGGCTCGGTCTCGCTCCCGGGCGATCGTGTGTATGTCTGGCAGCAGGGCGCCGACGCCGGGCAGCTGCTCGAAGCCGACTGGGAGGCGGCCGCTGACGTGCTCGCCGCGCTCGGACATCCGGTCCGCCTGAAGCTCGCCCGGGCGGTTCTCAGGGGCGCCGGCACCACGACCGAGCTCGCCGCGCTGGCGGGCCTTGGGACGACCGGGCAGCTCTACCACCACCTGCGCCAGCTCGTCGCCGCCGGCTGGCTTACATCCGCCGGCCGCGGCCGCTACGAGGTTCCGGCGGTCCGGGTGATCCCACTGCTGGTGGTGCTCTGTGCGGCCGGCGGCTGGTCGCCGCCGGCCGGCGCGCACTCCACGTGATCAAAGGAGCGGAGATGAACAAACGCCGACACCGCGATGCGGTCCTGAGACGCCGGCCCTGGCGTCACCGCAATCAAGGAGCGGACACAAGCAGCCTCGACACCGATCACCCCGGGCGACGAGTCGCGGTGCTGGCCGGCGTGGTCGTGGTGGCCTTCCTGGCAGGATGGTCGGCCGATGGCCCGACGGCCGGCATCGTCATGGCCGTCGCCCTTGGCGCCGGATGCGCCTCGCCGGTGCTTGGCGCGCGGCGCGCGGGACTGACTTCTGAAGCAGACGGGCGCCCCGGGCAACCCGGGCCTGGCCGCCGGGCGAGAGGGCGCTGAGCCTCGCGTTCCCGCAGTCTGGGTGAGCGGGCGCCCGAAGCGCCCGCCACGGCGCGGGCCCCCGCCGGGGCCGCTTTCCGTGCAGACCCTTGGCGCGGCCGCCCAGCGCGCCGCCGCGTGGCCACTGCCGTGAAAGGTGCGGCAGCTTTCCGCGCGGACCCTTGGCGTGGCGGATCTCCGGGCGGACCCGGTGGCCGGGTCACCGGCTGACCCAGTGGACGGTTGCGAGCATGGCCCTGACCTGCGCGGTCAGCCCCGCGACATCGGGTCCGCGGAGCAGCGCGGTGAGCTTGTACCAGCTGTCTCGGCTGCCTGGCGCTGGCACGGTGACCGTGATCAGCTGGTCTTGGCCGAGGTTGGGTGCCTGTGTCGTGTCGGCCTGGACTAGCCAGGTCCCGTGGCGGCCGCCGATGGTGACCGGAATGCCAGGTCCCCGCTGCAGTCCGAAGGGAACGGTGTTAATCGTCCAGTAGGCGAGGATCGATCTGCGGGCCAGGCGTGAGATCGGTTCCCTGCAGGTGATCGTCGTGTTATGCGTCCCATGGCGGGTGAGGCACGGTGCATGCATCTGCTGTGGGCTCAGCCACACGATCCAGCCCGTGAACGGCGCCGGCGGCATCGCATAGGTGCGCGCTGCCACGACGCCGGATAGTCGACGCTGACGCCGGCCCCTGCGAAGTGCGCCGTTTGACCCGACAGGCGGCGGCTTGCAAGGCAGATCGAGGTCGCGTATTGCTGGGCGGCGCCGCTTGCGTAGATCAGCCAGTGCTCGCCGACGCGAGGAAGGATGCCGTCCTCGCTGACGCGCTGGACGCCGCCGGGCAAAGTCATGGCCGCGGTCTGCACGGTTGCGATCTTCGGGCCGGCGCCCTTCGGATAACGGTGCCCTCCGGCCGTGGTCTCTCCGGCGACGCACCCGCGCAGCCGCCGGACAGGAGCGCCGCGACGACGGCCCCGCTCACATGCGCGAGCCTTGTCCTCGCTGACACGAAGCTGATTCGATCACGCCTTCCAACCGCAAAAAGGCGGTGTGCGCTCACAGATCGAGTCGCTCGATGGCTTTCAGGTACGCCTCGGTGTAGGTCGGGAACTGCGCGACAGTGTCGCGCAGAGTGTCGATCGGGACCTTGGCCTTGATCGCCAGCGCGGCGTAGTGGATCCACTCGCCGGCAAGCGGGCTGACGGCCCAGGCGCCGATCAGCGTGCGGGTCCGGCGGTTGGCGATCACGCCAAGCTCGCCAGTGGGATCGGTCTGGTAGGTCCAGGGGCGGGCGATCGCATCGGCGAGCCCGATCGTCGCGGTGACGGTGTCGACGCCCTGCTCGCCCGCCTGCGGCGAGGTGAGTCCGACGGCCGCGATCTCAGGATCGGAGAAGACGACGCGGGGGACCGCACCGTAGTCGGCTGCGACGGGCTGGCCGGCGATGTCGGCGCAGGCGATGCGGCCCTGGTACATGCCGACGTGGGTGAACGGCATCACGCCGGTGACGTCGCCGATCGCCCACACCCCGTCGCCCGCACGGCAGCGCTCGTCGATCGCGATGCCCTTGCGGTCAGGCTCGATCCCGATGCTCTCAAGGCCGATGTCGTGTACGCGCGGGGCACGGCCGGTGGCGACGAGCAGCTCGCTGGCCGTGAGCGTCTCGCCGCTGGCGACGGTGACGACGCGACGGCCGTCTGGGCCGCGGCTCACCCGGGTCGCGGTTGCGCCGAGGAGCAGGGCGATGCCTTCCGCCCGGAGCGCCTGGGCGATCAGCTCCGACACGCGCGGGTCCTCGCGCGGCAGCAGCCTGTCGGCCGCCTGGACGATGGTGACCTCGGTTCCGAAGCGCCGCATGAACTGTCCCAGCTCGATCCCGACCGGGCCGCCGCCGAGGATCACGATGCTGGCCGGGATCCGCTTGATCGTGGTCGCCTCGCGGTTGGTCCAGTAGCCGGCCGCCGCCAGGCCGGGGATCTGAGGGATCCGCGGATCGCTGCCGGTGGCGATCACGATCCGGTCGGCCTCGAGCTTCTCGGCTCCGACCTGAACGCGCCCCGGGCCGGCGAGCCTCCCGGCGCCCTTGTACACGCGCACCCCATCCTTCTCATAGCCGTCGACCTGCGCGGTGTCGTCGAGGTGGCGGATCATGTAGTCGCGATACTCGGCGATCTCAGACCATCGCTGCGCAGGCACGGAGGTGCCGGCGGTCCGCTGCGCCTCACCGCGCACCTCCGCCGGGCGCAGGAGCGTCTTTGACGGGATGCACGCCCAGTAGGCGCATTCGCCGCCGACCAGCTCCCGCTCGACCAGTGCGGTGCTCAGCCCCTTCTGGTTCAGGCGCGAGGCGGCAACCTCGCCCGCCGGGCCGGCTCCCACCACGATCGCGTCGAAATGCTCACTCATCTGCTGTCCGCCTTTCGCTTGTGTGATCGATCAGGCCGCTCAGCAGGAGAGCTTTGCGACTTCGAAGGTCTGGGCCGCGAGCTCGAGGCCCGCCGCCAGGCCGGTCAGGCGCGCGGCTCCGGTGCGCGGCTCGATGCCGTGGGTGTCCAGCAGGTCGATGTGCTTCGCCCGGCGCGGGCGCTCAACCAGCGCCGGCTTCACCGATACCCGGCCCAAGCGCGCCCCGGCCGTTATGCCGGCCCAGCGAGCCGACCAGCGGGCTCTTTGACGGAACGAACCCGGTGTTGGCGCAGGTCCGCCGACCGTTGCACGGCCGCCCCCGCCAGTCGATCCTCACCTCCCCCGCCGCGGCGTGCTCCAGGGCGTGGCGGACGCGCAATCCGCACAGGTCATCCCCTCGATCTCAAGCTCGACCTGCGGCATCAGCGGCTCCCGGCGCAATCGACTTTTTATACGCTTCTGCGTATACGATACCCGACCCGATGCGCTGGCTCGCGCGCGACCCCCCGGACGCCGCCGTGCTCAGCAGCACGTGCCCGGTCTCGTGGCCGAGTCGCCGCTTGGCATCGGCCAAAAGAGAGGATCTCGGCCCAGCCACCAAAATGCCGCGCCGGTAGCGAGCAGACAGAACGGTGAACCCGCCAGGGCGGGACGGGAGTTCTCGTGAGCCAGAACCGAGAGCTCTCGCGAATCGCCGTTAGGTGCGCCGGGACCGGACGCACCACGGTCGTCCGACTTGGAACGCGCTCGCGGGCGACGCCGCGTCGTCGGGTGCGCGACGGGACCGGACGCACCACGGTCGTGCGACGCTGTCTGGCTTGCGGATCCCGCGGAGCTGATTCGGTCGCGGTGACTGCACCAGCGCGAGCTCTTGCGGATTGGCCCCCGAGCGCTCGGCCCGGAGATCGTCCACCATGCCGGGACATGGCGGCGCGATGTGACCGAGCGTTCGAGGATGCCCTGGATGGACCTCGCCCAGGCTGCCCTGCAAAGCGACCTCGGACGCGAGGCGGAGGCTCAGGCGCACCGTCGAGGCACAGTGGGGCGCCGCAGGCTCACAACCTCCAGCGCCCCCGCACCGAACAGCGACGCTAATCGATCCTCGTCGGCGGCATCGAGCTCAACGTGCTCCCCACCACCGAGCAACGCGACATGGACATCCTCACCTACAGACCACTCGCCGGCGGCCGGCTGTCCAGACACTGGATCGTCCCCAGCTCCCCCACCTCCCCCGCACGCCGGCGCCTCGCCGCGCGCGTTGACATGTCGCGGGCCGGAGAACCAACGCAAGCTCGAAGCGTTTGGCCAGCTCGCTAAGTTCGTCGACGATGCCAACGATCTCGCTGATCGAACTCGCGATCGGCTTCGTTGTCAACCATTCCGCGGTGACGTCGGCGATCATCGGACCCCACACGACGCAACAGCTCGATAGCCAGCGCCCCGCCGCCGAAGTCGCGCTTGCTTGACCCAGCGCTCCTCCGCTCCTCTACCACATCGACGAGAGCGTCAACCCGGGATAAACCTCAGCCCGCCGACACCAGGTCACAGGTGCTGACGTGGTGCTCATCGACGCTCTCGCACTACCTGCAAGGGTGGCGTTTCGGCGAGCTTGCCTCCGTCGATCGTGAGACTCGTTCCTGTGATGAGGCCCCGCTTGGTCGGAGCACAGCCAGACGGCGGCGGCGACCTCCTGGGGGGCCGCTGCGCCTGAGGGGCATCGCGTCTGTCGCCGCCTCCAGAGCGTCCTCGCCTGCGCGCCTGAGGTTGTCGGTCAGGAGCGGCCCGGGAGCCAGGGCGTTGACGTGGACGCCATGCTCGGCGTAGTCGAGCGCCGCGACCTTGCTGAGCCCTTGCACGTGATGCTTGGCAGCGACGTAGGTGCCCCGGCCGCCGACGGCCCGCAGTCGGCGGCTGAGGAGATGCTGACGATCTCACCTCCTCCGCGGCGGAGCATCGCGGGGATCTCTGCTGGCATGGAGAGAAACACCCCGCGCAGGGCCAATGCCAGGCCGGAGTCAAATGCCTCAGGTGCTCCCTCGGCATGTGGTGTCGGGCGAGTTGGCCGTGGTTGGAGACCTCGCTGTGGCTTGTCGTCGCGGTTCAAGGGTTCATCCGCGGTGCGGCACGCGCCGCTGACCAGCACCGTCATGCTGGCGCAGCTGTGCGGCCCGCCCACTGGCCGCGCAGCACGAGCAGGAGGGCGCAAACGACCAGCCGGTCTACGCCTGCGATCCCGCCGACTTCGCGGGCATCAACGATCCGCAGGCCCAGCGCACTTCAAGCACCCCGCACGCCTGAGCGCACGTCAGGCCGACGTGGCCTGTGGTGGCTGACTGGGGGGCCAGAAGCGGCGAGCATCGTCGATCCGGCTGAGCAGACCGATCGGGTTGCCCTCAGGGTCATCCACGATCGCGAAGCGCGAGCCCCAGAAGGCGTCATATGGGGGTTGGCGACCACGGCCACCGTGCGCCTGGAGATCCTGGTACAGGTCGTCCACCTCCTCGCGGGAGGCCGTCTCCATCCCGAGCAAAGTCGACCCGCCCGTGCTCCCGTGATAGCCGGTGTCCCATTTGGCCGCGAACTCCGGCGTGTCGAACTCCACCCGAAGCCCGTTGGGCAGCACGGCTCTGGCGTGCTCTGGCGTCGGCGTCTCGATGCTCCAGCCAAGCCGCCGATAGAACGACACCGCCGCGTCCATGTCGCGCACGATCAGGTTAAGCTGGCCCACAACGACCATGCGCGGGATGGGCGGCACGCTAACCCCCGCCGCCCACGTGCTCGCAATCTACGCCGGGTTTCGTCAGCGCCGGTTCACGATCGGGCCCATTGCGCGAGGCCCCGCGAGGTTCCTGATCGACGCGCACCGGACAACAATACGTTCGATCACGCAGCGGTTGGCTTGTTCGGCGGTCGGCCGCAGACAAGCGTGCAGGCGGACGGGAATGCGGTCGATCACGCACCGGTTCGGCGCATGCCGGCGGCGCCCCCCAACTCGGGCCCGAAGTGACCTCGCGCACCACCCGGGTCGGCGGTGCCATGGCTGGTGGGCGTCGTCCGGGTCCTGGGCGCGGTCTCGGCCTGTCAGGCCGATGACCCGTCGCCGGGACCTCTATCACCCAGATCAAGACGGGCCTCGTCGGGGTCGGCATTCCGCCCGAGCCCGGATCCACCGGTCCGCTTGGTCCAGGCCGTCAAGGATGGACGATCTGGGGCGCTGAGCGTGTCCGGGTGGCGTGGTTGGCCCTGGATGGGATCGGCGTGGCCAGCTGGACGCTTGCGCGGAAGCGCTTCCGCGGAAGCGTTTGGGGGTGTTTTCGGGCAGCGATGACCAGGCCGGCGCGGGCGGGGGTCGGGTGCTTGTCGTCGGATGGCATTCCCCCGAATGGGGTATCCATTTACGTCCGGTAGCGCGGGTACGGTGCGGTGGTGCCGACAGCGGGCAGCGACTATCCGGGCTCCTACGCGGAGTTCGTGGCCTGGTTTCCCGACGAGCCCGGGTAG
>Ga0070737_10000801_pt1 | contig 56937 bp, 62 predicted proteins | sample Coa_R1_10_FD_66438 | JGI IMG/M metagenome (GOLD analysis project Ga0070737, IMG submission 66438) | Surface soil microbial communities from Centralia Pennsylvania, which are recovering from an underground coalmine fire - Coalmine... | ecosystem: Environmental > Terrestrial > Soil > Unclassified... | reverse complement strand
TTTGTCTTGACTTGCCTTAATTTGTCTTAACCCGTTGATTTATTGGCCTCTTCGAGGCCATATCCTCCCTTTTAAATAAAATTTTATCTGGCTGTCAAAATTTAATTTTTTAATGGTATAATATGAAGAGGGGCGGGTCTTTTTAAATCTGATGTAGCAGTTAATGGATAACGGGTAACGAGCAAAACAAAATAGGCAGGGTATCTGTAGGATACTGCATAGAGCCATGTACAACTATTGGGCGCAAATTCTTCGACAATTGGGTCTTTCAATGGATCGGGGGCGCCCGCCAAAAGGACTAAAGCTCATTTATTCTGGCAGTAGCCAGGAATTAGAAAATTTGGCTAAAGGTCGGCCGCCGTTAGCGGACCTTTATGCAACGGAGCAGTCGAGATTGTTTGAAACATCTCGACACGCGGAGGCAGAGTAAGTATCCCGCCTGATCGGTCATCGCTTTAAAAAATTATTCCTCCTCCTCTAAAGCGACCGATGCTTGTTACTCTGTCCTCCGCTCCTAATCGGAGGACAGCCATGAACGATAGCGCCGCAAGGGTGAATATGAACGAAAATGTAACTGGAACCCCGCTTGGGAGCCTCGCTCCGGTTGTAGTCTCTATCCCAAATCCAGGCGACGTACCAACGCCAATCCCAACTTTTGTGCCATCGTACCCAGATATTCCAACGCATACGACAAGTCCCTATTGGCCATTCTCGCCAGTGATATGGTATTCTCCTTGGGTTTATCCCACGATATTGAGTTGGGTGTTGGTACCAGGAACAGTTGTGTGTTGAGGTTGGCCTGTGGCAACTCCTCGGAAATTTGGTCGTTCAGCTATGATTGCTTGCTGCCGCCAGGTAGCAGAGGATAAAAATGCTACTCCGGAGCAGAGGCTGGAAGCTGTCAAATTAGCAATGGGGCTCAATCAAATGCCGCTGTATGTCTCGCCCCCACGATCTCCCAAATCGCCAAACGAACCCCGGCGGCACAGAACTTCAGTTTCTAAACTTTTAGATTAAAAGGAAAAGGAGATTTTCATGTTCTCAGTCAGTGTTTTTCTTCCCTTCGTCGCCTTTGTTGCCGGCGTTATTGTTGAGAAGTTATTCGGAGCTAAAGTCGTTGCTGAGATCAAGAAAGAGCTTGACCAGGTTCACCAGGATGTGATTGATGACCTGAATACGGTGCACGCACATCTTTTGAACCTGCTGTCTGGTAAAGCAAAGGGCAAGAAGTAAAAAGTAAAAAGTAAAAAGTAAAAAGCTAATTTAAATAAAGCGATGAACCCAATCTGTGCCGACTAAAAATATAACTACAACCAAAACATCAACAATAGTTAACAGTATCTTTCTTCTCTTTTTGATCATCCTGCTCGTTTGGTTCTATAGTTTAATACAGTTTCAACCAGCTAATCATGCTACCGATGCAGATGCCGCTTTTCGTCAGCGAAGTTTAGCAGCCGTTGGTGTGTTGCGCGCGCGAGTTCAGATTGAGCCTTCTTCCAACGACGATTTCCTTCGCTCGCATAAAAAGGGTCAGCAGCATACAACGATAACTAAAGAGATGGGCTTGTGCACTGCGACCCTGATTAATGGTAAGAGTCCCTTCCCTTGGAAGGGCTACTTGGTTCTAACTGCTTCACATTGTATTTCGGCCGGTGTTCCCGGCTCGTTTTCTATCGAGTTTGAGCAAGGCCAGCGGGGGCCTTTCCCGCTAACCCTCATCTGGCAGGGCAGTGAGGATGAAGGCCAGGATTATGCCCTGCTTTTTCTGGCGACCTCAGAGAAACGCCCGACAATTCCTCTGGGCGACATTCGCAAGAGCCATGTAGGCAGTCGGGTTGTTTATGCTGGTTGGCCGGCAGCCCTCAGCATCCAATGGTTTGAGGGAACCATTTCGAGAATGCCCGGATTCAGTACTTCAGAGTTCCCACTCATTTATCCCGAAGATCACATTAATTGGGAACATAGCATGCTGGTGGGCATTGGCGGAGGACCCGGGGCAAGCGGCTCGGCTTTGATTGATCTTGATCAGCACGCTATCATTGCCGTCCTTAGCGGCCGCATCGGGGGCACGACTAATCTTGTGTTCTGCCCGCTTCCTCCTGCAATTTGACTTGACTATTGTTGAGGAGTAACGTAGCTATCTTTCATTGTTTTTGAAGGTATTTTATGGCAAATATTTACAACACTAATCCGATTCATATTGACGTAGACATGACCGCTGGTTGGCGGTCGCTTCAAACCCTAAGCGGCACACCGATGGGGATTAGAGTAGTTAAAATTCTCCTTACCGGAAATCCGACAGCTGCGGCAGGTAGTATAACCATTACTGATCCAAACGACGGCACTGTTCTATTAGCCCTTCCTGTGACATCTAGTATGTCCCCAATTCAATTTGATTTTCAAACCGCGGGCGTGGGATGGCGAGATTTCCAAGTTACTGGTGTAACTGCAACGACGACCGCGCTTAAAATCTGGTATAAACATTAAAACATTAAAAAATTAAAAAATTAAAAGAGGCAAAACATGGCAACCCACAAACACTCTCGCGCAGCCAAGCATCTTGCTGCAAAACATGAAGCCAAGAAGTCCAAGAAATCTGGACATAAAGTTCATCATGTGCATATCCGCCGTTCCTCAAATGGCGGATACATTGTGGAAAATCACCATGAAGCGGACAATCCGCTCTCGCCAGCGCCTCCGATGGAAGAGCACACCTATCCTGATCTTGCTGGTGTACAACAGCACCTTGAAGAGCATTTGCCGCAGGAAACCGAACAAGGACAAGAAGGACAGGAACAGCAGGAACAGCAAGCCCCTGAAGAGGAAAGCGCAGGCCCCGTTACTCCGGGAGCAGAGGCAGGAGCCGGAAGTCCAGCAGGAGAGGCAGTCTAATGGCTAAATTTCTCATTCCTCCAAAGCCCGGCACGAAAACAACCGGGCATCTGAACGTTTCTGACCGCCGTCATGCCGGAGCGGCGTATGCAGCTCTTTTCAAAAATTATCGCGGCAACTCCTATCAAGGGCCGGACAAAGAAGCGCTAAAAAGGAAGCTGCGTGCCCTTTATCGTCGTAAAGGCTGGCCTTGGCCGGGCGATAAAGAAAAGAAATCCCATGCGGCGAAGTTCGTCTTGGGCGGAAAGAAAAAGTAAAGATAAAATGGCACATAGTATTCGCTCTTCGTTGGGTCGGGCCGTGCTTGGGCGTAAGCGGCGTAAAGTCAGTCCGGCCAAACGTAGGGCCAATAAACTAATTTCAGAAAAGATCAAAGTTCTGCGTGGCGAAGGAGTTCCTCCGAAGCAGGCTATCGCCATGAGCATCTCAATGGAGAAAGCCCACCGGCTGCGTCCCGGCGGCGTATATGTGCGCGCCAATAAAAAATACTAAATATGGCCCCAATTCCTTATCGTGAATTAGTGGAACAATATGGGAGCGCCGAAAGAATTCCTGATTTAGAATTATATCGCTATATCACTGATCCGATTATAAAAAAAGATTTACTCAAGCGATATAGTGAAAACCCAACCAAGTTTTATGAGACAGCTCTTGTCCAAGATGTTCGCCGGCGTTCAAAGCAAAATTTATTCTGGTTGCACAAGTATTTTTTGTGGCCCAGCTCGTTTTCGGGTGTTGGAAAGCCTATTGAGCACAGCAAGGTCACTGAAGAAACACATCGTGTCTTGTGCGATTTTTTTGTCAAAAAAGATGATAGTCGCCCTTTCGATGAACAGGATAATGAGTTTAAAACTCGCATGGTTCTTTATCCTCGGGGCAGCTTTAAAAGCACTACTGATGTCTCTGACTGTGTTCAGTGGATTTTGAATTTTCCGGATATTCGGATTCTTTACTTAACTGCCACGGACCCAATGGCAGAAGGCTTTGTGGATGAAACCAAAGGCCATTTTGTTATTCGACACGATGACCCCAGCCCGATGAATATTTTCTTTCCAGAGTTTTGTCTGGATGAAAAGAAGCTGGGGGCTTCAGGAGAATTTACCTGCCCATTGTGGGCTAAGAAGCAAGTTAAACGTAAAGAACCTACCATTATGGCACGGGGCATTGGTTCAGCGATGGCTGGACTCCACTTTGAAGTTGCCAAAGTGGATGACGTGGTTAATGAGGAAAATTCGGCCTCAGAGTTGATGTGCAACAAAATTATCCATGCGGTAGACACCAACTTGAAAATGGTGATGCCTTATGGATTTATTGATTTTCTGGGGACGCGGTACAGTGACGACGATTATTATGGCGTCTGGATTGAAAAAAACAACGTCGGCCCGGTTGAAATAATTTCGGGTTTGGATCGGCCGGAAAAGCGTCCTTGGACGATCACAATCAATCGAGAAAACAAAAGCAAGTTGCTGTTGGGTACTGGTTGGAAATTAAAGCCTGAAGCAGAAGAACAGCTCCTTAAAGGAATACTAACTGAAGAAAAGCTCGGGGAAGAGCATTACTATATTTTATTTCCTGAAAATCTTCCGTTTTCCGAATTGCGCCGGCAACAGCGGCACAACGAACGAGTTTTTGAAGCTCAGATTAATCAGAATCCTCGGCCACGAACGCGCGTAGCTTTTGATCGGCCGCTGTTATTAAGACATACTGTGCCTTATAATCAACTCCCCTTGTGCGGGCCGATTGTTGTTACGTGGGATTTCGCTTTTAGCGAAAAAAAGAAGCGTGATTATAGTACGGCTGCTGTCGGGATATATAACGACAAAGGACAGCTTTTTATCATTGATTTAATCCGGCAGCGGTTTAATCACACATCCTTGGCTCAGGCCGTTGTGGATTTGGCTCAAAAATGGCGCCCACACATTTATGCAATTGAAAATGCGTCGGGGTCAAAATTCCTGGAGCCCACAATTCTTGTTGAAGCACATCGGCGGGGGAATCCGGAAATCCTTAAGATTGTTGCCGGCATTGATTGGTTTACTCCAGAAAACAATAAAGACGCCAAACGGCAGCGTATGGCGTCTATGCACCCGTGGCTTGTAAATGACCGTTTATTTTTTGCGTCACATTTGCCGCATCTTGAAACTCTTTACGATGAGTTTGAGCGCTGTTTGTCCTCACACAAGCGCGACGACATTCCTGATGTGATTTCACAGCAAATGCGCTATGCGCCGCGTGTGCAAATTATGATTGCAAAAAATGAAGTCCCGATGGGCGTGTCAAAAGAAGATGCAGCAAATAACATCATCTTTGGACATTATGGAGATGATGGCCCGATACCCAGTGATGCCTGGGGTCAGCCTTATTACGGACCAGCCACTGATTTAACAGAACCTTTAAAAGATGAAGAACCCCCGCAACCCATGAGTAATGGTATGGACCCAATTTTAGGCAGCGGGTTAATTGGGTAAAAATTAGGAGGATATAAAAATGGCAAAGAATGATTGTATGCTCGAAAGTCCCCGGCACTGTGAGGACAGCGGCCCGGGAAAGCCGTGTGAGGATCGAAGCGCGGCGGTGTCTAGATGTTTTTCGGTTGGGAAAGCCAACGAAGGAAGTACGGCAGTTAAAACCGATGACTCCCTTGACCTGGAAACGGGCAAAGTAAATTGGGGGCCGGATAAAAAACAGGATGAATAGTTAAACCACAATAACAATAACAATAACAATACTTATTTTTGGAGATTGAATAGATGAAAAAGGCCGCTTATCTTGTTTTTTGGAGTATTTTTATTGCAGGGTTACTTACCCTTGGATTATTGGGATCAAATACGCCATCTTGCGAGATCGCTCCTTTACAGTATCTAGCCAACTCCACACAAAATATCGTTCAGGAAACTCCGCTGGCCGCTCCGGCCTCAAATACTCCGTTCGTTGATCCCGATTTCGGATCACGAATGGTGCGGGCTACTGACGGCAATACGTTGGCCGGTGTCTGGAACAACCACTTCTTAAATGTTAGCTTCCTGACTGACGCCTCGTCTGAGGCGAACATCTGGAGTGCCTTTGATCCCACTCTGGGAACTCGAGGTGGTTATTATTTCCTTATTGGCACGCGCACCGGTTGGTATGTGATGATGAAGCTGGATGCCGCTACGATGCAAGTGAGCAGGCTGACGGGCCTTAGTGTAAGCAATGTCATCACTACAGATGGTGTCATGTACGTCGGAGGCACATTCAGCTTTGTCGATCCCAAGACATTCTATTTCATGCAGAGCAGACAGCTGTCGGCCTTGAATTTGGGTACAGGAGCGGTCACCCCTATTTATAACTTTAATTCCTGCTCAAATCTACCATCGGACGCCGCAGGTAGCTATAGTGGCGGCCTGACCAATAGTGCTGATGATAATCGATTCAGTTACTACTTCGGAGGCAGTGCCCAGGGTGCAACGGCGATTGTTGCAACTTATGATCGTGTATCGGGTTCTTGTTACTGGTATGATTCAACGACGGGAACAATCGGCGGCACGAATTTATCGCCAACTCCGGTTGCTAGCGGAGTAGGACAACTTCCCACTCCTTCATCTCCGTCAGTTACTGTACAACCCGGCAATGGGACGCTGCCGGCCGGAAGCTATTATGTTGAAATTACCGCTGTTACGTTGATGAACCCCAAGAACGGGGAAACACTGCCGTCGAAAGAAGTCGGACCCATTACGTTGTCCTCTCCCGGTAGTTTGGTGGTGTCGCTGCCCACTACGCTTTCCGACCCCTATGAGCTTGAAATTCCGAATGGAAGCTGGGGCGGCGTGCCCGGCAGCAACGGCAGCACAAGCGGTCTCAAGCCTTTCAATGTTTACATTGGGACTGCTTCCGGAGCCGAGACTCTGCAGAACACCAGTCCAGTGGGAGGAACATATGTTCAGTCTGCCCCTCTGAACACTACATCAGCTCCGCTTCCGACCGTGAGCACTGCCGGGTATAATGTTCATAATGCCCGACTTACTAAAGATGGGAACACGGTAAGGGTGGATGCCCAGGAAGGCTATACACTCTTCTTCTGGAATGCCGAGACCAATCAGGTCGGCTATTGTACCTTGCAGCTGGATGATTGCGGCGGCCATCAGACTCTGGGTTCAAGCCGTCTGGTCAATGATCCCAATGATTATGATATGGCTGATGTCTTGCTTCGTCCTGTCTGGGACCTGCACCATTACACAAGGCTAGTTAGTCCTCTTCCGACCCCTCATCAATTTACTGACAGCCATTGGTCTTGGAATGATGCTGATCCTAATGACGTGATGCCGGTGTGTGGATCAATCGACTATGCCGGCAGCAGCATCGTGAGGGCTTATTCCGGTGAAATTGATTGCGTCTCTACAGTGGGGCCAACTCGTGTCTGGAGATTCGCTCATCACCGGGCAACGGGCCTTTGGAACCAGGGTCCTGGGGCGCCATCAAACTTCTGGGCCACCCCTAGAGGAAATGTTTCCCAGGATGGTCACTTCTATATTTTTACGTCTGACTGGGAGGGCGGTCTTGGGAACGAACCCGGCTCAACAGGCTGTCCAACGAGCGGATATTGCCGTACAGATGTGTTCATTGTGGAATTGAAGTAATCGGAAGTAATTGGAAGTAATCGGCAGTAATAATGGAAGTGGAGATTATAATTCGTGATGCTGATAGGCAGGTTCGACTTCAACATCGCGCCGATGCGATGCATCCTACTCAGGTAAAGCTTCCGGCCGATGAACCACTATCAGACGGCACTTATAATTTATTTGCAATTACCTATCAGCCAGCGGTATCGCGTGTTCCGCTTCGTTTTAACAGATAGGAACAGTAAACAATAGTAATTAGCAATAGTAATAGTTATAGTACGGAAATTTATGGCACTACTTCCTTCTCCCGATGTTAGCCCAGGTGCACCGATCACTCCTGAAGAAGTAAAGGAAGTTATTTCAACAGGACAATGGAGTGACGAAGCAGCACTAAAACTAGTAATACAAGACGCTAATCGTGCGGAAGTATTTGAGGCCACTAAGCAGTGGGTTGCTCATTGGCCGCAAGCCACGATGGTATATCAGTCGCCAACGTTGCCGGTTTTTTGGGAAGGGAGCCAGGCACAAAGGGCGAATATTCCTTTATTCATTGTGGCAAAAGCAGTCAATTCTTTAGTGCCTCAAATTATGAAAGGGCTGTTTTATGAAAATCCACCTTTTATGATTCAGCCGCGTCCGGGGACATCCGTTCAGGCTGCACGCGCAGTGCAGGCTGTTTTGGCTTATCAATTAGAGGAGATGGGCTTTAAACTTGAAGTCCGCCGAGGCATTCAGAATGCAGTTTTAATGGGCACCAATATTTGGAAATGGGGTTTTGAATCTTATACCAGGACTCGACGGGTTTACCGACGAAAAGTAGAACCAATTAAATTAGAAACAGGCATTCTTGGTGCTCCTCCTGTTACAATTGATCCTGACGACGAAGATAATATTGAAATGCATGAAATTGAGGAGCAGGTTGCCGGTCCTTATTTCGAGAACATTGTAAATTTACGACACGTGCTGGTTGATCCCACGTTAAATGTACCAGATATTCGGCGTGCCAAATACGTCATTCATCGTATGTACCTTGATTGGGATCAATTAGAAGAGCTTCGTGAGAGACCAGGTATCAATCTTCCTTCCAAAGAAGAATTATTGCGAATTTTATTCCCCCCTCGAGAAGAACCTATTGCGGATACTGCTGAAGTAAGCCCCAATAGTCCGCTTCAAGATTTGAAAGGCGAGCCACGATTTCACACACCAAGCGCTGATCCCTTAACCATGCCTTTGGAAGTTCTGGAACGATGGGACAACAAAACCAACATAATGGTTCTGCAACAAAAGCTGGTTATTCTAAATGCTGGCAATCCTTATGGCGTGATCCCATTCTTCTCAGTTAATTGGTGGGATGTTCCGGAAGCATTCTACGGGATGGGCCTCGCTAAAACTATTGGTGGAGAGCAGCGATTACAAGCGGGCATTATTAATACCTGGCTTGATAATCTTTCTTTGAATTTGAACGGTGTTTATGTTCAGGTTCGTGGTAAATCGGTGCCTTCGCAAAATATTCGAATTTCCCCCGGCAAAATTATCACAGTAGATAATAAAGACGATCTGACTCCTTTACGGCGCCTCGATGCAGTTCCGGAAGCCGGACAGCATCTGGCTCTGTCGCAGCAACGTGCGGAAGAAATTTCAGGAGCAACCAGTGCGGCGATGCAAGGTATTGCTGGTCCCACCGGCCATTCAAACCTGGCGCGTACAGCAGCGGGGGCCAATATGCTGGCCGCCGGGGCAGGTTCGCAAATCGAAGACTTTTTGGATAAGTTTTGTGACCAAGTATTTATACCTTTTCTGGATCAGATGCATCAATTGAATTGTGCTTTAATGCCAATCAAGGTTCTTAAAACAATCCTTAATGATGAGCTGGAACATGAATTCCTGAAACAGGAAGGCGACATTCTTGAATTTTTGAATGCCCGAGTTAAGTTCAGTACATTAGCCGGCGCCAAACTGATGGCTCGACGAAACATGGCTCAGGCCCTTCCCATCATGCTGCAGTACTTGCAGAGCACCCCGGTTCAGCAAGGACTTGCGCTGGTCGGCATGAAGATTAATACAGAAGAATTGATCCGAATGATCTTCGAGGTCAGCGATTGGCGCAATGTCAATGACGTCATTATTCCGATGACGGACGAAGACAAAAAGCGATGGGAGATGATGCAGCCTGCTGCTGTAGCGCAGGTCAAAGGACAAGCAGACCTGCAGTCTAAATTAGCTCTTCAGGCACAAAAGCACCAGAATGAGCTTGAAACTCTGAATGACAGGAACATTGCCCGTGCGGCCAATGATATTTTCCGGCAGACGATTGAGCAGAGCGGAAAACAAGAGGCTGTCCTCGGGGAACCTACCGGGCCAGGCTTTGGGTCCAATGCATAATAACTCACAGGAGGAATCGTGAGCGTCCAAATTGACACAGCTAAAATCGAGCGGATTCTTGATCGGCCTCTTACCGAAGAAGAGGCGTATGAAACGGAGCTTTTCAATAAAGGGAGACTTCTTCAGCATTTAGTTGCACAACCGGGTTGGCCGGTTGTCCTTGAGATGTTACAAAAATACGTTAAAGGCGCTCTTGAAGAACTTGCAAATATTAGTCCGGCCGACGAAGCCAAAGTAAAAGCGCAGCATGCTGTTGTTTTCGCTTTAAGTGCTCTTTACAACAGATTTATTCAAGATGTAGACATTGCCATTGATGCGTCACGGCGGCCGCCCGAAACCATTACACAAGCATTAAAGAAACCGACGCCTGCTCCGCTTGTCGAGCTCATGTGATCAAATTTTAGTCACAATATCTTTTGGTTTGTGACAAATTCACCTGTCCCACCAGGATTGATGGGAAGCCAAGGAGAACAATATGAGTAAAACCTCTATTCAAAGCGATCCTTATTCGTTTGAGGACCCTTTATTCGCACCTCTTGATACACGAGAAGGAGAGCGAGATTTTGTTAATCATCTTGTGGAGCAGTTTGCTTCTCCAGAAGAAAAAGCAGCTATCGAAGCTGCAGAGGCAGCACAAACCGCAGAGGCCGCAGAGGCTGCACAAACTGCACAGACTGCACAGACAGAAGAACAGTCCGTTGCTTCTGAAAATGCAGACGATAGCGTATTAAGCGAAGATGGATCAGAAGTTTATGCCGAGCCCGAAGTGTTAGAATTTGACACCGGTCGAGCCATCATTGAGAGAACGAGCACCGGCCTTAAAGCCACATTGGAGCTTTATGATGGCGGCGGCAAGCAAGTATTTCATGCAAATACAGAAAATGAATTGATGCGTGAGCTGCTTGCTGCACAAGTAAATGCTACCAAGAAAATTCGAGAGCAGAATCGCCAACTAAAGCTCGGTGTTCGGAAAACGGATAATTCTGAAACCCAGGCGTCAAGCGAGCCTGTTGTTAGACAGCTTACGGCAGACGAAATTTTTGAAATTAAAACGGCTCTTGCAGACAACCCCGATCTAGCTTTAGAGAAATGGTTTCAGAAGAAAACGGGGTTGAGCTTGGAACAACTTGTGGAAATGAGCAAAGCCGGACGCAGCGTCGAAGAAGCTTTGTTTGTTGAAACCGAAGCGCGTGCTTTTGTGGCCGAGCATCCTACCTACCTAAGCACAGATGATAATTATCGTGCGTTGGTTGCTTATCTTTCACAGCAATATTTACATAAGGAATTGACTGATGACAATCTTGAACCAACGCTTGATGCACTAACCAAGATTGGAAAATTCAATCGAGATACATTGGGCGAGGCTTTTGAGGAACTTAGTGCAGCAGGATTGCTGGAATTGAAGGAACCTGAAAAGCTAAAACCCGTGAAGCCAGCGGCAAAAGTTGCTGCGCGTAAGCCGGCAACTCCAGTAGCTGCTTCAAAACCAGCCTCCTCTACGTCTGGGATTCGGACAACAGTGAGGCCGAGAGCGACCGCCGCTAATTTTGGATTGCGACAGAAGGCGACCACTGCCTCTGTTCAGCCCACAAATAGCAATCCGGTGCCCTCCGACGAAGAACTGGAAGCAATGAGCAACGAGGAAATCAACAAGCTGATGGAAGGCGTGTTGATGGAACGGGCTCGCCAGTATCGGCGCTAATAAATATCTAATCCCAATCAACAAGGAGGCCACTAATGGCCTATTCTCCTGCTAGTATTCTCACATCGGGAGCCTTGCCGAACCTCGTGGCTATCTACTACGAGCGCCAGGCGGTCCCGAACTTGAAGGCGCAAACGCCCTTCCTTTCGATGACCAAACAGAAGCCGCTGCCTCTCCGCAGTGGTAATCAGATTCAGTAAATATAGTGCTGAATTAAAACCCGACTAAATCGGTGGAACTCTGTTCTATCACAAGAACAGACAACACCGAGCAAACTGGATGAGAGAAAAAACCAAAGCTTACATGGCCGGACTAATGGATGGTGAAGGGTGCTTTTCCATCTTCAAGACGTTTAAATCCAATTATGTGAATTATCGGCCGTTTGTAGGCTTTACAAATGGATCAAAGGCTCTAATGCAATGGGCTGTTAACCATTTCGGGGGCACAATAAATTACCAAAAGGCAGCCATGAATGGAGGCTATTTAAGTAAGCCACTATACCATTGGCGACTATATGGTAGAAAAAGTGTCGGTTTTTTCTTGACTTCGATTTCGCCATACTTAATTGAAAAGCGTCAACAAGCAAATATTCTTTTAGAATATTTAAATCTTGACGGACAAATAAATCCTGTTAAGAGAGACGAACTTTTCGTCAAGTTAAGAGAAGCGAAGAAATCCAGCTGCGTAACGACTGAAACGCCGGGTGCTCTTGTTGGTAAGCCGTTACAAGCATATTTGGCGGCAATTTTAGATGGCGAGGGTTATTTAGTAATAAGTCGAGGACCGGCCTACAACGTTCGGATCGGAATTACTAATACTTTTATGCCATTGCTAGAATTGGCAAAAAATAAGTTTGGCGGCTCAATATCGCCTTTAAAAAATAAAAAAGGCAAGCCCGCTTTTGTCTGGTATATTAGCAAAAAGCAGGACATTGAAAAATACCTGCTTGCTCTCTTGCCATATTTAATCGTTAAACGAGACGAAGGTAAAATACTTCTAAATTATGTAAGGCACAATAAACCAACGCCCGAAATAAGAGAAGATTTTTACCAACAGATGAAGGCGGCTAAAGACAAAAGAGCAAAGATACAGTCTGGACTCATGAGCGATCATGAGCGCGCACTAACGGGAACGTTAGTTGCCTAAACACGTCGTCTATACTTATGCTCTGCTCTCTGGCAATACTACCCAGGCGGCAGAAGGTACGGTGGGTTCGCCCATCGCTGAATCATCCACGAAAATCACGGCAACCATCGGCCAGTATGCTGATTTTATCAACAGCTCCGACCTGGCAATGGACGTGGCAATTGACGACCCCGGGTTGCTTCAGAACCTGTCGGTGGAATTGAACTACCGGTTGGCTCTAACTCTGAACTCCTTGGTTCAGATTACCGCAGACAGCGCCCAAGGCGTCGATAGCTCTGTTACGATCACTCTGGCTCCGGGAAGCTTCCTGTCGGCCAACAACATCCGCACGGCTATTCAGCAGCTTGCCGGCGTCAATGCCCGGCCGCTAACCCCGGATGGCTATATGGGCGGAATCATCCACCCGTTCGTTGTGCATGATGTGCTCAATGATACGAGCAACAACGGTCTGACGGATATCCTGAAGCGGAACGAAAGCACGGTCGATAAACTCTTTGCTCCCGTTAGCAACGAGGAAACGATTGTGTTTGGTGGTGCCCGTTTCAAGCAAACCACGACTACGCCGACGGTTACGATCAACAGCAATACGTATTACAATACGTATCTGTTTGCTGATGACGCCATCTTCTCTGTCTTCCTTGGGAAGAACCCCAAGACTGGTGAGAAGAACTACCGGCTCATGATCCAGGAGGCTCCTGCTCAGGGGTCTGTGGCTGATCCGGCAAGGCAGATCGGGGGCTGGGTGAGCTATAACGTAAAGTACACGAACACCCTACGTCCCGGTTCCGTAATGACGCTGCGACGGCTGCAGTCTATGACCAGCAGCTCGTAAACTAATAAGTTGTTGATAAATAACAACTTAACTATAAAAAGGGAGGGCGGTTTTGGTGCCGCCCTCTCGATCTTTTTCTTAATTTTTAAATTATTTTTATCGGGCCCTCTCTCTAAAAAGGTAAAATATGTGGTAAAATTAAAGAGGGGCCTTTACTGGGTATTTTATCTTTTTACTTGTAGGTACGAGGAGCGACCATCCTCGCCACAAGTAAACATCGGCCGAATCCGGTTTCTGAACAAGTTTAAGTAGGAAAAATCAAACAAAATTAAATATTTAGCCGGATTGGACTAAATATTTAAGCGATGTTTGATTGCTCCTGCCTGTCCGTTATTTCGACTTACAAAATGGTGCCCAGAACCTCGGCCAGGGCCTCTGGAACTGTTTTTGGAGGTTGAAAGTAGCGGACGCCCGTGGACCCGTTGGCAGGCGGACCATCCACCTTCAAGCCACCTGGCTGCCACCTGGCGTGCTTGTCGTATTTTATCGAAGGGGACTTCCTGTGTCGTGGCGCCGATTTTGCCCGCAATGTGCTCGTGCACTATATAAACGTCACTTATGGGAAGTCCTTATCTGTGTTTGCGGCTGGAAATGGTAAATTATGACTAATGATGTTTGGTTTAGCTTAGCACGTAATGAATCCGCTCCTAAAACTACTCGCCTGGAAGCGCTAAAGAATCTAATGGCGGCGGGCGATCTTCGTGTCGATCATCCTGATCTTCTCAAGATAAAAGCTGCTTTGCTTGAAGAAGCACAATTAGAACACGAACTGCCCGAAGAATCTGCAGCAGCAGCAGCAGCAGCAGCAGCAGCAGCAGAAGCCGCACCCGCCGGCGAAGGCGAAACGGCAACGCCGACACAAGCGACGGTAGAAGCAGAAGAAGTCTCTCCTGTAATAGAAAGCAACCCTCTAAAAGCAGCCATAACTACGGAACTCCTATAAACTTAATGTCTACTAATTCACAACTTGTTTGTCTTGTTGGACGCCACGGTACAACGACCCTCAATCAAGCTTGTTGCTTTCGCGGTCCATTGGACGTTGATTTAGATCAAGCAGGAATCCATGTTGCCCACCAGCAGGCTGCTTTTTTAACAGATTATGATCTGTATCCGGTTATTTTTTGCTCGCCTAAAAAGCGAGCACGGCATACAGCCAAAATCATTCAAGAAACAACGCCAAAGTATCATGTTGTCTATAATGATGCCTTGGCGCCTTTAAATGTTGGTGATCTGGGCGGTAAAAAGAAAACACCTGAAACCGGGCGTATCGTTTTGGAACACGTTGAAAATCCAGATGTACCTTTTCCGGGAGGAGAGTCGTTGAATAATTTTCGTAACCGTGTTCGTCCTCTCCTTCGAGACGCCATTAAATTAGGCATAACGACCGGTCGCCCTCCTCTATTAGAAGCACACTCAAGCATTATACGAGAAGTCGGGTTCGTGCTCCATCCAGAACAGCCAGAAAAAGTATTAGTAAAACCCGGCGGTATTATTGGTATTTTTATTGAGAATGGCAAGCTTGATGCAAGACCAATTTTTAAGCCAGATATAAATAATGAGGACAAAGCTTTTGTTGTTTCGTGATCCGGAAAATGGACGTGCCTGCATGTATAGGCACTGCTTGACAACAACCGTTGTTCTATATAAGAACGACAAATAAGTAACAGGAGAAAATATTATGGGTTTTTTACGAAGCCTCTTTTCTGCCAACGATAAAGTGGCAGATGCTAATTTTTTAACCCTGGCAACGTTCGATGCAACGGGGCAGGCTGCTAATATTGCTTCCACGCTTCTCTATGCCGTGCCGGCCAATGCGCCAGGAAATCTCTACTGTGTTAGCGGAATTGCTACAGTAACACAGGCGGCTACAACTTCCTCGACGCTGCCCTCAATTGTTATTAGTTATACAGATGCCGATACTGGTAACGCCATGTCACTGACTTTAACGCCGACCAGTACTGGAAACAGCCTAACAACGCTGGCTTCTTCTTCGGCTGCAATCAACGCTAAGCCGGGTACGAACGTCAATGTTTCGACTACAGGTTACGCCTCATCGGGCACTACAGCAATGAACTATTCCGCGCATGTTCGTCTCGAGGCTATGTAATTCCGCCTTATCTGAGAGAAGTAATAAATAATCTGTGATACTCCGGAGAATAGTAGAGTATGCACTTTCCTGGTGTTGATGAAATTCTTAGACACGGCGGAGCGCCCGTTACAGCAGAAGTACTCGACCAAACGAATACTAAGGTCGTTTGGAAAGAGTGCCTGAGCTGCGGGAAAATTAAGCCATATGGTCAGTTTCGCCGCGACTCTTCTTATCGCGAAGGCGTACGCGATCAGTGCTATGAGTGTGAGATGGTTCCTCGCCTTTCAACTTCAGAGCACATCGCCCGCCTGACCGAATTGAATTATTACGACGAACGAACAAAGGCTCAGCGATGGAAGCACCAGCTTGATTATATGGACGATGGTCCCCGCTGGGTCAATCATCTACACCACTCTGAATTTCTTTATCGCCTCAAGAAGATGCTGCCATCCGAGTTATATATTACGGATGGACGAATTATTGGCGACTTAGCAGTTTACCGTGTATATGGGCAGCCGCAACCTCGGCTTGATGGCAAAACTTTTGAATATTTGTGGTACATTCCTACCGGTTATATGCCGGAATTCAGTGTTTATGAATTCGATCCGATTCGAGATATTCCAATAAAAGAGCGCGTTAGGGGGTGGCGGACGCCGCTGCTAAGATTAATTAAAGCTCGGATCACCACCGAAGAGAAAGTGAATAAATATTTTGGCCGGGTCACTGATGGGCCCGGTTCGGTTGTTTATCGTCGAAGCCTGTTTGTTTTTAGAAACGGGCACGAATAAAATCAAATACCATTGGCCTTCTGTGGATTCAGAGGCAAGGAGAACAATATGGCAGAAGAAAAAAATCTTACCTTAAGTGCAAAAGACTTACAGGCTTTGATTAATTCAGCAGTTACGGCTGCTGTTACCAAAGCCACGGAAGCGGCTGCTCAGGGCAACATCGAGACGTTTAAGATGCTGGCCGACGCCATTATCGAATCGCGCAAGCCGTATGTCGATCCCAATAAAGTAAAAAATGAAGAATTGATGCGCGAGCAAATGCGCGAACAGCGCAGGCGTCTCGAGGAAAGCCTTAAACGAGACCAGGCTCGGTGTCAGCACCTGCAAGGCTCTCACGAACTTTCTGATTTCCCCAGTCCGCACGGCCTCACATCGATTGTTCATCATTATCTAGATACGGGCGAACAAATTGGAATCTGCACTAATTGTGGACGTATCTGGCGTAGTAACGACCCAGATTATATGGAATGGATGTCGAAGAAATCCGGAAACCGGATATCCGCTGCCGGTCGAAGATTCTTCCGTGATCCTGTGGCCGCAATCGAAGCAGGCCGTTCCTAAATAAATTCTAAAAGGAGCGAAATATGGCGAGCAAGCAAAGGGGTGTTCCTGCTGCAAAGGCGAGCCCTGTGTTTTCCCCAGAATTTAAATATCACGGGGGTCCGATTATAGCAAACGCTAAAGTGGGGCTCATTTTTGTTGGGCAGCATCCATTTGAGAAGGAAATTACACAATTTGTTTCTGATCTCGGTCAGAGCAAATTCATGAACATCCTTTCTCAATATGGTGTAAAAAGCCTTGTTGTGGCTTCAACAAAACAGGTTAATGCTCAGCCGGGAAATTTAACAATAAAAGATATTTGGAATACGGTTCGTGATGCAGCAAAAACAGACACCGAAGCAAATTGCTTTTTGCTGCTCTTGGCTCCCGGGATTGGAACGCAGGACGGCAGCACCGTTGTTTGTGAAAAGAATGGGGCAAATGCTTTTGGTTTTCACGATTACTTTTATCATTTGTTCCATCGTTTTGATTATGCTGTTGTTCCTGCTCTAACGGACGATTGTTTGAAAGAAAGTTGTCCTTCTGATTTAGCTTGCTCCTTGCATCTTGCTCAAAAGCAGCTAGATAGAATCACCCAAGTTATTTCTCACGAATTGGCAGAAATGCTCACCGATCCACGGCTTGATGCCTGGACAATCCCGGGATTTGGCGAGAACGGAGATTTGTGCAATGGCGGGAATGCTTCTTTACAAGTCAACGGGCGAACATGGAATGTGCAAAAAACGTATTCCAAACGCCACGACGAGCAGGGGCAGCCTTATTGCCAAAGTGAAAATCCTTCGCCGCTCCCGGCTTATTCTCTTAGTGCCAGCATTTTTAGTTACCATGCAAATTTCTGGACTCAGGTGTGGCATTTCTTTTCCAATAATTTGAGCGCGCTGGGACTTTGAAGTTTAAATATTTGCTTTAAAGTTTGCGAGAACTCCGGATTGAGGTCTTCGCAGGTGGTTTGAAGTTTGATTTCATCCCATTTGTAAGACCTCTTTTTTATTTTTATGTCTAATTCAACTATTCAACTCGCACGTTCCATTGCTTTTGCCCAAGCCTTCAATCAGCTTCGCCCATTAACTGGCGTTGGAGCAAATAGTTCTTATCCCAATGAGCCGGCATTAAGTATCGGTGACTGGGTAAGGCAGGCGATTTTGTCGCCACCCTTTGCTTGGAGATGGAATCGTTCTACTGCTTCCACATCAATCAATAGTACCGCGCAGGATTATAGTATAGCGCTCCCTACGTTTGGCTGGCTAGAAACAGCTACGATTAACAATACCAGTACCGGGTTTAATAAAGAATTGGAAATTCGCGGGACGCTTACTTTAGATTCGACACAAAATGAGCCTGTTTACATAGCCGTTCAAAATGACGATGGCAACGGCAACATCACTTTCCGTGTGTTTCCCAATCCCGATACCACTTATACGCTCAATTTAGTTTATCAAAATGCGCCTCCGGTTTTTTCTCAAGTGACAGATACTTGGGCACCAATCCCAGATTATATGAATTCAATTTATAATCAGGGTTTTCTGGCCAAGGCTTATGAACAAAGAGGAGATGAAAAATTTGCTTTTGCTATTGATTTATTCTTCCGTCAGCTCATTGCGGTTTCTGAAGGATTAACAGAAGATGAAAAGAATATTTTCCTTGAGCGGCAAATTATCACTCAACGACAACTTCGCTCTGTCGGCGGCCCCATTAATCCTGCCGGAATAATTAATCAGAAATAAAATCTATCATGGCCACTTTATCCAATTCAACTTACACTATTCAAGATGCTGTACGTTATGCAAGATCGTTTGCTGAATTAGTTCCTGTCTTGGGCGCTTCTGGCTTTTCCCAAGAACCGGCTGTTTCAATTGCTAATGATGTCTTGCAGCTGTTCCTAGCAGAAAGTCTTGCCTGGAAATTTAACCGTGCTTATATTAGGCCTTTTACAACGGTTCCTTTTCAGCAGGATTATATCGGCGTTTCTCCTTTATCAGGGCCGCCCAATACACCGGTACTCGATCTTGGTTGGCTGGAAAAAGGAACGCGCATCGACATTAATAATACAGCAATTCCGAAGCCAGAGTTTCCGCTCGAGGCTGTTCGTGAATTAGACCCGACTTTTATCCAAGCCACTCCTTTTCAACTTTCTTGGATTCCTATTCCTCTCGCCCGCTACGGAACCTGGCTCCCCAACCAGGTTTATATGAGCGGGGTAGGACCTACCGGCGCACAGCAACAATTCCCCTCTAATTCTCCTATTCAGCAAATTATTGATCCCCACGGGAACTATCTTTATGTGTCGGGATACGGTACATCTGCTTCCACAGGAAGTGGACCCGATGCCGGCCCCAATGCAACTCCCGGTACTACGGTTACTGATGGAACGGTCACGTGGACAGTGGCCGATCCTCGCGGCATCGCGATTCGTCTTTATCCCATGCCTCCGCTTTCCGGAATTACTTGGCAAATTTGTCCTGTCTATCAGATGAAACCGCCGGTAATCACATCTTTGCAAAGTACAATTGCACCGATCCCTGATTCTTATGCTTATCTTTTCCGTCAGGGCTTTCTGGCTCTTTGTAAAGATCATAATGCTCCGGGTTCCAGAGAGTCCATGACCGCCATTCAGATGTGGCAGGCCGCCCTTCAAACTGCCGTTCGCTCTGGCGACCGCGAGAGGGAAGATTACGGATTCTATCCCAGTAACCCGGTCGTGGGCACGGGCGTTGGCACGGTGCTTCCTTTAGGGCCTTCCAATCCTTACAACTACGGCTACCCGTGGTAAAAACAACGATTTATGCCTGATCTTGGAATTCTACAAGTTGTTGGTGCTCCTCCCAAGAAGCCCACGCACTATTATCCCATCACAACGCAAACTTTCTTTTCCGGTTTGCGGACACAGCGCAGTCCGTTTAATGGGCCTACTAGCCGATACGAAGCAAGGTTCTTGGGCTCCCGCACGGATATGTTGATCGATGGGCTAAACATGGAGCTCACTAATTATGGCACCATGATCCGCCGACCGGGATTGATCCTTTTTTCGACGGCTACGGTAGCCACACCTATTTTAGGGTTTTATTCTTTTCGACAAATTAAAAATGTTCCAAACCCAATAGATGTTATCGTCGATACTGCAAGTGCCGTTTATAATGTAACCCCAACAGCCGCCACAGTAATTTTAAATAAAGCAAACGGCGCCGGGAAGTGCTTCTTTCAAGGAGTCGGCAACACCCTTTATATGGGCGATGGCGTCGATCTTGTTGCTTGGACTGACGGAGGATCAACTCGGAAATGGGGCATTTCTATTGGTGATTTTTCTGGAGCTTCCGGTCCAAATATTTGTTCTTCTGGTAGCGATGTTCCAGTTACAGGAGGCGCCGCATGGTCTAGCCCCGGGAATATAACAGCTGAAGACGGTACTTATGCTTCTGCTAATGCAGGCTCCATTGCTTCAACATCTACTGGCCCAAACGCACCAGAATCAGCTACACAAATTGGCGGCGGCTCTTCTTGGGGCAACGTCACGGCAGTCGAAGGAACAACCAGCACGGCTACAACTTCTTTGCCGGCGGGCGGTAGTTCGACCTCCATCGTTGTTACAAATTTTGGTTTTAGCATTCCTGCCAACGCGATAATATTAGGAGTCGCGGCATCAGTTAGCCGTGAACAGACTGGCGGAACCAGCGCGGTTTATGATTCTGTCGTGCAGCTTGTTGGTGTAAATGGCTCAGCAAACAGATATAATGCTTCGCCGTGGCCCTCTACTTTGACCGCACAAACGTATGGTGGTTCAAACGATCTTTGGGGGCTCGGTACGAGCCTGACCCCTGCCGTAGTAAATTCTTCGGCTTTTGGTTTGTCCTTCTCCTGTGATTGTACGGGAGCGCCCGGCAATGGAGCATCGGCGGCAGTAAACGGTTTTACGTTAACAGTTTATTACCAGGTACCCGCTGCCAATCAAACTGACTACCTGCAAGCAACCGGCTTTAATTTTAACCTATCCACACAAACTACAATTCAAGGTATTCAGGTTCAAATTAAGGGTTATCAACCATCAAACCCAAACGGTTCTTATCTTAATGTACAGTTACTTCAAGGAGGCGTGCCAGTAGGGAATACAAGAATTGGTATTCAACTGCCGAGCTCCAATGGTTATGTCACTTTAGGGGGACAGGGCGATTTTTGGGGCGCAAATTGGAGTGCTACATCTTTAAGTACAAGTAATTTCGGTGTAAGAATTCAAGGGCTTAATACAGCAAGCAATTCCGTCGCTACTTGGTACATTGATGTAGTTAAAGTTACGATCTGGGCCACGGGCGGACCCCCAGTATCTGTTAGCTCGAATTCCGGTTCTTTTAGTGCCACGTCCGGCTATCAATATGTGGTAGCTTATGGTAACAGTAACAGTGGGCACGTAAGTACAGCAACTCCACCAAGCGCGGGAACAGGCCCGTTTAATAATTCGGCTGGAGTCAATGTTACTTTAACAGCGAGCACCGATCCACAGGTCAATCAAATTTGGGTTTTTCGTACAACAGACGGCGGCTCCACTTTTTTCAATCTTCCTACTTCGCCATATCCGAATACGAGCCAGGTTATCACAGATAGTGCAAACGATACTTCTCTGAATATTACACAGCAGGCACCCCTTGCTCATGCAAATGATCCCCCTCCGAGCGGACTAACTAAATTCGCTTATCATGCTGGCCGGGTTTGGGGTGTTGTAGGAAACATTGTGTATTTTTCAGGAGGACCCGACACGCTCTTAGGCAACGGCGCGGAAGCGTTTCCTCCAGCCAATTATTTTGTTTTTCCAACACAAGTTAATCGCTTGGTTCCCACGGCCAACGGATTACTGGTCTTTACTCAAAGCGATCTTTATATAATTGTTGGTACCAACATTCCAACCTTTTACGTTATGCCGTATACACCTGGCCTGGGACTGCTTTCTTACAATGCTTTGGATATTCAAGGATCAAATATTTTTCTGTATACTGCTGATCGTCAATTTATTCAATGGTCCAGTGCAGGAATTAACGAAGCAGGTTTTGTTATCGGTAACTTATTAGAATCTAGCTTTGATCCTACAAAAGTTTATGTGGCAGCAATTATTGCAGGAACTAGTGAAAAGGCTGTTTATATTGCGGACGGAGTTCAGAATTGGTTTCGCTGCAATTGGAATCAGCCTCCTGAAGGCGGTCCGGCGTGGAGTCCTAAAGCGACTATTTCAGCCGGATTTACTGCAATGCAATCCGTTGAGACATCGCCCGGGCAGCACCAACTATTGTTAGGCATGAGCAATGGACAAATTGCCGCCAGATCAATGACCACTTTTACAGATTTGGGTAACACTTATTCGGCCTACATGACAGTTGGAAGCGTTGTTTTGGCACAGCCCGGTCAACTTGCAGAGATATCGTCTATCACAGCTGAATTGCAGCAGGTTGGAAGCATTCCGACTGTCAGCGTACTTCTCGATGAGATAAATGGTAATTTTGAAACCCTTAATAATTATGTTGCAGACCCCCCAGTATTGACACCAAGTCAATCTATAATGAGCAATCGTTTTTATTTGCTGCAAGGCAACGACGCTGTTGTTTGTCGACACCTGCAAATTAAATTATCTTTTCCGGCTGAAGCAGCCAGAAATGAATTGTTAACGCTTTCCATCTGGGGAGCTTTGCTAGCGCAAGAGTAATATGCCGAGAATAGAGCAAAGAATCTCAACACCGGAATTAAAAGAGAAGGCCGGCCTCACGCCTATCAACATAAGTGTGCCTCAGGCGCCGCCTCAAGACCCAGGCACACAACTTTCGGTTCCCGGGAACCCCTCTCCTAATCGTGCCAATCCCCCAGTTGATCCAAACGCGGATATTTATACTACACGATTTTTTCCGGATACACCCACTTTTTCACGCGCACTCCCAACAATTCCATCACAAATTCAAGCAACAGCGGGACAGGCCATAGGAAAAGTTCTTACAGTAGAAAGTCAGGCTGTAGCCACAGCGCCCCCTCCACCAGTAACTCCCAATTCTCCGATGGCTTCTTCGCCGGCTACGTCTCCGCCACCGGCATCAACGACAACAACACCGTCTCAGACACCGTCACCGCCGATGACTTCTTTTCATGTGATATCATCGGCGCCCGGACCCGAGGCAAAACCAGCGACAATTTATTATAAAAAGACGCCGAATCCTTCTGCCTCAACTTGGTATAAAGTTGGTACCTGGTCGAGCAATTCTACGAAAGCGGGCTCGCATCTACAGTTGAAGCTCACAAGCTCTAATGGTTACGGGGGAAGCGCAGTAACAGGGCTTTCCACATTACTGGCAGGGCAGCAAAACTACGGAGCGGGCGGCAACCCATCAAATAATCTTTCGGCTTATTGGATTGCACAAGGCGATAACCAAGCTCTTTCTTCGATCAATATTTATCCTAATACAGGAAATTCCGCAACAGCGACCTCATGGGATTTCTACATGAAATTTCCGGCAAATCCGGGAAACGGAATTGTGGAGGCGCATGTTCCGGACGGCACTAATTGGAATTGGGCAATGGAGGCGGCTACTCCACCGACAGGAAGCTTTGCTCCTGCGGGAGGAACCCTTCTGCATGATGCCAACGGGAATATATCCACCAATTTAAATAACTCAGTAAATCAATATGATCCCAATGGAACCGCAAGAACACTTGGGCTTATTGGTTATCATACTCTTCAGCACTGGCCTGATGGAGGCGGCAGATATGCTGTGATTAACGGCGGCGGTATGAATGCCGTGGCGGCCGTCGATGCTGCCAATCGTGCTCTAATTGATTTTGCTCAGGGCGGGCATCTCAATAAAATTTTGGATAATATTGGCGACAGCTCAAACTACAACAAAACCCCCGCCATGAACAATCATGAGAACCTGATTTACAACGGTTCAGCAATGGTGGGTTCAAATGGCCAGACGGCGCCGGGGTGGTCTGAAAATTCTCAGATAAAAACTGGCGTAACTCTCCCCGGCGGTCAGACGGGCAGCGTGATTTACAACGTATCCTCCGCGAATTACGGAGGAGATTCTATGTCCAACATTTTCCAGATGATCCCTGGAGAATCTTATTACTTTGAGTTTTGGATCGAGACTGGGGGCGCAGGCAATTGGCTGTTTTATCGTGGTAATTATGGTGATGGTCAATTGATAGCCATGGGCGCTCCTACTTCATGGACAAAGTTCAGTGGAACGTACACAGTTCCTTCAAACTCAACAGAGTTACAAGGCCAAGCCATTTTTACCAACGCCGCATCAACGTCTGATTGGGCTTACATTTGGGGCGTTAAGGCGGTTCTCGTCCGCAACATGGACACCATGACAATGGACGGGCAAACGCGCGTTGCGCGCAACATTCAGGCCCTTCCAAATCCATCGAGTGCTACATGGTACAAAATTGGTTCTTGGTATAGCGCGGCAAGCCAAGCTGGGTCTCACCTCCGCCTTGAATTCATGACGAGTAACGGCTATGCAGGCGGCTCTTACACTGGTATTTCTACATTAAGCACCACACAGCAAAATTACGCGAGCGGAGGAAATCCGAGCCAGAACCTTCTCGCTTACTGGATAGCTCAGGGAGATAATGCGGCAATCTCAGCCATTCAGATTTATCCGCAGGGAGGTAACCCAGCAACTGCGCTGGCGTGGGATTTTTATGTCCAACTTCCCGCTTTTCCTGGCAATGGATTCGTAGAGGCCTTTGTTCCACAGGGAACAACTTGGCAGTGGTCGATGGCTAGTGGAAATCCTCCTTCGGGTAGCTTTTCTCCCTCCGGTGGAACCCTCTTGCACGACGCCAATGGGCATATCGCTACCCATCTTGTAAATGGGGTGAACCAGTTTGATCCCAACGGAACACTACGAAGCCTGGGACTCATTGGTTATCACACCCTTGGCAATTGGCCCGATGGCGGAGGAAGGTATGCTGTTGTTAATGGCGGCGGCCTTGGTGGCTTGAATACCGGCACCATAACAAACGCGTATCTATCGGCAAGACCGTCTTACGGAGTGATTCAGTCGCTTTCTCCAACCTATTATTGGCCGCTTGACAACGGCAGCATGGGCAGTCTTGGAACCCGCTCGGGATCAACACTGACAGCGGTTGGCTCAACGGGAGTATCGGGCTGGTCGGTGCTTGCCCCCGGCGATGCAATCGCTGGCACAGCGGCCTTTAACGGCAGTTCTGCGTTTTATGTTTCCAATGGCAGCGGAACATCAACCACTTGGTCAATTGGCGGATGGGTAGTTCCGGGGAGTTCCGCTTGGAATAATACGACAGGGATAATCGGAAGAACGAGCGCAGCACCATTTGGAACACCGACAAATTATGAGCCGCATTTGTTTGTAGATACTTCCGGATATGTTTATGCGGCAGCATGGACGGGCAGCCCATCTATAGTTAAATCCACTTATGCTCTTAATTGGAGTTTTCCTCATCATGTGGCAGCAACGTACAATAATTCAACCCTAAATCTTTACATTGACGGGCAGTGGAATAACAGCATTTCTGCTCCAAACGAAACAATTACATCCGCGGAAAACTATTGGACATTGGGGACGGCCTATTCAGCGGGCTGGCCCGCGCCATTACAGAACGGATGGAACACCAACAACAATGGAATTAACCTTCAAGACGTGTTTATTTTTGAGGGTGTTTACCTGTCAAGCCCGCAGGTGCTGGCGATATACTCTGCTGGCGCTGGATCGTGGCATACACTGGGAAGTATTCAGGATGACCCCACTTGGCAAAAGGTCGCTGGTGTGTCCGGGAATTTGGTGCAAACGGGTAGCGTTCAAACTAATGCCATTACAGGTTCTCTATACACAAAGGTAACATCATACGTAAACATCACCACATCGGGGACGATTGCAAGCGTAAGCAATATTAACCTTCCATCCAACTTTTCTTATGCCAAGGTTTCAGTCAACTTCGCCATTGCCAGCACAAATTCAACGGCTCTTGGTTATGGGATACAACTGATAAACGCAGCTAAAACAACGATCATGGAGTGGGGCTACCAGTCATTTGATTCTCCCGGAGGGAGTAAATATGACCTTACTGAGGTTTCCTTTGACGACTTAACCGGAAGCTCCGCCTATAGCTTTTTTGTTAGCACAAATTCGGGAGGAACGCTTTCCCTAGTTCCGGTTTATATGACCGTGGAATTAAACAAGAGGTGAAACATGCCATCGGCTGTTTTTTATGATCCAAATGGGGCGATTCATATGGTGTGTGGCGGAACACCAGATCAGGCCACGCAAGCGTTCTTTGCAGCAAACGCGCCTGCAGGGACTACGCCAATGATTATTGACGACACGCATCCTGCTACCGTTAGACCAGCACAATGGGCAGTAAAAAACGGGCAACTTGTACAAAAAACACAAGTGTCTATTTCACTAAGCGGAACATCTTTAAGTGTAGCCCCAGCAACTTCTACAAACTCTACAATTCCTGTTTCTACTAATCCGATAAATACTACCGTGTATGTTGGAGGAAATCCTGTTTCAATAAATAATGGTGTTGGGACTCTTACTACAACGCCTCCTGCTCATGCTCGTATAGAAGTTTCTCCTTTGGACCCTAATTATTATTCTCCGCCGACGTTTGCTTAAAAAAAGTTTTATAAAAGGAGCGATCATGAATTATGTTGCATGGTTTTGGCTTGCTGTGGATGCTGTATTTTCTATAGCTATAGGACTTCTGATTTTTAAACTTCTTAAGAAGAAGGAATAATTAGTATGACGGAACATGATTTTCAACAACACGTGATTGAAGCAATTGCTGCTCTACAGCAACAGCAAGCCAAGGTTATCGAATCTTTAGCGATTGTTAAAACGCATATGAAAGAACTGGTCGGCAATGGGCAGCCCGGGCGGATTCAACGACAAGAATCTATTATAGACTCTTTAAAGATGGATGTAGCTGATTTACAACGCAGCCGCGCTTACTATTTAGGAATTACAGGAGCAATTTCAGCGATAGTTGGTTTTATTGCCAGCTTACTGGCATCTTTTTATCATTTTTTAAAATAAAATTTAGGAGGCTATGATGAAGCCTGTCTTTGTGCGGCCGGCAAGGCCTAGTGATTTTGAAACATTTGCCAAGTGGTTAGCAAATACCCCGGGTAATGCAGCAGACCCTGCTGTGCTTGGTTATCGTAATACTAGTTTTAAGTGTGCTTTTACAAGCGAGAAAATTATTGCTTTTCTTCCTATTCAACGACCGCTGCACATGGAGTCCTTGGCGCGAAATCCCGAGGCGAGTGAGCGAGAGGTCGCTGCAGCTCTTAAAGCTCTCGTGCAGGACACTTTGATGGACGCCTATCGGGAAGGGTCCGGAGAAATCATGTTCGTGGCCTCGGAAGAAACAATTCCTCAATTTGCAGAACGTTATGGATTCGAGAAGTTGCCGTACACGGTTTATCGCTTACGTTTAAAGAGCGTAGAAAATGAATAAAATTAGCACCCGTACAGTAAGCCAACGACGAAATCTTCATGCTGCCATTAATTCTATTTCTCGAGCTGAAATGGCGCAATTGATCCTGGGCGCAAAGCCGCACCTTAGCCCACGGGAAGTTGATGCCTTAGCTAAGCAAGTTATCCAGCGGGCTCACGCCTTAATTTCACCCCGGAAATAAATCCGGAAAATGGACAAGTCTATGATGATCTATACCCACATTACCATTGATATGGAAAGCGGTGAAATTATTCACCGGGAAGGCTACGATTATACCGGTCCTGTGGCTCTTTGTAAAGGGGCCACGGATGAGCAAAAACAACTGGCGAGCACACAGGCCGATTTTTATCGAACATTAATCGATCACGCCAATCAGGCATTCGCCAACAATCAAAATATTCTTAATGCGTTAAACAGTGCTTGGGAGCCTATTTTACAGGCTGGTCCGGGTCAATATGGTTTTACTCCAGCAGAAGACGCCGCCCTCCGAACACAAGCAACGGAAGCAAATGCAACAACTTTTGCCAATGCCCAGAAAAGCCTCAATAATGCTTTGGCCGCCCGGGGCGGAGGAAATGTGTTCATCCCCAGCGGGGCCGAAGCTCAATTAGAAGAAGGGCTACAGGCCAGTGCAGCAGCAAATCAAGCCAATGCATTAAACGCAATTACCCAAGCTGGATATAACCAAGGGTTTAAACTCTTTAATACCGCAGCCGGAGTATTAGGCGGCGTAGCGTCCGGCTACAACCCCACCGGCTATATTAGTGGCGCCAATACAGCAGGAAGTAACGCCGAAACCACCGAAAATCAAATTGTACAAGAAAACCAGGCCGCTTCCCCGTGGGGTATCATTGGCGGCATTTTGGGCGCGGGCGCCAAGGCAGCTCTTGGCCCGGGTGGAGCGATAACCAAAATGATTTAATACAAATCAGGACAAACGCCATGACACTCAACAAAGTCAAACTTGAAGCTCTTTTAAATGCCATCGGGCGCTATTACGGCGCTTTCGACGATCCTGATCAGCCAGCCTATAAGCTTCGCAACCCCCTTCTAATCCGAAGCTTTTCAGTGCCCGGACGACACGATGTTGATAAAGAAGGACGTAGAATTTTTAAAAGTTTTTTGGCTGGCTATCGAGCATGCCTTTATGATCTAGAAATAAAGTTGTCGGGACATAGCCGTGCCAAAATTCGGAATACGGATGCCATTGAAAATCTCTTACGTGTTTATGGCATTACCGAACCAGCCTCTCAAGAAGTAGTTGTTAAATTTCTTCGTCGCGCTTTAAATGATACAGAAATTAAACGAACAACTTCTCTTTCTTATTTTTCGGAATAAGCTTTTTTCATGATAAAATTAAAGTAAAGCCTGCCTTGTTGTATTTCGCAGCAAACTTTTAGAGGATTAACAAATGCCTGAATTGAACAACACACCACAAACGATGGATTCAACCCAAACGGCGCAAACGGCGCAAACGGCGCAACCGCCGCAACCGCCGCAACCTGCACAATCTACACAAGTTACTCAACCTAGTACTTCTCCCGCCGGCAACCCTGCAGCCCAGGTAAGTAACACGCCGCTGGCGACTCTTCCTATGCAGACCCAAACGGGTTCGCTTGGGGCAAATCCAGCGCCTAAACCTTCAACAGCAGGCACAACGCCCGCAGGAGGACAACAACAAACTACACAACAGCAAGCCGTACAACGAGGAATCGTTGGAAAATTGGCTCACATGGCCGAAAGTGCGGCCAAATTTCACGCTATAAAAAATGTCCTTGGTAGTGTTTATGGAACCACAACCAAGCCGGTCATGCAGCCGGACGGGACAATAAAAGAAGTCCCGGTCAAGGTGAGTCCCGGGGCTATTTTTAAAAATATTCTAGCTGCCGCTCTATTGGGTGGAATGGCCGGGGAAGAGGCTCACAATCAGAATCCGTTTTCCGGATTTGCCGGTGGTTTTGTTGCCGGGGCCGGAGCAGAAATTAAAGACGAGCGTCAGCGGTATCTTCAGGCACAGAAAGAGGCTACGGATAATTTTGCTCGGCAACAGGCAGTTAAAGAACAAAATCAAAAGATGGAGTTGGCACGAAAAGAAGATGCTCGTGCAGAACAATTAAATCAAGCAAACATTCTTAAATTTAATACTCAAACAATAGAAGCGGCGACACACACAGCCAAGGATTCTTTTCTGCTTCAACAAGCATATGGAGACGTGGGCCAAGCACGCATTAACGATATTATTGAAAGCGGCGGAACTTATGCAATAACGCCCGATAATGAAACACTACACAACGTACCTTACACTAAGATCATGGCTGTGGGTAAAAAATACCCGCAACTTGCTGGAAAATTAATCGTAGAGCAAACCGGAGTTGCCCCGGGTCATATCGATCCCAAGACAGGACTCCCAACAACAATTCCTCTTTACAGTGCAGTAACACATCCAGACAAAGTAACAGTTTCAGCCGAGACGATATCGCAATGGGAAAAGGACGGCCTTGATCCGAATATTTTAAAAAATTTAAAGCCAGGAAAAGAACTTAATTGGGATCAATATCGTACACTTTACAGTCTTGCTAAATCCAAATATGTAGAAAATCTTAAAACAAAAACCGCCGAAGCAAAACTCGAGGAAGAAAAGGCCGCTATTAAAGCACAGAATGTTCGTGCTTCAGAATATATAAGCAGAACAGTTGCTGACGAGCTTACCGCACGAAAAGCTCAGCTAGAAATTTCCAAGGCGAAAGAAGATAACGAAGAGCTCGATCAATTGAAGGATGCTGAAAAAGCCTGGGACAAGGCAATCGCTGCACATCGCGGGGACCGCGTTGCGGCTTTTTCTGATTTGAATTCAGATCAACAGGAACTACTTTTACCAAGTATTGAAGCAACCCAACAAAAACTAACCGCTGAATATAAGGCGCTTCCTAAAGACCCCGAAGGTATTCCAGTTGATCAGGAAACAGGGAAACAGCTTACTGACGCGCTTAATGCCACCAATCAAATGATTTCTTCCTATTTAGGAACTTCTTCTGCAGCCGTTAACAAAGCTGTTGATTATTTAAAGAATCTTCCCAAAGATAAACAGCTGGCCTATTTAACTGACCCAGCTTTTGTTAATGCATCAACACCAGCACAGCGGGAAGAAATTTATAAGAGGCTCGGCCTTACACCGCCGCCTCCGCAAGCACAAAATCAAAATGTGCCCGCACCGGCAAACACAACAAAACAAGGAGCTCCTACGCCTGCCGAAGCGATTGGTCGCTCTTCCTTTATTCCAGGAATGTAAAATTTACATCCCCTTATTTATTTGATTCTATATGCCTGATTCTAACCCTCTTGTCTCTTTGTTTCAAAATGCAACGATTCCTGAAGCTGAAGCAGGGGTGTCGCAGCCTGCAAGCCCGCCTCCTTCAGAAACGGAGCCTTCTTCTGCCCCGTCCTCCTCGAGCAACCCACTTGTTGCTTTATTTGGGAGCTACAACCAAATAGCAAACAGAAAAGCAGAAAATTCTTTACAAAACTCTTCTCCAAAAGAAGACAAGAACCCTCTTGTAGATTTATTTAAAAATTATAATCAGTTAAGGAAAACAGAAGCACCTTCGCCAGAGCCGGCAACAACATCAGAAAGCAGTCTGCCTTCTGTTCCCGCCAATCCTTTGCTTGCTATTTTTGCAGGCAAAAAACAAAAGCAAGAAAAAATATCCTCTCTTTCTGAAACCGCTCCTCCCGAGCAGGCACAAAGTTGGATCGATGTGTTTCGAGGAAAATCCATCGGTGAGCCCGGGGAAGGATTTTTCCATAAAGCCTGGGATGCTGCAAATCTGCCAATCATTGACTTCAAACAGATCGATCCTGAAGGACATCTTTTCGGTGCTGTTGGTCAAGCCATTGCTGGAAAAACCGGACGCGAAATTGCTTCAGGGTTAGAGAAGTCTGCGGCAAACACTCTGTCGGGTTTTACGTCACCACTACAATTAGCGTTCCTACTTTCGACCTTCGGTACCGGTGCTCTGTGGGAACGCGGCGCCATTGCCACCTTAAAGGAAGCCGGTCTCAGTGCGGAAGAATTAGCGAACGTAATTAAAGGTGGAGATGTTGCCGAAGAAGCTATAAAAGCAGGAAAACCCATTCGAGAAGCTCTCCACTCTGCCGGCGTGGACACGCAAGCCTGGGAAAAAGGAGCACAAGCGCTGGCCCGCAGCGGCTTAATCTCCACACCCGATGACGCTTCGGTAGCTGGAGCGCTCAAGTCCAAGCAAGGCGGAATCACCGGGCTAGGCGCTTGGATGTTGCGCCAGGCGGGCGTGAGTGCGCCAAAAGCACACGTCGTTGCTAAAGGAATACAAACACTGGTGGATGCCGGTTTCGAGGGCCAGCTTGCAATGGCCTTAACGCAACAAGCACCGGCATATCTGGATGCTCTTAAAAACGGAGACTATGAACGTGCAGCGGAATTAGCCGGCGATATTCTGGCAGGAACGGCCTTTGCCCACATAGGCGCAGAGGCCCTGAAAAGGGACGTTGGAGAAACTTATAACAAGTATGCAGAAAAATTTGGTTTTAAACAACGGCCCAGCTATATCCGCAATAAATTAAATAATGAAATTCTAGCTCAGCAGCAGCACGATATTTCAATGCATCATCGGGATGCCGTCCGTTTTCGGGACGAGGGTGAGAAGCAGTTTAAAAAATTAACACCCCAGGAAAGATTTGCAGTACTTTTCCATACCGATCTTGATGGCGACCGGGATAAGATTGTCAGGCTGCTGAATACATTGGCCGACAGCGCAGAACGGCCTGATCTTAAATTACCCGAGCGTCCCGATGCTCCACCCTTAAGCGAAGAAGAGCAGCGGACACTTGCTCGCTGGAAGGAATTAGCAGAAAAGCGAACCTTTAAAAACAGCCGCAACTATACCGATAAAGAACGAGAAAATGTACTTCAAGCCCTGCGTTTGGCCGCAGACCCTACGCCGGAAATGCTGGCATTCAAGAAATATACACAAGGGTTTTCTCAAGAGACCGGAGGAATGGCCCAGGCGGCGCAGGTTATTACAGAGCTTGTGGACCACTATATCACCCGCTTATGGGGAGAAGACCTTAATAAACCGTTAGAACCCAATGAGCCGGCAAATGTCGTTCGGCATCAAGCCGCCAATGGAGAATTCCATACCAGCGTTTCAATGGCGCGGCACCGGGTGCTGGATACTGTGGGTGACGGAATCCACCTTGGGCTCAAACTAGCCGTTACTGATCCTCTCGATCTGGCTGCTTATGAGCGCGCCAAAGTAGGCGAAGCTATTGCCAATAGAAACGCGTTAGACCGTCTGCGAGAAATCAGTGCTTCAGACGGGCTCCCTCTGGGTGTTATGGGCGGTACTGCAACACAAGTAACCGATGCCGCCGGCAATCCAGCAGTTCTTGCATGGCCCCAGGCTGTCAAATCACGAATAATTGGGGCGGAGCACTTGCAGCGGCTGCAAAGAGAAGGGCAACTGGAGCGCTTTCTTAAACAACGAAAAATTATTCCTCTTGGTGGCGAGCCGGCTCTGAGTGGAGAAGTCATGTTCCAGGAGGGTGCTGAAAGAGGCAGCCCCGAAATACAAAACCTGGCTGACGAATACAACAAAACTGTGGGCCTGCCGCCTATTACGCGGAACCGACCGGTGCCTGAAATAGATCAGCAGCGGGCAATGGAAATTGCCGATACTTATGAGAGAGCGCAGCATAATCCAAACGACCCGGAAGTTCAACGAGCCTATGCTCAATTCAAAAAAGAGATTGAACAACAATGGAACTGGGCTATAGAGCACGGCTTTAAATTTGAACCGTGGACCAAACCAGGGCAGCCTTACGCCAATTCTGCGGAGATGATGCAGGACGTAATTAATAACCACCATCTCTATTTCTTTACAGGCGGCGAACTACCCGCAGGTTATCCGCTTTCCGAAATCGACCCTAGAACAGGAGTCAGTTATAACAACATGTTTCGTGCGGTGCATGACCTTTTTGGTCATGCAATGCATGGCTTTCAATTTGGTCCTCGAGGGGAGGAAGGCGCGTTTCAATCGCACCGAGAGATGTTCTCACCTTTAGCGCAAGCAGCCATGTTTACGGAGACCAAAGCCCAGAATTCTTGGGTCAATTTTGGTCGGCATCTCCGGGATGAAAATGGAAGAGTAATTGAAAAAGGACAACCCGGGTATGTTCCTCTTAGCCAGCGGCCTTATGCAGAAAATAAAGCAACCATTCTACCAATAGAATTGCGCGAACCCGGCGAGGTTCTGCAAGAAATGCGGAACACGAGAATTCCTCTTCCTGATCTCGTAGAACAGATTCTGGCGGTTCACAATGAAACAGGCGGGAGCACATTCAATGTTATAACAGGAGAGAACCAAGTTGGGCGGGATGTATGGGCTTATTCTCCTTATAAAGATCGAGAAGTCATACTAGACCATGATCCAACGCCAGAAGAACTCCTGACTTACATTAGAAATAATTGGGACCTGCTACGGATACCGAAAAATAATCTGGGGACTTGGAAATCTCCGTCAGGAGAGCACTATCTGGATGTGTCTACGGTTGTTCCAGATAAAGAAGAGGCTCTCCGGAACGCGCTTAAGGCTAAGCAGCTGGCCATCACAAATCTTCGCACTTTTGAAGAGGTTCCTACCGGTTATCAACCAGGCATGGAAAAAACACTCTTCCAAGAAAGCGCGGCGGCCCCTGCCCGAGAGCAATGGTATTATTCCGCTCTGACGCGCGCTGCCGAAGAAAAACTACCCAATACAGCGTCTGCCGACCAAATTCTGAATACTCTTAAAAACACTCCAGGGGTTAAGGCTGATGAACTTGCTCAGACCGGACTTGCTGATTTTCTAACCAAAGAAGGTAAAAATAAGATCAGCAAAAAAGAAGTCCTTGATTATCTCCGTAGTCACTCAGTTGAATTACATGAGATAAGTTTTGGTGAGTTACAAGAGCCCATTTCTTGGTCAATGGATGAAAATGGAGCATTACACTGGAATGATTATACAATCCATCCACTTAACAATAAATGGTTATTAACAAACCCCGAAGGCGAGGAAACATTATTTCAAACCAGACAAGATGCGGAAGATTTTGTACGTGCCATCCAAAGATTTAATAAGCCCTTCTATCCAAAATATACATTACAAGGAATTCCTTTAACACATTATCGAGAGTTCGTTGCAACGGTTCCTAAAACAGCACGAGGCGAATACTACTCGCCTCATTGGAGAAATATCCTAAATCCAGTTTTTCATCTTCGTGTTTCTGACGGAATAACAGAAAACGGCAAGCGCGTTTTGATCGGTCAAGAATTCCAAAGTGATATACACGAAAAAGGCTCTCAAAAAGGATATGCAACCAAAGAAGAGAAAACCAACGCACGAAAAGAAATAAAAGAGCTAAAAAGAGAAGCCATCATTAAACTTTCAAATTTTGTCAGAGAACACCCCGAACTCTATGAGAAAGAACCCCCGGCGCTCAGCATTATGACCCCTGAAGAAGTGGGTTTTTTAATTTATCGCACCCCAGAAATGGCTAGAGTAGCTGCTGAAAACTTCCTTGGCGCTAGCGTTTCTGAGCCTATTCGTCGAGCAGTAAGAAGTCTTTTGCTCAAAGCAGCCGGACCCGAGTGGGTAGATAAAGCAGAGCAACTTACTCGTAAAATTGAATCTGCCCCTCCTCTGCCTTTTGCAAAAAACTGGCACGAAGTGGCTTTCAGACGTTTTTTGGCTTTGGCCGCCGATGAGGGTTATGATGGAGTAGTTTGGACAACCGGAGAAGAACAAACACAACGATACAACTTAGCAAAATATATCGAAAATATTAAAGCACTTCGGAATGAAGATGGTTCAATCCACATTACTGCGACAGACAAAGCCGGTGAAAAATTGCGGCTTCCCAATGGCGGCTTTTTTAGTCCCGAAGCACTTCCTGCTGTTATAGGCAAAGACCTTAGTCAAAAAATTATAAATAAGCTTGGCGACTCTACCGGAAAAGAAGAGACGTTTTCTGGTCTCGATCTTAAGATGGGAGGTACCTGGGCAAAACGTCTTTATGATGAAATGATCCCGCAGTTCGCTGAAAAATATGCGAAAAAGTGGGGCGCTAAGGTCACTACAACGCATTTGTCTCCAACCGGAGAACCCACGGGGGCGGGTGAAGAAGGCCCGGAAGTTCATGCCTTAATGTTTACTCCTGAAATGAGAAAGGCGCTTGTAGAACAGGGGCAGCCACTATTTCAGGAAGGAAATAAAACTGTCCGGAAACCGTATGGCGTTCCCATAAATGAATGGAGACAATTACGCCCAAGCACTCGTGAAGCTGTTGTTAATTTCATAGAAAATCTGCCTTCTAAAGCCGAGCACAAAGCAGCGGCCAAAGCAGGTGCAGTTGGCAAATATTGGTATGACACTTATGCTCCGGCTTTTAAGGAGATTATTGGTGAGAAAGACCTTCCTAAATTTACTGACGTGTTGGCCGCTTTATCACCGCGTGTTCCGGTGCGGAAGGACCTTGTTAATGCTCTTAACCTATGGGCTGATTGGATCGAGGCAGGGCGGCCTACAGATGAAAAAACAATTGAAGAGCTAGCACGAAACGAACAATATCACTTAATGGAAAAAGCGCATATTTCAAACGTTGTTCGTGCTTTTACAGGCTCAGAGGAAATCCACGGACCAAAAGTAAACGCTTTTTCAGCTAATCTGATGGGGGACATTAATCGTGCAACTTTAGACACCTGGATGCAGATTTTTGCCGGGCAAAAGCCGCGTGGTTTTACCAAAGCAGAATATTTGGCCTATGAAAGCCGCGTTCGTGAAACGGCAAAAGATTTGGGTTGGACAGTCCCTCAAACTCAAGCAGCTATTTGGACGTTTGTTAAATCACTAGCCGAGATGGCTGGACTAGATACTAAAAAAGGAAAGCTTGCAAAACCATTGACGGCTGTGTTAGAAACAATGCGGCCAGAAGACCTTAAAGTACATAGCCAGGAATTGATTAATATTCTTGTTGATGCTTTTGAACCAGCCCCGTGGGAAGTTGCTTCAAAAACTCCCGGCCTGCCTGGCTTGGAGGTCAAGGCTCGAGAAGCCAAAAAACCCACTAAAGAAGAGAAAGAAATAGAGGAAAAAAAGGAGGAAATTAGAAATGCGCTCAGTAGGCTTGGAATTGACAAGAGCCGTGTTGAGGCTGCAAAAAGCGCGGCAGAACGAGCAACCCCAGGGAGAGAGACTGGAGAAAATAATCCGATTGCTAACCGCATTACCCGATATATTGCCTCCCGTCTCCAATCCAACGCCGAATCCATCGCAGCCCACCTCGCCCTCAAATACGAAGGTCCCGAGGAGTTCCAGCTAACCCCTGAAGAGGAGCGACCAGCACGTCCAACAAAAAAGACCTTGTATCAAAAAGGAGGCTTCGTTGTCGCTCCCCAGGCACTTAAGGATATTGAAGCAGCGCGCACAGCAGGCTTCAAAGTCGAGCCCTTCAATCCTGACGAGCCTCCTCCGCAGGGGCGATATCGGGGTCTGTCTATTTCCTGGCTGCACCCTGGACTCAAAGAGAGAATCATTGCCGATCCTGACAAAAACCAGATGCACCAAACTATTGCAGAAACACTGCATCCGGGTCTTAAAGGACAAAAAGCCAATGAGGCAATGATTGCTGATGGCTGGATTCGCATTCACACGCAGCCTAATGGCGCCAGCCAGGCAATGTACGAATTAAACCATCTAACACCGACCGCCGAAAAAGTCATTGAGGCGGACCTGCTCAGCCGGCTGGGCCGAGAAGTCCACCCCACAAGCAGCGGGGTAATTATTGAAACACATAACCCCAGAAAGAGTGCTTTCTTTACCACGGAAGATTTACAAAATGAAAGCTTCGATCTGGCAAAGATAATTCACAAATATGGTTTAATGGCGCAGCATGAAGCAACAACCGCTGCGACACCAGCAGAAAACCCTGAAGATGCTTACTTCAAAAAGCTGACTGCCGGCAAAAATGCCAAAGCATTCTTAGACAAACTCAGCAAAGTAGCTCCGGACAACAACTCGCCCAAAATTGCATTACACATGACGGAAGTCCTGGCAAATGCTTTGGGCACGTCGGTGGAAGACTTGCTCGTCAGAAAGCCCGTAGAATTTAAGTACGGCCTTTCAGAAAAGAATCTGGAAGAAGCCAAGCGGCAAGGTGTTCCGAATCCTCGTGGAGCAACGTATCGGCGAGCAGACGGCACATGGGTGGTTGAGCTTGCCCCTCATGCTGATGCCAGCACGGTTATTCACGAATGGGCTCACGTGTTGACTTCTGAATACTTGAGCGATCCGGACTTCAAACCAGTGCTTGCGGCCATTGTTCGTGAATCCGGAGAATCTCTAAGGCCTGGCGGAGTGCTGACGCAAAATCAACTAGAATTGCTGGCAAAACAAATCGAAGCAGTACATGCTCAAAAACTTCAAGTGCCTGAAGAGTTAAAGCCTCTTTATCAACGTATTGCTGTATTCCTGAAAAATCTCTATCGCACCATCGTTCGCAGAGGTCTCCAAGCCCCCAAAGCTTATAAAGAAACGATTGACTATTATAACAAGAAGTTGGCGGCCCTAAATAACGGCGTTACAGGCACACAAGAAATTATTGATGACTTAGAATCGCAGGCTTCTTCTCTGGCAAGAGAATTTGAAGCACAAAAAGAACGGCTAACCCCGATCCAAATTCACGATATAAATAACGTGATGACAGCCAAGGGGTATTTGCAATTAGCAAGAGAAAGCTCCGATCCCGAACGAGTTAGCCGTTTAATTAACCTAGCTCAAGAAGACATTAAAGCAGTTGAACGACTGCTACACCGTCCGGAAACCGGACAAGCCCTATATGCTGCTCACGGACAAATTGGAGAATCTCCAGAAGCAATTAGCCGCGTCGCATCAGAGCGACAGCGCGGAGTCCAACGAATTAGAATTGACACGCGAAGTGGCCGTGAAACACCCATTCCAAACACTGTTGATGCTGTAGATGTAAAACCCGGCCCGTATGATCGGATTGTATTACGATACCCCGACGGGAGACAAGAAACAGTAGACCAGGGGCCGCTTGCCCGTCGTTCCCCGGCACAATTTCAAGCGGCAAAGACACCAGATATTCGGCCAGCCTATGTCGAAAAAGCCAATCAAAGCAGCGGCAGCCGAAAGGCTTTGGAAGCCGCCTCTCATCGGGTGATTGTGCGCCCCAACGGGGCTCCTATTTATGACCGCAGCGGCCAAGTAGGAACCGACGACAGTGCTTGGACGAATTATCAGGCTTATTATGAGCACAATAAAAAATGGGCCAAGCCGGGACCCTATGTGACTAAGCTTACCCCTGAGGAAGAAGCTCGGTTCCAGAAGTGGGTAAAAGACAACCACATTCCTTGGAAAGATGTCCCTTACGCTGATTATGATATGCGGGGATATTGGAAAGCAATGGAGTCCGGAGACAAGTCTGCTCACCAAAGCGCTAATCGGCATTTCCCTGACACCTGGAAAACACCTTATGACGCAACCTTTAGCCGTGAGTCTAAATATGCCCTTCCGAATGCTCCATTTTGGGATGGAGATAATTTAATCGAAGTACGCGAACCCGGCCAGCCTCTGTTCCAAGAAGGAATTGAGTCCAAAGAACCATCCATCGAAGAACTACAGTCAAGAATTGAGGCGCTACAAAAACAGCTTGCAGAGTTAAAAGGAGAGCCGCTGTCCTCAAAAACTACTGCTCCTCCTCGTCGAACAGAAGAAGAGGGGTCTTACACGTATGATCCGAATAAAAAATATATTTGGAACCCTGATTACTACGTCAAGATCGACCACCCCGCTTTAAAAGGATGGAACTGGATCGCTAAAACTCCCGAAGGCGTACCGATATTTATGAAAAGCGACCTGTTGATACATCCTGAAGCGACAGAATTCGTTCGACGCCTGGTTGGCGCCGACAAGTCCCCAATCCAAGGGACGCCGATATTAAAAGCCGCTCTAAAAGGCAGCACGCTTGCAAAACACACCCTGTTGTCTTTGTCTCCTTTCCATATTAATCAGCTAGCTTTGCGTGCATTGATGTCGGGAGTCCTACCTCGTGTAGTGGATTGGAATCTTCACGACGATCCCCTTCTGAGCCGCTTGGTTCGGCAAGGGTTGACCGTCGGAACAAGGTTCTCTCCTCGAGAATATCAAGAAGGATTAATTTCGTATGGCGGCCTAGTAGGCAAAATACCTGCGATCCGAAACGTACAGCGCTGGCTACAGGAATTCACCTTCGAGAAATTGATGCCCTCTCTTAAGGTTCTGGTAGGGAAGAAGCTTTATCAGGATTACCTGTCCCAATTCAACAATCCTGTTGCTGTTCGCAAATTTATAGATCAGCATCGAGAATTCGCCGGTCTCAGCGTTCAGGATATGGCCGCACGCGCGGCTGCTATTGAAACTAACGAGCGCCTGGGCGGCCTCAATTATAAGCAGCTCGGTCGTACAGCAGGGGCGCAGGATTTTCTCCGTTTAATGACATTGGCTCCCGACTGGCTTGAAACCGAAGTGCGTATGATTAAACGAGTGTTCGATCCCACCGGCGGTAAAATTTTACGTCGTGATCTGATCAAGTTTACCGCAGGGTTGTGGATCACTGCCCGTATTCTGAATATGCTCACAACGGGTAAAATGCACAACGAGGCTCCTTTTGGTGTTGTGCATAAAAAGAAAGACGGGCAAGAAATTGTTTATAGCCTACGTACATTGCCTACGGACATGCTCCATGCTGTTCGCGATCCGGCGGCATTTCTGAAAGGACGCGAAAGCCCGCTTGTTCGCAGCGGGATCGAAGCAGCCACACAAGAAGACTATCGCGGCCGCAAAGAAACCGGTTGGCAAACAGTGCTTGACCTTACACGGAATCTTGCTCCTATTCCAATTCAGGCAGTGGGTCGTGCTCTTAGCGGAGAGCTTCCTTCTGCCGTTGGTAACGTGGGGCAAGTGGCGCGATCTGTTGGTATCACCGCTGAACCCAATCTTACTGAAGCAGAAAAGAAAGCAATACAGTTTGCCAGTGATATGTCCAGTAAAGGGCCGGTGGATCAAGCGGCTCTTCGTAAATTCCAACTACGTCATGCCTGGGAAGACCGCTTGCGATCCGGAGAAATTACTCCGGAGAAGTGGTATGAGCAGGTGGCCGGCGTCTTGCCTCCCAAAGAAATTAAGCAAATATTACACGATTACGAGCAAACACGTGGAATGGATGCTGATGTCGCCCGGCTGTACATGCAATCTTCCCGTCTCCCCATGCGTCAATTTATGGAGATTTGGGACCTCGCCACGAGCGATGAAAAAGTAGCCCTGACTCCGCTGATGCTCAAGAAAAAGAATGAATATTTCAAAAAAGCATTTACGGACATGACGCCGGCAGAGCGGGCAAACGATCCTATCTTCAACCGGCTAAAGCGGCTTTTTGCCGTACATCCAACAACCTAATAATCTAATAGTCTAATAGTCTAACAACCTAACTGAGTTTATTTAGGTTTTGAAGACGGCGAAGATATTCTTCAATCATCTTAGAAACTTCTCGAGTACCCCGGCGATATCCAGAAACAAAGCCCGCCCCAAAAGCCAGAAAAATTTTCCAGAACAAACTAAGAATCAAGGCTGTCGTCAAAAAATCGCTCTTGATCGGGTTTTTCAAAATTTTCAATCAACAATTGTTTAACCCTTTCAAGGTCAGATTTGAGACGATCTAAGATGATTGTTATTTGCTTAAGTACAGTATGCTGATTGTTCATACGACAAGTTTATATCTCCTGTGTGTGTCAGTCAATATTGTTTTACTTGTCTTTTGCTGCCGCGCTTTTTTGCGAAGTAACGATCTGTTTCCGACGATTTTCGACTATTTTAATTGCCTCAACCAGAGCGGCTTCAATCTTTTTAGCCACATAATGAGGAGAATTGTCTTGACCGAGCTTACGATTGATTTCAGATAGATTCGGCTGAATCACTTCTTCTGCGAGCCGAGAAACAAACAAATAGCTTTTTCCCTGTGATTTTAGTCGAGTATAAAGAGAATATACCTGCCGCATTTGCCCTTCCGTTAAAAAATCACTGACCGTCACATATTTCATTATTTTCTAGGCTCCTTTTCCTTGAAAGCATACAATCATTCAGTTTAAAAATCTAGTGTCTAGTTTGATAATGTAAACTCCTCGCGGAACGACATTATAAGTCCTTTTTGGAAATTTTTATAAAGTCCTTTTGAAGAGTTTTTATTGCATACGAAAATGCATATACTCCTGCCGCCTACAGAGTATTTTGTTGTGATATTGATTACTATTTCTGTTTTCAAAACTTCTTTATTTTCAGCTAAGTATACTATTTTCTAATAGATGCAAAAAAGCTAATAACGGACTTAAAATCCCTTGGGCCGAAAGGCCCGTGAGGGTTCGATTCCCTCCCTCCGCATACAAAATAAAGCACTTAGCAATACTCCTCATTTTCTCCGTCCTTACCTTGTTTATCTACTGCATACGAAAATGCATATACCTCTGGCGCCGCATCGAGACTCTTCCGGTTTCCGGATTCGATGGCGGCACCAGCCCGGGCGACCATCTTTGCCGTTGATTTAATGTATCTCTGCGCGATGGTCAACGAGCCGTGTCCCATGTAATGCATAATGGCCACAGCATCCATGCCTGCCTCGCCCAAACGTGTGGCGCAGGTGTGCCGAAAACTGTGCAGCACACAATCCTTCAGCCCCAACTTCTCTCGTACTTGACTGTTTTGCTCATCCAACTGCCAAACGCGCACCGGGCCGGTGCCGGCTGCATTAGTAAAAATATAAGACGAGCGGCTGTTTTGCCGGCGGGCATTTAGCATTTCGCTGACCCGGGAACTCAGGGGCAGAATACGAGGGGCGTTCCGTGTTTTTCCTCGGCGAACGCACAGGCGGCCATAGGGCATCTCTGGGGTCGGCGGCAAAATATCGCTCCACTGTAACTGAGCCAACTCCCCGGCCCGGAGCCCATTATCAATCAAAATCAACGCAGCATCTTTTAGTGGTTGTGGCGCGATCCGAAGATACTCCTCTTCTTGTTCTCGGCTCAAAACAAACTCCCGAACACGCTCGCCCGGCAGCAAAGAGATCACAGGAACTCGAGTAATTTTCCTCCACGCAAAAGCCAACCGAAGGGCCTTCCTGAGTGTTGCTAATTCACGGTTCACACTGGCAGGAGAGACCACGCGCCTGCGATGTCGAATAAAACTTTCGATCAAGCGCTCATCAATATCCGTAAGCTTTGCCTCTGCCAAGGGCGTAAACGCCAGTAGATAGCTTAGCTTGCGCCGGTAAAAGGCGATGGTCTCGGGATGCTCGACAGACCGCGTCTCTACCGAGGCCATGAATTCGGGCGCAAATTCTTTTAATGTTTGTGGAACAACAGCCGGAAGTGGCTTACCCTGAGAATCGACATTGCCTAGGATAATATTATCCCGATGCTCTTCCAGCCAGCGTTCTGCCTTTCTTCGATCACGCAGCCGGGTCGAACCTTGATAAACCACTCCATTAATAACTACTCGATACTGATAATACGGCGATCTATTGTTCTTAAAGACGCCCATAGTGTACCAACACCTCCGGGCCGGAGGATGCCACAAACCACGGGCTATTGTCAAGTCCCTTAGTTGTTATTTAAATTAATGCTATTATTGTAAGGATTAGAAGGAAGGGGAAGTACGAGGGAATTATTGATTAAATCGTCAAGATCGGTTCGGCGAAAAAGAACTCTCCGCCCGAGCTTAACATAGGGAATACTACGATCAGAAATCCGCTTTCGAATAGCCGCTACACTGAGACGGAGATATTTGGCCGTTTCAGGCACAGTCAGAAGATTTGAGTCCATACCGTTATTTACCTCAGCCGAAAATAGATGACCGTCAAAAGGACTGCAAAATTTGTGATAGCAGCAATAATAGACGTGATCCTCGCCGGCCACTGATCTGGGGTACAAACCCGATAAAAATTAGCCCACAGCAATAAAGAGAAAAACAATAAAACCCAACTGATCAGATTCTGATCCCGGCTGCTGTGTGTATGAAACATTCGGATAATAAATCCGATGTTGGCTATTTCAAATCCTACGCGAGAAACAACAGGAGTATATTTGACTATCTTAGGATTGTTTAGAATGTTCATCTCTTCCTCTGCTGTACAGTTGGCGGGCTTTGTTGCAGGCAGCAACATCTCTCGATCTCAAATCGAGTGTCCTACTCTTTTCGCCGGATTTCACGAACGTTCCATGACCGGGCCTTCCCAGTCCATTGTCTTTCGGCGGCCACTTAAACGATCAGCCCACAATTATCTTTTTCCTTCTCGAGCCGGACAAACCGGCGCCGCACAGCCATGTTCGTGCGGATGGCATACAGTGCACGGACAGGGAGAAAGGTCTTTGCTCTTGGGTTTGGCGGACTTCTTAACGATTCGCCCGCAGCACACAAAGAACAAAGAAATAAAAACGACCAAAAGAAATTTCTTTATCATTTTTCATCTAGCCTCCGCTGGAACCGAAGCTAGCGTTTTTTGAAGAAATTCTGTCATAGAATAAACGCGCGGCAAGGTGTATGCCCAACGGTTCCACGGACGATCAAGCAAATAAGCTTTATGCCCCTTAACTTCGTTGCAGATTCTTATTGTTTCAGGATAATCATCTAAACTATAAGCAATACCTAACTGTTCAATCAACTCGGCTTTTTTATTACCTGGAGTGGCGCAGTAGACTGTGCCAGTTAAACCTTGATTTCTAAGCCATACTTCAGATTGAATTTTTGGGTCCACGCTCCCAGCCACAACCCGAGCGGTGATGAAAACAATCTTATTTTCAGGGTATTCTTCTTGGTACTTACGTACCGCTGCAACCTGGTCGTCATAAGGACCAAGGGATATCCAGAAATTTTCCGTATGATTAATTACGCGCCAAATCAAAGAGTTTTCTCGTTTCGAAAGCACGGCAGTCCAGTCCCAATCACTCGGCTCATAACCAGGCGGCAGAGCTTTATCCAATAGCCAATTGGCTATTTGTGCAAAAGCATCTGTAAAACAAGCCAACACCCCATCAATGTCCAACGAGATTAGTGGGGAATTATTCATCCGTCTTCTCCTGTTGCATAATTTTTTTATTTAAATCATTCAGTACTTCTGAAACTCGTCCGTTTTGCGGACGATCATCGACTAGATTGCCGGTTGCTTGTGCGTCCAGCAAAATAGCTAAACAAGCGATGGCGTGACCCAAATGATGTACCCCAGAATCAGGCGCCACCTCTTCCCGTTCCTGCCACAAGGCAAGGTGTCTTTGTGCAGCATCTAGATAAATACTGGCCCGAACTTTCTTTTCCCGCCAGTTATAAGGGCCGTACTTTTTAGCGCCATCCATCATGGCATGAGCGCCATGAAGAATAGCCACAGCAGGTAGCTTACTGATCGATACTTTTTTAACTCCCAGGCGATCTTTCGGATTTGCCTCATCAGTAATGTTAGAAGGAGCTTGAGCAGCATCTTTCTTCACAGAAAAATGCTCCTTGATTACATCGGATATGGAGTCCAAAGCATCCTCTGGGACTACGTAGTTGGGGTAGTCGTAGTGGTAATTACGCATTTTTCCCTCACTCTTTCTGTGATTTTACTGACTAGCGCTTCATCTTTTTTAAGAGAGGCAATCACTTGTTCGCGTCCCTGACCAAGACGGCGCCCACCCCAGGAATACCAAGCTCCTGATTTCTCAATAATCCCGTGAGCGACCGCCAAATCAAGCAAGTCACCTTCTTTAGAAAACCCTTCCCCATAAATTAAATCCACTTCTGTTTCTCGATAAGGCGCGCCCACCTTGTTTTTTACCACTTTAATTTTGGTACGCGCCCCTATAACTTTGTCTCCTGATTTAAGTTGCCCGCTGCGCCTAACATCAAGACGAACAGAAGCATAAAACTTCAGCGCCCGGCCCCCGGTGGTTGTTTCCGGGCTGCCGAACAAGACACCGATCTTTTCTCGTATCTGATTGATAAAAATAAGGATAGTGCCTGATTTCGCCACACCAGCTGTCAGCTTGCGCAGAGCCTGGGACATCAGCCGGGCCTGAAGGCCCATAAAGCTATCGCCCATTTCGCCTTCAATCTCTGCCTTGGGCACCAAGGCGGCCACGGAATCCACCACCACAATGCTCATTTCTCCGGACTTAACATAAGCATCCACAACTTCCAGTGCCTGCTCCCCGGAATCTGGCTGACACAAAAAGAGGTTTTCCACGTCCACGCCAAGACGACGAGCGTAGGCGGAATCAAAAGCATGTTCTGCGTCTACAAAAAGAGCTTGCCCACCCGCCTTTTGTGCTTCAGCGATAGCTGCTAAGGTCAAGGTGGTTTTTCCTCCGCTTTCTGGACCATACACTTCAATAATGCGCCCTTTCGGAAATCCCCCGGGGCCGAGGGCATAATCGAGAGAAAGTATCCCTGTAGAAACAACTTCTACAGGAATAACCTGCCGATCTCCTAAACGGGTTACAATCCCTGGCCCAAATTGTTTTTCAAGACTTTTTTTAACGTCACTCATTTTTATAATAACCCTCATGTATTTTACTGGCGAGCGAAAACGGCGTGCCTTTAACTCTGATATAATCTCCGCGCACAGTATAAATCTCGCTTATCGGGCCAGACTCAGAATCAATTGGTTTCGATTCATAAATTTCAATAATCTGATCAGCACGAATGCAACAATCCCTGCCTTCTGTGGTTACGAGTAGAATAAAAGGAGCATTATTCATGTTTTTCTTCCTTTTCTTTTGTTTCCTCTTTAACCGGTTTCCGGACAACCGGCACGCGCCCGTGTGCTTCGCAATGAAATTTCCCCAAACTTTGCTGTGGAGCACCACTCTCCCGCCGATGAATCATCAAAGCGCCACATTTAGAACACGTGTAATAAAATTTAGCTGACATAGTCTTTGTCCTCTTTTTCTTCCTCCTCTTTTTCTTTCTTTTTTTCCTCTTTCACCTTCTTGAGCAAAGCTTCCGCGAACAATTCAAGCGAAGACTTATAAACGCCGTGACGGGCAACCACATCCCGAAATTCTTCAATATCGTGCTTGCGAATTCTCCAAACCGGACGCCCACGCTCATCCAACTCCTGCTCGTCAGTATCTGTATTAAGCTTTGGCGCGGCATGACAGAGCTCGTGGTCTAAGAGTGCAGATTTCTGAGCATCAGTAAATTCAGGATTCTCCCAGACTTCACGATTTAAAATAATCACAAAATCAAAAGGAACAAGCTCTTTCTGTAGATCATTAACCAACACGCACTCACCCAAAACAAGATGGCCGTCAACATCAGGCTTCCTGTTTTTCCGCCAGGCCAAGGCGAACCGCGCCTGCCGAAGCTCTGGGTGATATTTGTTGATTAAATGGCATAAAAGGCCATAAGATGCATGATCGTTCGCAACAAGCTCATAATTAATTTTCTTCATAATTCTTCCTTTTAATTTAATCTTCACTACTTCCTTTAAATCGATCAATGTATTTGCCGTCCGGCAAAAGCTCGATCACCACCATGTCCGGACCCGTTGGCGGCATTAGTGCTGTTTCTGCATAAGAACCAAGCCACCGCAGGTAACTGCCGATCTGGAGCGATGTTTGTTTAACTACTTTGACTGTTCCGTCTTTCTGTCGTTTAACAAAACGACGGGAAGTTTTTGCTTCATCATGCAGATGGCCGCTAATTGTGATCATAGAATCTGTCAACAGAAGATTCCTTTGTAATCGCGCAACCTTTGCTCCGGCGGTCTGCGCTGCTCCCGCCCCGTGGGCTAATGTAAAGGTCCACAAGTGCCCTCGCCAATAAACATCCAGCAGTAGAATTCCTCCAGAATACGGAATAGGACGGCCGGCGGGAGAAAGCCCTCGTGCTAACAACCGAAGGGCGCCTCCGGGCTCATCTAAGGCAGCATCAATCCTTCTCTCATGATTGCCCCCGACGATTCCAATAATTCGGTCTTTAATAGGTGTATGGAGATCGATAAAATTTTCAATTTGACGCAAGGGACGGCTATCGTTTTCTGCGGGCGAGCCTTTGCTGTGCCTCGTCGCAGAATCAATACTGTCGCCAACCAAAACGACCAAGACTTCGGGACGCTCTTTTACCCAATTGATATCTTTCTTTAATCGCTCAATATCGCAAGCTCGGTGACCAAGCTGCTGATCGCCCATAGCAAAAATTTTGGGAGCTTTCCATCTATTAGGAATAATGACAGACGCTCGGCGGCACTCCTCGAACACCTTATCTGTCCATTCGATTGTCAAAGACTTAACCGCTGGATGATCTTCTTTTGGGGCGTGAATGCCTACCTCATCAAATGCAGCAAGCATGCGCGCATATTGTTCCTGAAGTGCTCGACGAGCGGCTACTTGCTCTTCATAATTTTTTAGAGTTATTTTTGTCTTTTTTAACTCTTCTACAATTTCTTTAACTGTAGGCAAAGAAAAAATACGATCTTTAACTAGTTCTTGTACAGTCATTTTTTTCTCCTAGTTTTTCAATTTTTTTGATTTCTTGGAGTTCTTGATTAAACAGCTCAACGGTTTGCTTATTGGCCCACCAGCGCTTGTTGTTATAAATTATCGTTCGCTCTTGTAACTCCGGAGCAAAATTGGAAGACATATAATCATAATTACTTACCCGTATCCCAAGCTCTTGTTCGACCTCCTTAGTTGACTTCACTTCTCCAGGTGGTAAATTGTCCAAATATTTAACGAGCTTTTCGCGCGTTCCAGACGTTAAGAATGCTTTTCCTACGAACATTCCTATTCCTTGTAGTCTCCTTAATGTAATAAAAATGCAACAATTCCGGCTCCGGTTGCCAATCCTCTGGCAAACCAAGACAACTTAGAATGCCTTGCTTTGGCTTTAATTGCGCTAATTTGAGTGGAACAAGCCTTTTTATTGTCGGTAATCTCAATATTTAAGGCAGACACCTGCTGGCGTAGGCCGCCGATCAATTGGTTAGCGGAGGCGATCTCTTTGTCTTTATTTGCCGCCATCTCTTGTGTATCTTTAAGATCGGCCTTTAATGTCGGCACAAGCTGTAATTGCTGCACTGTTGCCCGGGCGGCCTTTGAATTTACGTCGATGCCGTCCGCGGACGATTTAAAATCGTCAAGTTGTGTGCCCGGAACTAAAGATTGCCAAGTACTTATAACAAGAGGCAATGGCTCAACTCCCACCTGCTCCTGGGCTGCGGCCGTCTTCTGATCCCGAGCTGTGATAGAGCCAACAAGAGATTGATTTTGCTGTGCCAAAATAGCAATCAATTGCTGATATTTATTCTCTTGAGCAAGAACCTCTTTTTCAATCTGCTCGGATTTTTGGGAAGCTGCTTGCGCAACCTGCTGAGCAAGCTCGGCCTTGACAGAGGCTCTATTTGCCAAATATCCTAACAAATGGTTTCCCAGAAAAAAGATCACAAACAAAGAACCCACGATCAAAACCAATTGTTCATGAGCCTTAACAAATTTTACATAAGACTCAATATTCATAATTTCTCCCCTACTTTTGATAGTACCACCGAATTTTGCTGTTTTGAAAGTTGCCTCAATTTTTTTATTTTTTTCAGTAACTTCCTTTGTTTCTTAGTATTTACGCGACCCGGCAAGCCATAGCGAGGACCAATGGCGGCAACTGCCGGAGGTTGCCGAAGATATTTAGCAGCCCGTTCAAATAAAACCGGGGTCTCGGCGAAAACTGAAAGAGCTCGGTTACAGGCAGCACATAATATGCCTCGGATCAATCCATCAGAGTGGCGATGGTCCACATTGAGAAGCTTGGGTTTGCCGTCTTTACGGTATGGCTGTTGGCAAATAGGACAGCACCCACCTTCGGCAGCCAGAATTGCATCGTACTCTTCCGGGGTGATATTAAATATTTCCTTAAGCCTCTTTACCCTCCGCCGGGTTTTTGCCGCTACTGATTCTTCACTCATTCAACTTTGAATCCTTTTCCAGAAACAAATTAGAAACAATCTTAAGTTGAGCTAAACCAAAGCCCGGAACGTGACGAGGCGGGTTCGCCCGAATAACAATTCCTTCGCGGATGTGCCCGGCTTCTGTAACTTGCGAAGGGCCGTCCACCAATTTCAAGATGCGTTCCTTGTCGTAAGGACCTTCATACAGAGTTGGCACTAGTCTTAAATTACCCGGAATTTTGCCAGCATTTCCTTGAAGAAATTCATTACGAATCAACTCTCGCAAGTCCACCCAATTGCCACGATCATCCAAAGCATCAAAAGCGAAAAATTGGGTAGCACCATTTTTTATGCCATAGTCAAATCCTTTCTGAGTAGGAACCACTTCTCCATAAAGCGTCCATCTAGGGTGTAAACGGCACCATTCCTCAATCCAAGGATTGTCCTTCAACGCTTTTCGCCAAACACAAGGCGAAATCTTGGACTTCCAAAGCTGCCTTGAGCCAACGTGTATTTTCTTTCCATCAAATTGATAACGTGCATTGCAGCCATGAATCTTCTCTGTAACGACGACCGGCTCCCCGGGTTGGAAAATATCAGGAAAATGTTTGAACGATTCTACATCGTAAATCGGAGGAAGATTTTTCGGTGGTTTTGTATTAATGCCTTGTATCCGCTGGGCATGCTTTCCTCCGAAGCCAAGCAAATGAAATAAAAAATAAAACCACCCTCTAAAGCTGCGAGGCCATCTTTTATTTTGGCGCGCGGCCCTTAATGACAACGGCGCCTCTTCCGGCTCCGGCGGCTGATAGTGCGTAATTCCTAAAATCTCGGTAACGTCGTCTCCTTCCATTACACAATGAAGCGTTCCCGAAGAGCGTTGTACGGCCCACACGGTAGAATCTGGTGGAAGGAAAAATCTAAGGCAAGGCATTAAAAGACCCTCGGACCACTCTTTGCGAAAGCGGCGAACCGTTACTCTCCGGCGGCGAACCGGCACATCCTTTTCCGATACAGTCTTCCCCGAAGATTCCGGCCGCTCCCAAATAAAGGCAAAGCGTGGCTCTTCTGGAACTACCGAATCCGGGGGTATATATACCGCCAAATCACCCGGCTGGTACTCTCCTAATTTAACCACGACCTGGTAGCCGCCTATCTCCACGAGCCCAAGAGTATCCGCATTGGGATGCTTCTTAATTTCCGGAATGCGAACAACTTTCACTTGGTGATGCTCTTTTGCCATTAATTGAGATACTCCTTTTGTGTTTCTTTAATAGACGAAACAATCACCTCAGCCAAAAGCTTTAATTGTTCTGGTCTAATCGTGGCAACGATTGGCCGGTCATTATAAAGCGCCAGAACCTCTTTGATGTTTTGAAGCTGTGTGCGGGCCTCTTTCTCAGAGGCTTGTGCACTGAGGGCCATTTGCATCACTTCATCACAACTCTGTAAAGCCAGTTCTGTACGAGCTTTATAAACCCCTGTTCGCTGCCATGCTAAAATTAGCCCGAGCGTCTCAAGAAAAATAATCACTGCTGCTAGAGTCAAAAAATTCACGACCACCCTCCTGCCTTTCCCCATTGAAATTTAGATGGAACACTTGGAACCATTACTGCTTTTGCTTTTGCTATTGCTTTTTCTCCTTCTCGTCTTACACACTCAGGGCACGGTTGTTTTTCTTCCGTATATCGAGGCAACAGCTTCTCGAAACGGTGATGGCAGATCGTGCATTGATATGTAAGTACTGGCATTATTGTTGACCTCCCGGGTTATTAAAATTATTGGGATTATTAGGATTAATAAAATTGTTGGGATTGTTGAGATTACTGGGATTATTGGGATTACTGGTAGCACCAAAATTACTAAGATTGTTGCTGTTAAACCAATCTTCTTTAATAGAATGTCCTAATACAAAGCTCATCAAGGCAATCATATAGGAAATATAGGTTGCGTCGAGCCTGTGAAACCAATGCATAAAATTACCACTAAAGAAGAACCCCAATACTAAAGCTGTATGTCGTCCTTGACATGCTTGAAAAAGTTTTTTAAACATGTGTTTTTACTCCTTTATCGTTCTTGTGTAATTAAGAAGAAAACTAAAGACCCAACCTTAGCGGTATATTGAGAACGGAAAGGCACGCCCTCTTCCTGGTCATAGAACAGTCCCCCGCCGGTAAGATTGTCGATCAAACTGTTATCAAATACCCCGTCTATATTTTGAAGTAACCGCTGAAATGCCGGCTCACGAGGATCAGGAAGGGCAGTTATCCTTCGCTCTATAAGCTGGCTGGTAACAACTTTTAACCAATCGCTGCCCGCCTTTACTCGGTTCCGGAGAGCAAAAGCAACGGCCAACATCCCTGAAAACCCATCCTGATGCCCATCCCTCCAGGCGATATAAGAAACCAGGGCTTTTAAGTATTCTTCACTGTTCATGCGGCCCCTCCTTCTTTCTAGGGAAAAGCTCAACTACCGGGGGTTGCTCTGTTGCCTTTTTCTTGATCGGTGAAGGATACGGCCGGTAGTTCTTGAGCCAATCAGTTAAGCATTCAACTGTAAAAAAGATGTATTTCCCGGGGTCTTTTTCCCGCTCGGCGGGAGGAACCCAGCCTCTTTCTACAATCAGAAGCTTATAAAAAGAATCTGGAACCACTTCGGGGTCCGCCTGAACTTTCTCTTGAATAAACTCGAGCGTGTGCTCAGAACGACCACATTCACATGCAGCATAGACTCTGGTAAGAACCTCAAGGCTTTTTTCATCCACCAGCACCCCTTGCTCCAGATTTTTAGTAGTTCTATACTCTTGACTAATGATAACGGGCATTCCTTTGCTCTCCTTATTAGTATTCAAAACCGCATGAGCGGCAGCTAAATTCGTAATCAGACTTATAGTCCTCGTCAGCTAATACCTGTCCACATTCCGGACAATAGAGCGTCATCGGACGGTGTTTAGGAAAGAGATTCGCCTCGGCTTCTGTCAGCGGCTTCACTGGCGTACAAAGAGAACAATAATTAGCCGTACCATCTGGACCAGGTGTATAAACTCCGTGTGGACATTTACCCATTGTTAATTCCTTTTTTATTATCCCCAAATTGAAGTGAACGATCCCCGTGTGCTGCCGGATGCTGCATATGACATTTAGCACACAGGGCAATCGAGTTTTCTAAAGAAATTTCTCCTCCCTGACTACGAGGAATAACCTCGTGCATATGAAAATTCCAATCAATTGGCCGGCCACAATACTTGCACTGACCTCCTGACAAAGAGAACACTTGCTTACGAATAGCCGCAACCGCATCCTTGCGGGACATCAAGGTTACTGTCCCGTTCCCTTCATAAGTGTGTGCCCGCAGAGGATTTTTAAAAATACGGATTACTTGTCCAGCGTCATCGAGCAAAGCATAGCACCTAACGCGAAGAGTCATGCCTGCCCCCTTTTTACCGCCGCTTCATATGTGGCCAAAAATTCACGAGCCAGCCGCAGAATAATTTCAGTTCTCTGACGAACTTCTGGGCATTCGTTGGAAATCGGAGGGTCCACCTTGGCGGCAACTTCAAAGGCCCTCAAAATTTCCGCCTTCTCATCAGAAGTCACATAAATACCGCCCAGATCAAAATAAGTTGTGTGCGGAGGCATGTCCTTTTGGTGCTCCGCTTCAAAGATAGCCGCTTTTAATTCGGCAATTGTAACCTTTGAATCTTTTGCCTGTTCGATAAGATTTTCGGGTGGTTTTAAAGAAGTACGACGAATATATGAAGCCAAAAGGCTGGCCTTGCTAATTCCCATTTGGTCGAGAGAAGATTGATCAACATAAGGGCCGAGTTGCTTAACAACAGATACGGCGTTATAAATTTGTGTTCGGCCTTTTTCCACTTTATTTTTAATAGAATCCACGTACTGCCCAAAAGAAGCGAAACCCCACAGCATCCAATAAAGCTTTTCTTGGACCCGATGGACAGCCGCTCCGAGGCGCAACCAACTGCGCGCGGCGGTATTAGTAGCCAGTTGAATAGTCTTTAAAGCATTGTCGATTTCTGTTTGTAGTTTATCCGCCTCACGCTTCTCCTCTTCAGTGAAGGCGCTGACTTCTGGTATATGAAAAACATCAACGTAATCTTGACTCATGCCGTCATCCTCGGGCAAATTAAAAGATGCGCACTCCCCGCTTTTATAGCTACCGGACTGTTTTTATTATTGATAAAAATTCTTGCTGTCTTAGAAATCTTTAAAATGTTTTTAAAGAAGTCAGTCAGGTACCGGTGATGCAAAATAATCTTAGGAAGATTGCCGTCCAAACTGCTGGTGACTGTATTTATGTTTATCGATTCTTCGGCCGTGCCCCCTCCGGTTACCAGAGTCAACATGTGATTGTTTACAAATTCCAATACTACCCCGGGGAGCTCTTCTGAGGCCATAATTCCTACGCGCTCCAATGCCTGGAGCATCTCAGCGGTATCGACCTGAACAACTAATTTATAATTTTCTGGCATTACTCGTTTCCAGTCAGGAAACTCGGTTGCTGTTAAACGTCCGATCACGGTAACATCCTCCGTCGAAATTACCACTGCCGTTGCAGAAGATTCCAAGGTAATAGCCTTAGGCAAATTGGTTATGATTTTTGCCAGGCGCTTGGGAAGAAGTAAGTTGAAAGGAGGAATGTCTTCGTCCCTGATAAGGAGCAGACGAGGACCGTCTGTGGCCGCGGCAAGTAAAATCCCTTCGTCATCAGAAAATTGAATTGAATTTGATCCTTGAAATTTTTTGGTATTGATCACTGGCAGAAGGAGCTCAATTACTTGATCTAACCCATAAACCTTTCCTGGTGTAGGTTTAAGTCCATCTGGACATTGAATAGGTTTCGACGTATCCGAAAATATTGGGAGGGTAAAGCAGCTTCTACCAGACCCCACAATTAGGGACTTATCGTATGTAAGTGTTATTTGCCCCTTAAGAGCCGAAGCAATAGCTATTAATTTTGTAATATCTGTTGAAATCCGTTTTGCGGACAGACCTGAATCTTGCAACGAAGGATGTTTGGCCCTAATAACAAGCTCAGGATCAACTGCTTCTAAAACTCCTTCTTTGGTGTCCAAAGTAATCGTTTTGGAGTTGGCTTGAGAGACTTGCGATAATAGTGTATGCAATACTTTTGCATCAATAGACAAACTCATTGCTGTTTGGCCTCCTTTTCCAAAAGGCGATATGCTTCTCGTTCTGCTTTGCAGACTTCACAATAGCAACGAGTTTTGGTGTATAAATTGATTCCTCCTTCACAAATAGGAAGATTTCCGACCTCCTGCGGCTTGGGCTCTTCTTTGTCTATTAGCTTCCAAGACCCATTTGGCTGGACCTGATAACGGCCTCTTAAGGAAACAACGATTGTTCCAGCAGGATATGTGGCACTCTTGATTTTAAATTTGGTTTGCGTCATAATCTCTCCATAGTTCTAGCTTACATCGAATTTTTGAACTTCTGGAAGTTGCCTAAATTATTTTTTTATCCAAGGTCCGGCGGGGGTTCTTCTGTTGTAAAAGGTTTAAACGAGGCTTTTTCCCCTTTAAACACCAACTTTGTAAATGTTGGACCATCCCCTTTGGCGCGGGCCCCTAAAAGATGAACCTCAGTCACTGGCTCATAATCATCCATTGGCGGATTGTTTTCGTCTTTGTTTTTGATCCAATCCCGGTGTAAGGCAAAAATGGCATCCGCATCCGACGCCACAGCTTCCGATCCTTTTAAGTCCGTGACATGAACCATCTTTCCGCGATTGGCTTTATCTGATTTTCGCGGTTGTGCCACCACGAAAAAGATAACTCCATATTGCTGTGCCATCAGTTTGATCCGCTGCATGGCATTAGCTTGGGCCTGTACCTCGTCTTTCTCGTTTCTACAAATAAAATGTATGTGATCCAGCACAACCACCGTGATTCCTAAACGGCGAATCGCCAGTTCAATTAGGTCGAGCACCGGCGTCACCGTGTTTAGTGTTTGATCCCGGCCAATATAATAGCGAACACTTTTTAACTCTTTTGCCGCTGCCTTATAATCTTCAGGCTCGATGTGATTCCTGTTTTTTTGACAAACGTGCGCCACGACCAGGTTGGAGAATTCATCCGGGCTTAGTTCGCATTGATAGTTAAGCACTACATGACCCTGCTTGGCTGCATATAAAGTAGCATTCATCATCCATTGCGTTTTTCCCATTTTGGTATTCGTGGCAAATACAGAAACCACTGAGCCGGGAAGCAAAATAGCCATCTTATCAACAGTATCCCAGGGGAAACGGAAGCGTTGTGGGTTGTCTGATAAATTGACCCGTGTAGCGTGCTCCATTGATTCAACAAGAGAAATCACGTGAGGAAGGGGCTTAGAACGAGACACATTGGTAAGCTCGATCACAAGTTTACGGAAAGAGGCTATGTCGCCTTTGCAATACTCCAAGAAAGTTTGGTTGGCATCTTTCATGGAGTCTGGCCAAACAAGCTTATATGTCCGTTCTCCTAATTCTGCCCACAGCTTGTCCATATAGTTTATTCCTGTTGCGTCGTTGTCGCCCGCCAAGAAAATTTCATATGCTTCTTTAAGCTGATCCCTCATTTCAGGAGAAAGCTTAAAGCCGGCAGAAGGAAGAGAGCAGGCAGCAAATCCGGCCTGAACCAGAACCGCCGCATCAAATTCTCCTTCTGTAACGTAGATCGGCAGGAAGGGATCAACAGCTTGTAGATTAAAAATCTCTGTGGCCATCTTGACCTGGCGAACAAACGCCTTTTCTTTGATGGATCGATATTTTATGGAAACTACTTTGTCGTCTTTGATGGCAGGGAGAACTATCCATCCTGCATCCACGAGCTCTTCATCTACTGATCGTGTTACGGCTTTTACGCTCTTACGAAACCCCAGGTGAAGAGCTTTCGCTGTTTCATATGTTATGCCTCTTTGATTTTTTAACCATTCCTGAGCTTCCGTGGAATTTTGCAGCGCTTTTTCTAAAGGGGCGTACTCATCCAAAGAAAAAACTTTAAATTCTTCCTTTTTATTACAAACAGGCTTAAATATATCGTCTACTTTACTGGTTAATTCTTTCCATCGCCCGTCATCTAATTCTTTACGAACACGGTCGATAGCAGCAGCTGTGTCAATTTTATAAAACTTCTCGAAAAAGCAAATAATACTGCCGCCGATTCGGCAGCCAAAGCAGTACCAAAGCAGCTGTCCGTCCTTTTTTCGGATTTTGAAAGACGGCGTACGCTCTTCGTGAAACGGACACAAAGCTACGTAATTATTACCTTCTTGCTTAAGATCGGGTAGCCGTTCTTTATAAAGGCGTAAGACATCAGGGTGTGATTTTAATTGTGTGAGTTCAAGATTAGGTGCGTCCATAATTATATCGTGCCACAGTTTTTCTCACTTTTGACCGTGAGCACAAATTTTTTT
>Ga0070737_10000794_pt1 | contig 57577 bp, 50 predicted proteins | sample Coa_R1_10_FD_66438 | JGI IMG/M metagenome (GOLD analysis project Ga0070737, IMG submission 66438) | Surface soil microbial communities from Centralia Pennsylvania, which are recovering from an underground coalmine fire - Coalmine... | ecosystem: Environmental > Terrestrial > Soil > Unclassified... | reverse complement strand
CGCGCTGCCTCACGCGGCCGTCTCGGCCGGCGCCTAACGCGGCCGTCTCCGCCGCCACTCAGCATCTCGCCCGCCGCGCTGCCTCACGCGGCCGTCTCGGCCGGCGCTCACGCGGCCTTCTCGGCCGTCAGGGGGGCGCACCCCGGGACGTCCTCGCCGGGCCTCAGCCAGCGCAGGCGCCGGTTGACACCGTCCCGCCAGCCGACAGCGCCCGCCGCAGGTCGCGAGCGACGACCGCGTCGGGGACCGCGAAGCCGCCGGCGTGCGCGGTATCGGTCAGCGCCGCGAACACCGTGGCGACCACCCGCCCGTGCGCGTCCACGAGCGGGCCGCCGGAGTTGCCCGGGCGCACCAGGCCGCGCAGCGCCGTGATCGAGCGCAGGACGTGACCCTGGCCGTAGGCGTTCTCGGTCACCACATGCACGGTGCGCCCCACGCGGCCCGGCTGGGCGTCGAACGGGCCGTCGAGCGGGTAGCCGAGGATCGCGACCTGCTCGCCGATGCGCGCCTGAGCGGCCATCCTCAGCGCGGGCGCCGCAAGCGCCGCGACGCGCAGGATCGCGATGTCGTTGTGCACGTCGAAGACGAGCGGCGCGGCCCGCAGCGCGGGCCCGGCGCCGTGGACCTGCACGACCGTGTCCCGCTCCCCGGCGACCACGTGCGCATTGGTGACCACGATCCCCGGCGCCGCGACCCAGCCGCTGCCCTCGACGCCCAGCCCGCAGGCGGTGCCGGTGACGCGCACGACGGCGGCGGCGGCGGCGCGCACGCCCCCTGCGCGCAGGATCGCGCGACGGGGCGGCGGCAGATTCGGCACCGGCCCGGTGACCGACGGAAGCGGATCAAACCGCGCGAGCGCGTTGAGGATCGGACCGGACGGCGGCAGCAGCTCGTCGAGCGTGCGCAGGATCCGCGAGCCACGGATGTCCGCGCGCAGCGCGGGCGAGACGGGCGCGTCGAGTGCCACCGCTCCGACGATCCACGCGATGCCCAGCGCCACGCACGCGGTCAGCGCCGCGCCCAGCAGGCCGTCGATCAGCCTCAGTCCGGGGATCCGCATCACGGCACGCAGCCGGGCGCCGATCCCCTCCATGCCGCTCGCCAGCGCCCCACCCGCAAGCAGCGCGCCGCCGAGCCCGAACAGCGGGGCGTAGGGCGAGCGATCGCCCCGGCTGAGCAGAAGCGGCGCAAAGCGGGTACCCACAAGCGCACCGATCACGAAGCCGGCGAGCGAGAGCGCCCCGACGATGAACCCCTGCGAGTACCCGTAGAAGGCGAGGACCGCCGTGAAGGCGACGAGCACCCAGTCGATGGCGGTCACCGGCCGCAGGTTAGTGGCGGGGGCAGCGAACGCCCGCCGTCTGCACGCACGCGGCGCGCGGTCGTCGCCCGCTCGGCCGGCGGCGCATCCGGCGCGCGGTTGGATCTTCTACCGTTTGGGCCGCAAGTGCCGACCAGGGCGGTGATCGTGGCGCAGCGGCCGCCGCGTCGCCGGCGCCGCCGCGGGCGCCGGCGACGGTTGCTGACGCGCAGCGCGCCGCTGCTGCTTTTGGCGGCGTGCGCGTTCGCGATCGGGGTTGCGGTCGCCACCCAGCCCGGGCGCGACGAGCGCCAGCTCGTGAGGGCCTACGTGACCGACTGGGCGCGCGGTCGCGTGGCGGCGATGTACTCGCTGCTTGACCGCCGCTCGCGACTGGCGACCTCCGAGGCTGCGTTCGCCCGCCGGCTGCGCGCCGACGCGCAGATCGCGACCCTTCGCTCACTGGCGGTGCTGCGGGTCGGCACGCCGCACTCCGGAAGCGTGCGGGTGTGGATGGCGGTCGACACGCGCATCTGGGGCGTGCTGCGCGAGCCGCTGATCGTTCCGTTTGACGGCAGCGGCTCGCAGGCGCGCGTTCGGCTGGCCTCCGAGCTGCTGTTCCCCGGCCTGCGCGCCGGCGAGTCGCTGACGCGGCGAACCGAGCTGGCCACGAGAGCGACGATCCTCGCGGCCGATGGAACGCCGCTGGCGCAGGGCGCCGGCCGCACCTCGCCGATCCCCTCGGTCGCCGGCGAGATCGTCGGCTCGCTCGGCCCGATCCCCGCCTCCCAGCGCGCCGCATACGCGGCCCTGGGCTATCCGCCCAACGCCCAGGTGGGTCAGGACGGGCTGGAGCTGGCGTTACAGCGCCGGCTCGTGGGCCGCATCGGCGGCGTGCTGCTCGCCGGCCGCCGCGTGCTCGCGCGCGTCGCGCCCGAGCAGGCGCCGCCGGTTCGCACCACCATCGATCCGCGCGTGGAGGAGGCCGCGATCGCCGCGCTGGGCGGCCGGCTCGCCGGGATCGCGGCGATCGATCCCCGCACCGGGGCGCTCGAGGCGCTCTCGGGCATCGCCTACTCGGCCCCCCAGCCGCCGGGATCGACGATGAAGATCATCACCGCCACCGCGGCGCTGCAGGCCGGGCTTGTCAAGCCCACGACCGTGTTCCCGTACGCCACCTCCGCGACCCTCGACGGCTACACGATGAACAACGCCGGCGGCGAGGACTGCGGCGGGACGCTGATCAACGCCTTCGCGGTCTCCTGCAACTCCGTGTTCGCCCCGCTTGGCGCGCGGGTCGGGGGGTCGCTGCTGGTTGGCACCGCGGAGCGCTACGGCTTCAACCACCCGACCGGCATCCCGGGGGCGGACGAGAGCACGATCCCGCCCGCCAACCGGATCGGCGACGCGCTCGCGGTGGGCTCCTCGGCGATCGGCCAGGGCATGGTCCTGGCGACGCCGCTGGAGATGGCCGACGTGGCCGCGACGATCGCCATGGGCGGACGGCGGCCGCTGCCGACGCTGCTGGCCGGCCAGCGGCCTCGCTTCGTGCGCGTCACCACGCCCCGCGTCGCGCATGAGATCGCCCAGATGATGCTCGCGGTCGTCCGGTACGGGACCGGCACGAGCGCACAGATCCCCGGCGTGCAGGTTGCGGGCAAGACCGGCACCGCCGAGGTGCGCAACTCGACCGGGCCTCCCAACAGCGCCGCAGCCAACAACCCGCGCAACACCGACTCCTGGTTTGTCGCCTACGCCCCGGCGGGCGACCCCCGGGTCGCGGTGGCGGCGATGTTCGCGAACGCCGGCTACGGCGCGACGACCGCCGCGCCCGCGGTGCGGTCGGTGATCGAGGCCGCGCTCGGGCTCGGCTCGGCCGGATGAGCCTGCCGGTGCCGGGCCCAGGGCGCCCGACCGCTACAGGTTGAGCGAGATCGACGCCAGCCGGCGGTTTGAGGGGCTGAGGATGTAGAGGGTCAGCGGCCGGTTGGCGTACACGTCGGTGCTGACGCGGAACAGCAGCAGGCCGCCCTGGGTGGGGCCGTAGGCGGCGATGCTCGACGGGCTCGGCTCGGTCTGCTGGGGCGGGAGGGTCTGCGCCGTCCACGCGAACGGGTTGAGCGCCGGGTTGAGGTGGACCGGCCGGTACACGTCGCCGGAGGAGTCGACGACCTCGAAGTTGTCCGAGGTGGTCTGCGGCCGGTTGGTCTGGTTCTTGGCCCAGAGGAAGACGCCGAACCACATCTCGGTGGGCGGCAGGTTCGGGCTCATGCCCGCCGGCAGGCCGCGCACGTACTGGGAGTCCTCGGCGTCGTACTGGTTGAGGGCGCGCGAGATCTGCAGCTGGTAGGTGACCGGCCCGGCGTCGACGTAGGCGCCGTCGTTGTTGGCGTCAGCAACGGTCGGGTGGGAGCTCTTGTGGCCGCACGCGGCGAGCGCCACCGCGCTCAGCAGCGCGCAGGCGACGTACGGCAGTCGGCGGCGGTGACTCACGGCGCCCGGAGTCTACCCGTCGGCGACCGTCGCTCGACGACCCCGGTCACGACCCTCCTCGAGGATCGAGCGCAGCCGGCGCATCGCCCGCGCCGCCTTGCGCCTGGTCCAGGAGCGTCCGCCGAGCGCCTCCATCAGCCTGTCGGACAGCAGCGCGGGCTCGGTCTCGAATGTGAACTGCACGCGCGTCGTGCCACCGGGCCCAGGTGACAGCGTGTAGGTGCCCAGCATCCGGATCCGGTTGTACTTGCCCCCACGGCCGCGCTCGACGATCTTGAACGGCGGCTGCATCTCGGCGAAGGTGACGTCCGCCCAGGCGAAGCGGTTGAAAGGAGCCTTGACGCGGAAGCGGGCGCCGGCCCCCAGCCCGCGCGAGTCCTCGCGCGTCAGCCGCCAGTCGACCAGGTAGTGGTCGGTGAACTCGGGGTGATTGGCGATGTCGGACAGGTAGTCCCAGACCTCCTCGCGCGGCCGGGCGATCGTCGTCGAGACCGTGAACGGCTCCATCGGCGCGGCATGTTATGCGCTCGGCCCGCGACGGCGCCGCCCCCCGGGCCCGATGCGGGCCGGGATCCGGAGCCGACCCGCGGCGCCGGCCCACGAGAGCAGGCCGGGGCTGCGCGAGCCGGTCAGCTCAGGCCTCCGCAGCCCGCCGGCTCGCGCCGCCAGAGCCCGTCGACTCGGCCCGCCCAAGCCGGTCCGATCAAAGAGCCGGAGCCCGGAGACTCAGGCCGCGCGCCGGTCGCTGACGCGGATCGTGTGCCCGAGCTCGGGGCCGTGGATCGTCCGCGCGCCGCTGGGATCCTCGCGGCGGCCCTCTCGACACAGCGCGCAGGCGACGGCGCCGGAGTCGTAGAGGTACACCCGCTCGCCCACCAGCGGCGTGCGGTGGCAGAACGAGCAGCGCTCCGATTCCGCCAGCCGCTCGTCGAGGCCGCGTCGCAGGAGCGCGAGCTCCAGATCGAGCATGTCACGGAGGCTCGATGGCATGGGGTCGGGTTCGCCGCGCCCCGCGCGATTCCTGCGCCCGCACGACCGGACATCCGTCCGGCCGATGATTGGCACTTTGCGGGCGGGGGTATGATCGGAGCGGTGCTCCGCGTGGCGGTCCTGCCAGCCGCCGCGGGCCGCCGGCATCCCTCGAGCACGGAGACGGCCATGAAAGCTTGGACTACTGGCAGTGTGGCTGGAACGGGCACGTTCCGCTGCACGGAGTGCGACTTCCCGGTCTCGCTGGATGCCGCCGACGAGCTGCCCGCGTGCCCCAACTGCGGAGGCACCGAGTTCGTGCGCTCGTCGCTGTTCACGACCTCGCAGCAGGCGATCGTGGACCTCGGCGAGTCCAGCGAGGATCGCACCTGGCTGGACGAGCTGCGGGCCGAGATCGAGCAGCCCGGGCAGTACATCGCCTACCGCGTCGGCTCGGAGGTGGTCACGCACCAGCTCAGCCGGGAGTGGACGCGCATCGGTCGAAGCCTGGCGGCCGACATCCGCTTCGACGATCCGACGGTGTCGCGCCGCCACGCCCTGATCGTGCGCCAGCCCGACGGCCTGCGCGTCCTCGACGACCGCAGCCTCAACGGTGTGTTCGTCAACGGGGAGCGTGTGGAGTGGAGCACGCTGGCCGACGGCGACGAGGTCGTGATCGGCCGCCACCACCTGCATTTCATCGAGGTCCCCGCGGTTTCCGGGATGCGCCCGGTCGAGGGCTCCCAGACGGGCAGCCCGGCCGCGGACGGCCCGGGCTCCTGACAGACTCCGACGGCCCGGGCGCCGGCTGACAGACGCGGACGGCCCGGAGCGGCTGCCGGCAGACGCGGACGGCCCGGGGCGCAGGCTGACGGGCGCGGACGGCCCGGGCGGCTGCCGGCAGACGCGGACGGCCCGAGCGACGTGGAGTCCGTGTGGTGGGCACTGAAGGCGATCAACAAGCGGCTGCTGGCAGACGCGGGCAGCGCAGACGCCGGTCGAGGGCGGGGCGCGGCGCTCACCGGGGCCCGCGGCTCGCTGGAGGCCGCCGCGCCTATAGTCGCCGCCGATGGCCCAGACGATCGCGGTGCTGTCGCAGAAGGGCGGGACCGGAAAGACGACGACGGTAAGGACCCTCACCGACGCCTTCCGTCGCGTCGGCCTGAACGTCCTGGCGGTCGACCTGGACCCTCAGGCGAACCTCTCCGACTACCTGGGCGTCGAGTCGGATGCGACACCGACGATCGCGGACGTGCTCGCCGGGCGAGCGGCCGCGCGCGAGGCGGTGCGCGGCGGGGTGATCCCAGCCGACCTGGCGCTCGCCGAGACCGAGCTGGCGCTCGGCGGCAGGCTCGGTCGCGAGCTCGCGCTCAGGCGGGCGCTGGCGGAGGTCTCGCCGGACTTCGATCTGGTGCTGATCGACTGCCCGCCGTCGCTAGGACTGCTGACGGTCAACGCGCTGGTGGCCGCCGACCACGCCCTCCTGTCCGCCGAAGCGCAGTACTTCGCGCTGCAGGGGGTCGAGCAGGCGCTGGAGCTGATCGAGCTCGCCCGTGACACGCTGAACCCGGGGCTGGCGGTGATCGGCATCCTGCTCAACATCGCAGACATGCGAACACGCCACTCGCGGGAGGCGCTTGAGGCGCTGCGCGCCCACTACCCTCAGCAGCTTCTAAGCACCCCGATCCGGGCCTCGATCGCGTACGCCGAGTCCGCCCAGCGAGCGGCGTCGATTCTCGACCTGCGGCCCGACCTGGGCGCGGACTACCTGGCTGTGGCCGCGGAGCTGCTGGGCCGCCTCGGGCTCGCTGGTGCGCGCCAGCGGATGCGCCGGCTCGCGCGCGAGCTCTCGGCCGGCCCGGCCGCGCCGCCGGCGGTCGAGGGTTGAGCCGCGCCTCCCAGCGGCCGTCCGTCGAGCGCGTGCGGAGGCTCACCTTCGCCGCGGCCGCTCGCGTGGTGAGCCCCGCGCCGGATGTGGACGCGGCTTATCGGATTCTTATCGCCGCTCAGCAGACTGGCGCGCCGTGAGCAGCGAGTCCGCGACGGCCCTCGGCGTCAGGGCGCGGCCGACCGGCGTGCTCGTCCTCGCCATTCTTGGGCTGCTCACGTTCGCGCTGGTCCCGGTCAGGGTCAACACGATCTACGACGGGCTCCCCGCGCACCCGCTGTTCCTGCACGTGCCGGTCGTGCTGATCCCGGTGGCGGGCCTGGCCGCCCTCGTGCTGGCCGTGCGCCCCGGACTGCTCGAGCGCCACGGCGTGTGGGTGGCGGGCGTGGCCGTGGCCGCTCTGGGGGCGACCAACCTCACGATCGGGTCCGGCAAGGCCCTCGAGGCCGACCTGCTGCGCTCGGTCGGCGGGATCGCCGGAACCGGCGGGGAGATCTCGCTCATCCACCGCCACCAGCACGCCGCAGACATCCTGCGCCTGCTCTTGATCGCCTTCACCGCCATGCTGATCCTGACGCTCGCCCTGTGGCGGGCTTCGGCCAGCGAACGTGTCAGCGGCATCGGCCCCGTCGACGCGATCCTGCGCCGCGCGCGCGCGGCCATGCCGCGGCTGCTCGCCGCCCGGCTGGCGCTCGGCGCCCTGGCGCTCGCCTGCCTCTACTACGTGTTCCGGACCGGGGATTTGGGGGCCAAAGCCGTCTGGCAGGGACGGATCCCGACCGGCCACAGGCTCATCGGACCGCTAAGGGGCCTTCCCGGCTCGCTGTTTCCGCCGGGGGTTCACCCGCCCGGCGCGCCGGGCTCGCCCGGTGCGAGCACCGCGCCCGGGAGCTGAGGGGCTCGTGGCCGATGGCGATGAACGCGCCGGACGTGCGAGCACCGCGCCCGGGGGCTGAGGACACCGCCCGGGGGCTGAAGACACCGACCGGGGGCTGAAGACACCACCCGGGGGCTGAGGACAGCGCGCGGGCGCTGAGTACGCGGGCGATCAGCGCGAGGCGCGCTCCACCGACGCACCCCGGCTCTCGAAGCGAGCCGGCACGACGTCCGCCCATCCCTCAGCCTCGGCGGCGAGTGCGCGCGCCACCGACTCCGACCGCTCGCCGCGGCACCAGAACATCACGGTCGGCCCGGCACCGGAGATCGTCGCCCCCAGCGCGCCCAGGCGTCCGGCCGCGTCCAGGGTCGCGGCAGAACGGGGGAACAGATGCGCGCGGTGGGGCTGGTGCAGCCGATCGTGCAGGCCGGCGGCGATCAGCTCGAGGTCCGCGGTCGCCAGCCCGAGCGTCAGCGTCGCGGCCCGCGCGAGGTTGAAGACCGCATCGGCCAGCGGGACGGTGCCCGGCAGCGCGGCGCGGGCGCGCTCGGTGCGCACGCCCCGACGGGGCACGAGCAGCACCGCCTCCAGCTCGCCCGGCGGCTCGATCCGGTGCGCGCGGTCGCCCTCGCAGATCACGAACCCGCCGTCGAGCGCGGCGGCGACATTGTCGGGATGGCCCTCGAGAGCGCACGCGTGGGCGCGCACGTCCGCCCCCAGCTCCATCAGCCGGTCGGCCGCCAGCAGTCCCGCGACCGCCGCGGCCGCGCTTGAGCCGAGACCCCCGCTGAGCGGGATCTCGGAGCTGATTTGAAACTCGAATCGGTCCGCGGGCGCAAGCAGCTCAAACGCGCGCACCACCAGGTTGCCCCGGTCGCGCGGCAGGTCCAGCTCGGTCCTCACCGCGAAGGCACCGGTCTCGCGCACCTCGACCTGCAGGTGCAGCGACAGCGCGGCCGCCATCACGTCGAAGCCCGGCCCGAGGTTGGCACTGGAGGCCGGCACGCGCACGCGGACCGCGCGTGCGCCGGCGAGCGCCGGCTCGGTCGCGGCGGCGGCCGCTCTCACCCGAGCACCGCGCTCTCGAGCTCGGCCAGGCTCGGCTCGCACCCGATCACCCCGGAGTCGACCTGCGACAGGGCGGTCTGTGGATCCTTGAGTCCGTGTCCGGTGAGCACGCACACGATCCGGCGGGCCCCGCCGACCCCGTGGGCGAGCAGTCCCGCTACCGAGGCGGCCGAGGCGGGCTCGCAGAAGATCCCCTCCCCGCAGGCGAGCAGCCTGTAGGCGTCGAGGATCTGCTCGTCGCTGACCGCCGCGACCGCTCCGCGCGACGCGGTGATCGCCCCCATCGCGTCCTCCCAGCGAGCAGGGTTGCCGATCCTGATGGCGCTTGCCACGGTCTCCGGCGCGTCGACCGCCCGTCCGCTGACCAGCGGCGCCGCGCCGGCCGCCTGGAAGCCGAGCAGCCGCGGCCGGCGCTCCGGGGCCAGCACCTCCGTGAAGCCGCGCCAGTAGGCGGTCACGTTGCCCGCGTTGCCGACGGGGATCGCGAGCGCGTCAAGCTCCCCGCCGAGCTCATCGACCAGCTCGAACGCGGCCGTCTTCTGACCCTCCATCCGCAGCTCGTTGACCGAGTTGACCAGCGCGATCGGATGTGCCTCGACCAGCCGGCGCACGAGCGCCAGGGCGACGTCGAAGTTCGCGCGCAGCGCGATCACCCGCGCTCCGTGCATCAGGGCCTGTGCGAGCTTGCCGGAGGCGATCTTGCCCTCGGGCACGATCACGGCGCATCTCAGGCCGGCACGCGCCGCGTAGGCGGCGGCGGAGGCGGCCGTGTTGCCCGTGGAGGCGCATACGATCGCGCGCTGACCGTCGCGCAGCGCGGCGGACACCGCGCAGGTCATGCCGCGGTCCTTGAACGATCCGGTGGGGTTGAGCCCCTCCAGCTTGCAGAGCACCTCCGCGCCGAGGCGCTCGGACAGCATCGGCGCCGACACCAGCGGCGTGCCGCCCTCGCCCAGGCTGACGACCGGGTCATCGCGCCCAAACGGCAGGCGCTCCCGGTATCGCTCGATCAGGCCACCCATCGCGGGCAGGATGTCAGACAGCGCCGCGCGCGGCCCGGGTGAGGCCGAGCGTCGAGCACGACCCCGCCGGCCGCGCCCCGAGCTCTAGGCGACATCGAGCACGACCCCGCCGGCCGCGGCCCCGGGCTCTAGGCGACATCGAGCACGACCTTGCCGGTCGCGCTCCTGGAGTCCATCAGCAACAGAGCGTCGGCGGCCCGCTCTAGCGGGAAGCGGGCGCCGATGATCGGCCGCAGCCGCCCGTCGGCCAGAAGCGGCGCGAGCTCGCGGCCGGTGCGAACGGTCCGCTCCGGCCAGCCGACCGGGGAGACACCCCATCCGGCGCCGACCACCTCGGTGTTGGTCAGCAGCAGCCTGTTGACACGCACCTCCGGGATGGAGCGACCGGTGAAGCCGACCACGACCAGTCGACCCCCCTCGCGCAGCGCTCGCAGGCTGTCGATGAAACGGTCGCCGCCGACCGGGTCGATCACGATGTCGACGCCGCCGAGCTCCCGGACGCGCTCGCGCCACGGCTCGTCGGCCCGCACCACCAGATCGGCGCCGGCCTCGATCGCCACCTTCTCCTTGTGATCGGAGGAGACGACAGCGATCGTCCGCGCGCCGTACGCCCGCGCGATCTGGAGCGCTGCGGTGCCGACGCCACCCGCCGCGCCATGGACGAGCACCGTCTCGCCGGAGGCGAGCCTGCCGCGGGCCAGCAGCGCGAAGTGCGCCGTGTGGTAGTTGAGCACAAGCGCCGCGGCGTGCGCGAAGTCCCATGAGTCCGGCACGCGGAACGTGAACTCGGCCGGCGCCACGGCCACCTGCGCCCAGCCGCCGAGCATGCAGAACGCCGCGACCCGGTCTCCGGGCGAGACGTCCGCCTCGCCCCGGACCTCGCGCACGACCCCGCCGACCTCGGACCCCGGGATGAATGGGAGCTCGGGCGTCACCTGGTACTCGCCGCGGGTCTGCAACAGCTCGGGGAACGACACGCCGGCAGCGCGCACGTCGATCACCACGCCAGCGCCGGGCGTCGTGGGGTGCTCCGGCGGCGGCTCCGGCACGTCGGCGAGCTCGAGCGCGCCTGCGGGCCCAGTCAGCGAGGTGATCTGAATCGCCCTCACCTCAGCGCCGCCCCTTCACGCACCGCCCTCGCCTGACGGCCGCGCGTCACAGGTACTGCCTCTCGATCACCCTGATCGCACGCGGGGCGGAGCGGACGATCGGCAGCGCCGCGATCGCCCGCTTGGCGGCCATGAACCTCGACTCCAGCACCGGGTGCAGCACCATCACCAGGCGAGCCTGCTCGCCCAGGCCTCGCTGCAGCACGGACTTCACCGACACGCCCTCGCGCGCCAGCAGCTGCGCGACCTGCGCGAGCACGCCCGGCTGGTCGGCGACCTCCAGGTGCAGGTAGAACGCCGACACGACATCGTCGACGACGCGCAGGCGCTCCGCCGCTGGGGGCATGCACGCCGGCGGGATCATCGCCGAGATCACATCGCCGAGGACGGCGCTCGCGGTCTGCGGCCCGCCGGCCCCCGGTCCGGACATCGTGATCTCGGTGATCTCGTCGGATTCGACCGTGACCGCGTTGAACGGGCCGTCCACCGATGCCAGCGGGTGCCCCGGGTAAAGAAACGCCGGGTGCACGCTGACGGCCAGGCCATCCTCTCCGATTCGCTCCGCGGTGCCGATCAGCTTGAGGCCGAGCCCAAGCTCGCGCGCGTACTCGAGGTCGTCAGGGCCGATGTGCTCGATTCCCTCGTAGCGGACCTGCTCGATGTGCACCGGCGTCTCGAAGGCGAGGCGCGCGAGGATGGCCATCTTGGCGGCGGCGTCGCGGCCGTCGATGTCCTCGGACGGGTCGGCCTCGGCGTAGCCGAGCCGCTGCGCCTCCGCCAGCGCGTCCGCGAATGAGCAGCCGCTGCGCGCCATCTCGGTCAGGATGAAGTTCGTCGTGCCGTTCACGATCCCGTGCACGCGCTGGATCCTGGCGCCGGCCAGCGACTCCTGCAGCACGCGGATGACGGGCACGACTCCGGCGACCGCCCCCTCGAAGCGCAGCTGGACGCCGTGGTCGCGGGCCGCGTCCCACAGCTCCTCCCCGTGATGGGACAAGAGCTGCTTGTTGGCCGTGACCACATGACGCCCGGAGCGGATCGCCTCCAGCAGGTACTCGCGCGCTGGGTGCAGCCCGCCGATCAGCTCCACGATCAGCTCCGAGCGCTCGAGCAGCTCCGGAAAGCTCCCTCCGCGGCTGCGCGTGATCACCCCGGAGAGCACGGGTCGAAGCCCCGTGATCCGTTCGATCCGCTCGGCCCTGCGCTCGAGCAGCTGCGCGAACGCCGAGCCCACGGTCCCGTGGCCCAGAAGACCGACCCGGAAGGTCGCCATCACAGTTCCCGGGCCATCATGTCGGCATAGGTCTCGCGCCTGACCGCAACCCGCGCCCGGCCCTCGCCGACGATCACAACCGGGGGCCGGGGCGCACAGTTGTAGTTGTTGGCCATCGCGTGTCCGTAGGCGCCGGTGACGGGCGTCACCAGCACGTCTCCTGGGGCGGGGTCCGGAAGCCGCGCGTCGCGCACCAGCACGTCGCCGGACTCGCAGTGCTTGCCGACCACGTGGCAGCGCTCGCCGCCGGCGGCGAGCGGCCGGTCGGCGAGCGCGGCCTCATACCTGGCGCCGTAGAGCATCGGGCGCAGGTTGTCCGACATTCCGCCGTCGACCGCAACCCAGGTAGACACGTTGCGCTTGACGGACTGGACCGTGTAGAGGGTCACGGTGCTGTTGGCCACAAGCGCGCGTCCCGGTTCGATCAGCAGCCGGGGCCGGTCGCCGAGCGCCCGGTGCGCGGCATCGACCAGCACCTGGACCCACCGTTCGATGTCCGGGGCGCTCTGATCGGCCGTATAGGCCACGCCGAGACCGCCACCAAGGTCGTAGATGTCGAACTCGCCCAGCCCGGCAAGCGCCTGGACGGCGGCGGCGAACGGCTCGAGCTCCAGGATCTGCGATCCGATGTGACAGTGCAGGCCGACGAGCTCGAGCGCGCGGGCGGCGTGCAGCCGCTTTATCGCGTCGCGCGCCTCGTGCATCGAGAAGCCGAACTTCGAGTCGGCCTGGCCGGTGGAGATCTTCTCGTGCGTGCGTCCATGAACGTCGGGGGTCACTCTGACGAGCACGCGCTGGCGAACTCCCAGCTCGCACGCAAGCTCCTGAAGCAGCCTCAGCTCATGCATCGAGTCGAGCACCACGTGACCCACACCCGCGCGCAGGGCCTCACGGAGCTCGCGCTCCGAGCTGGCGTTGCCGTGCATGAACACCCGGGCGGGCTCGATCCCGGCCGCGATGGCCAGCGCGAGCTCCCCACCGGAGGCCACCTCGCAGCCCAGGCCCTCGGCGGCGATGATGCGCAGCACCGCCTGGCACGGAAACGCCTTGGTCGCGAACAGCACCTCGCCATCGGCGTGCCGGGAAGCGAGCGCATCTGCCGCGGCGCGCGCCCGCGCGCGGAGGTCCTGCTCGACCACGACGTAGGCCGGCGTCCCGAACTCGCGCGCGAGCTCGACCGCGTCGCAGCCCCCCAGCTCCAGGCGGCCGCGCTCGTTGACGCGCGCGCCCATGGGGTAGACGTGGGACAGCTTGGCTGCGGCCGTGGTGGACACGGTCGCAAAGCCTATGTGGTCGGCCAGATCTCGGGCCGGCGCGCTCGCGGCGCTACGAGCCCCAGCCGTTGGCCCAGCCGCGGTGGTCCCGGCTGCCCCAGGAGCCCTGACCGCCCTGCTCGCCGCGCGCCCAGCCGCCCTGGCCGCCGGCGCCACCCTGGCCACCGTGGGCCCAGCCGCCCTGGCCGCCAGCGCCACCCTGGCCACCGTGGGCCCAGCCGCCCTGGCCGCCGGCGCCACCCTGGCCACCAGAGCCGCCCTGGCCACCAGAGCCGCTATTGGAGCCCCAGCCGCCCTGGCCGTGGCCACCCCAGCCGCCCCAGGCAACGTGTCCGCCCTGGCCTCCCCAGCCGCCGCGCCCGCCATGGCCGTCCTGCCCCTGGCCGCCGCCGCTCTGCCCCTGCGGCACCTGCGCCGGCTGGGAGTTGGGGTCAACCGCGCGGGAGACCCAGGCGTGGCGGCCCCAGCCAAGGTGACGGCCCGGGCCGTCCTGTGCCTGGCCGTCCTGACCCTGTGCGCCCTGCCCGGAGGCGATCGAGCCGACGGCGGGCGAAACCTCCTGCCCGCCGGCGGCGCCCTGACCGCGTCCGCCGTCGCCGCCGTGCGCAAGCCAGCCGCGATGCAGCCCGCGCCCGGGAGCGCTCGGCGCCGACGCCGCGGCCACGGCCGGAGCCGGAGGCGCAGCGGGTGCGGGAGGGGCGACGAGCGCGGCCGGCGGAGCCGCAGGGGCGGCGGGCGCCACGAGCGCAGCCGGAGCCGGCGGCGCCGCGGCGTGATGACCCGGCACTCGGCTCAGCGGGCGGGGCGCGCGGGCGCCCCTGCCTCCGCCGCGGGCGAAGCGGTGCGCGAGTGCTCCGCTCCCGGAGGAGCGGCGAGTCGTCGCCGCCACGGTTGCGCTGGCGCCGGAACGGGTGGCGCTCGATGAGACCGGCGTCGTGGAGAGGTGCGCCGGGCCGGTCGGTGCGTCGGACTGCACCGGACGGGCAAGCAGCGGGGCGGCGTGCGAGCGCGCATGGCTCTGCGCCTGGGCACCGAGCAGCTGGACGGCCGCAGACCCTCCGCTGGCCAGCCGCGACCAGCCGTTGAAGGCCACGAGCGTGCCGGCGAGCGCGAACGCGAGGACGGCCGCGAGCACGAGCGCGCCCGCCGTCCCAAGTCCCGCCACGTATGCCCTGGTCGCTCGCACGACCACGTTATCGGCCCCGCGAGGGCGGACCTTTAGCGCCGACCGAGAGTTCATCGGCAGGTTTTCATCGCTCTTTAGGCGGTTTCGCAAGCGCTGGACGGCTGTCCGAAGCCGTGATGGGCCGGTGTGACTCCCGGGCGCCTCCACCACCACCGGCCGCCCTCCGCCGGCCCCGGCCGGCACGAGCCGGGCCCCAAGCCGGCACGAGCCGGGCCCCAGCCGGCACGAGCCGGGCCCCAACCGGCGGGAGCCGCCCGCGCCGGCCCCACCAGCCACCGGCCGGGCCTCGGCCGGACCTCACGAACCGGGACATTGCGTGTGCGAAGATCATGAGCGCAATGCCACCATCCAGGTCGTTCGGTCGTGACCCAGGGCTCCAGGCCCGGATGCTCTTCACGGCATTCCTGCTTGGGCTCATCTACGTGGTGCTGATCGCGGTGCTGGTCGCCGCGGGGGTGGGAGCGGTGACGGTCGCGGCGATCGCCTGCGTGCTGTTCATCGTCCAGTACCTGAGCGCAGACCGGCTGGCGCTCGCGTCGATGCGCGCCAGAGAGGTCTCGGCAGAGGACGTGCCGGAGCTGCACACCGCGGTCGAGCGGCTGTGCATCCAGGCCGACCTGCCGATGCCGCGGCTGGCGGTTGTCGACACGCCGATGCCCAACGCGTTCGCCGTGGGACGCTCGCCGTCGAGCTCGACGGTCTGCGTGACGACCGGGCTGCTGCGCCTGCTGTCGCCCACGGAGCTCGAGGGCGTGCTCGCGCACGAGCTCAGCCACATTCAGAACCGCGACGTGATGGTCATGACGATCGCGAGCTTCTTCGCCTCGATCGCCGCGTTCATCGCTCAGATGGGCCTGTTCTTCGGCGGCGGGTTCGGCCGCGACCAGCGAAACAACTCCAACAACCCCAGCTTCGCGGTCGTGATCGTCGTCGCCGGGGTCGTTTACGTCATCTCGTTCCTGCTGCTGCAGGCGCTCTCCCGCTATCGGGAGTTCGCGGCCGACCGAGGCTCGGCGATCATCACCGGCCGCCCGAGCGCGCTCAGCTCGGCGCTGCTGAAGATCGCCGGTCGCATGGACCAGATACCCCAGCGAGACCTGCGGGCGGTCTCCGGCGAGCTCGCCGCCTTCTACATCTTCCCTCCCAAGCTGCGGTCATCGGTGACCGGGCTGTTTGCCACCCATCCACCGCTCGAGGCTCGGCTCGAGGCGCTCCAGCGGCTGGAGGCGCAGCTGCAGGGCAGCCGCTGATGGGCCTGCTTCAGGTCCTCACCGGCCGCCGCAGGCTGAGACCGCCGAGCACCGACCGGCTGTTTGCCATCGCCACCGCCGGCGTCGCGTTCGAGGCGGCCGGCATGGCCTGCGACGGCGCGGCCGCGATCGTGTTCCAGTCGCTTGAGACCGCGGACTTCCGCTCGATCGTCGAGGACATGAAGGAGGTGGTCGGCGCCACCGCCGCCGAGCTGGCGGCCAGCGTGCAGACCACCCAGGACGAGTACGGCTTCAGCTGGCTGATCCTGCGAGGCGGCGATCTCGACGGGCTGGTGACGGGCGTCAACGCGGTCGCCGACGCGATCCAGGCCGGCGGTTACGGCGAGCGCCTCCTGTGCGCGGTGTTCCCGTTCCGCGACGGGCAGCGCAGAAAGCTCTACTGGATCTACAACTTCAAGCGAGGGTCGTTCTACCCGTTCGTGCCCGAGCCCGGCTCGCAGCGGCGCGACAACGAGCGCGAGCTGATCCTGCGCGCCCAGGCCGAGCGCGAGCTGCCGATCGAGCCGGAGCTCTCACGCTGGTTTGCGCTGTGGGGCATCCCCATCTGAGCACGGCGAGGGAATCGCCGATCGCTCGGCCCCGCCCGGCTTAGGGCCGCCCTGCCGGGGGCAGGGTGCGCTACCCTCGCATGCTGGTCGATCAGGCCCCAGGCAGATCTGACCGCCACGGCGCACGGGGCCGGCGACGCACGACTCGCAACCGACATTGGAGACACCTTGCGCATACTGATCCTCGGCGGCGATGGCTTCTGCGGCTGGCCCACCTCGCTTCACCTGTCGGCGTGCGGCCACGAGGTCGCCATCGTCGACAACCTGGCGCGGCGCAACGCCGACGTCGAGCTCGAGGCGGAGTCGCTGACGCCGATCCGGCCCATCAGCACGCGGCTGGCCGCCTGGCGGGAGCTCACCGGCCGCGAGATCCCGTTTCATCGCTTCAACGTGGCCGAGAACTATCGCGTGCTGCTTGACCTGCTGAGCGAATGGCAGCCTGACGCGATCGTGCACTTCGCCGAGCAGCGCGCGGCGCCGTACTCGATGAAGAGCCCGTGGCACAAGCGCTACACGGTCAACAACAACGTGAACGCCACCCACAACCTGCTGGTGGCGCTCGTCGAGGCCGAGCTCGACGCGCACATCGTCCACCTGGGCACGATGGGCGTCTACGGGTACGGGACCGCGGGCGTGAAGATCCCCGAGGGCTACCTCCGGGTCAGGATCGACACCGACGAGGGCACCGAGATCGAGCAGGAGATCCTCTACCCGGTCAACCCCGGCAGCGTCTACCACATGACCAAGACGCAGGACCAGCTGATGTTCGCCTACTACAACAAGAACGACGGCGTGCGCATCACCGACCTGCACCAGGGGATCGTTTGGGGGACGCAGACGGCCGAGACGCGGCTCGACGAGCGGCTGATCAACCGCTTCGACTACGACGGCGACTACGGAACGGTGCTCAACCGCTTCCTCATGCAGGCGGCGATCGGCTACCCGCTGACGGTGCACGGCACCGGCGGCCAGACGCGCGCGTTCATCCACATCCAGGACACGGTGCGCTGCATCCAGCTGGCGATCGAGAACCCGCCCGAGGCCGGCGACCGCGTCCGCGTCTTCAACCAGATGACCGAGTGCCATCGGGTCATCGATCTCGCCAAGCTGGTCTCGAGCCTCACCGGCGCAGAGATCGACCACGTCGAGAACCCGCGCAACGAGGCACCGGAGAACGACCTGTTCGTCGAGAACCGCCAGCTGCTGGACCTTGGGCTCGAGCCGATCCGCCTGCAGGACGACCTGCTGACGGAGGTGACGGAGATCGCGCGCGCCTACGCCCACCGCTGCGACCGCTCGCGGATCCCGTGCAGCTCCAAGTGGATCCAGCGCCGCGCCTCGCGCGCGGTGCCGGCCTAGCAGCAGCCCGGGGTCGCACAGCGGCGCTGGCTGCCCGTGGCCGCGGGGCCGCGCTGGCTGCCCGTGGCCTTGTGGCGACGCCGGATGCCCGCGGCCGCGTTGCTTCGCCGGGCGCCCGCGTTCGTGTCGCGTCGCTGGCTGCTCGCGGTCGTGCGTCGGCGCCCATAAGGCCGATCCTGCTCAACGGCAGAGCCGCCGCCCGTGCCACGATCACCGGGGTCGAGCGCTACTCGCGTGAGGTCGTCTCCCGCCTGATCGCGAGCGCGCCCGAGCGCTACGCGCTCGCCGTCCCGCCGGCGCCGGCCGTGCGCCGGCCGCTGCTCGGACACGCCTGGGAGCAGCTGGTGCTCCCAGCCAGAGCTGCGGCGCTGAGCGCCCCGCTGGTGTACTCGCCCGCGAATATGGCCCCGGTCATGTGGCCGGGCAACGTGGTCGTCGTCCACGACGCCGCCGCGCTGCGTCGCGAGGCGGGACACTCGGCGCCGTACCGGGCCTGGCATTCGACCGTGGGCCTGCACGCTGCACGCCACGCTCTGGCCGTCGTCACCGTGTCCGCGTTCAGCCGCCGGGAGCTCGTCGAGCTGGGCGGGATCGACCCGGAGCGGATCGTGGTGATACCCCCCGGCGTCGACGCCCGCTTCTGCCCATCCGCCGACCACCACACGCCCGGCCAACCGTCGCCAGTCGCACGCGACGATGGGGCATCCGGCGCGGCCGGTTACGGTCCCGGCCCGGCCGGTTACGGTCCCGGCCCGGCCGGTTACGGTCCCGGCCCGGCGGGTTACGGTCCCGGCCCGGCGGGTTACGGTCCCGGCCCGGCGGGTTACGGTCCCGGCGCACCCGCCGGCCACGGGCCCGCCGCGCCCGGCCGTCGGTCGGGACGGGCGCCGGACGGCCCCGGAGCGCCCGCCGCAAGTCCATACGTGCTCACCGTAGCCACCGCCGAGGCGCGAAAGAACCTTCGCGCCCTCGGCGCGGTCGCCGCGGCGCTGGCGCCCTTCGGGGTGCAGGTGGTGTGGGCTGGAGAGTCGCGACCGCAGCTCGGCTCAGCGCCCGCCCCGCCGGGCGTGCGCGCGCTGGGCTGGGTGGCGGATGCGGCGCTCCCCGACCTCTACAGGGGCGCGCTCGCGTATGTGCTGCCGTCTGTCCACGAGGGGTTCGGCCTGACCTGCATCGAGGCGATGGCCTGCGGGGTGCCGGTGGTCGCGGCCGACCGCGCCGCGCTGCCGGAGACCTGCGCCGGCGCCGCGCTGCTCGTGGACCCGGACAGCCCGCGGGCGCTGACGGAGGCCGTGCTGGCAGCCACGCTCGACGAGCGCGTCCGCGCAAGGCTCCGGGAGGCGGGGCTTCGACGCGCGGCCCAGCTCTCCTGGACTGCCACCGCGACCGCGACGCACGAACTGCTGGCCCGGCTGGCCGAGAACCCGGGTCACGGGCGCGGCTGATGGGGCCAAGCGACGCGGCGCGGCCGGCGGGGCGGGCGCCGCTGGGTGTCAGCCGGGGATCAGGCCCTCGCCCTGGAACTCGGCGCGCGCCTCGGCGAGCGACACGTCAGGCGGAGGCAGGATCAGGTCCGAGCCGACCAGCTCGTCATCGGCGATTGGCCTCCCGCGCTCTCTCACGTAGGCCAGCAGCCGCTCGAAGGCGGCCTGGAAGCGCTTCTCATCGTCGCCCTCGCACGCCGAGACCGCGTCTAAATCAAGCTCCTCCAGCCGCGCCCGATCCTCCTCGGCCAACTCGTACTGCCCCTCGGTGGAGATGCGCACGATCACTGCGCCGGCTCCGCGCTCGACGTGCCGCCGGCTCCATCCCCGCCGGGCGCCTCGGCCGCGTCCAGACCCGAAGCGGCGCTCGCGGCGCCCTCACCGGACGCCCCGGGCGAGGCACCCGGCGCTCCGGCACCCAGCTCCCCCTTGGCCGCTGACCCGACGCCGAGCTCGGCCTTCATGCGCTCAAGCTCGGAGTCGACGGCGCTGGAGCTCGTCAGCTCTCGCAGCTGGCGATCGATGTCGTCCTCGCCGGAGCCGAGCTGGGTGAGGTCCTCGAACGTCCCCGCCGCCTCGAGCTCGGCGACCGCATCCGCGCGCGCGCGCATGTTCTCGGTCTTGTCGATCGCACGCTGCATCGCCAGGCCGACATCGGCCATCTCCTCCCCCACGCCGGTCGCGGCCTCGGAGATTCGCACCTGGGCCTCAGCCGCCGAGTACTGGGCCTTGATGACCTCCTTGCGGGAGCGGAACTGCTCGATCTTGGCGCGCAGCTTCTGCTCTGAGGCGGTCATCTGCTCCTGCTGGGCTTCCAGCTGCGCGATCTGCGAGTCCAGCGACTGCAGCTCCGTCTGGACGGCGGTCTTGCGCTCGAGTGCGGTGCGCGCCAGCTGCTCGTTGCCGGCCGCCAGCGCCTGCCGCGCCTGCGTGTCCAGCTTGACCACCTGCTGCTGGTACTTCTCCTCCTGAAGCTGCAGGCGCTTCTTGGCGGTGACGACGTCGGCGATCCCCTTCTTGACGTTCTGAAGCAGCTCGATCTGCTTCTGGTAGCTGTATTCGAGCGTCTCGGCAGGGTCCTCGGCGCGGTCCAGGAGCTTTGAGATCTTCGCTTTGACGACGGTGGACATGCGCCCGGAAAGGCCCGGCATCGCATCCTCCTTGGCGGGTGGCTTTCTGTCAGCCGTAGGGTAGTGGGTCCGGGGGGTCCGGCGGGCGTCGTTATGGTGACCTGAATGCGCTCGCGCATCCGCACCGCCCCGAATGGCGCCCGCGCCACCAACCTCCGCGCACTCCGCGCCGCTCCTGGCATCGCCCGCCGCGCCGCGCGTGCCGTCGCCCGCCAGACCGTCTCTGCCATCGCCCGCCGGACCCGTACCGTCTCCGCCACCGCCGGCCGCGCCGCCCCCGCGATCGCCGGCCCCACCGACCCCACGATCGCGGGCCGCGCCGCCCGCGCGAGCGCCGGCCCCGCCGACCCTGACACCCCGGGCCGCGCTCGCGTGGGCACGGGCCCGCTGGGCTGCATGGCGGCCACAGCCGTCCCGTCCCGGCTGCGTGAGGATGCGGCTCGCCCGTGGCGGCCAGCCCTGACCTGCATCCTGGCGACCGCGGCCATCGGCCTTGCGGCCGCTGGATGCGGGGCATCGACACCGGCGACACCCGCGGCGCGCGGCGTCAGCGCAGCCGACGCTCGCGCCGCCGAGGCGCTCGGGATCCCCATGCTGGCGACGCGGAACACCACCCGCGTCGACGGCGCGGACCCGATCGCCGACGCCGCCGGTGTCGCGCTGGCCGTCTACCCCTCGGCGGCCCCGGGCACTCACCCTGCCGTGGTCACGCTCGCGCCGACCTCCGACTGGCAGGCGGCGATCGCCGCCTCCGTGCTGATGGCCTCACCCCTGCACGCGCCGGTCCTCCTGTCCGGCCCGCGCACGCTCCCGGCGGCCACCAGGCAGGCTCTCTCGCTGCTGGGCCCGTCGGGCTCTGGCGCCGTCGACGGCGCCCAGGTTATCCGCGTGGGAGCGGTTCCGGCGCCGCGCGGCCTGCGCGCGCAGACGATCGCGGGCGCGGGCCCGTACGCCCTTGCCGCGGCGATCGACCGGCTGCAGGCCGCCCTCAGCGGACGTCCGAGCCCCGATGTGGTGATCGCCTCGGCGCAGGCCCCCGCCTATGCGATGCCCGCGGCCGGCTGGGCGGCGGAGAGCGGCAACCCGGTGCTTTTCGTGAGCCGAGGCGGGGTGCCGGCGGCCACTCGCCAGGCGCTTGAGTCGCACGGGCGCCCGGGGATCTACGTTCTGGGCCCGCCGTCGGTCATCCCAGACTCGGTGCTGCGCCAGCTCGCGGCCTACGGCACCGTCAAGCGCGTGGGCGCCCCGGGCCCGGCGGCCAACTCGGTGGCCTTCGCGGCCTATCGTGACCCTCCGTGCGTCTACGGCCAGCCATGCGCGCACGTGCCCGGCAGCTTCGGCTGGGCGATCCGCAGTCCCGGTCACGGCTACGTGCTGCTCAACGCGTCTCGGCCGCTGGATGCGGCCGCCGCGGCGGCGCTTTCCGGCAGCGCCGACTTCGGGCCTCAGCTGCTGGTCGACGATCCGACTACCCTTCCGCGTGCGGTGCTGGACTACCTGCTCAACTACGCGACCCCGGGCTACACACAGGAGGGCCCGACCGCCGCGGTCTACAACCATGGCTGGGTGATCGGTGACGCGAGCGCGATCTCCCTGTCGGTGCAGGCGGAGGTCGACCAGCTCCTGCAGGCGATCCCCCAGTCGACCGGCGGATGAGCGACCCGCACTCGAGCGGCAGATGCGAGACCACAGCTTGACGAGATGAGCGACGCAGAGAATCCCGATCTCCTTGACCCGGAGCACGTCGTGACCGTCGAGGACGTCCGCGCCCTGATGGGCGCCTCGACGCCGCACTTCGCGCTTCAGCTGCGCGAGCGCATCCGCCGTCTGATCGCCGGCCTGCCGCCCGGCCACCCGGCACGGATCGAGGGCGAACGGGAGATCGCGCGCCTGGATCGGATCGCCTTCGCCGGCGAGGTGCGCGGCCACGGCGCCGAGCCGGGCCTTGAGCCGCTGCCGAGCGTCAGCTCGGACGCGATCGGGCGACGCTAGGGGATGGCCCGCAAGCGGGTCGTCTCGGTGATCGGGCTCGGCAGGGTCGGGCTGCCGCTCGCGCTGTGCTTCGCCGACCGCGGTCTCCATGTCCTGGGCGTCGACCACGAGCGGGCGATCCTCGACTCCCTCCGCGCCGGGAGGATGCCGTTCCAGGAGCCCGGGGCGCAGCCTCTGCTGGAGCGCGCGCTCCGTTCCGGTCGCCTGGAGCTGTCCGAACGGGCCGCCGATGCGGCGCGCGCCGAGGACATCGTGATCACGATCGGCACCCCGTCTTTCTCGCACATCGAATCCGACCTGCGCCAGGTGCGCGCGGCGCTGGATGACCTCCTGCCGCTGCTGCGAGCCGGCCAGGGGCTGATCCTCCGCTCCACGATCGCGCCGGGCACGACCGAGTTCGTCGCCGGCTACCTGGAGAAGCGGCGCGGGCTGCGCGCGGGCGAGGACATCTTCGTGGCGCACGCGCCTGAGCGGATCGCCGCGGGGAGGTTCCTTGAGGAGATCGGGACGCTCCCGTGCATCATCGGTGGCGTTGGGCCGGCGTCCACGGAGCGCGCCGCAGACCTGTTCGGCGTGTTCGGCGCGCCGATCGTGCGCACCACGCCGGTCCAGGCGGAGCTGGCGAAGATCTGGACCAACATCCTCCGCTACACCACGTTCGCGCTGCCGAACCTGCTCATGATGGACTGCGACAAGCACGGGGCCAACGTGTTCGAGGTGATCGAGTTGATCAACCGGGACTATCCGCGGGGCGGGATCGCGATGCCCGGCATGACCGCGGGAAGCTGCCTGCGCAAGGACTTCGCCTTCTCTGAGGAGCGCTCCCACGCCCCGGGGATGCTGCTCGCGGTCTCGAGGGTCAACGAGAGCGTGCCGCTGTTCTTGATCGAGGGCGCCAAGCGGCGGATCGGCTCCCTCGCCTCCCGCCGCGTGGCCGTGCTCGGTCTCACCTTCAAGCGCGACACCGACGACGAGCGCGACTCGCTGTCGCACAAGCTGATCCGCCTTCTGGAGCGCGAGCTGGCCGACGTCGCCGTGTGCGATCCACACGCGCCGACCCCCACCCAGCCGCTTCAGGAGGCCGTTCGTGAGGCGGATGTGGTGATCGTCGCCACCAACCACTCCGAGTTCGAGCGCCCGGGCACGCTCCAGCGAGTCAGGGCTCTGGCCGCCGAGGACTGCCTGCTGGTGGACCCGTGGAACAGCCTCGGCACCGGGCAGGTGTTCGTGTTCACATCCGAGGCGGCAACGCTCGCCCAGGGCCGCTCGCGCGCGCCCGGCGCGGCGGGCTGAGGCCACCGGTGGCGCTCGGGATCAACCTGACCGGCAGGACCGGCTGAGGCCACCGATGGCCGCCAGGATCGACGTCACCGGCAGGGCCGGCTGAGGCCACCGATGGCCGCGAGGATCCTCGTCACCGGCGGGGCCGGAATGATCGGCTCGGCCGTGGTCCGCCGCCTGCTGGCCGCCGGCGAGCTCGAGGTCAGAGTCGCCGACCACCGGCCCGCGCCGGCGTGGATGCGCGATGCCTGCGAGGTGCACGGCGGCGATCTGCGCGAGCCTCGGATCGCCGGCGCCGCGGTCAGGGGCGCCGAGCGGGTGATCCACCTGGCCGCGATCGTCGGTGGGATCGCCAACTTCCACCGCCTCCCCTTCACCCTCACCGAGGTGAACAACGCGCTGTGCGGAGCGCTCGTCCGCGCCTGCGTCGACCAGGGCGTCGAGCGCTTCACGTACGTGTCGTCGTCGATGGTGTTCGAGCGAGCGACGGAGTTCCCGACCACCGAGGCCCACCTCGACAGCTGCCCGGCCCCGAGGTCCGCGTACGGCTTCTCCAAGCTTTCGGGAGAGGTCTACACCCGTGCCGCCCACGACCAGCACGGGCTGCCGTTCACGATCTGCCGTCCGTTCAACGCCTACGGCCCCGGCGAGCTGCCCGACCCAGATGAGCCGGGCATCGCGCACGCGGTGCCGGATCTGATCGCCAAGGTGCTGGCGGGCCAGCGGCCGCTTGAGATCTTCGGCTCCGGCAGGCAGACAAGGACGCTCACCCACGTCGACGACATCGCGGACGGTATCGTCACGGCCACCCTCTCCCAGGCGGCACTCAACGAGGACTTCAACATCTCCGCCTCCGACGAGCGCACCGTCGCCGAGATCGCAGCGCTGATCTGGGAGGCGTGCGGCGAGGATCCCGCGACTCTGCGGCTGGCCCACCTGCCCAGCTTCCGCGTGGACGTGCAGCGCCGCTGGCCCTCGGTCGAGAAGGCGCGCCGTCTGCTTGGCTGGGAGGCGCGCATCGGCCTGCGCGAGGGGCTCGCCGACACGGTGGCCTGGCTGCGCGAGCAGCGCGCTGCCGCGGGCGTGTGACCGGACTGATCTGGCGTCGCGCCCTCGGCCCCCGCGTCATCGGCGGGCGCTAGATTCGCCCCAGGGTGCAGCCCACCACCTCCACCGTCGCAACCGGCCTCGCCGGCAGCTCGCTACCGGGCCCGTACCCGGTGGGGGAGTACGCGGCGGCTCTGCGCCAGCGTCTGCGCCAGTTCACGCGGGTGCAGCTGGCGGGCGAGGTCTGGGGCGTGCGGGCGGGCCGCGTCCGCGTCTATTTCGAGCTTCGGGACGCGCGCGGCGCGCTTCCGTGCTCGATCTGGCGCGACGACCTCGAGCGCCTCGGGCTCGGGCTCGCCGACGGCATGCGGGTGATCGCGGCCGGCGGCTGCGACTACTACCCGGGCAGCTCGACCTCCTCGCCGGCGTTCTCGTTCGATGTTCTGGAGCTGCGGGCCGAGGGGGAGGGCGACCTCCTCGCCGAGCTTGCACGCCTTCGGCGCCGCCTTCACGCCGAGGGGCTCTTCGAGCACCAGCGACTGCTCCCGCGTCCGGCGCTGCCACGGGCGATCGGCGTGATCTGCGCGGAGAATGGAAAGGCGCGCGACGATGTGCTCGCCGGCCTGCGCCGGCGCGGCTGGGCCGGCCGTCTGGTCTGGGCCTTCGCGCCGGTTCAGGATCGCCACGCCGCGCCCGCGATCGCGGGCGCCCTGCGAGACCTCGCCGCGATCGGAGCGGTGGAGGTGGTGATCGTGGCGCGCGGCGGAGGCTCGCTCGCCGACCTGCAGGCGTTCTGCGACGAGATGCTGTGTCGCACCGTCGCCCTCCTGCCGGTCCCCGTGATCGCCTCGGTCGGCCACCACACCGATCGCACGCTGCTCGACGATGTGGCGGCGGTCTCCTGCTCCACGCCCACCCATGCGGCGGAGGCGGCCGTACCGATCGACTGCGCAGCCGCGCGGGCCGAACTGGCCGCGGTCGCGACCCGTCTTGGCGACCACCAGCGACGCGCCATCGGCCAGCGGGCGCGTGTGCTCGCCGCTCTGTCACGGGCCCCTGGGCGCCAGGTTGCGGCGCATCGCGAGCGGCTGCACCAGCTCGCGCGCGAGCTCGGTGGCGCCGGCCGCCGTCGCGCGGCGTCCGAGCTTGAGAGGATGCGCCGGCACGCCGGCTCCCTGGCGGGCGCCGCGGGGCGAACGGGCGGCATCGACGCGTCGCGCAGGGCCTCAGAGCTCGAGCGGCTGCGGCTGGCGCTCGGCGGCCACGACCCCGCGCGCACGCTCGCGAGGGGATACGCGCTCGTCGAGGACCGCGCCGGTCGGCCACTGTCGTCGGCCGCCCAGGTGCGGGCGGTGCGCGAGCTGAATCTGCGCCTGTGCGACGGGGTCGTCCCGGCGGTGGTGGCCGACCGGCCGCCGATCGACGGGGAGATGGGCGTGGCAGGCCAGCCGCAGCCGGCCGGCCGGCCCCGCGCGGCAGACCGGCCTCACACGGCCGACCAACCCCACGCCGCCGACCCGGCGGGCGGGAGCTCTGCTCGCCGATGACGGCCCCCGCCGAGGGTCCCCTCAGCTACGAGGCCGCGGTCGCGCGCGTCGAGGAGATCGTTCGGCGGCTGGACTCCGGCGAAGCGGGGTTGCGGGAGACGCTTGACCTGGTTCGAGAGGGCCGCGAGCTGCTCGAGCACTGCGCCGGCGAGCTTGAGGAGGTGAGCCGGGGACTGCAGGAGCTCCGCCTGGAGGAGCTGGTCCAGCGGCTGGAGCGCCCGCCCGGGCAGGGCCGGCAGGCGCAGGCTGGCGCCGAGCCGTGTGCGCCCGCCGACCACAGCGGCGGCTGGCGACCGGGATGAGCCTGTTCCAGGCGCTCGCCTCGCTGCCCGTCGAGATCGACGGCTACGAGCTGCACGGCCTGATGACGGCCGTGTCAAGCGGGTTTGAGCGTCACACCACCGTGATCTCGATGCGCGGCGGCGGTGTGGTCGGGGTAGGCGAGGACGTCGTGTACTCCGCCGAGGACCAGCTCGCGCTGCAGCGGGCTGGGCCTGTCGCCCCGCTCACGGGACGCTGGGCGCTTGGCGAGTTGTGCGAGCACATCGACGCGCTTGACCTGTTCCCCGCCGAGCCGCAGCACGGCGAGGTGAGCCGCCTGTACCGGCGGTGGGCGTTTCAGTCGGCCGCGCTGGACCTGGCCCTGCGCCAGGCTGGGCGCTCGCTCCACGACGCGATCGGACGCCAGCCCCGGCCGGTCAGGTTCGTGGTGTCGCTGCGGCTCGGCGAACCCCCCACGCTCGAGCCCATCGAGCGCCTCATCGACCTGTATCCGGACCTCCGCTTCAAGCTGGACGCAACCAGCTCCTGGACAGACGAGCTGGTCAGCCGGCTGGCGCAGCTGGGCGTGGTGGAGGCGATCGACTTCAAGGCGCACTACAGCGGCACGGTCGTCGATCAGCCGCCGGACGCCGCGCTCTATGCGCGGGTTGCCGCCGCGTTCCCGCACGCCTGGCTGGAGGACCCGGACGTGACGCACCCGGCGACCGCGGCGGTGCTCGCCACAGAGCAGCACCGGATCACCTGGGATGCTCCGATCCACAGCGTCGAAGATGTCAAGGCGCTTGCCTTCCAGCCCAGGATGGTGAACGTCAAGCCCTCGCGACTGGGTGGCCTGCGGCCGCTGCTCGAGCTCTACGAGTACTGCGAGGCCCGGGGGATCGCCACCTACGGCGGCGGGCAGTTCGAGCTCGGCCCGGGTCGTGGTCAGGCGCAGTACCTCGCGTCGCTCTATCACCCCGGCGCGCCGAACGACCTGGCGCCGGCCGGGTTCAATCTCAGCGCGCCGCCGCCCGGCCTGCCCTCAAGCCCGCTGCCGGTGTCGGCGGACCGCATCGGGTTTCGCTGGGGCGAGCTCCAGGAGCCGGACTGAAGCCGCGGCCGATCGCGGCGGCAAGGTCGGGCGACCGGGAGAGTGCGCTGGAAGCTCGAGCGGCCAGGACTGAGCCCGCGGGCATCGCAGCGGCGCGGGCGCATATCCCCACCCCCGGGGCGAGCGCTTCAGGAGAGGTCGAGCAGGATCTTGCCCTGAACCCGGCGCTCCACCAGGCGCCTGAACGCCTCGTTGACCTGGTCCAGCGGCAGCACCGCGTCGATTCGCACCCTCAGCTGCCCATCCCTGACGGCTTCAAGGGCCTCCACCAGCCCAGCGCGCCGCTCGTCGCGCTGCACGCGCAAGCCGGCGTACCCCAGCAGCGAGAGGCCCTTGCGGTACAGCTGCTGGATGTTGAATGTGACCTGGGGCCCGGCGGAGACGCCGAACGACACGATCCTGCCCGCGGGCGCGGTCGCCTCCACCACGGGCGCCACGAAGTCCCCGCCCAGCGGATCGAACACCGCGGTGGGGGCCAGCTCCATCAGCGCGGCTGAGATCTCAGCCGGCCCGCCAACCAGAACCCGCTCGGCGCCGGCCTCCTCGATCGCCGCGACCTTCGCGGCCGATCCCGTCTGCCCCCAGACCGTCGCCCGCGCCGCTCGCGCGAGCGACACGATCATGCTGCCCACGCCACCAGACGCGCCCAGGACCAGCACCCGGTCGTCGGGCCCCACCGATGCTAGGTGCCGCACGCAGTTGACCGCCGTCAGACCCGCGATTCCCATGGCTGCCGCCTGCTGGAGCGACACGCCGTCGGGCACCTCGACCACGGATTCGACGGGCACGTTGGCCGCCTGCGCCCAGACCCCGTCACGCTCGCCGCCGAGCCCCTCGCCGCATACGAGCACCCGCCGGCCGTCCAGCTCCCCGGCTGCCTCCCCACCGAGGGTCCGGGGCACGGGGCCGTCCGGGTTGACCTGCCCCTGGGCGTTGTAGCGGTCGATCGGGTTGACGCCGCCGTATCGAAGCCGCACCTGCACCTCACCGGGCGCCGGCGGCGCCAGGGGCACGCGCTCCACGGCAAGCGGCGCGCCGTGGGTCAGAAGCCGTGCCGCCGCGACGTCGTCCAAAGCCATGACGGCGCGTTGTAGCAGAGCGGCCCGTCACGGGGCGCTCCGGCCACGGTCCGGTTGCGCCGCCGGTCCGGTTGCGCCGCGGCGCCAACGGGCGAGCCGAGCGGAGTCGAAAGCTGGATCGATGTGGCCTGCGGATGCGCCGGCGCGCCCACAGGGGCGGGCGATGGTGCTCATCCCCCACCCCCGTGGGCGAGCCAACCTGGTGCCGGACCCGTCGTTCGAATACGACGATGCGCCGGCGCGCCCACGGGCGGGCCACTCGCGCGCGCCGGTGCGACCAGGACTACGTGGCGTGGCCCCAACTGCGAAGTGGGCCCCTATCTCCGATCGGATTTCATGTCCGCCCGACCGCCGTCCCGTACGCTTCTGCGCCTCCGGCGCGCGGATGACGCGCGCGCATCGACCATCGACCCAGGAGCTACGTTGCAGGAACGACTAGCCATCGCCGGCTCGGGCACGATCGCGTCCGGGCTCGCCGCAGTCGCAGCCGCCCACGGCGAGGTGCTGCTGTGGGCCAGGTCCGAGGCCTCCGCGGATCGAGCGCGTGCGCAGATCCGCAAGCACTGCGAACGCGTACCCGAGCTCAACGGCCACGCGGAGCGCGTGCGGATCGTTACCGATCTGGCCGAGCTGGCGCAGGCCAGCTTCCTGGTCGAGGCGGTCGTGGAGGATCAAGCGCACAAGGGCGCCCTCCTGGCCGAGCTGGCATCCCACACCGGCCCGGACGAGGTGATCGCCACCACGACCTCGTCGCTGTCAATCGCGGAGCTTGCACGGGCCAGCGGCCACCCGGAGCGGTTCGTGGGGCTGCATGTCTTCAACCCCGTGCCGCGCATGGAGCTGGTGGAGCTGGCGTTCGGACCCCAGACGCGCGACGACGTGCGCCGTCGCGCGCACGAGCTGTGCCGGGCGCTGGGAAAGACCGCCGTCGAGGTTCCCGACACCCCCGGGTTCGTGGTCAACCGGCTGCTGTTCCCCTACCTGTTTGAGGCCGTCGAGCTGGCGGTCCGCACCGGCATGGATCCCGTCGAGGTCGACCGCTGCATGGTGCTTGGAGCTGGGATGCCGATGGGCCCGCTGGCGCTGCTTGACTTCGTCGGCCTCGACGTGGCCCAGGCGATCGGCGACGCGCTCTCGCTGCCGGTGCCCGAGAGGCTCAGGGCGCTGGTGCGCGAGGGCGCTTTGGGCCGCAAGACCGGGCGCGGCTTTCACTCATACGGCTGAGGACGCAATGTGGTCGCGGCCGCGCGGGGCAGCGTCCGGCGGCCGAAGGAGACCAGGCTGACGGAGCCCGACGAGCCGATCCGAGCGCTTGCGACCACGACCAAGCCAGCACGACCAGGCGTCCACGGGACCATGACGCGAGGCGGCTGGAGGCGTCGCGGTCACCAAACCTCAAAGATGGGCGAATTATTAAGGCTGCGTTCAGGTCCGCGCCCCATCATCCCTTCTCGACGTACCTCATAGCAGCACCTCCTCCCCAGAAGCATGAAACCGGTCCGTCCCCAGCGGACCGGTTTCTGCTTTGTGCGCAGCGTTTGCCGTAGCGGCGCTTCAGGGCGTGGCGCCAGGTGCCGCGGGACCGGCGGGGGCGTCGCGCTCGCGCTGCTGCGGGCGGCCGCTGGGCGCCTCCCCAGGGTCCTGGTCCCGGGACGGGTCGCGGCGGCGGATCCGCACCGCCTCCACCCGGTTCTCGCGCACCGACTCAACCCGGATCGCATAGCCGTCGGCGGCCACCTGGTCGCCGCGCTTGGGCAGCCTGCCGAGCTGATCGAACACGAACCCTCCAACGGAGTTGTAGGCGTCGGTGTCGACCGGCAGATGCAGCCCGTAGTCCTCCAGGTCCGATACCGGGACGTGACCGCGCACGAACCACTCGCCGCTGGCCAGGCGACGGACCGCGCCGCCCGCGGGGTCGGTCTCGTCGGAGATCTCCCCGACGACCTCCTCGATGATGTCCTCGGTCGTGACGATCCCGCTCGTGCGGCCGTACTCGTCCACGACGACCGCAAGCTCGGTCCGCTCGCGCTGGAGGTCGGCGAGCAGGTCATCCAGCGGCTTGGTCTCGGGCACGATCGGCGCCGGGCGGACCAGCCCGGCGAAGCTCGCTCCCTCCCCGGAGGAGATCATCAGGCGCACCAGCTGGTTGACGTGCACGATCCCCAGCACGCGATCGAGGTTGAAGCGCTCGGTGACCAGCAGGCGCGAGTGCCCGGTGGACACGCACCGGCGCAGCGCGTCGCCGACCGTCTCGGACACGTCGACGGTCACCACCGCCGGGATCGGCGTCATGACCTGTCGCGCCTCCTGCTCGTGAAGGTGAAACACGCCGGTGAGCATGCTCGCCTCACCCGCATCCAGGGCGCCTCCGCGGCGCGACTCGGCGATGATCCGCTTGATCTCCGAGGGGGTCCCCGCCTCCGGGACCGCCGACGGGTCGGTGCCGAGCGCTCTCACGAGCGCGCTCGAGACCGCGTTGAGGACGGCGATGAACGGCGAGAAGGCGATCCGGCTGAGGCGCAGGGGGCGGGCGATCCGCCACGCGACCTGCTCGGCGTGCTGGATCGTGAACAGCTTGGGCGCGATCTCGCCGGCGCTGCTGAGCGCGAGCGTGATCAGCAGGTACGCGATCACGACCGAGACCGCGACGGCCAACGAGCTCGCCGCGCCCGATCCGAACAGCGGCTCGAGCGCGTGCGCGACCGCCGGCTCGCCGAGCGCGCCGATCCCGATCGAGGCCATCGTGATCCCAACCTGGCAGGCGGCGATGTAGTCGCCGATCTCGTCCATCTGGGCCAGCGCCAGTCGCGCGCCGCGCCTGCCCTGCTCGGCCAGCTCCGCCAGCCGCTCGCGGCGTGAGCGCACAAGCGAGTACTCCGCGATCACAAAGAACGCGTTGACCAGGATCAGCGCCCCGGTCAGGATGATCAGCAGCGCCGTCACGGACCGCCGCGCGCAACCGTGCGGGCGACCCCGGGCGGCGCGCCGCTACTTCGGGGTGGGTCGTCGTCGTTCATGCAGCGACGCGCGCAACGGTAGCAGCCCCTTCGGCCGGTCCGGCGCGCACGAACGGCGACGCGCCGCGCGCATGCGCCACACACGCGCCGCGCAGCCGGGCGCGCACGACCGGCGACGCGCCGCGCTCACCCCGCCGCTCAGCCGGCGCACGATCGGCGACGCGCCGCGCTCACCCCGCCGCTCAGCCGAGCGCGTCGATCCGCTTTGCGAGCTCGAGGTCGGCGTCGGTCACCCCGCCCGCGGAGTGGGTGCTGAGCGTGATGCGCACGCGGTTGTAGCCGTGCACGAGGATGTCGGGGTGGTGGTTGGCCTCCTCGGCGAGCCCGGCGACCCGGTTGACGAACTCGATCGCGCCGGCGAAGTCGGCGAGCCGCCACTCGCGCACGATCGCGCTCCCATCCCGCTCCCACTCGGAACCTCGTAGCCTTGACTGGACTTCGTCGTCATCGAGCAGCTGCGCCATGTCACCCCTCCTTCAGTTGATCGCCACCGCCCCGCCGCACGCCCGCAGACCGCGTGCCAGAGGCGTCCTGTGATGCGGATCGTCAGCCTGGTCCCGTCGGCGACCGAGATGCTGTTCGCGCTCGGGCTCGGCGGCGACGTGGTGGCGGTCACGCACGAATGCGATTATCCGGCCGCGGCGCGCCAGCTGCCGAAGGTCACGCGCGACGTGCTGCCCGCGGGGCTGAGCGCGCGGGAGATCGACGCCGCCGTCAAGCGCCGGACGCTCGACGGGCAGTCGATCTACGAGCTGGACGCCCAGGCGCTGCGCGAGCTCGCCCCGGACCTGATCGTCACGCAGGCGCTGTGCTCGGTGTGCGCGGTCTCATACGAGGACGTGCGCGCGATCGCCGCCGAGATCGACACGCGTCCGCGGGTGATCTCGCTGGATCCGCACACCGTCGGCGAGGTGCTGGGCGACGCGCGGACGCTCGCGGAGGCGACGGACCGCCGGGACGCAGCGGCGCGGCTGGTCGCCGACGCCGCCGCGCGCATCGACCGGGTGCGCGTGGCCACGCGGCGAGCCAGGCGGCCGCGAGTGGCGGCGCTCGAGTGGCTTGATCCGCCGTTCTGCGCCGGCCACTGGGTTCCGCAGATGATCGACTACGCCGGCGGAGAGGATGTCCTCGGCCTGCCGGGCGAGCGCTCGGAGGAGCGAGACTGGGACCAGATCGCGGCGCTCAGCCCCGACATCGTGATCGTGATGCCGTGTGGCTACGACGCCGAGATCGCACACCGTGAGGCCGAGATGCACTCCGAGCAGCTGGCGGCCGTCGGCGCGGGCGAGGTGGTGGCGGTGGACGCGGCCGCCTACTTCTCGCGGCCCGGCCCACGGATCGTGGACGGCCTCGAGCTGCTGGCGCACATCCTGCACCCGGAGCTTGTCAGCGAACCGCCGACCGGAGCGCGGGCTCTGACCGTCGACCTCTGAGCGCCCGCCGGAGCGGCCGTCGACCTCCGAGCGCCTGGCTGCAGGCGCCGGCCACAGTCGCCCGGCTGCAGGCGCGAGCCACAGTCGCCCGCAGGCGCAGGCCGCCGCCCCGGGCCGGCGACCCAGGCCTGGCGGTCCGGCGGCTCAGAGCGTGATGCCGTTGGGGGCCAGGCCGGTTGATCCAGCGACCGCGATCGCACCCACAACGCTCACCACGGCAACTGCCGCGCAGCCGGCGACCACCAGCGCCTGCCGGCCCCGACGCTCCCCGTAGCGCACGATCAGCCACCCGCACAGCGCCCCGGCCACGACCCCCGCGAGATGGCCGCCGATCGAGATGCCGGGGACCGTCAGGTCAAAGACGATGTTGATGATCAGCGTCAGCCCCAGTGGACCGCGCCAGACGTTCATGCCCCGGTCGTGGGCCACGACCATCAGCGCGCCGAGGATCCCAAAGCACGCGCCCGATGCCCCAACCGTCACGCCGTCGGGCGTGAACAGCAGCGCGCCGAACGAGCCCGCCAAAAGCGACACGAAGTAGACGATCACGAAGTTGAGCCGCCCGATCGCGGGCTCAAGCAGCGCCCCCATCACGTACAGAAACCACATGTTGAACAGGATGTGCAGCAGCCCGTCGTGCAGAAAGCCGGCCGTCAGCAGCCGGTAGTACTGGTGGCTCTGGGTGATCAGCGGCCCCCACAGCGCGCCCTTCGTGTACAGCGTCCCGATCCCCGATGCGCTCACGCCCCCGAGCGGGGTGCCCGTCGCGACCTCTCCTAAGAACACCACTACGTTGAGCGCGACCAGCACACGCGTGGCCAGCGGGACGCTCGGGAGCGATCGCGCGCGCACGCGCGTCACCTTCGTCCGCTGCCGGGCGCACTCGGGGCAGCGCATCCCGACCGAGGTCGGCGTCATGCAGTCGGGGCAGATCGGCCGGCCGCAGTTGGAGCACGCGACGCCCGTCTCACGCGAGGGGTGCCTGTAGCAGACGGCCATCGGAGCGCTTGACGGTATCAGCGCGCCGCGTCGGTCCCGCCACAGGACCGCACGGGCCCCGTTCGCACGCCGTCGATCCCCACCGGCACGCCGCGCCCGTCCCCATCAACCCCGCCCCCGCACGCCGCGTCGATCCCACCGGCACAGCGTGGGCCTCTCGTCCGCGGCATGCACCCGGGCCTCAGCGGCCCGGCAGGATCCTGCGAGCCTCGTGCGCCACGTCTTTGAGGGTCCGGCCCGCCAGGTCGATCAGCCCCGAGGACCTGTGCGGGTGCGCACGGTGGCGCGCGCGAGCGCGCAGGAGCACGAGCGCCGTCCCAGCTCCCGCCCCGACGACCACGGCCGCAGCGGGCCTCACCCAGTTGCGCGGGTCCCGCATCGCCGACAGCTCCCAGGACTCCAGCTCCTCCTGCGCCAGCTCGGTCGCCCTGACCAGGGCCGACTCCAGCCGGGTGGCGAGGCTCTCCGGCGGCTCGACGGGCGCCAGCGCCTCTCGCAGCAGCTCCTCGAAGTCGGTGGCGCCCGAGCTCATCTGCGCTTCCCCGGTGCTGGGTCCTCGCCGTCCGCGCCCGCGGGGCCGCCGCCGTCCGCGCCCCTGGGGTCCTCGCCGTCCGCGCCCTTGGCCTCGCTCGCGCGCGCGGCGGCGGACTCCCCCACGATCCCCTCCAGCTGGCGGATGGCGCGATGCAGCAGCACCTTGGTCGCACCGTCGGTGCGGTCAAGCGCACGCGCGATCTCACGGTTGTCCATCCCGAGCGCGAAGCGCATGATCAGCGCGTTGCGCCGGTCGTCCGGCAGCTGGGAGACCCCGTCCAGGATCGCCGCCAGGTGCGCGCGGCCCTCAACCAGAGCCTCGGTGGTGTGCGGCGCGGAGATCATGCTCGCATCCTCGATCGTGGACTCGGGCCGCCGGGAGCGATCGCGGTAGAAGTTGGCCGCGAGGTTGTGCGCGATGCGGATGAGCCACGGCCGCAGCGGCCGGCCGTGCGACTCGCGCAGCGCCCGGTCGAAGTGGCGGTAGGCCTGCAGGAAGGTCTGCTCGGTGAGGTCCTCGGCGTCATGGTGGTTGCCCACGCGGTAGTAGCTGTAGGAGTACACGTCCCGCAGGTACCGCCGATACAGCTCGGTGAACTGCTCGTCGAGCCGAGCCTTGGAGTCCGGGTCTGGATGGCCCAATGCACGGTCAGCCTATCCGCGCGGCCGCCGCCCCGACAGGCCTGCGCTCCGCCGCACGCTCGCGGCGGACCCCGTCGCGGGCGACCCGGACCTCGAGGCCCGCGCGCGCCAGAACCACCTCCAGCGCTCGCGCCAGCACCCTGTCAGGGCACGCAACGGACACGCGCGCCCCCGGGTGAGCGAGCGCCGCCGGCTCGGCCTGCACGCCGATCGTGGCCAACGCGCGCCCGGGCGCACGCTCGACGGCCGCCGCTCGCAGACCGTCCGGCGCCGGCGCGCCGCAGTACAGGATCGCCAGGCCGCAGCCCGGCCCGGGCTCGGTCGCAGCGAGGCGGGCCTCCAGCATGTCCGCAGCCTGATCGTCTGAGCCGTCGACGATCAGAAGGTCCATCCCGGCGGGCGAGAAGCCGGCCCCCGCAAGCACATCGACCCCGTGCGGTATCGCCACGCCGGGGAGCGCGTCGGCGTTCTCCCGCTCCATCGCGATCGCGGCCGCCCGGGCCTCGTCTGGCACGGCGAGCTGGACCTCAAGCCCGGCCCTTGCGAGCGACACCGCCAGCGCCGTGCCAGCCGTGCCCGCCCCGAGGATCGCCGCGCGGCGCGGCGGAGGTGCGCCGCCCAGCGCCTCCCACTGCAGCATGACGCACGGCCACACGCGGTCTGCGACCGCGGCAGCCAGCCGCGGCGATGGATGCGCCACGCGCGGGAATGCGAGCGCGCGCCCGGCCCTGATCGCCACCCGGTGCGGACGGATCCGCCAGCCGCGGCGCACCGCCTCGGTGCCGATCACCGCCACGGGGACGATCGGAGCGCCCGTCTCGAGCGCCAGCCGCGCAAAGCCGCGGCGTGGGCGACCGAGCGGCCCGGGCCGCGTGCGCGTTCCCTCCGGGAAGATAAGCACGATGTCGCCGCGTCGGAGGATCGCGGTGGCGGTGGTGATGAACTCCGCGTCGCCGGCGTCGCGACGCACCGGGAATGCGCCCACCGCCGCCAGCAGCCAGGAGAGCGCCCGACTGTAGGCGAAGATCTCCTGCTTGGCCACGTAGTACATCGGCCGGCGCGCCATGCAGGCGATCACGAACGGATCCAGGAAGCTGCGGTGGTTGGAGGCGATGATCACGGGGCCGCGACGCGGTATGTGCTCGCGACCGATGCGCCGCATGCGGAAGTAGGTCAAAAAGAACGCCTGAAACAGCACGCGGACGACCCCGTAGATGATCGGGTTGGCGCGGCGCTCGCGCGCCCGCCGGTGCAGCCGCTCCAGGTCATCCATCGCACAGGGCCGTACCCGGCCCGGATCGTCCCGTTACAGTTCGGGCGAAGTGAACGAGCCGCCCGCCCGCAAGCGCACGATCCGCGGAGCCGCGGCCGGCGCGGTGGCGGCAGCCGTGTGGGCAGCCCAGCAGCCGCTGGACAAGGCGCTGTTTGTCAGCTCCTACGACGACGTGGAGCTGCTGGGACGGGTGCTGGTGGGCGGCGGGGACGGGTGGCTGCTGCCGGGAGCGACGCTGCATCTGGCAAACGGGGCCCTGTTCGGCGCCGTCTACGCCAATCTGTCACCGAGGCTGCCGCTTCCGGCCGCGATCAGGGGACCGGTGGTGGCGTTGGTCGAGCACCTCGCATCCTGGCAGCTGACCGGCATCTCCGACCGGGTGCATCCCGCGCGCGACCGGCTGCCGCGACTGCGCGGCAATCGCGCCGCCTTCTGGCAGGCGGCGTGGCGGCACCTTCTGTTCGGGACTGTGCTGGGCGAGCTCGAGCGCCGGCTCAACGGGCAGGCTGCCCCCGTCCCGCCGGCGCCAGCGCGGGATTTCTCCAGCAACGGGCACGGCTCGCTGGAGCACGCGGTGACCGTCCACGAAGCTCCCTGACGCCCGTCGCCTGAGAACGGGCCACGGCGCGGAGGGGTTGGGCTCTGGTGAGCGGAACGCGGGTGCTGATCACGGGCGCGTCGGGCTTCGCCGGTGGATGGCTCTGGCGCGAGTGCGCGGCGCAAGGCGACGACGTCGTCGGCGTGTCTCGCCGGGGCTCGGCGCCCGCCGGCTGCGGCGGCGGCGTGGCGGTCGATCTGCGTGACGCGGGCGAGATCGCCGGCGCAATCCGCCGCCGGCGCCCCGAGGTGGTCTTCCACCTCGCCGCGCTCACCTCGGTCGGCCGCTCGTGGTCTGACCCCGCGCGGGCCGTGTCCGACAACGACCTGATCGCGGTGAACCTGCTGGAGGCCCTGCGCTCCCATGCCCCCGACGCGCGGATCGTGTGGGTCAGCTCCTGCGAGGTCTACGGCGATCCCGAGAGCCTGCCGGTCAGAGAGGATGCGCGGCTGGCGCCGGCAAACCCCTATGCGGTCTCCAAGGCGGCGGGCGAGATGCTCACCGAGGTTTACCGTGAGGCCTACGGGCTGCGGATCGTGCGCGCGCGTCCGTTCAGCCACTCAGGGCCCGGGCAGCTGCCGATCTTTCTGCTCTCCTCCCTGGCCAGGCAGGCTGCGCAGGCGAGGCTGGCCGGCGCCCGCACAGCCCGCATCGTGACCGGCAACCCGGACGCCCGGCGCGACTTCACCGACGTGCGCGACATCGTCCGCGGCTATCGGCTGCTCGCCCTGGCGCCCGACGGGGAGGGCGCGGCCTTCAACGTCAGCTCGGGCATCTCGATCTCGGCGCGCGACCAGGTGGAGCTTCTGTCCAGGCTGCTTCACCCCACCGCGGTCGAGCACGTCGTCGACCGGTCGCTCACCCGCGCGCGGGAGATCATGGACCTTCGCGGCGACCCGACGCGGATCGCCGCGCTCACCGGCTGGCGGCCGCAGATCCCGCTTGAGCAGACGATGGCCGACACGATCGCCTGGTGGGAGCGCGAGCTGGCGGGCGCCTGACCACCGCCGGCGCAGGCGCCTGGGATGCCGAGGCGCCGGGTTCTGGTGCGTGCCACAGCGCCGGGGCCTGCGGGCACGAGCCGCATTCCACGAGCCTGGTCGCGGGGTCCAGACGTGCCGGATTTCCCGAGCCGGGTCGCACCGCTCAGAGGTGTCGGATTCGCCGGGTCCGGTCGCGCGGCCTCGCACGCCGGGCGCCTGGGCACTCGGGTTCATGCGAGACTTGGCGAGCGCCCGCCTAGCTCAACCGGTAGAGCACTTCACTTGTAATGAAGGGGTTGGGGGTTCGAGTCCCCCGGCGGGCTCTGGCGGCTGTTCTCAGGTTCATTCTCAGGTTCTCACCCTGAGAATGCCCTGCAAATCGCGCGCCTTTTGGGAGCGGGACGAAACATGCGGTTCGCATTCTCAGGTTCGCCGCGTTCCGGGGCCCTCCGGGGCCGGGTTGTTCTCAGGTTCGGCGGGTGAACCGCACGGATTCGCCGGCGCGGGGTGCAGAAGCTGGACGGGGTTGCTGTGGTTGAGCCCCGGACGCGGCCGTTCGTCGCCGCTGGCCGCGAGCGAGCGGTGGATGCCCCAAAACCGGCAGGTTGAGGATGACGTCGATGTAGGCGGAAGCGATTGGCGAGGTACGCGACTGTCCTGCTTGGCGGGGTCGAGGTAGGCGATGACGAGCGCACGCCCGTCGCCGGACGGGGCCGCGCGCCGTTCGCGACGGCGGTGGCCGCCTGCCACATCCCGGAGCTACAGCTTGCGCAACGCGTCGAGCGCCGCGTCGGCGGTCGCTCGCAGCTGCTCTAGCTCCTCGACGAGTCGGTCGATGACCTCCTGCGGGTCGCGGCCATCGTCGGCCGCGGTGCCAGCGCCTTCGACGCCACGACCTTCATAGCCCCATGCGGCGGCCACGACATCGGCCAAAGCGCGGGCGGCATCGATCACAGCGCCCTCGTCGTCGACTCGGCCGGTGATCAGCAGGTACTCGACGAACTTCTCCAAGTTGTCCTCGGCGACGAACGGGCCGCGACGCAGCGCGTAAGCGGACCAGCGAATGGCCAAGTCATCGCGGGTTGCGTCGTCGAGGCTGCGAACCTGAAACCCGCCGGCCTTCAGCGCGGCGTCGACGTCGCGCGCGTCCACCATGAAGCAGCGCCGCAGGTCAGCAATCCTGTCGTCGGCGTCGTGGGCGTCGGCTGGCAGCGGGAAGCGGCCGAAGTTGCCGCCGGCAAGCTCGGCAACCTCGTCCTCGGTCGCCTCGACGACGGGCGCGAATAGCAGGCGGCGATTGGTCGGGCCCGCACCATCGCGTCCCAGTGCTGTGGCAATCAAGCAGTCATCGCTGAGGAGCACCGCCTGCTGGTGAACGCCGTGCGCGAGCACGTAGTTCTGCCCTGCCTTGATGCCGATACCGGGGATGTAATACGGAACCTCCTCGTCGATGTTCCAGCGCTTTGTCGCGAACTTGGCTGAGGCGAACTCGACGCCCATAGCGCGCGCGTCCTCGCGGACGTGCACGTCGTAGAGAAAGTCCGCCTCGCAGATGTCGCCGAAGGAGAGCTCCTGGCGGAGCGCCGGCTCGTAGGTCACCGCGCCGTAGCGGGCGTGCTCGTGCTGCTGCGCACCATCGTGTTCGCGTTGGCGTACAGGGCACGGTTGGCGCGCACGCTCAGGCGTCGCTTAGGTCGCACGAGGTCGCCCCGCGAGCCGGCTGCGTCAGGAGCGGCGTCGCAGACCATCGGGACAACCACCGGCTTGAAGTCCACGTTGCGGAACATCTCATCCCACTGCGCCTCATCGGTGTCGGGCGCCCAGGCGTTCCCAGGCATCGTCGCAAGCATGTCCGGCGCCACGGTGGGCACGAGGAGTTCCCCCTTGCGAGCTCCGAGCTCGACGAGGTCGCGCGTGACCCACATCCCCTTGGGCAGCGCCGTGCGCGCCGCGTTCACGGCGACGGTGATGATGTCGCCGCTGTCGACCAGTGCGACGCGGTACCCCGCGTCACTGACGTCTTCGATGCGCCCGACGTCGATGCTCAGACGGATGCCGGCCTCGGCCAGCTGGCGTTCGGCCTCGGCGACCTGCTCGCGCCAGGCGACCAGCTCGTCCGCGGCGCGCTCCAAGAGCACGGCGACGAGGTCGTCGAGCTGCCAGCCCTTCCGGCCGCGCAGCGCCGTGCGCAGCACCGTGGCCATAGCGGAGAAGCTGGCGGTCTCATAAAGCCCGGCGGCGGCGGACGCCAGGTGGCGCAGCAGCGGCTCATCCTGGGGGGACGGGCGCTCCGCGACGAGCCCTGCGACCGCGAACTCGGGGAAGATGATGGGCTCTTGGCCGAAGGTCTTGACGCGCTGGCCCGGAGGCAGCACGTTGCCCTCCACCAGTCGCTGACGGCGCCGCGAATACCCGACGACGGCATCGAGTTCGTTCTGGGTAAAGAAGCCGAGCGTTGCGGACATGGAGAATGATTGTAGCTAGGCGCGACATGTTTGTCGCGCCTAGCGCTGTTATCGGCGGCTGCCCGGGTGGACTGTAGGCGTGGCGCGTCTGTCCAGAGGTGCCGTCGCCGACGTTGGAGGCGACTGCGCGGCGATGAGCGGCCTGGCAGCGTGCGCCGTGGGCATGTCGTCCCACGTCCGGCCGTTGAGCTCGCGCCCGCCGGTCTTCGGGGTACGCCCGACCCAGTCGTTGTAGAGGGCGCTTCCCGCGCGGCCATCGCCCCCCTCGTAGGTTCGACGAAGTATGCGCCAGCCCCGGGCGGTCGCGACGAAGCCTCTGAGGTAGCCCTGCGGATTCGGCATTTACGGAGACCAGGATCGTACGCTTGCGTAGGTGCCCCGCTAGCTGCGGAGGCCGGAGGACCCACGATGAAGCCCTAGCCGAGCGTCCCGCGTGTCGTGCGGGCGGCGCAACGCCTCGGGTTTGACCATCGTTCGCGGCATGGCCGGCTGTTGCTGGCCCCGGACCAGGCGCGGCAGCTGCGGGCCGCTCTGGGCCGCCGTCAGGCGGCATCAGGCCTCTCCAGCACCGAGACATCGGCGCTAGCCGCTCTGGCCCGCTCTCCGTTGGGGCTCACATCCGCCCGCGCGGTGGACCGTAAGGCCGGCCTGTCGCCGACAGCGACTTCTCGTGCGCTGGCGCGTTTGGTCGACTCAGGTCTCGTCACCCGTCAGGACGCCGTCATCATCGCCGGGCGCCCTCGTCGTGTCAGCCTGCTGCACGCTAACCGCCGCCATCCCCTCTACCGCACGCTCGCCTCGACGCTGGCGCGGGTCGAGTTCCCAAAAGCAGCACCTGACAAAGAGGTTCCAGCCAGTCTGGGTCATTTGTTCTGGAACGCCAGCCCCACCCAGCTCAACGTCGCCCACGGCGGCGATTACATCGCCCGCCGGCTTCTGCGCACACTTGACCCCGTGGGGCTCGCCTGGGGGGCGCGCAACCTCAAGCCGGCTCACTGGCGTGCCGCCGCGCGAGCGCGCGGTCTTGACCCGGCAGTTAGATCATTGGCAGAGAACCTGGCCGCCGACGGCGACGACTGATCGGTCGCGGCGGGCAGGAGCCAGAACCGTCAGGCCCGCTGCCGCGCAACCCTGGAGCAAGGCTCCCCAGAGAAGTGCGTGACGCGCTCCCGCCGCCTGTGGCCCGCGCCTGGCGGCTGATAGCGCCGCACCTCCCTGACGGACTCTACCTCGCCGGCGGCACAGCGACCGCACTGCACCTTCGTCACCGGCGCAGCAACGACCTTGACTTCGTCTTTCACCAAGACGCGGTCGACCTTGATGCGCTTGAAGCGCAACTGTCCAAGCTGGGAGCCGCCGTGGACCTGCGCGCCCCAACGTGCGAGTCGCCGACATCCGCGACCTGATCGCAATGAGGCTCAAGGTGCTCGCTGAACGCGGCGAACTGCACGACTACTACGACGTCAAGGAGATCGAAGAGCGTGAAGGGGTCTCCCTGGGAGACGGCATTGCCTTCTTCCGTGACCGCTACGGGCTCGACCAACCCAGTCCCCCCATCCGCCAGCTCATCGTGGCACTGGGGTACCTCGCCGACTGCGACGAGGACGAATCTCTCCCGATGGGCAAGCGCGAGCTTGCCGACTGGCGGCGCAAGCGGCATGCCAAGCTCATCCGCAACCGCAGCTGCTAGGCACACACAGTGACCGAGCCTCGCAGCCCTGGCGGCCAGTCTCCGCTCTGAGTCGCAGAGCTCCAAACGCTCAGGCGCTCCAGATTGCCGCGCACATTCGGGTTGGGTGGGCCACCTCGGTGCCGTCGCCATGCACCGCACGGCCTGGGGGAATCGTCTCGCCTCAGGAGATCGTTGCAGCTGCCGGCGCTGTTGAGGGCTCCAGGATACCCCCACAGCGCGGGTTTCGGCGTCGCGGCGGCGGTTCTCAGAAGAGGTCAGCGGCGGTTACGAGCGCGATCCCTTCTTCACGAGCTCGTCTCTCGACACCGCTCGTAAAACCTTCCCGGGCGAAGAGACCGAGACGCGCCCGTCCTGCGGGACTGCCGAGACGCGCGCGGTGATCGTAAAGCCGATCCAGAACGCCCTCGTCGATCGTTGCCCGCCACTTGACCGAGGCGAGGAACGTGTAGCGCTGGCCGTGCATCCCGACGATGTCGATCTCAGCGTCATGTTTCCGCGACCACCAGGCGCCCAGTTCGTCGATGGTGCCGACCACGGTGGACGGGGCGTACATGCCCACCCACTGCCGGCAGCAGTCCTCGAATGCCGAGCCCATGAAGGTGCTGAGGTCAGCCAGGACGTCATTGAGGACCTCGCTGACTCGACCGCGCTCAAGCCGGCTGCGATTGGGGAAGACGTAGCGAAACCAGAAGCGCATGAACGGGTCTGCGACAACGTACAGCGAACGGTCCCGCGCCCTGTGGCGGGGCTCCAGGGGCTCGCGCACGCTGACGTGGCCCAAACGTGTCAGCACCGCGAGCTTCTTTGAGGTGTTCGCCACCGCCAGCTTGGCGCGGCTGGCGATTCGGGCGGTGTGAGTGTTGCCCTCTGCGACGGCGCGTAGAACGTCGAAGTAGGTGCCCGGATCTCGTATCTCCTCCTCCTCGCGGAGGAGGTGCAGCGGATCGCTGTAGAGGGGTGCACCTTTGGTCAGGATCCGTTGCGAGATAACGTCCTCGATCGGGAGGTCGCCAGCCCAAACCTGGTACTGGGGCAAACCGCCCAGGACCGCGTAGCGACGAAGACGCTCGACCGGGTCCGACTGCGTCGTGAAGTGGCCGGCCCAGCGGTAATCCAGCGGCTCCAGCAAGGGGCGGTAGGTCGCGCGTCCGTAGAGCGGCTGGCCGTGGTCCACGAGTCCGCACATGAACGAGATGGCGCTCCCACAGAGCACGAGGCAGACGGGGACCCGCTCGCGCTCCCAACGGTCCCAAAAACCCTGGATGATCGACGGCAGCGCCGGCTGGGCATTGCACATCCACTGAAACTCGTCCAAAACGAGCGTGACGGGTGCCTGCCTCGCTTGCGCCTCGAAGAACGACAGGGCATCTGGCCAGGAGCCGAAGGTCAGTGGCGGGCTCCCTGCGATGAGAGTCGCGGCCTCCCTTGAGAGGAACTCAAGGTGCCCGCCCTCTCCCTGTTCGTCGGCTTGGAAACTGACGAGCCGAGGTCCCCGCAGCGCCTCGCTGAGCAGGAAGCTCTTTCCGACCCGCCGCCGCCCGGTCATGATGACCAGCGACGGGGGCGCCGCCACGGCAGCTTGCAGGCCGGCAGATTCATGATCGCGGTCGACGAGCGGCATCGCCGAGACTATATAAAGTGCGTTTCCTTGTGAGTTGTCAACTTATGAGGAAACGACTCCTAAGTGGCTTCCACGGCTTTCACGCGCTGCAAGCCCCCGCGCGGTCCCTGGAGCCCATGCCGAGGAGCAGCTGCACGCTCGATAGCGCGGGACTTGGCCGAGCCCAACGGTCAGCCGGCGATCAGCCGTCGGCGAGCGAGGCGCAGTCGTGGCGCTGGCCGGAAGCCAGGACCGCAGCCGGCCGCCCGGACGCGCTCGTTGAGGGTGTTGAGTCCGATCTTCACGTCTGACCTCCTCCACGCAACCCCTGTGGACGCGGCTTCCGAGCGGGTGCTCGGACCGCGGGCGCCGGTCAGGACCGCGCGCGCAGCTGCAGCAGGAGCGAGCGGCCGGCGGCCCGTCCGCCGCTGAGCTTGACCGTGGCCCACGCGAAAGCGGTCGTGCGCTGCGTGCGCAAGGAGCTTGAGCCCCGCGACGGTGAGGCGGACCGTCACCAGTCGCGAGCGTCCGTCGCTGACCTTGAAGCGCGCGCTGCCGAGCACGATCGTCCTGAGCGTCCCCGGGCGCCCGCGGCCGCCATTCGTGCCGGTCCGCCGTGCGATGGCGAGCGTCAGGCTGTCGTCGCAGGCGCGCCCGGACCGCCCTGTGCACGTCAGCCTGAGCTGTGCGCGCCCCCGGGTCACGGGCGCTCGCCCGGTACCGATCGCGACCGCCGGCGGCGGCAAGGCAACCGTGTACCTGATCGTCGCCGTGCCGGTCTGACCATCCCTGGAGGTGCCGGTCACCTCCAAGACGTGCCGGCCCGGACTCGAGGTGTCAAGCTGCCCAGACCCGCCAGCGAGCGTGTCGGTGCCCGTCGAGTCATCGCACGATGAGACACCCGGCCCGTAGGCGGCGTCTGAGCAGAGGAAGCTAGTCTGCGCGGATTGGCCTAGCGTGTAGGTGCCTCCCGAGGCGGGTGTCAGGATCGTCGCGGCCGGCTCTCCCACGACCTCCTGCATCAGGTCCGCGGACACGCCGCCTGCGTTGGCGCCGTCGCCGCTGTAGCGCGCGGTGATCGCGTGGACGCCCGCCGCGAGGGCGCTGGTCGTGCAGCTGGCGGTCGAGCTCACGAGGTCGACCGCCTGCGCGGCGCAACCGCTGATCGTGGCGCCGTCGGCCTCGAAGGCCACCGTCCCGGTCGGCATGGCACCGGTGACCGCGGCGGTGAATGTCACCGCCGCCCTGAGAGGCGCCGGGTCCTGCGATGACGCGAGCGTCGTCGTGCTGGCAGCGAGGTAGGTGACCGAGACCATGGCTGGCGCGCTCGTCGCGGTCGGGCCGCTCACCTGCGTGGCGCCCTGGACGACGAATCTTGACCCACCACCACCGCCGCCGCCGGCGCTGCACGCACCTCCTCCGCCGCCACCGTAGTAGCCGCCTCCCCCTCCGCCGCCGCCGTCGTCCAAACCGCCGCTGGCGCCGTCGCCGCCGGCTTCAAATGCTCCCGCCGACCCGGACGCTCCATCGCCGCTGGCTCCTGCGCATTGTCCGGGGAAGGTGACGGTGCCCGCGGCTCCGCCGGCGCTCTCACTGCCGGCACCGGCAGGGGACAATAGGAAGGTGCCAGCGCCTCCGGCAGCGCCCGCGTTCCCACCTGTCCCAGCAAAGCCGCCACCGCCGCCGCCGCCACCACCACCGGCCGCGACGATCAGCAGGGTTCCGGGGCTGGACGCCGGCGCGACCGATGATGCGCCACCGCCTCCCCCGCCGGCGTAGTCCCCTGATCCTCCCGCGCCGCCTCCTCCGGCTCCACCAGCCCCACCCGGCACGCCGCCGTTGCTGCAGCCGCCGGAATCGCCCGCACCGCCGACGACGACCGACAGCTGCTCGCCCGGCGTGACCGGCACCGTTGCGGCCAGGGACGCTCCCTCGCCACCGGCCGTCTGCTGCCATTGGCCTAGGGCCCGCCGGCGGCTCCGATCGCCACCACATCGATGTCGGTCACGCCGGCGGGGATCGTGAGGGAATGGCTCCCGGGCGCATTGAAGGTGACGGTCACCGCGGCCGATGCCCGCTCGCGGCCATCAGGCAGACGCTCAGGCACCCGGCGAGGACGACGAACCGGCGCCCGCGCCCATGACGATGACGCCGCAGACGTCGCATGACAGCCAGTCCACGCCACGGCCGGCTTGAACTCAATGCACCTCTCATCGCGGAACGCCCCGTTATCGGAGGATGGGACACCGGGCACGACTCGCCGCCCTGGCCCCTCCGCTTCTGGTGCACAACGGACCCAGCGCCGAGGCCGGGAGATACAGTACGGCAGTCGCCGCGAGCGAGGTGAGTCGGCATGAGCGTGCACCGGACGTGAGCGTGCACCGGACGTGAGCGTGCACCGGACGTGAGCGTGCACCGGACGTGAGCTTGCACCGGACGTGAGCTTGCACCGGACGCGGGCCTCAGGCGGACGCGGGCCTCACGCGGACGCGGGCGTGAACCACACCCGCCCTTCGCTTTCCTCAGCCACCGCCGGCATTCCCCGCCCCGGGCCCCGGCCCCTGCGGCTGGCGTGGTCGTTTCGTACCATCGACCGGGCGATGCGGCGTGGACGGAGGCCCGGAATCCCCGGCACAGCCGACGTTGTGGGTGCGCCGAGGGGAGCCTGAGGACGAGCACTCGCCGCGGCGCACCGGCCGCGATCACGGCTGATCTGACAATGGGGACCGAGACCGAGAGCGCACACGGCGCGGGCGGATCACTGCCCCGCCACCACGTTCCGCGCCCGCGACTGGTGGCGCAGGTGCAGCGCGCACCGGTGGCGGTGGTGGCGGCCGGGGGCGGCTACGGCAAGACGCTGCTGGCGCTCGAGGCGGCGCGGGCACTCAGAGTGGCATCCGTCAACGTGCTGCTCGGAGCCGGCGACCACGGGCCCGCCGCGCTGATCTCGCGGATGATCTCGGCGCTGCGCCGGGCGCGGCTGTCTGAGCTGGCGGCCGCGGTGCGAGCCGAGCAGGGCGATCCCGCGGCGGCGGTGGATGCGCTCGCCGCGGCGCTGGAGCGCGAGCCCGGCGAGGTGCTGCTGATCGTCGACGACGCACACCAGGCCGACGGGCCGGCACGAGCGCTGCTGGCGCGCCTCACGCGATCGCTTCCCGGCGAGCACCGGCTGATGATCCTCGGCCGACTGGCCAGCGAAGCCTTCGAGCTGGCGGCCAACGCTGAGCTGGTCTCGGTCTCGGCAGATCAGCTCGCGTTCACGTCCGATGAGACGGTCGATCTCTGTCGCGGCCTCGGCGTCGAGCTGGGGCCGCAGGATGCCCGGGCGCTGGTGCGCGCCACGGCCGGCTGGCCGGCCGCGCTCGTGCTCGTCGCCCAGACGCTCTCGCGCAGCGCTCATCCCGACGCGGCGCTGGCCGAGATCGTGGAGCGCCGTCACCCGCTCAAGCACCTGGTCGACCGGCAGCTGGCCGTGCTGACCGAGGACGAGCTGCGGGGCCTCGCCCAGCTCGCGCACCTGCCGCTGCTCTCGCCGGCCGTGGCCGAGGCGGTGACCGGCGACCGGCAGCTGCTCGAACGCGCCCAGGCAGCCGGGCTGCCGCTGAGCACGCGCCCCGATGGATGGCGTGAGCTGCCGGGACCGGTGCAGGAGCACATCGCGCGCCAAGCGCCCCTGCAGGCGGCAACCGCGCTCGCGGTCGCACCGGTCTACGCGGGCCGCGGCGAGCTGTCGGCGGCGGTCGGTGTGCTGCTGGAGGCCGGAGAGGACATGGCCGCGGCCGAGTTGCTGGCGCGCATGTCCCCGCAGGAGGCGGATGACCTCGGCTACCTGGAGCTCCAGACCCTGATCGACGCGCTTGCGGACAGCGCCGTGGAGGCGCATCCAGGAGTGCTCGTGCACCTGGCCCGAGCGTGCGAGCCGGCGGCGCGCGTGCGCGTGCGGGCAGACGCGCTCGAGCGCGCGCGCACGCTCGCGCTGCGAGCCGGCGATCGGCGCATGGCGTCCGCGATCGACGCCGAGCGCGCGCGTGACCTCGTGCGCGACGGCCTGGCCGCAGAAGGCGAGCAGCTCGCCTCCCGGGTGCTCGCGGAGCTTGGCCCCGGCGAGCTGACGACCCGCGCAAGAGCGCTTGACGCGGTTGGCCGTGCCGCCGCCTGGCGGCGCGATGAGGCCTCGCTCGTGCGCGCTGAGCGCCTGCTGCGCGAATGCCGCGAGCTGTGCGAGCGCCTCGGACTGCGCGGGTGGGCCGCCCAGGTCACGATGCCGCTGGCGCACGGCGTTCTGTACGCGCGCGGGGACCATCGGGCGGCGCTTGAGCTGATCGAACAGACGCTCGGCGCGCTCCCCGGCCGCAGCCGGCATCGCGGCGTGATCCTCTCCTTCTATGCGGACATCCTGATCGACTGCGGTCGCTTCACCGACGCCGAGCCGATCATCGAGGAGGAGTGGCGGCTCGGCGAGCTGCTCGCCGACCACCGCATCTGCGCCTACGCCGCCTGGTCGGGGGCGAAGCTCGCCTCGCAGGTCGGCGACCGGGAGGGCACCCTGCGCCGGATCCGCGCCGTGGAGTCCCGCCGCGACGACTGGTTTGCCCACTCGACGGGGGCCGCCTTCCTGGCCGACGCAGCGGACCTGCTGGAGCGCGTCGGGGAGACCGAGCTTGCGCTGGACTATCTCGCGCGCGCCCGCCGGCGCCGCCGGGAGTCGCCGCTGGCGGTGGCGGTCGCCGAGGCCGCCGTCCTCGCCAGGTCCGGCGACGCCGATCAGGCGGAGCGCGTGCTGGCGCGGATCGACCGCCTCCCCCGACTGGAGCCGCGGGAGCGGTGGCGGATGGCGTTGCTGCGCGCCTACGCGGGTCTGCGACGCGGCGATCCACGTGCGGGAGCGCTCGCCGCGCGCGCTTTCGATCTGGCCGCCGCGATCAGCGCGCCGCAGCTGCCGCTCGTGCGCGACCGCGCGGTCGCCGAGCGCCTGATCGAGCTGGCGGCCACCTGCGGATCGGCCGCAGCCGCCGGCCTGCGGTCCGCGCCTCCTCCGCTGACCCTGTCGGTTCTCGGCCGTTTTGAGCTGCGGCGCGGCGGCGAGCCGGTGAGGATCCCGCCGGGCAAGCCCGAGCAGCTGGTGAAGCTTTTGGCCGTGTCGGGCCGCCGCCTGCCCGCCGAGCAGGCGATCGAGGAGCTGTGGCCTGAGGTCGAACCGCTCAGCGGCCGCAAGCGGCTGCGAAACGCGCTCAACCGCCTGCACGCGGCCGCGCCGGACCTGGCGCGCAGAGACGGCGAGCTGCTTGATCTGGGCAATGTGGAGGTGGACGCCGAGCTGTTCGAGCAGCGCGCGCGACGCGTGCTGGATGGCGCCGAACGCGCGAGCGCCCGTCTTGTGCTCTCGGGCTACCGCGGCCCGCTGCTGCCCGGCGACCTCTACGAGCCGTGGGCGGCAGCCCCGCGCGAGCGCCTGCAGCGCCTGTTCGTCGCCGTGCTCGACGCGGCCGCCGAGGGAGCTGAGGCGGCCGGCGAGATCGACGAGGCGCTGCGCCTGATCGAGCGTGCGCTGGAGCTCGAGCCGTTCGACGAGCGCCGGTATCTGACCGGCGCGCGCCTGCTGCTCGCCCAGGGCCGCCGGGCAGCCGCACTGGCGCTCCTGGAGCGCGGCCGCGATGCGCTGCGCAGGCTGGGCGTGCCCATCTCACCGGCGCACGAGCAGCTTGCCGCCGACGCGCGTCGGTGACGCTGAGGCCGGCACCCAGGCCAGTGACCCTGAGGCCGGCACCCAGGCCGGGAACCCTGAGGCCGGCACCCAGGCCAGTGACCCTGAGGCCGGCACCCAGGCCAGTGACCCTGAGGCCGGCACCCAGGCCGGGAACCCTGAGGCCGGCACCCAGGCCGGGGACCCTGAGGCCGGGGCACGGAGACCGCCACGTGAGCCTGACCGCGATGCGTCGCGGTCACTCTGGCCGCGCGGCTGAGGGCGGCGGCGAAGCATCCCGGCCGCGGCAACGCGGCCGGAGGTATGCCAACAGCTCCTCCGCGCTGTGAATGATCGCCTGCTCGCCCGTGTCGACCACCTCCACCTGCCCCACGAGCCGGCCGTCTTCCAGCTCCGCCACAAGCAATCTGAGCAGTACCGCAAGCAGCGCCGTGCTCCGAACCCATTCAGCGCCCGCGCGCCTGACGGCCGGAGGCGTCCGCGATCGTGGGCGTCATGGGATGCCGAGGCTCCCTCCGGCGACCGGTGCGCGCTGATGATCCGATCCGAGCATCGCAGCGGAAGCGGCGATTGCGCCGATGGCGATCACGGTGACCCGCGGCAGCCGGGCGGGAGCGCACACGAGCGCGACGCGGGCCGTGGGTCGCCGTGGCGGACGGCGCGGGGACCTCATGGCGCGCCCGTGACGATCTGCGTCTGGGCGGAGTCGGCTTCCGTGGCGAGTGCGACGAAGCTCGCCGGCGAGCTCATCGCCACGGCGACGAAGCCGACCAGCGGATCCTTGGCCTGAAGCTGCGGGAGGTCCTGCTCGCCCTGTGGCTGACCGTCCCGGAACGCCTCGAGCGCCGGCACCGCGCCGGTGCCCACCCCGGCGGCGATGCAGACGCTCAGGTCGCGCTCGCACGAGACGTACTGCCCGACCATCGTCGTCGTCGCCACCTGGGTCAGCGACGAGCCGCCGATCGCAACCGACAGCAGCAGGCCCTGGGTCTGCGTGCCAGCTGGCAGGTAGCAGGCCGACCGCGCGCATGCGATGCCGTCACCGAGCGTCGGATCGCTGCTGAGCTCCAGCACGTGGACACCGGAGATCCGGCCGCCGGGGCCCACCTTGGCGTACACGCTGCCTATGCCGGCGCTGGTCGTCACGTCAGCCGTTCCCACCATCTCGCATGCCGACATCGAGGCGCATGACAGGCCGTAGACCCCGGTGCTCGTCACCGGCCTGCCCAGAACGTGCTCGTGCACCGGTCCGACCCTGCCGCCGATCACGTCCGCGGCTGCCAATGCCGCCTTCAAGCCCGCGCCGAACCCCGCGATGACGCACCTGGCTACCTGAGGGCAGAAGACCCTCCAGGCCACGAACCCGGGCCTGCTCAGGGCAGCGAATCTGCCGTGTGACAGCTCCCGGATCGCGGGGTCGCCGTGGCTGTCGTCACCGGTCATCAGGCAGAAGCTCCTGCTGGGGCAGCTCAGGTCGATCACCGTCTGCATCCCCGGGACCCTTCGGCTGCTCGTCTGGCGCCCGGAAAGCAGGGTGTCGAACACCGCCTGGCCGTGGCGGTCGTCGCCCGCGGCGTAGCAGAGCCTGGCCGTCGGGCAGCTGATCGCTGCAAGCCTGCCGCTCGCCACGCCAGCTTCGGTGAACGAGGCCGCGCCGCAGACCGCCGGCAGGAGCGTCGCGACAAAGGCCGCAAGGCCAAACGCCAGGGCCCAGCGAGCAGCACCCCCTCGGCCGCCGGTTCGCATCCGCATCCTCATCCTCATCGAAGGGTCCCCCCTCCTTCATCTCGATCGCCTTGCCCGATTGGATTGCGGGCACGCTACGGGCGGCGCGTCCCACGGACGTCCCACGGCGCGCGGATCCGGCCGGCCTACTGCGGCAGCTGCGGGTCGCGCAGGCGCTCGTTGATCCGATCAGACAGCGCCCTTGATTCGGCACGCAGGGCCGCCAGGCGCTCGGCCTCGTCGGCCGCCGCAAGCCTTGCGCTCTCGGCCGCCTCAGCCAGCACGTGAAGCTGCGCCCGCGCGCTGGCGGTCTCTTCGGCCGCGCGCCGGCGCAGCTCCTCCGCGCGCGCGGCCACCACGGCGGCCGGCTCCTCGGGGCCGTGCACCTCGCGCGCGACGATCTCGCGAACGAAGGCGAAGTGCCGCTCGCCGCATGCCACCGGCACATGCCGCACGGTCACAAGCTCGATCGACCCGTCGTCGCGCACGTCGCTTGCGACCGAGCAGGCGGCGTGCGGCTCAACCGACGCGAGCCAGAGCGCGGCGCTCTGCGCCGCCGCGCGCTCCCGGCGCCGATCCAGCGACTGGCCCACGAGCTCTGCCACGTGCACCCATCCCCAGTGCGTCAGGACCAGCACCAGGCCGACGACAACCATCGCGACCGGCCCGGGGCCCAGGCCGCCCAGCACCCCCTCGGCGATCCCGCCGGCCGCCAGGATCGCTCCTGCGATCAGTGCCACGGCGGTCATCGCGGCGCCCGCGGCCAGGATTCGGCCGCGCGCAGCCGACGGCGGGGGCGCGCCTGGGCGGCCATCCGGGTCGGGCAGCTGCGCGGGGTCGGCCGTGAGCAGGCTCTCGTGCGCGCTGCGGCCGACGAGCTGCGCGGGATCGGCTTCGCTGCCCATCCAGCTGAAGGTACTCTCGGCACGACAGACGTCCACCCCCTGCGAGAGGAATCTCGATGCCCATCTTCTTCTTCACCGTCGGGCAGCAGGAGCGCGCGATCGTCGAGCGCTTCGGGAAGTTCGTTCGCGTGGCGGGTCCGGGCCTTCAGCGCAAGATGCCGTTCGTGGAGCGCGTGGCGGGCCGGATGAGCCTCCAGGTGGAGCAGCTCAACGCGGACATCGAGACCAAGACACGGGACAACGTGTTCGTCCACGTCAAGCTCGCGGTCCAGTACAAGGTGGGCGCCAACCCCCAGCAGGTGCAGGACGCGCACTACAAGCTCGACGACCCGGAGGTGCAGATGCAGTCCTACGCCTTCGACGTCGTGCGCTCGCACATCCCCAGCATGGACCTCGACGAGGCCTACGCCGACGCCGACACGATCGCGATGCACATCCAGGAGACGCTTCACCGCAACATGGCCGAGTACGGCTATGAGATCGTCAAGGCGCTGGTTACCAACATCGAGCCCGACCAGCGCGTCAAGGACGCGATGAACAACATCAACGCGTCCCAGCGCAACCAGCTGGCGGCGGCCGCGCAGGGGGACGCGCAGAAGACGCTCGCGGTCAAGAAGGCCGAGGGCGAGCGCGAGACGATGCGCCTGCAGGGCGAGGGGGTGGCCGCCGAGCGCCGGGCGATCGCACAGGGGCTCAAGGAGTCGCTTGAGATCATCGCCGAGCAGGGCCTGGACCCCAAGGAGGCGATGGCGCTCGTGGCGCTCACGCAGTACACCGACATGATCCGCGCGCTGGGCGAGGGCTCGAAGACCAACACGATCCTGCTTCCTCACTCCCCCAGCGGGGTCGGGGACCTGATGACGCAGATCCGCGACGGGATCCTGATCGCAGATGCCGCGGCCGGCGGATCGGGGGTCAGGCCGGCCCGCGAGGCGGCGCCCCCCGGGCGCCCGGCGGGCCCGCCGGCGGGCGCCCAGCCCTGAGGCGCCGGCTGCCACCCCGCGCCGGAGACGAGCGCCCGAGCGCCGGGCATGAGCGCCGGCCGGTGCCGTTGTCGACCGTCGCCCGGGAGTGGGCGCGGATCGGGTTCACCGGCTTCGGCGGACCCCCGGCCCACATCGCGCTGCTGCGCGCCCTCGTCGTCGAGCGTCGCGGCTGGCTGGACGCACGCGAGTTCCAGGACGCCAACGCGGCCTGCGGCCTGCTGCCCGGTCCGGCGTCCACGCAGCTGTCGATCTTCTGCGCCTGGCGGGTAGCCGGGCCGGCCGGCGCGGTCGTCGGCGGCCTGGGCTTCATCGCCCCCGCGGTGGCGCTTGTGCTGGCGCTCTCCGCGCTGTTTCTGGAGCGAGATCCGCCGCTGTGGGTGCGCGGCGCCGGCGCCGGCGCGGGAGCGGCGGTGGCCGCCGTCGCGGTCCGCGCGGGCGTGATGCTGCTCGGCCCCAGCCTGGCGGCTGTGCGGGGCGATCGGGCGCGGCTTTTGCGCTGGGCCGCCTACGTGGGGGCGGGCACCGCGGGAGCGGTCTGGCTGGGCGCCTGGCTGGTGCTGGTGCTCGCGGCCTGCGGGATCGCAGAGCTGATCGCGGGCGGCGGGCGCCCGTGGTCGGTGATGCCGCTGGCGCACGCGGGCCGGATGGCCGCCGCGGGCGGCCTCGCGCCGCTCGCGTGGACGGCGTTGAAGGTGGGCGCGCTCTCGTTCGGCGGCGGGTTTGTGATCGTGCCGCTGATGCAGGCGGACGCGATCCACGCCTACCACTGGATGAGCGCCGGCGAGTTCCTCAACGCCGTGGCGCTCGGGCAGGCGACGCCCGGCCCGGTGGTCGCGACGGTCGCCGCGGTCGGGTATGCGGCGCATGGCGTCGCGGGCGGCCTGCTCGCCGCGCTGGTGGCCTTCGCGCCATCGTTTGCGTTCATCCTGCTCGGGGGCGGCAGGTTCGACCGTGTGCGAGACGACCGCCGGGCCCGGGCGTTCCTGGACGGCGCCGGACCGGCGGCGATCGGCGCGATCCTCGGGGCGGCGGTTACGCTGGCGGGCGCCCTGACGCAGGCCTGGCAGTTCGCGCTGCTGGGCGTCGCCGCGATCTGGCTCGTGCTCGCGCGGCGGGGGATCGTGCAGGCGCTCGTGGGGGCCGGCGCGATCGGCGTGATCGCAGCGCTCATGGGCGCGCCCCTGGGGCGCTGAGTCCGGCGCCGCCGCAAAGCCGCCGGCGCCCGGCGCCCCGATCCGGGCGCCGGGCGCCCGGCGCGCCGGATCGGGGTCAGGCGACCTGCGGCTGGCGCACCCTGCGCGAGACAACCGGCGCTAGCGTTTGCGGCGATGGGGATCGCCCAGCCGCCCGCAGCGGACCTGCCGCTCACGGCCGGCAGGCCGGTGGCGGCCAACCGGCCGCCGCCCATGACGCTCGGGCTGGTGGCGCGGATCGCGGAGGACATCCGGCGCGAGCGGCGCATTCGGCGCCGGGCGAGCCTGCCGCCGGGCAGCACCGCCCCGAGCTGGCAGAACACCAAGCGCATCATCTCAGACCCGCTCGGTCTGCTGCTGGAGCACCGGCAGCGCTTTGGCCCGGTGTTCACGATCCGCCTCCTGCACGAGCCGATCGTGTGGGCGATCGGCCCCGAGGCAAACCACCAGATCCTGGTCGCCGACTTCGACGCCTTCCAGTGGCGCGAGGGGCGCTTCGCCGACCTCTGGCCTCTGCTCGGGGACGGGCTGCTGAACACCGACGGGGCCTACCACCGCGAGTTCCGGATGCTGCTCTTGCCCGCGTTTCACCGTGAGCGGATCGCCTCGCTGTCGGAGTCGATCGTGCGCGAGGCGGTGGACGCCGCGCAGTCGCTCGCCGACGGGCAGGTGATCGACATCTACCGCTGGGTGCGCGAGCTCGCGCTGCGGATCGCGCTGCGGGTCCTGCTCGGCGTGCGCACCACGCGCGAGCGCGAGCGTGAGCTTGCGACCACCTTCGAGACCTCGCTGGCGATCCACGGCGAGCCCGTGCCGCTGCAGATGCTCCCGGGCCCGGGCACGCCGCTGTCGCGCGCGATCCAGGCGCGCCGGCGGCTGGAGGGCGCGATGCGCGCGGAGATCGAGGCGCGCCGGCGGTCCGGGGAGCCGGGACCGGGCGTGCTCGGGCTGCTCCTGAGCGCCACCGACGCCGACGGCAGGCCGCTCGGGTTGCGAACCGTGCGCGACCACGCGATCACGCTCCTGTTCGCCGGCCACGACACGACCACCACCACGTTCACGTTCCTCACCCACGAGCTCGGCCGCAACCCGGCGCTGCGCGAAGGGGTCGAGCGTGAGCTCGAACGGGTGCTCGGCCCGCGTGAGGTGGCCGCCGCAGAGCTCGACGGGGAGGCACTCCCGCTCTTGGAGCGCTGCATCAAGGAGACGCTGCGCCGCTACCCGGCAGCGTGGGTCGGGCCGCGGCGGGCCACTCGCGATGTGACCCTGGCGGGGGTGACCGTGCCCGCCGAGGTGGCCGTGCACTACTCCTCCTGGGCCACCCACCATCTGCCGGAGCTGTACCCGGACCCGTTCCGCTTTGACCCGGACCGGTTCTCACCCGAGCGTGAGGCGGCGCTGCCGCGCGGCGCATACGTCCCGTTCGGCGGCGGTTCGCGGATGTGCCTGGGCAAGCGCTTCGGCGAGTACGAGCTGCGCGCGCTCGCGGCCGTGCTCTACCGGCGAGTGCGGCTCGAGCCCGTCGACGCACGCGAGCCCGCGATCGCGACCACCCCGACCCTGGGGCCTCGCGGAGGCCTGCGCTTCACCGTCCGGACGCGCTGAGCCGTCCTGCGCCCAGCCGCTCGTCGGGAGACCCGGCCGCCACCCTAGCGGTACACCCGTGCCGCTAATTGGTACACTTGTACCAACATGGTCGTGACGGGTCGAACATCCAAGCGTGCGCGCGCGACGGGGCGCCCCCGCCGCCCTGAGGGCGCGATCGCGCGCCCACGCGGGGCCGCGCGGCGCGACGCGCTGCTTGAGGCCGTGCTCTCGATCGTCGCCGAGACGGGCGCCGAGGCGGTCACCCACCGCCGCGTCGCCGAGGTGGCCGGGCTGCCGCTGGCGTCGACCACCTACTGGTTCTCCTCCAAGGAGCAGCTGCTGACGGCGGCGCTGGAGCTCGCCGCCGAGCGCGACACGCAGCGGCTGCTGGACTGGGCCGCGAGCTCGACGCGCGGCGACCTCGACCCGCTGGACGCCGTGGTCGGCGCGATCGTCGACTGCGACGCGGACGGCCCGGCCAAGCGCGGCTCGATGATCGCCGTCTACGCGCTGATGCTCGAGGCGGCTCGCCGGCCGGCGCTGCGAGGGATCGCGCGCCGCTGGACCGAGGCGTACCTGCTGACGCTCTCCTCCCTGCTTTCGCAGGCCGGGTCGCGTGCCCCGCGCGAGCACGCCGAGCTGCTGCTGGGCGCGGCGGACGGGCTGCTGATCGAGCAGCTGGCGATGGGCGTCCAGGACGACGTGCGGCCGCGGCTCAGGCGGCTGGCGGCCGCGCTGGTGAGCGAGCGATGACCGGGCTCACCGAGCTGGTCGCGCGCAGAGGCGCCGCGGGCGGTCGCGCGTCCGGGGCGCCCGAGAGGCGCGCCGTGCGGCTGGTGCAGGCTCTGCTGCTGCTTGAGTCCGCGATGTACTCGGCGCTCGCGCCCGTCCTGCCCCACTACGAGCGACTGCTGCACGCCGCCAAGCCCGCGATGGGCATCCTCAACGCCAGCTACCCGGCCGGCCTTGTGCCCGGCTCGTTCCTGGCCGCGTGGGCCGCGGCCCGCCTGGGCGTGCGCCGCGCGACGCTGCTGGGGCTGGTTCTGTTCGCGGCCGCGATCGCCCCCTTCGGCTGGGCGACCGGCGAGGTCGCACTGGACGCGCTGCGCTTCGCGCAGGGGCTCGCTTGCGGCTTCATCTGGATCGGCGGCCTGACGTGGGTGATCGGCGTGGCCGAGCGCGAGCGTCGCGGCGAGGTGCTGGGCACCGTGTTTGCGGCGGCGATCTTCGGCACGCTGGTCGGGCCGATCCTCGGGACGCTGGCGATCGCCGCCGGGACCGGGCCGGTGTTCGCCGCGGTGGCGCTCGCCTCCCTGGCGCTCGCGCGCTGGACCGCCTCCCACCCGCAGCCGCCGCTGGGCGCCGAGCGGGAGCGCTCGCCGCGGCTGCGGGCGATGCTCGCCAACCGGCGGATCTCGCTCGGCGGCTGGCTGATCCTGCTTGAGGCCGGCACGGTCGGCGCGGTCAGCACGCTCGTGCCGCTGCGGCTCGCCGCGCTGGGCGCCGCGGAGGCGCTGATCGGCGCCACCTTCCTGATCGCCGCGCTTCTCTCCACCCAGATGTCGCGCCCGATCGGCAGGATCACCGACCGGCACGGCCCCAGACGGCCGCTGCGCGCGGGCCTGATCGCGACCGCGGTGCTGATGGTGCTCCTGACGCTGCCGCGCTCGG
>Ga0070737_10000792_pt1 | contig 57646 bp, 53 predicted proteins | sample Coa_R1_10_FD_66438 | JGI IMG/M metagenome (GOLD analysis project Ga0070737, IMG submission 66438) | Surface soil microbial communities from Centralia Pennsylvania, which are recovering from an underground coalmine fire - Coalmine... | ecosystem: Environmental > Terrestrial > Soil > Unclassified... | reverse complement strand
GGCGTTCCAGCCGCGGCCCAGACGGTGGGGTGGCGACCGAGGTCTCGGTCGATGAGGGTGCGCAGGGGCGCAGGATGACCGACCGGGGACACTCCACCGATGGGCTGACCGGTCGCCGCCCTTACCTCCTCAGGAGTGGCCCGGCGCAGCCCACTCAGCCCCGTCGCCGCCTCGACCAGCCGGAGGTCAACCCGGTGCGCACCGCTCGTGAGGATGAGCACCGGGCCGTCGTCGGCGACGAAGACGAGGCTGCTCGCGATCGCCGCTGGCTCGCAACCGAGGGCGGCTGCCGCGTCCGCCGCCGTTCGCGTCGAGGCGTCCAACTGCCGGACCTGGGCACCCGGTGCCCGCGCGGCGAGGACGGCGGCCACGGCGGCAGCGCGGGGGTGCAGTTCATCGCGAGCTGCCATCCGCTCAGCCTCGCGCGCCGCTCCACTCAAGCTCCATAGATCCGAGCGGGCGGAGCGGCACGCTGCGGCGCTCGCCACGTGAGGAAGGTGGCGGTGCGGTCCCCTCAGGCCGGACGACCGTGGTGAGGGCGAGGCCGTGACCCTCTCACCGGCGAACGCGACACCGCGTGCCGGTGCTCCCGACGAGCACCGCGGTCACGCTCGCAGCGTCCGAGGCGAGGCGGCCGGGAAGCTCCGCTCCAGCCACCGCCTGGCAAGGGACCGGCACCGCGCATCGGCGCCGCGGCGCCATCCGCAGCCTCGCAGTTGGGCAGCGGAGCTGTCGGCGCAATCTCGGCCTGAGCAGAGAAGTCGTTGCGCATCACCATCGAGGGCCTGCGATCGGCGCCGCAGATGAGCGGCACCTCACCCAGGTCTCCTTCAACTGGCCGTTGAGGTACTCCTTCGACGACCTCATCCATCTGGTCACAGCTTCCCATCTGAGCGACAGCGCGCCGGGGACTACGAGGCAGGACCGGACGCCTGTACGACGAACCTCCTCCGGGACGCGCGCCGACCCCGCCGAATCGAACAGGCGTGCGTACCGGTCAGGGATCGTCCTGCACCACGCGCATGGCACGACTAGGGTCATCTTGTGATGTCAATAACCGTGCCTGAAATGCGCCCATGAGGACGACTCTTGCTCTTGATGACGACCTCGTCGCCGAGGCGCAGCGTCTTACCGGGATCTCCGAGAAGAGCGCCCTGGTACGCCAAGCACTGCGAGCGTTGATCGAACGGGAGAGTGCCCGGCGCCTAGCCCGGCTCGGTGGCACTGAGCCTGGGCTGACGGCGCCGCCCCGCCGCCGGCCCCAGCCTCGGTGATCCTGGTCGACACCTCGGTGTGGGTGGACCATCTCCGCTCCGGTGAGCGGGCCTTGGTCAACCTGCTCGACCACGGCTTGGTGCTCGCTCACCCATGGGTGACGGGCGAACTGGCCCTCGGCCACCTGTCCCAGCGGCAAGAGATCCTGGGTCTGCTGACCGCCCTCCCGTCGGCCGAGATCGCCACCGATGCCGAGGTCCTCGCCTTGATCGAGGCAGAGCAGCTCTACGGGCTCGGCATCGGATACGTCGACGCCCAGCTTCTTGCCGCGACCCGGCTCACTGCGGACGCTCGGCTGTGGACGGCGGACAAACGGCTCGCCGTGGTCGCCCGCCGTCTCCGTCTGCTCGCTGATCTTGAGGTCGACCGATAGCAAAACGGCCGAGAGCCTGTCGGTGTCCGTAGCGAGAGCCCCTTACGGGCGCTCGGAGGTAGGCCCTCTGTTCGCAGCAGGCGATCTCGTGAGACCGGGTGGGCAACCACAGAAGTGGGCGATCGGCACTCTCGAGCCGGGTGCGAGGGGTCGGCGCCGCCGAGCGCATAGTCGGCGATCTACTCGCCGGGCTTCGCCGGATGGTCACTCAGGGTGAGGTGAAGACCTCCAACTCATGCCTCGACGGCCGATCAGGGAACTACCGTTCCGCCATGGGCCCAAGGCGGCGCGCCGACATGTTCACCGAGGACGGCCACCCGTCCGACGACGACCCCCGGGAGCACCGGCTCAGGTTGGGCGACGAGCGCACCGCCCTCTCCGAGGCCCTGCGCTGCCTACGCCTCACCCTCGAGCTGAAGTGCACCGGCGTCGACGCCGAGGCGATGGCCCGTCGGGCCGTCGAGCCATCGACGATGTCGCTCCTCGGTCTGGTCCGGCACCTGGCCGAGACGGAGCGGGCCACCTTCCGCCGGCTGATGGCCGGGGAGGACGCCCCCCGCCTCTACTGCTCGCCCAGCGACCCGGACGGCGACTTCGACGGCGCCGTCGCCGACCCGGAGGTGGTGGAGGAGGCATGGCGGTCATGGAGGGCGGAGATCGAATTCGCCGAGCGCTTCGTCGCGAGAGCACCGAGCCTCGAGATCACCGCCGACGACCCCCTCAACCACCACGGCAGCGGCGGAGGCCCGATGTCGCTTCGCGAGGTCCTGATCGGCATGATCGAGGAGTACGCCCGCCACATGGGCCACGCCGACCTGCTCCGGGAACGGATCGACGGGCGCATCGGCCAGTGACCCACGCCGTCGCGGCTCCCTCTGCTGGCTCACGAGCGGGCGGCCGGTAGGCCAGCCTCCTCTCAGCTCGCCTCGAGCTCGGGCGCTGCGTGCTCGAGCTCGACGAGTACGGCGGCGAGCTCTGCATCGACCTCGGGCACCCGGGCAGCACCTGCGCGAGGCTGAGCGCTGGCGATGGTGCTCCCGACGACGACGAGAGCGGCAGCACTGAGCAGGGCTGCGACCCGGAAGACGTCGTGCATCCCGCTGACGAAGGCGGCCTGTACCTGAGCAGCGAGCCCTTCGCCGGGACCGGCGGTGACGTGGAGGTGGTGAGTGGCAGCGCCGAAGACGGTGACGAGGACGGCGAGCCCCAGCGCACCGCCGAGCTGCTGGCTCACGTTGACGAGCCCCGACGCGACCCCGGCGTCCTCGGGCCCGACCTCGGTGAGCGAGGCCGAGGTGAGGCTCACGAACGAGATGCCCGAGCCGATCCCGAGCGGGACGAGCATGAGGAGCACCTGCCCGTAGCCAGCGCCTCGCCCGATCGTCGTGGCGACTCCGAGGCTCGCCGTCGCCAGCGCGATCCCTGTGATCATCACCACTTTCGGCGGCAGGCGACGAAGCAGCACCCGACTTGCGAGCTGGGAGCCGAGGAAGATCGACACGGGCATCGGGAGAAACGCCACGCCCGCTCGAAGGGGCGAGTACCGGTCGAGGTCCTGGAGGAACTGGGTCATGAAAAAGAACGTTCCGTACATGCCGGCCGAGATGAGCCCTCTCGCGGCGTTGGCACCGGAACGGGTGGCATGCGCGAGGAGCCGGAGGGGCACGACCGGCTCAGGGGCACGCCGCTCGATGAGGCCGAAGACAGCGAGCAGCGCCGCGCCGGCCACGAGCGGCACGTACGAGCTCAGCGCCCCGAAGCCCACCGTGCCCGCCTCGACGAGCCCGAGCACGAGCCCGGTCATGCCGAGGGTGGAAGACAGCGCGCCAGCGACGTCGGCGCGTCCGCGGCGGCGGCTGCTCTCGGTGAGCACGAGTCGTCCGACTGCGACCACGCCGATGCCGATCGGGACGTTCACGAACATGACCCACCGCCACGAGAACAGCTCGGTGAGAACCCCGCCGGCAACGAGGCCGATCGCGCCCCCCGCCGCCGACACGGCCGTGTACAGGCCGATGGCGCGGACCCGAGCCGGGCCCTCGGGGAACTCGCTCGTGAGCATCGAGAGGGCCGTCGGCGCCGCAAGCGCCGCGCCGACCCCCTGCACGGCTCGGGCGGCAAGGAGCAGGAAGCTCGCGTCGGCCAGGCCGCCGAGCATCGATCCGCCCGCGAAGAGCGCGATACCGAGTAGGAACACGCGCCGGCGACCGAGCAGGTCGCCCGCCCGGGCCCCGAGCAACAGCAGCCCCCCGAAGGTGAGGACGTAGGCGTTGAGCACCCACGACAGGCCCGTCGGCGAGAAGCCGAGCGCGACTTGCATCCGCGGCAGCGCCACGTTCACGATCGTGGCGTCGAGCACCACCATGAGCTGGGCGGTGAGGATGACGGCGAGGAACACCGCCGGGCTCCGGGCCCACCGGCGTGGCCTCGTGGCGTCCCCGGGGAGCGGGGACGCACTGGGCGCGACCGCGGCGGGGCGCGACGCGCGAAGAGCTCTCTTGGACAATTGCTGCACCTTTCCGCTGGTATCCTGTAAGCGGAAGCTTCCTCCGGTTAGTATACGGAGGGTGCCTCCGCTTTGCAACATCGAGGGAGAAGGGCGACCCGAGGCGAACGACGATGGCCGAGCAACCGGGTGACGAGACCCACCGGGCTCCGAGGGGAACCGGCCGGCGGACCGGCGAGCGGGAGCACTCGCAACGGGGCACCGGCGTGGCCGCCACCACAGGCGGCGCAGTGACGGGCCGGCCGCGCCGCTCCGATGCGCAGCGCAACCATGACCGCCTGGTCGCCGCAGCACGCGAGGTGTTCAATCGCGACGGCACCGGAGCCGCGATGGAGGCCGTGGCCCGGGAGGCCGGGGTCGGGGTTGGCACGCTCTACCGCCACTTCCCCACGCGTATCGACCTTCTCGAGGCCGTCTACCGCAACGACGTCGGCGAGCTCGTCCTCGCCGCCGAGAAGGCCGTCGCCAACCTCGAGCCCTGGCCAGCCGTCGTTGCCTTCCTCGAAGCCTTCCTGGACTACGCCGAGAGGAAGCGGACCTTTTTCGCCGAGCTGCGAGGTGCCTTCGAGAAGAATCCCGCACTCAAGTCCGAGATCCGGCAGCAGATCGACGAAGCGGCCGACCTCGTGGTCGAGCGGGCCCAGGCGGCGGGAGCCATGCGAACCGACGTGAGCGGCGCCGAGGTCACCCAGCTCGTCGGGCCGATCTGCACGACGGCGACGCTCTCTCGGGACCAGAGCGAGCGCCTGCTCCGGACGATCCTCGACGGGCTGAAGGCCGGCGCGCCCGGCGACGAGGCGGCTCGGCGCCCGGCGGCAGGGAGCCAGCCGTGAAGGCGGCCGTCTACTACGAGACGGGGGCACCCGAGGTCTTCCGCTACGAGGACCTTCCGGACCCGCAGCCCAGGGATGGCCAGCTCCTCGTCGAGATCGAGGCGATCAGCGTCGAAGGCGGGGACACGCTCCACCGCCTCCACGGCGAGCTCACCCGGGTGCCGCACGTCGTCGGTTACCAGGCTGCCGGGAGAGTCGTCGAGTGCGGTCCGGGCGTCGACGGCTTCGAGCCGGGCGACCGCGTCGTCACCGTCGGGCTCGACGGCTCGCACGCCGAGCGGCGGGTCGTCGCTCAGAACTTCGCCTGGCACATCCCAGAGGGCCTCTCCACGACCGAGGCGGCCTGCGTCCCCATTGCGTTCGGCACGGCGCATGACTGCCTCTTCGAGCTCGGCCGGCTCCAGGCAGGCGAGACCGTCCTCGTCCATGCCGGAGCCGGAGGTGTCGGGATCGCCGCGATCCAGATGGCACGGCGGGCGCGAGCGCGCGTCCTCGCCACCGCCTCGAGCCCCGAGCGCCTCGCCCGGCTGGCACCGCTGGGGCTCGATGAGGGCATCGACTACACGGTGCAGGATTTCGTGGCCGAGGTGCGGCGCATCACCGGCGGTCACGGTGCCGACCTGATCGTCGACTCCGTCGGCGGCGCCACGTTGCAGGCGAGCCTCCGCGCCCTCGCCTACCGCGGCCGTTGCGTCAGCGTGGGTGACGCCGGACGGACGCCCCCCGAACGACTGGACGTCTCAGGGATGCGGGCGGCGAACCAGTCGCTCTCCGGCTACTTCCTCGGCGCCGAGCTCCTCGCCGGCGTGCGGGCCCACCAGATGATCGAGGAGCAGCTCGCTGCCGTCGCCCGCGGTGAGCTGAACGTCGTCATCGATCGGACCTTCCCCCTGTCCGAAGCGGCGGCGGCGCACGCCTACATCGAGAGCCGCCACGCGTTCGGGCGGGTGCTGCTGATCCCCTGAGCCGGGGCGAACCCGAGCCGGCGCGAGAGCGTGCTGGTACGGTGCCCTCGTGGGGACGCGCCGTGGGCCGGGGGCAGGCCGCGCCGTCGTGCCCCTTCGGGAGCGACGCTACGACCTCGTCTTCATCGCCTTTTTCTGCCTGAACCTCTTCTTCATCACCTACGTCGTCGACATCGAGCAGCTCACCATCCCGAGCCTGCACCACTGGCACTACCCGCTCTGGCCGCCGCCGGCGCTCGTCCGCCTCATCCACTGGTACGGCCGGCGCTACGACCCGCTGCTCATGGCCCGCCCGGCCTTCTGGAAGATGACCATCTGGATCGACGTCGTCTTCTTCGGCCCCTTCTACGCCTTCGCGATCTACGCGTTCGTGCGCGGGCGCGAGTGGATCCGGGTCCCGGCGATCTTCTGGGCCGGCATGATGTCCTCGAACGTGCTCATCATCTTGATGGAGGAGCGCTTCGGGGTGCACCGGACGCCCCACTTCGCCCTCGTCCTCGGCGCCAACCTTCCCTGGCTCCTGCTCCCGTTCGCCGTGGTGGCGCGCATGTGGCTCCGCCCCCACCCGTTCACCCGCGCCCTGCCGTCGGGGACTGCCGCACCGGTGACGGCGACCGCGGCCGGCGAACCAGCGCCGGCGGTTCCCGCCCCGATCCCTCAGTGACGCCCCGGTGAGCGGCCGCGCCGGGCAGAGCCGGACGCTGCGGGAGCGCTACGGCCCCGCCGCGCTCGTGGTGGGGGGCTCCGAGGGCCTCGGGGCGGCGTGGGCAGAGGCACTCGCGGCTGCCGGGCTCGACCTCATCCTCGTCGCCCGGCGCCAGCCGGTGCTCGAAGCCCTCGCCGCCGATCTCGCCGACCGGCACGCCGTCAGCGTCGAGACCGTCGCCGCCGACGCCAGGTCCGGCGAGTGGCTGCAACTGGCGCCGCTGGAGGGAGTCGCCGGCCGCGAGATCGGCTTCGTCGTCGCCAACGCCGCCCTCTCCCCGATCGGGCCCTTCGTCGACGCCGCTCCCCTCGACCTCCTCGCCGCCGTCGAGTTGAACGTGAGCGGTGCGGTCCGGCTCGCCTCGGCGATGCTGCCGGCGATGGCAGACCGGGGCCGTGGAGCCTTCGTGCTGATGAGCTCGCTCGCCGGCCTGCAGGGGAGCCCACACCTTGCGACCTACGCGGGCACGAAGGCCTTCCTTAACGTCTTCGGCGAAGGGCTCTGGGCCGAGCTGCGACCTCGCGGCGTCGATGTCCTCGTGTGCGCGGCCGGCGCGGTCTCCACGCCGGGCTACCGGGCCACGACGGCGACCCGGGCCCCCGGGACGCTCGATCCGCGCCAGGTCGTGGCCGAGGCGCTCGCCGCCCTCGGCCGCACCCCGCGGGTCATCCCCGGCTGGACGAACAAGACGGCTGCGTTCACCATGGGCCGGCTCCTCCCCCGCCGCGCCGCCGTCGCCGTCATGGGCCGGGCGAACGCCCGCCTCGACGCACCGCGGCACGCCAGCACGGCTCCGCATGCGCGACCGAAATAGCCTGGCTCCGTGGCGATCGAGATCATGCGCTTCCGGACCATCCCCGGCACGATGAGCGAAGCGGTGCGCGAGGCCGACGCAGCCGTCCAGGTGGAGTTCGCCTACCAGCAGCCCGGCCTGCTGCGACGAACCACGGCGCGCTCGGCCGACGGCGAGTGGGTCGTCGTGTCCGTGTGGCGCACGAGCGCGGATGCAGAAGCCGCCGAGCGCCGCTTCGCAGCCGATCCTGCCACCGAGAGACTGCGGTCGCTCATCGACCAGGCGTCGCTCTCGGTGAGCCGCTACGACGAGCTCAGCTGAGACCTGTCCCCGAGGCGCCGCCGGGCTCCCGTAGCGGAGCGCTCACTGCTGGACGAGCGCGAGTGGAAGCCCCTCAGGATCCTCGACGAACGCGATCGTCGGCCCGCCCGGGACGGCGAACGGCGCGACGGCCACGCGCCCGCCCAGTTGCTCGACCTGGCCGAGGGAGGCGGTGAGGTCGAGCACCTGCACGTAGAGCGAGACACGGCTCTCGTCGCCCTTGCGGATGTGGCCACCCGGCCCTGGCTCGGGGCCACCGATGCCGGGGGTGATGGTCATGACCGGCCCTTCGCCGATCTCCCAGTGGAACAGCTCGCGGTAGAAGGCCGCCTGCCGCTCAGGGTCGCGAGCGAGGATCTCCCAGTGCACCACCGGCCTCGACCAGTCACCTCCCACTGCCGCTCCCCTCTCTGTCCCCTTCCCGAAGCGAGGACAGCGTGCCACAGCCCGCGGCCCCCGGGGCAACGAGCACGCCGGGCCCCGGCGGCAGGCCTCGATGCCAGTAGCCGGCGAGGTTGGGCGCGAGCTCGCGAGGTTCCCTAGGACGGCTGGCCGGTACTGTGTCTGCACCGTGGAGACGATCGAGCGGCGGAGGGCCGGGCGCCGCCGGCGTCGGGTCCTCCCGTGGGTGCTCATCGTCGGGGTCTCCCTCCTCGTCGCGATCGTGCTGCGCCTGTTCGTGGTGCAGACCTTCTACGTTCCGAGCGGCTCGATGATGCCCACCATCCAACCGGGGGACCGCATACTCGTCCTGAAGCTCGGCTACCACATCGGCGAAGGGTCCATCATCGTCTTCAAGACTCCGCCCGGCTACCGGCCGAGCGAGTGCAGCGGCGCCACAGAGAGCGACCTCGTGAAGCGGGTCATCGGCCTGCCGGGCGACCGCGTGAGCTCGCGCGGCAACACCGTCTACGTGAACGGCCGTCCCCTGCCCGAGCCCTACCTGCCGAAGAAGACGGCCCTCGGCGAGCGGATCGTTCCCCAGACGGTCCCGAGGGGGGAGTACTTCGTCCTCGGCGACAACCGAGACATCTCCTGCGACAGCAGGGTCTGGGGAGACGTGCCCGCCTCGGACGTCGTCGGGACGGTCTTCCTCGTCATCTGGCGGCACGGTCACCCGGAGTTCAAGCCGCTGTGATCACCGGGGCCGGGCCGGTTCACTGGCCGCGGCACCGGGAGTCGCGGCGAAGGGCGGCGGTGATGGCGGGCAGGTTCCGCTCGACGGACGCCACCGGCTCTCTCACGAGAGCGTGGCCGCGGCCGCTCCCTGCATGCCGATCCGGCGCCAGGTCCGACCGAGGAGGATGGCCCGCGCGCCGAGCCAGCAGAGCATGGCGAACCAGATGCCGGCAAGGCCGATGCCGCGGTCGAGCAGCGTCGCTGCGGCAAGCGGGGCAAAGGCGACGAGGGCCAGCAGCATTGCCCGGCGCATCGCCCGGTACCCGGCGGCACCGAGGACGAGGCCGTCCAGCACGAAGGCGGCAGCGGCGACCGGTTGCTGGAGACCGCAGATGAGCAAGGCGATGGTCGCCTGGTGCTGCACGGCCGGATCCGGCGAGAAGACCGCCGGCAGGACCGGGCTCGACGCCGCGCACGCGAGGCCGAGCACGGCGCCTGCGCCGAGTCCCATCGACATCACGCGGGCGCCGAGGCGGCGCGCGGCGGCAGGGTCCCCGGCTCCGAGGCTCTCGGAGACGTAGACCTGGGCCGGCACGGCGAGCGAGTCGAGCACGAGCGCCAGCATCCCCCAGACCTGGAGGGCGATCTGGTGGCCGCCGAGCTGTGCCGTGCCAAGCCGGGCTGCGATGGCCGTCGTGGCCAGGAGCGCGCTCCCGAGGGCGACGGTCCGGATCGTGAGCGGGACTGCATCGGACAACAGCTCACCCACGTCGAGCCGACCCGGCCGGACCGGCCGGACCGGAGCGCGCCGCGACACGGCGGTGAACATGACCGCTCCCGCGCACTGCGCCCCCACCGTGCCCCAGGCCGAGCCGGCGATGCCGAGGTGGGCTCCGTAGACCAGGACGACCTCGAGCCCGACGTTCAGGGCGTTGCTGGCGACGGCGATCGCGAGCGGGCGCCTGGTGTCGGCAAGTCCGGTGAGGTGGCCGTTGCCGGCGAGCGCCACGAACAGCGCCGGCATCCCGATCGCCGAGATGCGCAGGTAGAGGACGGCATCGGCACCGACGGCGCCCGACGAGTGCCCGCCGAGGAGAGCGGCGACGTAGGGGGCGACGAGCTCCACGATCCCGGTCGTGGCGACCCCGATGAGGAGCGAGAGGAGGTAGGCGGCACCGACGGCGCGCCCCGCTCCCTCCTCGTCGCCGGCGGACCGCCGGAACGCGACGACGGAGACCGTCGCCATCTCGAGGAACGCGGCCGTCCATCCGATCACGTTCAGCGCCGCCGTCGCCAGCGCGAGGCCGCCGAGCGGGATCCTGCCGAGGTGGCCGACGATGGCCGAGTCCGTCAGGTTGTAGAGCGGCTCGATGACGAGCGCGCCGAGCGCAGGCAGCGCCAGGCCCACGATCCGCCGGTCGAGCGGGTCCGGGCGCCTCATGCCGGCAGGAGGATAGGGCCGCGCCAGCACCTGCAGGCCCATCGCGGACCGACGTGGTCCGCCGTGTGCCCCGCAAGCGCGACCGAGGCGGCTCGCCGCGGTCGCGCCGCCTGCGGCGTCAGCTGGTCGCCACCGGACCTCCCGACGGCTGCGGCCGCCGTCCCCGCATGTCGGCGTTCGCGGCCGCCTGCGCAACGAGGCCGGGCACGATCCCGCCGAGCTCCTCGGTCTCGAACAGCCCGTCCCGCTCCACGCCCGGGCCGGCCACCCAGCCCTCGGCCACCGAGAGGCGGCCGCCACCGATGTTGAAGACCCGGCCGGTGATGCCGGCCGACTGGGAGCTCGCGAGCCACGCCACGAGCGGCGCCACGTTCTCGGGCGACCGGACCGGGTCCGGCTCCGGCACCGGCGTGGCAGCCGCCTCCGCTCCCGCCCGGGCGGCTCGGATGGCGCCGAGGTTCTCGGTCATACGGGTGAGCGCGCCGGGGGCGATCGCGTTGACGCTCACGCCGTAGCGGCGCAGCTCCATCGCCGTGATGACCGTGAACGCGGCGATGCCGGCCTTGGCGGCCCCGTAGTTCGCCTGGCCGACGTTGCCGTAGATGCCCGACGCCGACGAGGTGTTGATCACTCGGGCGTCGAGCTGCTCGCCCGCTTTCGCGAGCTCGCGCCAGTACGTGGCCGCCCAGCGCGTGGGGGCGAAGGTCCCCCGCAGGTGGACCCGGATCACGGCGTCCCACTCCTCGTCGGTCATGTTGACGAGCATCCGGTCCCGGAGGATCCCGGCGTTGTTGACGAGCACGTCGAGGCGGCCGAAGGTCTCGACGGCAGTGTTGACGAGCCTCTGCGCACCCTCCCAGTCCGAGACGTCGTCGCCGTTCGCGACGGCCTCGCCGCCGGCGCCGCGGATCTCGTCGACGACCTCACCCGCCGGTCCGATCGACGCACCGGTGCCGTCGACCTCGGCACCGAGGTCGTTCACGACGACCTTGGCTCCCTGGCGAGCGAGCTCGATCGCCTCGGCACGGCCGATGCCGCGACCCGCTCCCGTCACGATGGCGACACGCCCCTCGCAGATCCGACCACTCACCTCGGGCTCACCTCCCTGAACCGGTCGCGGAGCAACCGCTTGTAGATCTTGCCGTTGTCGTGCCGCGGGAGCTCGTCCACGAACTCGATCCGCCTCGGGCACTTGTAGTGGGCGAGGCGGCTCCGGCACAGCTCCGCGAGCTCGGCCGCGAGAGCCTGGTCGCCGATCACCCCGGGTGCGGGCTCGACGACGGCGAGGACGGTCTCGCCCCACTCCTCGTCGGGGACGCCGATCGTCGCCGCGTCGCCGACCCTCGGGTCCTCGAGCAGGACGGCGTCCACTTCCGCCGGGTAGATGTTGACCCCGCCCGAGATGATGAGGTTCGCCGACCGGTCCGTGAGGAACAGGTACCCGTCCTCGTCGAGGTAGCCGACGTCGCCGAGGCAGAAGTGGTCCCCGAGGTAGGTCGACTGCGTCTTCGCGGCGTCCTTGAAGTACTCGAAGCGACCCACTTCGGGTGCCTTGATGTAGACGAGGCCGGGCTCGCCCGGAGGGAGCGGCTGGCCGTCCGGGTCGAGGATCCGGACGGTGTCGGGCGGGTGCACCTTGCCAACGGTGCCGGGCCGCTCGAGCCAGGAGGCGGAGTCGACCCAGGTCGCGGTCCCCTCCGTCGCGGCGTAGTACTCGAAGACGATCGGTCCGAGCCAGGAGATGAGGCGCTGCTTCACGTGCACGGGGCAGGGAGCCGCGCCGTGCACGACGAAACGAAGGCTGCTCAGATCGGCCCCCTCTCGCACGTGCTCGGGGAGCGAGAGCAGCCGGTGGAACATCGTCGGGACCATGTGGACGTGGGTGACCCGGTGGCGCTCGATGAGCTGGAGGGTCGCCTCGGCGCTCCAGCCGTCCATCAGCACCACCGTCGCACCGAGCGAGAGAGGGATGCCGAGCGAGAAGGCGAGTGGCGCAGCGTGGTAGAGCGGGCCGGTGCACAGGTGGACGTCCCCGGGGCGGGGGGCGAACAACCCGAGCACGGCCGGCGAGGTGGGAGGCCGCTGGGGCCGGTAGACGCCCTTCGGCCGGCCCGTCGTGCCGGAGGTGTAGAGCATCGTGGCGCCGAGCACCGGGTCGTCGATGTCGGAGCCGTCGACGCCCTCCAGCACCTCGGCAAGCGGCTCGAAGCCGGGTATCGCCCCCCCGACCGAGAGCCGGACCGTGCCGCGGGGAAGGTCGGCCGCTGCCGCAGCCGCCACCTCGGAGAAGCGGGCGTCCGCGACCACGGCCTTGGCTTCGCAGTCGCCGATGATGTAGCCCGCCTCGTCGGCCGTGAGGTGCCAGTTCACGGTCGTCATGCGAAGGCCGGAGCGCAGGCAGGCCGCGTAGACCTCGACGAACTCGGGCCGGTTCGAGCACATGAGGGCGAGGCCGTCGCCGGCGGCGACCCCCCGCTCGCGCAGCACGCGGGCGAGCTGGTTCGCCCTGCGGTTGAGCTCCCCGTAGGAGAGCGTCCTCTCGCCGGCCACGACAGCCGGCCGCTCCGGCTCGGTCGCGGCGTGGACCGCGATCACCATCCCCGTCGCCGCCGCCGAGGCGGCGTCGAGCTCAGGCACCGGGCTCCTTCGGGAGCCCGAGCACGCGCTCGCCGACGATGTTGCGCTGCACCTGGGCCGTGCCACCCCAGATCGTGACCGAGCGGGTCGATAAGAAGGCCTGCTGCCACCTGTCGAGGGGGTAGGCCTCGGTCGACCCTCGTCCCGCCTCCTCGGGCCGGTCGGGCAGCACGGTCGAGGCCATGCCACGCCAGTCGGTCACCATCTCGGCGAATCGCTGCGCGTACTCGGACCAGAACATCTTGTTGAGAGCGCTCGCAGGGCCGGGCTCCTTCTTCGCGATGACGTCGGCGAGGAGGCGCAGGCCCTGGAAGCGCATGATCTCGCAGTGGGAGTACGCCCAGGCGAGCTGCTGGCGGACGAGGGGGTCGGAATCGAGGCCGAGCTCCCGCACGAGGTCGACGGCGGCCCAGAACTGCTTCACGTACTGCACGTGCTGGGTCGTGGCGTTCCCGCCGCGCTCGTTGCCGAGCGTCGTCATGGTGACGCGCCAGCCGTTGTTGAGGCCGCCGATCACGTTGAACAATGGTGCGCGTGCCTCGGTGATGAAGGTCTCGGTGAAGTGGGCGCTCCCGGTCAGCTGCTTGATCGGGCGGAGCTCGAACCCGTTCGGCGAGCCGTCCTCGCGCCGCATCGGCGTGAGGACGTAGGAGATCCCCCGATGCTTCGGCGCATCGGGGTCGGTCCGGCAGAGGCAGAACATCATGTTCGCCGCCTGCGCACCCGAGGTCCAGACCTTCTGGCCCGTGATGACCACCTCGTCGCCGTCGACGACGCCGCGGGTCGTGAGCGACGCGAGGTCGGACCCCGCGTTCGGCTCCGAGAAGCCCTGGCAGTAGCGGTCCGTCCCGTCGATGATCCGGGGGAGGAAGTGGGCCTTTTGCTCGTCGGTGCCCCACACGATGATGGACGGGCCGACGAGCCACTCGCCCATGCCCCTCGTGACCCGGGGCACCCCGGCGCGGGCGAACTCCTCGTTCATCACCACCACCTCGAGGCCGGTGAGCCCCCTGCCGCCGTACTCCTTCGGCCAGGCGACGCAGAGGTAGCCCGCCTTGTGGAGCTTCTCGGTCCACTGCGCGATGCCGGGCACGTTGCCGAAGCTGGCTCGCTCGGCGTCGACGCCGACGAGCTCGGCGGGGGTGTTCGCCTCGAGCCACTCGCGCAGCTCGTCACGGAACGCCCTCGCCGTCGGCCCGAGATCAAGCTCGAGTGTCATCCGGCCTCCTTGTCCAGCTCGAACAACGGCAGGTGCCGCCCGTCCTCGAGCGGCTCCCAGGTCACCCGGACCGATGCGCCGACCCGCGCCGCGGCAGGGTCGCCGGCGAGGTTCCCCATGAGCCGGGCTCCCTCGGCGAGGTCGACGAGCACGACCGCGTACGGCTCGCTCGCCCCCATCGTCTCCGGGCGGTGCTCGACGGTGGCCGCGTAGATCCTGCCGGCTCCGGACGCCTCCCTCCACTCGAGCGCCGAGCCCATGCAGCGGGGGCAGACGGCACGGGGGTACTGCACGGGGCGGTCGCACTCCCGGCACCACTGCAGGACGAGGCGACGCTCGCGCGTCGCCTCCCAGAACGGAGCCGACTCCGGCGAGGCCGGGCCGACCATGCGAGGCGGCCCGGCGGCTGGCCCCGTGGCGCTCACAGCGTCGCCTCCGTGCCGAGCACGAGCGTCGACATGCAGGACAGGACCATGCCGGAGCCATGGGCGACGGCGATCTCGGCACCGTCGACCTGCCGCTCGCCGCACTCGCCGCGCAGCTGGCGGACGGCCTCGACGATGAGGAACATGCCGTACATGCCGGGGTGGGTGTAGGAGAGCCCGCCCCCGTTGGTGTTCATGGGGAGCGCACCTCCGGGCGCCGTGCGCCCCTCGGCGACGAACGGGCCCCCTTCCCCCTTCTCGCAGAAGCCGAGATCCTCGAGGTGCAATAGCGCGGTGATCGTGAAGCTGTCGTAGCCCATGAGGAGCGAGACGTCGTCGGGCTTGACCCCGGCCATCGAGAAGGCGGCGGGTCCCGACACGGCGCCCGGCGTCGTGGTGAGATCCGGCATCTGGCTCACGATCATGTGGTCGTGGCAGGTCGCCGCGCCGAGCACGTAGGCCGCAGGTGCGCGCAGCGAGCGGGCGCGCTCGGCGCTCGTCATGACGAAGGCGCCGGCTCCGTCGGTCACGAGGCAGCAGTCGAGCAGGTGGAGCGGCGAGCACTGCATCGGCGAGGAGAGCACGTCATCCACGGAGATCGGGTCCCGGAAGCGGGCCTTCGGGTTCAGCGCCGCCCATGCCCGCGTCGAGACCGCGATCTCCGCAAGCTGCTCGGAGGTGGTCCCGAACTCGTGCATGTGCCGGCTCGCCGCGAGCGCGTAGGGACCCATCGGCATGCGCAGGCGGTACGGCCACTCCCACTCCGCCGACGGGTTGGGTCCGGCCGGGGGCACGCGGCCCCCGCCTCGCCCGGCGCGGCGGTCGCTGCGGGGCGTGGCGGCGTAGACGCTCACGACGACCTCCGCGAGGCCGGCTGCGATCGCGGCTGCCGCGTGCTCGGCGTGGACCTCGAAGCTCGATCCACCCGTGTTGGTCGAGTCGGTGAAGCGGGGATGGATCCCGAGGTACTCGGCGAAGCCCATCGCGCTCTGGGCGTGGCACACCCCGTCGACGTCGGCGAGGTCGAGCCCCGCGTCCGCGAGCGCCTCGCGGACCATGCGCGCCTCGAGCGCGCGGCCGTGGTCCTCGAGCTCGCCGGTCGGCGAGCAGTCGTCGGCGACGCCGACGATGGCGGCGGCGCCACGGAGCGTTCGGCTCATGCGGGCTGGTCGGCGACGGCTCCGGCTGCCGCACGGTCCGCGGCGACGGCGTCGTAGTTGGCGTAGTCCTCGCTCGTGTCGGCGTCGGCGAACTCGAACTCCATGAGCCCCGCCTCGCCCCAGCGCTGGCGGAGGTAGCCGTCGTTCGCGTCGAGCAGCCCGAGCTTGCGCACGTTCGGGACGAGCTTGGCGAAAAAGCCCCTCTGGAACTGCAAGAACGGGCTCTTGTTCATCTTCGAGGCCGCCTCGATGATGAACGGCACCACCTGCTCCACCTTCACGCCCATCCGCTCCCAGATCTCGGGCGTGGTTGACCGGGCGCGCGAGTTGATCGTGTGCTCGAGCAGGAACTCCTGGCGCTCTTTCAGCTCGGCGGCCGACAGGTCGCGGTAGTACTCCCCGAGCGAGAGGATCCCGAAGGCGACGTGGCGGGCCTCGTCGGCCATGACGTAGCGGAGCAGCTTGCGCAGCAGGGGCTCGGTCGTGCGCCGCAGCATGTCGCCGAAGGCGGCGAGCGCAAGGGACTCGATGACGATCTGCATGCCGAGGTACGCGATGTCCCACCTGCTGTCCTCGAGCAGACCGGTGATCTGGGCCTCGAGGTTCGGGTTCATGGGGTACGCCTCGCCTACCTTCTCGTCGAGGTAGCGGGCGAACACCTCGGTGTGGCGGGCCTCGTCCATCGTCTGCGTCGCGGCGTAGTACTTGGCGTCGATCCACGGCACCGTCTCGACGATCTTCGCCGCCGTCATCATGGCGCCCTGCTCACCGTGCATGAACTGGCTGAGCATGGCGGTGAACATCTCGAGGCCGAGCTTCGTGATCTCCCGCTCGCCCCAAGAGGCGATGGGCGAGCCTGGCATCTTCGTCACCTCGCGGATCATCCGAAGGTTCGGGGCGTCGGTGTCGACGAGCGACTCGGGGTCGACCTCGGTCGACCAGTCGAGGTCCGTGACGCTCGCCCACTGCGACTGCGCGGCCTTGTTGTAGAGCGTCACGAGCTTCGGCCTGCTCCGCTCGTAGTTCCACGTATAGATCCGGTCGCAGTGGTCCTCGATGACCTTGAAGGTGCCGTCGAGCGTCTCGCGATCGGGAAGCTCGGGCAGTTCGGTTGTCGTCACGTCCGCTCCTTTGTGTCGCTACGCGCTCGTGAGGTCATGCCGGGCCGTCGCGGCCACAGCCATCGTCGTCGTCATCGGCTCGGCCCCGTGGTCGCCGAAGCCGGCCACGACTCGGGCCACAAGCTCCGACCATCGCTCGGCGTCCGGCTCGGGGAGCCCGGAGGCCCGGTGCAGCAAGAGGCCGAGGCGGATGATCCGCACGAGGAACAGCACCGACGCGGGGTCCACCTCCTCGGCCAGCGTGCCGTCCGATCGGGCGGCGTCGACGAGCACCTGGGCCGCCTCCCGCCAGCGAGAGTTCGCCTCCCCGATCGCGCTCGCGATCTCGGGGTGGCGGCGGGCGGCCACGTAGGCCTCGAGCAGGAGCGCCTCGTGCGACCGCAGAGGCGGCGAGGTCCTCGTGGCAAGGCGCTCGATCAGCTCGGCAACGCGGCTCGTCCCGGGGGGGACGGCGACGGCGTGGGGAAACGACCTCGTGATCACGGCCTCCGACAGCAGCTCGTCTTTCGAGGAGAACCGCCCGTAGACCGCCCCGGTCGAAAGTCCCGCCCGGCGCACGATCTCGTGGATGCGCGTGCCCTCGTAGCCCTCCTCGGCGAAGACCTCGGCGGCGGCGTCGAGCAGCTGGCGCCGCACCGGGTCGTCATCTCCCGGGCGCTGCGCGAGCAGGTCGGCGGCGGCCATGCCCCGAGAATAAGAGTTATTCGCCTGCTCGTCAACGGTGGGCCCCGCCCACGGAGCGCACCGGAGGGGCGAGGTATCCTTGAGAGCGGGGGGAGATGGGGTGACTCGCGACACGACGCCGGTTCCCGGCGGGGACGGGCAGCGCGACCTGGCGCCGTCGGTCGACCGCGCCCTCACGGAGAAGGCCGTGCTCGGCAGGGCGCTCGGCGGCAGGGCGGAGCAGGTGGGCGAGGCGGTCAACGAGCACCTGCGCGGGATCCTCGGTCTCGACGCCTCGGACCCGCTCCCGGAGGTGAACGCCGCTCTCACGAGCGCGCTCGCCACCCGCATCCTCGCCCGGTACCTCCAGTCGGGGACGTCAGCCACGCAGGACGAGGAGCAGGTGCTCGCCCGCCCGGGGACGCTCGCCCTCCACGAGACGTCGATGACCACGATCGTGAAGCTCTTCCTCGCCTGGCGAGACATCACCGTGCTCACCCTTCGCGACCTCGCCGCCGAGCTCGGCACGGGGCCTGAGGTGCTCCGCTTGGCCGAGGAGGTCACGCGGGCAAGTGCGGACGCGAGCCTCGTCCGCATGACCAAGCGCTTCGAGGAGCGGAGGATGGAGCTCGAGCGGATGCTCGAGGAGGAGCGGGGACGCCTCGTGCATGAGGCGAGCCACGACCAGCTCACCGGCCTGTTGAACCGGCGTGCCTTCCTCGAGATGGTGGAGCAGGCCTCCGAGCAGCTCGGCCCGGGGGAGATGGTCGCCATCATGTTCATCGACCTCGACGGCTTCAAGGCGATCAACGACACCCACGGCCACGTCGTCGGCGACGAGTTCCTGAAAGCCTTCGCCAGCCGCCTCTCGACCCTGCTGCGCCCCGAGGACACGGCGGGCCGGATCGGAGGCGACGAGTTCGTCGTCCTCTGCGGCCAGCTGCGGGGCGGCGAGCGGGCGGCAAGGGGGATCGCGCACCGCGTCTGCACCGGCCTCGCAGACTCGATCGAGGTGGCGGGCGCCACCTTTTCCGTCTCGGCCTCCATCGGCGTCGCGTGCGCGAGCGGTCCGATCGACGCCCCCGCTCTGCTCTCGCGGGCCGACAGCGCCCTTTACGCCGCGAAGCGCTCCGGCAAGGGATGCGTGGCGGTGGGCTGACGGCCTAGCGTCGGCATCATGGCCACCGTTGAGACCGCCCGGGGACCCGTCGACACGGCCGCCCTCGGCCGCACGCTGATGCACGAGCACGTCTTCGTGCTCACCCCGGACTCCCAGACCCAGTGGAGCGACGAGTGGGACGAGCAGGAACGAGTCGCCGACGCCATCTCGCAGCTGAACCGGCTCGCCGCCGCCGGGATCTCCACGATCGTCGATCCCACGGTCGACGGCCTCGGGCGCGACATCCCCCGGATCGCCCGGATCCAGGCCGAGGTCGACCTGAACATCATCGTGGCGACGGGCGTGTACACCTACCATGACGTCCCCAACTTCTTCCGCTTCCGGGGGCCAGACCTCATCCCCGGCCTCGACGACCCGATGGTCGACTACTTCGTTCGTGACATCGAGGAGGGGGTGAAGGGGACCTCGGTGAGGGCCGCCTTCCTCAAGTGCGCCATCGACCATCACGGCCTCACCCCCGGGGTGGAGCGGGTGCTGCGGGCGGTCGCGAAGGCGCACCTGCGGACCGGCGCGCCGATCATGGTCCACACCAACCCGAGCTTGAAGACCGGCCTCGAGGTGCAGCGGGTGCTCGGCGAGGAGGGGGTGGAGCCCTCGCACGTGCTCTTAGCCCACAGCGGCGACAGCACGGATGCCGACCACCTGAGCGAGCTCGCGAGCGCGGGCTTCCTCCTCGGCATGGACCGCTTCGGCATCGACACGACCCTCCCGTTCGAGCAGCGGGTCGACGTCGTGGCCGAGCTGTGCCGCCGAGGCTTCTCGCGAAGCATGGTCCTCAGCCAGGACGCCTCCTGCTACATCGACTGGATCGACCCGATGATCCTCAAGGTGGCGAACCAGCGGTGGAACTACTTCCACGTGCTCGAGGACGTCCTCCCGGCGCTCGCCGAGCGTGGGGTCACCGAGGCACAGATCGACGACATGCTGGTGGGCAACCCGCGGCGCTACTTCGGGGGCTGACGCCGGGGCTGACCCCGACTCGTGCGGTGACCGCGGCTTCGCCGCTCACCGGTTGCGGCGCCTCCGCCTCCGGCGCCCTTCGAGCCGCGACCCTCAGCGAGCGAGCTGGGCCAGGTTCTCGCCGAGGAGGACGAGGACGAGTGCCATGACGGCGAGGTACAACCCGGTGATCTGCCAACGGTACTTGTGGTCGGCAAGCCAGAAGCGCCGTATCCCCTTCGCGTCGAAGTAGAGCGCGACGAGCGCGATCGGGATCCCGATCGCCGGTCCGACCCCGCCGGCGGCGCCGATGGCCGGCGCGGCGATGGGGAAGACGACGTAGCTGAGCAGGCATCGCAGCGCCGAGATGAGGATCGAGGCGGAGAAGATGCGGTGGACGTCACGCTCCTTGGCCCGCGGACGCTGCTCCGGCACCCGCAGCAGCCGGCGCATGGCCACGTCGGCCGTCGAGCGTCCCTCCCGGGACGGCACGGCGGCGGCGGGGCTCGACATCGCCGGCCAGGCTACCGGGGGCGCATGCCGGTGGCCATTCGCCCTCGCTCGGCCCGGCGTGACACGATCGGGTCCCGCGCCACGCGCTGCGCGAGCACCCGAGGTGAGGAAGGCCGGTGATGGGGTCGTGATGAGCATCGTCGAGGAACGGATCGAGCAGCTGCTCTCCGAGTGCGACCCGGCGGCGACCGACAGGGTCACGTTCCGGCGCCGGCAGTACGCGCTGGGCCTCGCCTGGGTCCACTTCCCCGAGGGGTACGGCGGGCTCGGGCTCCCGCCCGGCCTCCAGAGGGAGATCGACCAGCGGCTCGCCGAGGCCGGCGCCAAGCCGGCGGGCGCAAGGGAGTTCTTCGGCCTCGCCATGGCGGGCCCGACGGTGGTCACCCACGGGTCCGAGGAGGCCAAGCAGCGCCTCCTGCCCCGCATGTTCACGGGTGAGGACGCATGGTGCCAGCTCTTCTCCGAGCCGGGAGCCGGGTCGGACCTCGCCGGATTGTCGACCCGGGCGGTTCGCGACGGCGACGAGTGGGTGGTCACGGGCCAGAAGGTCTGGAACACGATCGCCCACCTCGCCGACCGGGGCATGCTCGTTGCCCGCACCGATCCTGAGCAACCCAAGCACCGTGGGATCACCTACTTCGCCCTCGACATGCACGCCCCGGGAGTGGAGGTGCGGCCGCTCCGCCAGATGACCGGCGAGGCCGAGTTCAACGAGGTCTACCTGACCGAGGTCCGGGTCCCCGACGCCGACCGGATCGGCGACGTGAACGACGGCTGGCGGGTCGCGATGAGCACGTTGATGAACGAGCGGAGCTCGATCGGCGGGGGCGGCAGCGCTCCCCAGCGTGGCTCGGGTGCCATCGCGGAGGCCGTCCGGATCTTCCAGGAGGAGTGCCCGAACCCGGACGCGGTCGCAAGGGACCGGCTCATGCGGGTCTGGGTCGAAGCCGAGGTGCTGCGCCTCACGAACCGCCGTGCGGCTGACAACCGGCGGGCTGGGAACCCGGGTCCCGAGGGCTCGATCGCGAAGCTCATGTTCGCCGAGGTCAACATGAGGATCTACGAGCTGTGCGTCGACCTGCTCGGCGTCGACGGCGCCGTCGGCTACGACTACACGATGCGCCGAAGCGAGGGGCTCGGCCTCACAGGTCCTGCGGGCTGGTCGCGCAAGATGTTCCTCCGGTCGAGGGCGAACTCGATCGAGGGCGGCACCTCCGAGATCCAGCGCAACATCCTCGGCGAGCGGGTCCTCGGCCTGCCGGGCGACATCAGGGTCGACAAGGACCTGCCATGGTCGAGGGTCCCGCGTAGCTGACGCCGTCGGCTCCTCAGCGGGGGAAGAGGTAGGCGGCCCCCGCACCGCTGCCACGCCAGGCCCGGGCCATGGCAGGGCTCGTGAAGCTCGCCACCATCTGCCCCGTGGCATCGACGGCGATGCCGCCGCCGGTCCCCTCTAGATGTCCGACGACCGCCAGCGCGTGCTCGGTCGCCTCCACGAGGCTCGAGCCGTGCTCGATCTCCCAGGCGATCCGGTGGGCAAAGCCGGTGACGAGGAACGCCTCGCCGGCGCCGGTGGCCGACACGGCGACCGAGCCGCCTCGGGCGAGCGGCACCGCCAGCACTCCGGCGCCGGGGATGGGAGAGTCGCCGACACGGCCGCGTCGCTGGCCGGTCCGGCCGCCCGTCGAGGTCGCGGCGGCGACCCCGGCGGCGGCATCAACCGCGACCGCCCCGACGGTGCCCTCCTCGGAGATCACGGGTCCGGGAGCGCGCGCCTCACGGCTGCGCTCGCTCCACAACGGCAGGACGCCGCCAGCGCCGCCGTGCGCGCGCAGCCACTCGGGGCGCATCACCTCGAGCCCCTGCTCCTCGCAGAAGCGGTCCGCGCCCGTGCCCGCGAGGAGCACTGGGCCGTCGGGCACCCCGCGCAGCTCGGCCACGGCACGGGCGGCGCGGACGGGGTTCGCCGGGCGTGTTGCCGCGCAGAGCGCCCCGACACGGCCGGTCACTGCGTCCATCACGCTCGCATCAAGCTCGACGGTGCCGTCGTCGGTGGGCACGGCTCCCCGCCCAGCGTTGAAGCACCCGCTGTCCTCGAGCGAGGCGACGGCCTCCACCACGGCGTCGAGGGCGCTCCCGCCGGCCGCGAGCACGCTCCATCCCGCTGCCGTCGACGCCTCGAGAGCGGCCGTGAGCACGGCGACGTCCCCGTCGCACGAGACGGCCGCGAAGGCGCCGGCGCCTCCGTGCACCACGAGTGCGGGCAGGCCCAGCAGGGCGGTGTCGGTGTGGCTCGCCATGTCGGGCGGATGGTACCGGCCGGCCGGCTCCCGGCGGGTCCCGGATCGGCGAGGATGTGCCCGTGAGCCGGAAAGGGTGGCTGCTCTTCGTCGCGATGGGGGTGATCTGGGGTCTGCCCTACCTGCTCATCAAGATCGCCGTGCGGCAGGTCGCCCCGCCGATGCTCGTGGAGATGCGAACCGGGGGGGCGGCGCTGCTCCTGCTCCCTCTCGCCCTCGGCCGCGGCGAGCTGGCTCCCGTGCTCCGCCGGTGGCGACCTCTCGTCGCCTTCGCCGTTGCGGAGATGGCGGTCCCCTGGCTCTTCCTCTTCTCGGCCGAGCGCAGGCTGTCGAGCTCCCTGTCGGGACTTCTCGTGGCCGCGGTGCCGATCATCGGAACCGTGCTCGGGGCGTTGACGGGCGTGGAGCGGCTCGACCTCGGCCGCCTCGGCGGGGTCGCGCTCGGCCTCGGCGGGGTCGCCGCTCTCGTCGGCTTCGACGTCAGCGGGTCGGACGGATGGGCGGCGGCGTCGATCGGCATCGTGGCGATCGGCTACGCGCTCGGTCCCTGGATTCTCTCGCGGCACCTGAGCGACCTGCCCAACCTCGGGGTGATCTCCGCCGCGCTCGCCCTCTGCGCCGTGATCTACGCGCCGATCGCGGCCTTCGACGTGCCCGCTCACGCGCTCTCCCGCTCGGTCGTCCTCTCGGTGGCGGGGCTCACCCTCGTCTGCACCGCTCTCGCCTTCGTCGTGTTCTTCGCGCTGATCGCCGAGGTCGGGCCGGTGCGCTCGACCGTCATCACCTACGTGAACCCCGCCGTCGCCGTGCTGCTGGGGGTCACGGTCCTCGGCGAGCACTTCGGCTTCGGGACCGCCGCCGGGTTCGTCCTCATCATCCTCGGTTGCGTGCTCGCGACCGGGCACGCTCCCCACCGGTCCCCGAGCAGTCCGCCTCTCCCCGACGCCGACCAGTCCGGCGCTGCCGAGGAGGCCCCCATCGCCCTCGGCGACGGAGCGGACACGGTCGCGGACCGGGCAGCCGCCGGCGACTGAGCTGCCGGTCTCGCCGCAGCCGTGCCTCGGACTCGCGACGCCGGCCTGTCGTGACGGACAGCCTGCCGGTACCATCCGCCCGTGTCCGCTGCAGGACCGGCTGGACCGGAAGGCACAGCTCCACCTACGAGCGACGGCGAGAACGCGAACGGGCCTGACGAGAGGCACGACGGCGCGAGCGGCGGCTTGAGCCGCGACGGGGTCCGCCTCGCGCTCGGCGCCCTCTCCACGCTCCTCCCCGTCGGTCTGTTCGCCGCCGACGCCGAGGGGAGCTGCTGGTACGTGAACCAGCGCCTGATCGACTCCCTCGGGATCGAGATCAGGTCAGGTGGTGACCGGCCCTTCCGCCTCGACCTCCCGGTCGCTGCGGCAACGGCGACGGCGCCCTCGCAGGCCAGCCTCGAGGTCGGCCTCCGGCACTCCGTTGGGGTCAGCGAGAGCGGTGAGCCCCTCGGCGAGGGCCCCGCCACGCGGCTCGACGTGCGCGTGATGCCGATCATCTCGCGCTCGGGCGCCACGCTCGCCTATCTCGGCGTCGTCGTCGACCCGGAGAACGCCGACCAGACCCTCGCCCTGCGTACGAGCGAGCGGCTCGTCGACGCCCTCGTCGACCGCTCGCCTGAGGTCGTCACCGTCCTCAACGCGGATGGCTCGTGGAGGTACTCCAACGCCGCCGCCTGGCGGCTCCTCGGCTACCAGGCTGACTTCGATCCGGCGAACGGGATCCTCGGCCTCGTCCATCCCGACGACATGGGCATCGTGGCCGCCGCCATCGATCGGCTCGTCGCCCGCGAGGAAGGCGGCGAGCCGATCGAGGTGAGGGTGCGGGCGAAGGACGGGAGCTGGAGGTACCTCGAGAGCGTCGCCGAGAACCTCCTCGACGACCCCGTCGTGAACGGCTTCCTCATCCGCTCACGCGACGTGACGGACCGGCGCCAGGCCCGGCTCGCCCTGCTCGAGGCGAACGAGCGCCTCTCGACACTGATCTCGAGCCTCCATCTCGCCGTGCTGATGGAGGACGAGCGCCGGCGCATCGTGTTCACGAACGAGGCGTTCGTGAACCTGTTCGAGGTGCCACTTCGGGCCGGCGACCTCGTCGGCACCACGATCGCCGAGCTGCGGCCCCACTTCTTCCGCCACTTCGGCGACCCCACCAGGGTGCCGAGCGAGGAGCGGGTGGACGAGATGCCGCGCGAGCGGCAGCCCGTCGTCGGGGACCGGATCGCCCTTCCCGACGACCGGGTCCTCGAACGCGACTACCTGCCGATCATCGTCAACGGCGAGTACCGGGGCCATGTCTGGCTGTTTCGCGACGTGTCCGCCCAGGCGCGCGCCGAGGCCGCCTGGGAGCTGCTCATCAGCCGGCAGCGGCGTGAGAACGAGCGGCTGGTGGAGCTCGACCGGGTGAAGGCGGCCTTCCTGGCCGAGATCAGCCACGAGCTGCGGACGCCACTCACCTCGATCCTCAGCTTTACCGAGCTGCTCGCCGAGGGCGTGGGCAGGGACGACCCCGCCGAGCAGGCCGAGTTCCTCGAGGTGATCAAGCGGAACGCCGACCGCCTCCTCCGCCTCGTCGACGACCTGCTCCTGCTCGACCGCCTCGAGTCGGGCGCGATGACCCTCGAGGTCGGCCCCGTCGACCTCCCCTCCCTCGTCAACGCGGCCGTCGCCGGCTTCGTGCCCGCCGCCCAGGCGAAGTCGATCTCGATCGCCTGCGAGATCGGCGAGGGTCCTGCGATCCCCGGCGACGGGGTCCGGCTCGCCCAGGTGATCGACGTCCTACTGTCGAACGCCGTGAAGTTCACACCCGAGGGAGGCCGCATCGCCGTGACGGCGACCCCCCGCGACCGCCTCTGGCGGATCGAGGTGAGCGACACTGGGATCGGCGTGCCGGCCGACGAACAGGACGCCCTCTTCGAGCGGTTCTACAGGGCCACCAACGCGCGGGCGAGCCGGATCCCCGGGTCCGGCCTCGGTCTGCCGGTCGCCCGGGCGATCGTCGAGCTCCACGGCGGCTCGATCCTCGTGCGGAGCCGGCAGGGCTCGGGCACGACCGTGTCGGTCACGCTGCCGGTACCGATCGCCGGCCCGAACGCCGAGGCGCGAGCTGACGGCGACAGTGTCGTCGGTGGGCAGGCCGACCCCGACATGGGCCTCGGGAGCAATGGCTGAGCCGCGAGCGACGATCCTCAACATCGAGGACGACGAGGACATCGCCCTCGTCGTGCGCACGCTGCTCGAGAGGGCGGGCTACCGCGTGATCTCGGTGGCCGACGGGAGGGACGGCCTTCGGCGCTTCCACGACGAGCGGCCCGACCTCGTCATCTTGGACGTTGGCCTCCCGACCCTCGACGGCTGGACGCTCATCGAGCGCCTGCGCGACCTGAGCTCGGCGCCGATCCTCGTCCTTACGGCTCGTGGCTCGGAGAGCGACAAGGTTCGCGGGCTGCGGATGGGAGCCGACGACTACCTCACCAAGCCCTTCGGCAACTCCGAGCTCCTCGCCCGGGTGGAGGTGCTGCTCCGCCGGCCCGGGCCGCCGGGCGCGGGTGCCGGCGAGCCGAGGCGCGTCGTCGAGCACGGCGTCGAGGTGGACTTCCAGCTGCACGTCGTGAGGGCCGGCGGCAAGCGGGTCGACCTCACACCGACCGAGTTCCGGCTCCTCGAGGTCTTGATGAGCCATCGGGGCCAGGTGCTCTCGCCCGAGCAGCTCCTCCGCCTCGCCTGGCGCGACCCGACGGCGACGGGTCCCGACCGGGTCAAGTTCGCCGTCCTGCGGCTGCGGCGCAAGCTCGGATGGCAGTCCGGGCCCGACAACCCGATCGAGACCCTGCGCGGCTTCGGCTACCGGTACCGGCCCGAGCAGCGCTGACCGTGCGAGCCGCCCGGGGGCGGAGCGGCCAGCTGCAACCGAGATGCAACCCCGCAGGTAACCGAACGCTCACGCTGCGCCTTCATCATCTCCATCTGTCAACGGCGTCCGTGTGGGGGCACGAACGCCAGCTCGGAGGGCCTGGGCGAGGGGAGGTCCGTCCGGAAGCGGAGGGTCCGGCGTGCCCGGACCGCTCCGAACGAAGGTGAGAGGGCCTGCGCGGGGGCCGGGCCCCTCACCTGTCGATCGAACGGGGATGGTGTCGAGATGGCAGACAGCGGGAGTCGAGGGCGGGTGCTCGTGGTCGAGGACGACGAGTCGGCGGCGCTGTTCGTGACTCGCGTGCTCGAGCGAGCCGGCTTCTCGCCACTGTGGACCAGCGATGGGGAGGCGGCGGCCTCACACCTCGAGCACGGCGGCTTCGACGTGTTGCTCACCGACCTCCGGCTCCCGGGCCGGGACGGGCTGGAGCTCATCGGTGCGGCACGAGCGGCCTGGCCCGGCATGGGGATCGCCGCGATGACCTCGTTCGACGAGCCCGGCCTCGCTCAGACCGCGAGGTCCTTCGGCGCAGACCGCTTCCTCGAGAAGCCCCTCAACCCGACAGAACTCGTAATCTGCGTCGGCGACCTCGTCGGCCAGGGGTCGGACTGGGCGCGCTCGGGCGGCGGCGGGACACCGGCACGGGACGGGAACCGGATGGCGGCCTCGGCACTTCGGGCAGTGGCGGAGCGCGGCGACGCGCCAGCTGCCGGAGGTCACGAGGAGCGTGAGGCGACCGCCGGCGAGGTCGAGGGGCCCGCCGGCGCGTCGCCTCGCTTCCACGTCATCGGGGCCACGGCGAGCCTGCTCCCGGCGGTGCCCCTGTGGGCAAGCGCCGCGCCAGTGGTCGCCCATCTCGCGTCGCCGACGGGTCCGGTCACCTCGCTGCGGACGCGGGCGGCGTGGTGCTTCGCCGACTGAGGTCGCCCCGGCCGGCCGCCGCGCCGGGGGTGCCTCCGACCGGCGCCACCTTGCCGTCCACGAGGGTCACGACACGGTGGCGCGCGGCGGGGATCCTCGGCCCCGGAAGGATCACGCCGGTGAGGTTGAGAGGGTCGGCGGCCGAGATCGTCACCGCGTGACCCTCGGGCTCGGCGCGGGCGACGGTGCGAAGCCGCTCGTAGGCCTCGGGCAATGCGAACTGCTCCCCCGTGAAGCCTCCGACGAAACGCCCACCGAGCACGATGCCTCGCGCCTCGAGCCGGCGGAGCGCCCACAGCACCTCCCGCCAGCCGATGCCGATGAGCTCACGCTGGACCAGGTCACGGAAGACCACGCCCCAGCGGGCGAGCAACTGGCCCGCCAATGCCTCGGCCAGCTCGTCGATGTCGTAGCCGCCCCGGTCGCCGCGCCGCCTGCGCTCCGGCCGTTCCTCGGCGGCCTCGGGGGCCCCGGCTGGCGCTCCGATCGTGCCGAGGAGGGACCACCTCCCCCCGGAGAGGGCCGGTCGGAGCCGTGGCCGCGGGCTGTTGCGCCGCGGGCGCGGGATCGGCCGGCCAGGGCGGCTGCGGAGACCGGCTGACGAGCCGGGAGCCGGCCCGCTCACGAGGTTGCCCAGCCGTGCGCGGCCACCGAGCAGGGCGCGGACGGCCTGGAAGTCGTCGGCGGTCACGAGCCCTCGGGCGATGCCGTCCCAGAGGGCATCCGCCACCTCGACCGGCATCCGGCCGGTAACGCTGCAGAGATCCGAGAGGAACAGCGCCCCGCGCGCGCCGAGGGCCTCGACGACGTCGGCGGTCGCCCCCCGGAGCTCCCGGTCGGCCTCAGCCTCCCCGCGCACCGCCGCGAGCAGCCACTCGGCGTCCTCCCGACGGAACAGCGAGACCGGGGTCGCCGGCGACGGGGTGAGGCCGGGCCGGCGTCCGGGCGAAGGACCGTCCCCGCTGCCGGGTCCTGTGGGTGCCCTCGGGGCGAGGCGGCCGAAGCTGATCTCGCCGTGGGAGCAGAGCTCGTCGAGGAGCGCAGGCTGGTAGGCAGCAACCCTCACCGGCAGGATCGACTCCTCCCATGCCGCCACCGGCGCCTCGAAGCCCTGCAGCTGCTCGATGACCTCGGCCACACCCCCGGCCCCGATCAACCGGTGGCCTGGCCCCGCGTGCTGCCAGGCGACGAGGAACCGCATCAGCTGCTCGGCCGTGACCACCTCGATCGACCGCCGCGCGCCCTCACGCATCCTCGCGTGGATCCGCATGAGGAGGTGGCGGGCGGCCCAGCGATCGGAGGGATCGTCCCCGACCCGGCAGCGAAGCACCGAGCCTTCGTGCTCGAGCCGCCCGAGAGCGGTCCGCACCTCGGCCGAGCGGGCGGCTCCCACGCCCACCTGCTCGGCCAGCTCCTCGACGGTGAGAGGTTCCGAGACCGAGAGCGCAGCGCGAACCGCCTCGGCGCAGACGTCCTCGGCGAGCGGCGGAGGGTCGGCCCGGAGGGCGGCCGGGAGCTCGCCGTCGGGCTCGATCCTGCCCCGGGGCAACAGCGCCGCGACCGCGGTCCGCCGCTCCGTCGCGACCCAGACGACCTCCTCTCGCTCGGGCAGTGCGAGCGTGCAGGCGCGGCCCGTGTCCACGAGCCGGTCGAACCAGGCACGCCACTCCCTTTCCGGCTCGACGAGGAGCTGGGAGACGAGCAGGTCGTGCAGTTCCTCTGGGTCGCGCGGGTCCGGCCGGGACTGCTGGGCGACCGCGGCGACCACCCCCGGGTCGAGACGGGAGAGGTCCCGCGCTTCGAGCGGCACGCCCCGGTGCCGGGTCTGGACGGCCCGGCTCCGCCGCTCCTCGAGCGGGGCGTCGTCGAGGTAGGTGTAGGGACGGCCGTTCAGGATCTCCTCCGACATGATGGAGGGCCCGACCGAGTCGACGAAATGGGTCTCGAGCTCGCCCGCCGAGAGCCGTTCGAGCAGGGCAATGAGCGCTGGCAGGTCCATCGACTCGGTCATGCAGTCGTCGAGCGTCTGGCGGACGATCGGGTGGTCGGGGATGACGATCGGCCCGCTGACGTTCTCCTGGCAGGCGGCGAGCATCGGGAAGATCGCCGCCATCAGGTCGTCGGCCTCCATCCGCTGGATCGCCGGCGGGAGATGGCGGGTGCCCCGGAAGCGGGGCGCGACGAGCGACCGCGAGAGGTTCCAGCGCCACCGCGACCCGAAGATGGGGGTCGGGAGGACGGCCTGCTCGAGGGTCTCGACCACCGACCGGGGGGACAGGTAGCCGACGACGTCGGCGAGGGGGAACGAGTGCTGCGGTCCGAGCGAGAGCAGGACGGCGTCGTCGCTCGCCGCGGCTTGGAGCTCGAAGTCGAACGAGCGGCAGAACCTCTTGCGAAGGGCGAGGCCGAGCCCACGGTTCACCCGGGCGCCTCGCGGGGAGTGGATGACGAGCTGCATGCCTCCGGTCTCGTCGAAAAAGCGCTCGACGACGAACCGCGTCGTCGTCGGCAGCTTGCCGAGCTCCTCCCTGGCGGTCGACAGATAGGCGACGACCTGCTCGGCGGCACGGCGGTCCACCCCGGCCACCTCCTGGACCCAGGCGACGGCAGCAGCGACCGAGGTGCCGAGCGCCTCCTCGACCCCGAGGCGGAGCTCCGAGACGGCCTCCGAGAGCTCGGCCGTCCTCGCCGGCGCCTCGCCGAGCCAGAAGGGCACGGAGGGCGAGGCGCCCTCCGCGTCCACGACCCGGACCGTGCCCGCCTCGACCCGGCGGATGCGCCAGGTGTGGCTGCCGAGCAGGAAGACGTCGCCCGCCATCGACTCGATCGCCCAGTCCTCGTTGACGGTGCCGAGGAAGGTCTCATCCGGCTCGAGCACGACCCGGTAGTCGGCCAGCTCGGGGATGGCGCCGCCCGAGGTGGCGGCGACGAGACGTGCGCCGCGGCGCGGTCGCAGCACGCCGTTCACGCGGTCGCGATGGACGTAGGCACCCCTTCTCCCGCGACCCGTCTGAACCCCCTCGCAGACGAGGTCCAGCACGCGTCCGACCTCGTCGTCGTGAAGGGCCGAGAACGGCGCCGCCCCCGAGATGAGCGCCCGCATCTCCTTCTCGGCGATCCCCTCGGGGCCGGCTGTTGCGACTTCTGCCACGATCTGCTGGGCGAGGATGTCGAGCGGGGCGACGGGCGGCGCGATGGTGTCGAGATCGCCCCGGCGCGTCGCCGCGAGGAGAGCCGTGCACTCGACGAGCTCGTCACGGGTCTCGGGGTAGAGCCGGCCCCGCGGGATGCCTCCCACATGGTGCTGGGCCCGCCCCACCCGTTGCAGCCAGGTCGAGATCGCCCGCGGCGAGCCGATCTGGCAGACGAGCTCGACCGGGCCGACGTCGATCCCGAGCTCGAGGGAGGCAGTGGCGACGACGGCCTTCAGGCTGCCCTCCCTAAGCCGGCTCTCCACTCGCAGGCGCCGCTCCATCGAGAGGCTCCCGTGGTGAGCCTGGACGAGGTCATCGCCGACGAGCTCGCCGAGGCGGTGCGCCACCCGCTCGGCGAGACGGCGGGTGTTGACGAACACGAGCGTCGTGCGATGCGCCCGCACGTGCTCGGCGAGCCGCTCGAGGACGGCGGCGAACTGCTCGTGGGTGAAGACTGCCCCGAGCTCGTCGTCGGGGAGCTCGATCGCCACGTCGAGCTCGCGGCGGTGCCCGACGTCGACGACGGTGCAGCGTGCCGTCCCGTCCTCGCGGCTGCGGCCTGGTCCGGCCCCGACGAGCAGGCGGGCAACCGCTGAGATCGGCCGCTGGGTCGCCGACAGCCCGATGCGGACCGGACGGCGGGGGGTCCCACCCTCGGACTGCTCGTCGGAGCGCCGGCTCTCACGGCCGGCGCCGCTGAGAGGCGGCGCCGCCTGCGCCTCGGCCCGCGCACGGGCGGTGACGACGCGGTCGAGCCGCTCCAGGGAGAGCGAGAGGTGCGAGCCCCGCTTGTCCCGGGCGAGGGCGTGGATCTCGTCCACGATCACCGTGCGGACCGAGCCAAGCAGAGCCCGCCCCCGGGTCGAGGTGAGGAGGAGGTAGAGCGACTCCGGGGTCGTGACGACGATCTCCGGCCTGCGGCGCAGCATCGCGGCGCGCTCCGCGGGGGGCGTGTCGCCGTTGCGCACGGCGACCTGCACCTCCGGCACCTTGTAGCCGAGCTCGCGGGCCACCTCGGCGATGCCCGCCAGGGGGCGCTCGAGGTTCTCGGCGACGTCCACGGTCAGGGCTCGCAGCGGCGAGACGTACACGACGTCGGTGCCCCGCCGGGCCTCGCCCCACTCGGCCGCGCGGTAGCAGCGGTCGATCGCGACGAGGAAGGCGGCGAGCGTCTTGCCCGAGCCCGTCGGCGCCGCGATGAGTGTGTCCTCGCCCGCCGCGACGGCCGCCCAGCCGGCCGCCTGCGCCTCCGTCGGCCCCGCCGGATAGGTCCGCCGGAACCATTCGGCAACAGCGGGGTGGAACGACGCGAGCGGATCGGCGACCGAGGTCACCCACTCGAGCCTACTCGAACTGATGTTCGCTGTCACCTGGAGCCCCGTGCGCCGACGGCGCACGCCGGACCCGAAAATGGCCGGAGCTAGAGACCCTCCAGTAACCTTCCTCCATGACGGTGAAAAGAGTCGGCGTCGTCGGCTCGGGGATCATGGGGGGCGGGATCACGGAGGTCGCCGCCTCGGCCGGGCTCGAGGTCGTGCTGCGTTCACGAGAGCTCGCAGCGGCCGAGGGGACCGTGGGCGGGATCCGGCGCTCCCTCGACAAGAAGGTCGACAAAGGGGCACTCTCCGCCGAGGAGCGGGACGAGGCGCTCCGGCGCATCCTTGCGACCGACAACCTGCACGACCTCGTCGGGTGCGACCTCGTGATCGAGTCCGTCGTCGAGGACCTGCCGACCAAGCGCCACCTGTTCAGCGAGCTCGACCGGATCTGCGACGACGAGACCATCCTCGCCACGAACACCTCGACCCTCCCCGTGGTCGAGATGGCGATGGAGACGGGCCGGCCGGACAAGGTCTGCGGCATCCACTTCTTCAACCCGGCGCCGGTGATGGCGCTCGTCGAGATCGTGAGGCCCATCACGGCCTCCGACGAGACCATCGCCGAGGCGATGGCCTTCGCCGAGACCTGCGGGAAGACGGCAGTGCGGGTGAAGGACCAGGCCGGTTTCGTGGTCAACGCGCTGCTCTTCCCCTACCTCAACAACGCGGTCCGCCTCCTCGAGCAGGGCGTGGCGAGCCTCGAGGACATCGACGAGGCGATGAAGGGCGGCTGCGGCTTCCCGATGGGCCCGTTCGCGCTCCTCGACCTCGTCGGTCTCGACACCTCGGTCGCCATCCTCGACGCCCTCTACGAGGAGTACCGGGACCACAACTACGCGGCCATGCCCCGCCTTCGCCGCATGGTGGCGGCGGAGCTGCTCGGACGGAAGTCGGGCCAGGGCTTCTACACCTACCCGCGGCCGTAGGCTCCCACCATGACCGACACGCCGTGGGTCATGCGCACCTACTCGGGACACTCGTCGGCCCGCCGGTCCAACGAGCTGTACCGGACCAATCTCCAAAAGGGGCAGACCGGCCTCTCGATCGCCTTCGACCTCCCGACGCAGATCGGCTACGACCCCGACTCCCCTGAGGCGGCGGGCGAGGTCGGCAAGGTCGGCGTGCCCATCGCCCACCTCGGCCACATGGCCGAGCTGCTGGAGGGCATCCCCGTCGCCGAGATGAACACCTCGATGACGATCAACGCGACCGCACCCTGGCTGCTCTCCCTCTACGCCGCCCACGCCGAGGACCAGGGCGTCGACACTCGCCTGCTCCAGGGCACGACCCAGAACGACCTCGTGAAGGAGTACCTGTCGAGGGGCACCTACATCTTCCCTCCCCTTGCCAGCCTGCGCTGCACCGTCGACCTGGTCGCGTACACGGTGCGCCAGATGCCGAGGTGGAACCCGATCAACGTCTGCAGCTACCACCTCCAGGAGGCGGGCGCGACGCCGGTGCAGGAGATCGCCTACGCCCTCGCCACCGCCGTCGCCGTCCTCGACGCCGTGCGCGACTCCGGCCAGGTCCGGCCGGACGAGATGCCGCAGGTCGTGGGCCGGATCAGCTTCTTTGTGAACGCGGGGATCCGCTTCGTCGAGGAGACCTGCAAGATGAGGGCCTTCTCGCAGCTGTGGGAGCGGATCTGCACCGAGCGCTACGGCGTGACCGACGAGCGGCTGCGCCGCTTCCGCTACGGGGTGCAGGTCAACTCGCTCGGGCTCACCGAGCAGCAGCCTGAGAACAACCTCCAGCGGATCGTGCTCGAGATGCTCGGGGTCACCCTCTCGCGCCGGGCCCGCGCCCGGGCGATCCAGCTCCCCGCCTGGAACGAGGCCCTCGGCCTGCCGCGGCCGTGGGACCAACAGTGGTCGCTCCGGGTCCAACAGGTGCTGGCCTACGAGTCCGACCTGCTCGAGCACGAGGACCTCTTCGACGGCTCACACGTCGTCGAGGCACTGACCGCCGAGATCGCCGAGGCGGCCGAGTCCGAGCTGGCCGAGGTGCTCGCGCTCGGAGGAGCCTTCGAGGCGATCGAGGAGCTCAAGTCGCGGCTCGTCGCGAGCCAGGCCGAGCGGCTGCGCCGGATCGAGTCGGGGGAGCAGAAGGTGGTCGGCGTGAACTGTTTCACCGAGACCGAGCCCTCCCCTCTCTACGAGGCCTCGGACCCCTCCTCTGCCATCCTCACGGTCGACCCGGCCGTCGAGGCGGAGCTGCGCGACGACCTCGCCCGGTGGCGCGGCCGGCGGGACGACGCCGACGTGCGCAGGGCCCTCGACGAGCTGCGTCGGGTCGCCGCCTCGGGCGAGAACCTCATGCCGGCGAGCCTCGCGCTGGCGCATGCCGGTGGGACGACGGGTGAGTGGGCGGGAGCCCTCCGGGAGGTCTTCGGCGAGTTCCGGGCCCCGACGGGAGTCGCGGGCGGGCTCGGCCACCGGGGAGCCGAGCTCCATGCCGCGCGCGAGCGCGTGCGGGCGATCGCCGGAGGCCCGCTCCGCCTCCTCGTCGCGAAGCCCGGTCTCGACGGCCACTCCAACGGTGCCGAGCAGATCGCGGTGGCGGCACGGGACGCCGGCTTCGAGGTCGTCTACGAGGGCATCCGGTCGACGCCCGAGCAGATCGCCGCCGCCGCCCGCGACGAGGACGTCGACATCGTCGGGCTCTCCATCCTCTCCGGCTCCCACCTCGAGCTCGTGCCGGCGACGATCGACCGCCTCCGCTCGGCGGGCGTCGAGGCCCCGGTCGTCGTCGGCGGGATCATCCCCGAGGCGGACCAGCCGAAGCTGATCGGTGCGGGCGTGCGGGCGGTGTTCACCCCAAAGGACTACTCGGTCGCCGACATCCTCGTCCGGCTCGCCGACCTCGCCGCAGAGCACCGGGCCGCGGCCCACGCCTGAGCGCCACCGAGCACGTCACAACCGAGCGCCTCGTTCGTTTCATAGGTCGTGATGGGCGTGGACAGCGACGACCAGGCCGGGGACCAACTCGACGTGGAGGCGCTCTACCGCCGTGACGCGGGAGCGATCCACCGGTTTGCGCGGCGGGCGGGCGCGTCGGAGGCTGACGCCGAGGACCTGACCCAGGCGGCATTCCTGAAGGCGATCGAGCGGCCGCCGGCGCCGAACGACAGCAGCGCTCCGGGCAGGGCATGGCTCCACACCGTCGCAGCGAACCTGATGCGGGACCGGTGGCGCGAGGGTGCGCGGGCGCAACGTCGCGGGATCGGCTCCGCAAGCGGGGCGCTCGCCGCCGGCGCCGACCAGCCAGAGGAGGCCGCGATGGCGGAGGCCGAACGGGTGCTCGTGCGCATGGCCATGGCCGCGCTGCCCGACGAGTCCCGAAGGATCCTCCTCATGCGGGTCGTCGAGGGACGATCGAGCGCCGAGGTGGCCGAGGTGCTCGGCCGGACTGCCGACAGCGTCCGCCAGGCCCAGCTGCGGGCGCTGCGGTCGCTCGAGCGGCAGCTCCGCAGGCTGGGGTGGGCTCCGCACGTCGACGACCGGGGACGACCACGCAGAGGAGGTGCACTCTGATGAGGACCGCACGAGAGCGGCGCACTGAGCTGGAGCTCGACGCCGCCATCGACAGCCTGGCCGGCCGGGGCGGCTCGGCCGGGAGGGCGCTGCCCGACCGCGGCGAGCTCGCCGGGCTCTGCGAGACCGCCCTCCTCGTCCGCAGGCACGCCGGCGACGAGCCGCTCGCTCCGCTCGCCAGCGAGACCGGCGACGAGGGCGCGGCACCACAAGGGGCGCGGCACCGGCCAGGTCTTGGCCGGGTCGCCGCCGCCGCCCTCCTCGTCGCCGCCGCCGCCGTTGGCGCTCTGCTCGCGAGAGCGGACCACTCCGTTCAGTCCCCGGCGAGCGGGACGGGCCGCTGCCTGGGCCAGGTGCGGGCCGTCGAGACCGACGGTGCCCACCTCCCCGCTCCCGTGCTCACGAACGTGCTGCTCCAAGCCCGTGCCGGCGGGGACCCCTGCCCGGCGCTGCCGGTCCTGTGGGTCGCCACGACCTGGGCCAAGGCCGGGTGGGGCCCGGGAGGGACCCCGGGCGGCCCGGCCTACGCGGTCGAGCTCCGTGGGACCTTCTACAGCGACCCGTACCGCCGGAGCGGCCGCCCGAGCCACGAGAGCCGCCTCCTCGCCTCTCGCAACGTGAGCGTCATCGTCGGGGGCTTCTCCGGACCGATCGGCCGGCTCGGCACCGTGCATGAGCTGTACCTGCGCCCGGTGCCCGCGCCGCCGAGGCCCCCCTCGTGGATGCTGCGAGAGCTTCAAGCCGCCGCCTCCGGCTCGCGCCAGCCGGTCCGGGTGCGGTGGGTCGAGACGACCCTCCCTGAGCTCCGCCGGATCGCACCCGGTGTCCACTGGGCGGCGTCCGAGTACCAGGGCGACCGGTACCGCGCCTACGTGGCCGAGCTCTTCGGCGCCGGCCTCGCCGGCGGTCGCCCCTCGCTGTTCGACGTCTTCATCGAGGGCTCGAGCCTCGCCCCGGGGACGCGACGGCCGATCGGGCTTGACGGTGGTGGCCTCCAGGCCGGCGTCCCGCGGGCCTGGAAGCCGGTGGCAGCCCTGTTGCGGCGGAGCTCCGCCCACACGTGGTGGCTCCCGGCACCGCTGCCCACCAGCCTCCCAGCCTGGGTCCGCCGCGAGGTCGAGCTCAACCTCCCCAAAGGGCCCGGCAGGCCGTCGGTGCGGTGGCTCGTCACGACGGCCGGGCGGCTCGAGCGGCTCGCGCCGTACGAGACCGCCGTGCCCGCCACGATGCCGTCGCCCACACCGGTCTGGATCGTCGAGGTCTCGTCCGCCCGGTCGAGGGCGGTCACCACGCTCGTCTACACGAGGTACCCGGGCCGCAGCGGGATCGACCTCGGCTCCGGCGGGCTGGAGCTGCCGCCCGGGCGGTCTCTCTCGGCCCTTGGCACCTTCCGGACCGCCCGCATCGCGCCCTCATAGCGCGATCAGCACGATCCCGCCGGCCACGATCACGGCCGAGACCACCCTCCTTGCTCCAAAGCCCTCCTTGAACACGAGGGCTCCCATGACCGCTCCAGAGATGACGCCGGTCTCGCGGAGGGCGGACACCTCGGCGAGCGGCGCCCGCTGCTGGGACCAGAGCACGATCCCGTAGGCGACGACCGAGAGCACGCCCGCGGCGGCGCCCCGCCAGGGCAGCCCGCCGGCCACCCACGCCCGCGGCGGCCGCACGGCCGCCGCGACAAGGGCGAAGACCGGGCCCTGGAGGAGGAAGAGCAGGGCGGTGTAGGAGTACGGGTCGGAGGTGTGGCGCACGCCGAGCCCGTCCACGAGCGAGTAGCCGGCGATCGCCACACCGGTGAGGAGGGCCGCACCGACGGCAGGCGCCTCGCTCCGGTCGGGACGACCCGAGGTGAGCGCGAGGCTCATGAGGCCGGCCCCGAGCAGCACCACGCCGGCGAGCGCGGCCGGGCTCAGGTGCTCGCCGGCGATCACGCCGGCGCCGAGCGCCACGAGGAGCGGGGCGGTGCCCCTCGCGATCGGGTAGGTCTGGTTGAACGCGCCGAGGCGGTAGGCCCTGATGAGGGCGAAGTTGTAGGCGACGTGGATCCCGGCCGAGGCGAGGGCGAACCCGATCGCCGCCTTCGCCGGCAGCCCGGTGAGGGCGATCCCGATCGCTCCGAGCACTGCTGCCGTGAGACCGATCCAGGCAATGACGGTGACGCGGTCCTCGATCGCCTTCGTGATGGCGTTCCAGCTGGCGTGGAGGACGCCGGCGGCGAGGACGAGGAGGAGGATCCCGGCGGTGAGCTCGCGGTGCAAGCGCTACGCGCCCTCGGTGCCCACCTGGCCGTGCTCGCCGTGCGTCACCGTCCAGGGGCGGTCGCGCCGGAGTGGGAGGGGCTTCGACCACCAGCGGCCGGAGAACCGCCAGACGTACTCCGGGCCCCCCCGCTCCTGAGCGTGCCCAGGGCCCGGCCCGCGGCCGCGCGGCCCGGGGCGGGGCCAGCAGGCGTCGACCGCCGAGGCGATGGCGGCGACGACGTCGGGTGGGGCGGACAGCGCTCCGCTCGCGACCGGCTGCACGGCGCCGTGGCTTCCGGTGGGAACCGTCACCTCGCCCTCACAGCGGCATGTTCCCGTGCTTGCGGCGAGGGAGCTCCTCCCGCTTGGAGGCGAGGAGGTCGAGCGCCCGGGCGATCACCCTCCGGGTCTCTGCTGGATCGATCACGTCGTCGACGAAGCCCCGCTCCGCCGCCACGTAGGGGTTCGCGAAGGTCTCGGTGTACTCCTCGACGAGCTCGGCCCGCCGCGCGACGGGGTCCGCAGCGTCGGCGAGCTCCCGCCGGTAGATGATCTCGACTGCGCCCTGCGGGCCCATCACCGCCAGCTCGGCCGAGGGCCACGCGTAGGCGAAGTCCGTCCCGATCGACTTCGAGTCCATGACGACGTAGGCGCCCCCGTACGCCTTGCGGGTGATGATCTGGATGCGGGGGACTGTGGCCTCGCAGTAGGCGTAGAGCAGCTTCGCCCCGTGCCGGATGATCCCGCCGTACTCCTGGTCCGTCCCGGGCATGAACCCCGGCACGTCGACGAAGGTCACGAGCGGGATGTTGAAGGCGTCGCAGGTGCGCACGAACCGGGCGCCCTTCTCCGAGGAGTCGATGTCGAGCACTCCCGCCAGCACCGCCGGCTGGTTGCCGACGATGCCGACCACCCGGCCGGCGATCCGGGCGAATCCGCAGGTGAGGCTGCCCGCCCAGTGGGGGAAGTACTCGAAGTACTCCCCGTCGTCGACGACGAGCCCGATGACCTTGCGCATGTCGTAGGGCTGGTTCGGGCTCGGCGGGACGATCTCGCGCAGCTCCGGCACGAGGGCGTCGGCGTCCTCCGGGCGCTCGGCCATCGGCGGCGTCTCGAGGTTGTTCGAAGGCAGGAAGGAGAGGAGGTACCTCACCTCGTCGAGGCAGGACTTCTCGTCGGCCGCCACGAACGTCGCCACCCCGGAGCGGGTGGCGTGGCTCATGGCGCCGCCGAGCTGCTCGAGGGTGACCGACTCACCCGTGACGGTCTTCACGACGTCGGGGCCCGTGATGAACATGTGGCTCGTCTCGTGCACCATGAAGATGAAGTCGGTCATGGCCGGGGAGTAGACCGCACCTCCGGCACAGGGACCGAGGATCACGGAGATCTGGGGCACAACGCCCGAGGCGAGCACGTTGCGGAAGAAGATGCCGCCGTAGCCGTGGAGGGCGACGACGCCCTCCTGGATCCGCGCGCCGCCGCCGTCGTTGAGGCCGATCACCGGCACTCCGACGCTCAAGGCGAGGTCCATCAGCTTGTGGATCTTCTCGCCGTGCGCCTCGCCGAGGGCACCCCCGAAGAGGGTGAAGTCCTGCGAGTAGACGCACACGCGCCGGCCGTCGATCGTCCCGAAGCCGGTGATGACGCCGTCGGTGTAGGGCTTGGTCCGCGCGAGCCCGGCCGCCGTGGAGCGATGTCGCACGAGCAGGTCGACCTCTTGGAACGAGCCCTCGTCCAGCAGGTACTCGATGCGCTCCCGGGCGAGCATCTTCCCCTTCGCCCGCTGGGACTGGACCGAGCGCTCGGTGCCCGGGTGCATGGCCTGGGCCTTTCGCTCCTCGAGCGTGCGAAGGCGCGCCGCCATCGAGTGGTCGGTGTGGGCACCGGTTCGAGGGGCGCTCCCGAGGGCGCCGTCGGCACCTTCGGGGGCAGCGGTGGGGGAAGCCGTCGCCGACTGATCAGACATGCGCGAAGGCTACCTGCGCCCCCGGTGGCGCTCACATCCGGCGGTCGCACGGGGTGATCGCTCGGAGCCGGGCACCGGCTACTCCTCGACGAGCTCGATCAGGGTGCCGAAGCTCGACTTCGGGTGGACGAAGGCGACGGTGGTCCCCCGCGAGCCCGGGCGCGGCACCTCGTCGATCGTGGTCGCCCCGGCCTGCTTCATCGAGCGGAGCGCCGCCGCGCAGTCCGTCACCCGGTAGCCGACGTGGTGGACTCCCTCCCCCTTTCGCTCGAGGTACCTCGCTACGGGCGAGTCCTCCCGGGTCGGGGTGAGGAGCTGGACGTAGGAGTCGGCCACCTTGAGCAGCGCCTCCTCGACGCCGTCGGACTCGACCCGCTCCCGGTGGGCGACGGTCGCCCCGAGGGTCCGCTCGTACCACGAGACCGCCGCCTCGAGGTCGCGCACGGCGATCGCCACGTGGTCGATCTCGGTCAGCTCGAAGGAGTCGTCGCGAGGAGCGCTCATGCGCCGAGCCTCCGGAACGCCGTGATCTTCTCCTCGCCCACCTTCTGGCGCAGCTCGGGGTCGGTGACCCCGAGCCCCTCGGAGGGCGAGAGGCAGAGGACGCCGATCTTGCCCTCGTGGAGGTTCCCGTGCACCTGCGCCGTCGCCTCGCCCACCTCGACAAGCGGGTAGACAGCCGAGAGGATGGGTTGGATCTTGCCGAGGGCGATGAGCCGGTTCGCGTCCCAGGCCTCCCGGTAGTTGGCGAAGTGGGACGACTTGATCTGCTTCAGTTTCATCCACAGGTGGCGGTTGTCGTACTCGATCATGTAGCCGGAGGTGGCGGCACAGGTCACGACGGTGCCGCCCCGCTTCGCCACGAACACCGACGCCCCCATCGTCTGGCGGCCAGGATGCTCGAAGACGATGTCGGGATCCTCCCCGACGAGCGCCCGGATGTCCTTGCCGAACCTGCGCCACTCCGACTCGTCCTGGGTGTGCTCGTCGGACCAGAAGCGGTAGGCCTTCGCGGCCCGGTCGATGGCGGCCTCGCACCCGAGCGCCTCGAGGAGCTTGATCTTCGAGGCGGAGCTCACGACGCCGACCGGGATGCCGCCGCCGTTCAGCACGTACTGGACGGCGTAGCCGCCGAGCCCTCCCGTCGCGCCCCAGATGAGCACCACGTCCCCCTGCTTCATGCCGGCTCCGTTGCGCGAGACGAGCATCCGGTAGGCGGTCGAGTTGCACAGCGCGTTGCAGGCAGCCTCCTCCCAGGTGAGGTGGGCCGGCTTCGGCATGAGCTGGTTGGCCTTCACCAGCGCGAGGTCGGCGAGCCCACCGAAGTTCGTCTCGAAGCCCCAGATGCGCTGGTTCGCCGCCAGCATCGAGTCGTCGTGTGCCGTCGGGTCCTGGTCGTCGACGTAGTTGCAGTGGATGACGACCCGGTCCCCGACCTTCCAGTTGCGCACCGCCGACCCGGTTCGCAGCACCACCCCTGAGGCGTCGGAGCCGACGACGTGGTACGGCAGGTCATGGCGGGCCCCCCAGACGCTCTCCTTGCCGAGCCGGGCGAGGAACCCGAAGGTGGGCAACGGCTCGAAGATGGAGGTCCAGACCGTGTTGAAGTTGATGGCTGAGGCCATCACGGCGACGTAGCACTCGTCGGGGGCGAGCTCGGGGACGGCGACCTCGCCGACCTGGAGCGACTTTCGCGGGTCCTTCTCCGGCGACGAGAGCCCTTCGAACATCCCGATGTCGTCGAGCCTGACGAAGGCGGCCCGGTAGGACTCTGGCAGCGGCAGCGCGGCGAGCTCCTCCGAGCTCGCTCCGGTGAGGATGGCGTCACGGATGGCGTCCATCGCTGGAGCGTACCCTGCGGTCACTTGCCCGGCCCACACGACATCGGGACCGGGCGCCGTTAGGCTCTCGGCGAACGACCGAGCCGTCGGGCGGCGGCGGCGACGACAGACGCGAGGTGGACATGGCCGGTTCCGTGATTGCCGCAGGGGCGCGGACCCCGATCGGAAAGCTCGCCGGCGCGCTCGCCGGGTTCAGCGCAATGGACCTTGGCGGGCTCGCGATCGCAGCCGCGCTCGAGCGTGCCGGGATCTCCCCGGACGCCGTCGACTACGTCGTCATGGGCCAGGTCCTCCAGGCCGGCCAGGGCCAGATCACCGCCCGGCAGGCAGCGGTCAAGGCCGGGGTCCCGATGTCGGTGCCGGCGACGACCGTCAACAAGGTCTGCCTCTCGGGGCTGAACGCGCTCCACCTCGCCGACCTCATGATCAAGGCCGGAGAGGCCGAGGTCGTCGTCGCCGGTGGCATGGAGTCGATGACGCAGGCTCCCTACCTGCTGCCGGGCGCCCGGTCCGGGTACCGCCTCGGCGACCAGAAGGTCGTCGACTCCATGATGTACGACGGCCTGTTCTGCGCCTTCGACCACTGCGCCATGGGTGCCGGCACGGAGCGCTACAGCCGGGCGGCCGAGATCTCCCGCGAGCGCCAGGACGCCTTCGCCGCCGCCTCGCACGAGCGAGCGGCGGCCGCGATCAAAGAGGGGCGCCTCTCGGAGGAGATCACGCCCGTCTCGGTCCCCCAGCGCAAGGGGGACCCGGTCGTGGTCGACACCGACGAGGGCGTCCGGCCCGAGACGACCGTCGAGTCGCTCGGGAAGCTGAAGGGTGCCTTCGAGCCCGACGGCGCCATCACCGCCGGCAACGCGAGCCAGATCTCCGACGGAGCGGCCGCTCTGGTCGTCGTCTCCCGGGCTAGGGCCGAACAGCTCGGCGTCACGCCGCTCGGGGAGATCGTCGGGTACGGCCAGGTCGCGGGTCCTGACGCCTCGCTCCTCACCCAGCCCTCCCGGGCCATCGCCGACGCCCTCGAGCGATCGGGGTCCAGCCTCGGCTCGGTCGACCTGTTCGAGATCAACGAGGCCTTCGCCGCGGTGGGCGTCGCCTCCATGGACGACCTCGGCATCACGGGCGAGGTCACCAACGTGAACGGCGGAGCGATCGCGCTCGGTCACCCGATCGGGATGTCCGGCGCCCGCCTGGCGCTGACGGCGCTGATGGAGCTGCGTCGGCGAGGTGGGGGCACTGCCGCGGTCGCGCTCTGCGGCGGTGGTGGCCAGGGCGACGCCGCCCTCGTGCGCACGATTGCCTGAGGAACCGCTCGAAGGTCGCCCGGCACAGGGCTGAGAATCAGCGCCTGGTCACGCCTCGGGCGCGGCCTTGGTGTGCCCCGTCCACTCCCGACCGTCCCACCAACGCAGGTCCGCCTGCCCGCCAGGATCGGGATACCAGCCCGCCGGGATGGTGATCGGCGGGATCTCGACCGCCTTCGCCCCGGTGACGAGGAGCCGGTGGTCGGCGGCGAGCCGTTCGAGCTCCTCGAGTGCGCCTCGAGGTCCTGCCAGGGCCACTGGCCCGTTCGCCCTGCTCGCAACGAGGGCGCGAGCAAGCAGCTGGCGAACGACCGGATGACCGGCGAGCTCAGGCGGGATGCCGAGGCTCTGCCCGCTCGCACGCAGCTTGACCACGACGAGCCCCTCGCGTGGACCTCTCATCCACCGCCACGGCCTCGAGAAGCCCTCCGGCCCAATCCGGATCGCGCTCACCCCCGCAAGGTCGACGCTCTGTGGACGACTGCCGTCGAGCCGCTCCAGGCGAAGGGAGTGGGCGGAGACCACGACAGCCGTCGGGCGAGCGGCGAGCACCGCCCGAACGAGGCGAGCTGCCCAGGTGAGGCCGACGAGCAGCGGAAGGAGCTCGAGAAGCAGCAGCTGAGGTCCCGCACCCAGCTCGAGCACGGTGAGCCCCGCACCGACCGCGATGCACCCGGCGGCGGCACCGAGGAGGCGGGCTCGGCTGCGCTGCCACTCCTTCGGAGTGGGGCTCGACCGGAGCACCACGCCGTCAGGTGTGTCGAGCTGCTCGAGGTTCACGCCGCGCCACGATAGGCCCGCCCGTCACCCGGCGACCTCGCGGCGGCCGACGAGCGCGCGGCCGAGTGTCAGCTCGTCGGCGTACTCGAGGTCCCCCCCGACCGGGAGCCCGCTCGCGATCCTCGTGACCCGCATCCCGAGCGGCGCCAGCAGCCGGGCGAGGTACATCGCCGTGGCCTCCCCCTCGAGGTTCGGGTTCGTGCACAAGATGACCTCGGTGATCGTGTGGTCGGCGAGCCGCTCGAGCAGGTCCCGGATCCGCAGCTGCTCGGGACCGATCCCGTCGATCGGGTTCAAGGCGCCGCCGAGCACGTGGTAGGTGCCGTGGAACTCCCGTGTCCGCTCGACGGCGACGATGTCGCGCGGATCCTCGACGATGCAGACCACCGTCTGGTCACGCCGCTGGTCCGAGCAGATCGCGCACAGCTCACCCTCGGCGACGTTGAAGCAGCGCTCGCAGAGCCGGATCCGGTCCTTCACGTCCGAGATCGCCTCCGAGAGCCTCATCGCCTCCTCCTTCGGCACCTCGAGGATGTGGAACGCGATCCGCTGCGCGGACTTCGGCCCGATCCCGGGGAGGCGGCCGAGCTCGTCCACGAGCCGTTGGATGGGACCGGCGAACATCAGTGGGCGTCCGTGCCGTCCTCGGTCGCCGGATCACCGCCGTCGTCGTCCAGGTCCTCGCCGCCGGAGAGCTCCTCGAAGTCGAGGACCGGGCCGTCACCGCTCAACAGGTCATCCATGAAGCTGTTGAAGGCCTCGGGCATCCCCGGCGGCAACCCGCCGGAGAACAGGCCCTGCACCATCTCCCCGAAGTCCACGCCCTCCGGGAAGAGCGAGGAGGCCGCGCGCTCCCTCACCGCGCTCGCTTCGGCGACTGCCTGGCGTACCGCCGCTAGGACGAGGTCCTCCAGCATGGCCACGTCGCCCGGGTCGACGACGTCGCGCGAGATCCGCACTGCGAGCACCTCCAGGTTGCCGCTCATGTCGACCTCGACCGCACCACCGCCCGCCCTGCCCGTCACGACCGCGTCCTCCGCCTGCGCCGACGCCTCCTCGAGCTGCTCGCGGGCCCGGTCGAACAAGCTGCTCAGGCCTCCGAGCGGCAGGGCGCCTCCGAGCGGCCCGAGATCCGGCAGCGACAGGCCGCCGAGGGACGGGAACGGCGGCGGTCCGGCACCGGCGTCGCCGTCGTCACCCCCGCCGTCCGACCCCGAGCAGTCGCCGCTGGTGGGTTCCACGTCCCCGGTCACCCGGTCACCTCCTCTGCGCCTGGGAAGACCTCTCTCAGGCGGTGCTCCGCCCAGGACACCGTGTCGTGCGGGGCGCCGCCCGCCTCGGAGCCCGGCTCGTCCTCGTCGAGCTCGTACGCCTCGTCCCCGCTCTCCATGGGGTCGCCACGTCCCTCGGCAGGGTGGTGCCCCGACGTGGCGGCAGCGTCCGGAGACTCCCGCTGCACCCTCGCGCGGCCCGACACAGGAGGTGGAGGGGAGGACCCGGCCCCTTCGGCGTCGTTCACGAGCTCGAGCCGCACCCTCGCGTGGAAGTGGGCTCCGATCGCAGCCGCCACCTCGTCGACCAGTGCCGCCGCGTGTTGCACGTGGGCTTCGTTCGGCAGGGCGAACACGGCGATGCCGTCACGGACGGCAAGCCACCTGCCGATCTGGTACACCGCGCGGGCTCGAGGCTTGAGAGCCGGCAGGATGGCGTCCGCCCATGCGGTCACGAGCTCGTCCCGCTCGAGCTCGACCGAGCCCGCGTCGCCGGCCGGGGAGCCGGCCGGGGGAGGTGAGGCCGAGCGGTCAACCGAGGGCGGCGACCCGGCGGCGGGATCAGTCTGTGGCGGTGGCGGTGCCTCCCCGGCGCCGGGCTCGCCGCTCGAGAGGAAGGCGCCGAGAGCCGGGCGAGTGCCCGCCCCCGGCACCGGTGAGGGAGGCTGGGCCGACGGAGGCCGTGCCGTGGCGCCGCTCGGCGCCGTCTCCAGCTCAGCAACTCGGCGCTCCAGCCGTTCGATCCGATCGGCTAGTGCGCTCGCACTGTCGTCGAGGTCAGGCGCGGTCAGGCGGGCCAGCGCCACCTCGAGGGTGATACGGGGGTCGATCGCCTCGCGCATGTCCACAATCGCGGTGCCAACGAGCTCAAGCGCTCGCACACACCGAGCCGGGGACAGCAGTGCCCGACCGTCTCCAGCGAGCATCTCCGGATCTGGACGGGCGACCCGGCGTGCGACGCTGGCGAGGAACTGCTCCCTCAGGCTCTCCACCAGCTCCACCGCAAGCCGCTGGGGGTCGAAGCCCGCCGTGACGGCCTCGGCGACGACCCGAAGGGCGCTCGAGACGTCATGCTCGGCGATGCTCGAGACGAGCTGGGCCAGAAAGCGCGGGTCGTCCTCGACCACGCCGGTGACGGCGACCTGATCGAGCACGGACAGCGCGTCCCGGGCCGACCCGTGCCCGCGGCGGACCGCCGCCTCGATCCCGTCCGCCGGCAGGGCAAGCCCTGCGTCGGCCGCTACCTGGCCGAGCAGCTCTTCCAGCACGTGCTGCTCGAGCAGGTGGAACTCGAAGTGCTGGGTGCGGCTCCGGATCGTGGGCAGCACCTTCTGCGGGTCCGTCGTCGCAAGGACGAACACGACGTGCTCGGGCGGCTCCTCGAGCGTCTTCAGCAGCGCGTTCGAGGCCGCCGTCGAGAGCATGTGGACCTCGTCGATGATGTACACCTTGCGCTTGCCCGGAGTGGCGAGCGCGGCGCGCGAGACGAGGTCGCGCATCGCGTCCACCCCGTTGTTCGAGGCAGCGTCCAGCTCATGGACATCGAGCGAGGCACCCCGTGCGATGTCGAGGCAGGCCTCGCAGCGGCCACACGGCTCTCCGTCGTCGAGGTCGAGACAGTTGAGCGCCTTCGCGAGGATCCGGGCCGTCGACGTCTTGCCCGTGCCCCGGGGACCGGAGAAGAGGTAGGCGTGGGCGACTCGCCCGTCGCGAACGGCGTGGCGAAGGGTCGCGACCGTGAGGTCCTGGCCCCTCACCTCCGAGAACCGCTGCGGGCGGTAGCGCCGGTAGAGCGACTGGTACCCGGCGGCGTCAGCAGGAGGAGAGCCGGCCACGACGGTGGAGATTACGAGACGGAGAGGGCCGGCGCTGCACGGAGACGACTCGGTCGGGCTTCCACGCGCCACGGCGCTGCCGGGCGCAGCAGCCAGGTCCCCTGCGGCACATCCGCTCGTCCGCTGAGAGCTGCTGCCTTCCGGCCCTGACTCGGTTCACGGTGGCAGATTGCGCAGAACCCGGCCGCTGCGCTCGGCAGCGCCGAGCCGACACACTACCCTGAGGCGGCTCGGAGGAGTGCGAGAGCGGCCGAATCGGCACGATTGGAAATCGTGTGACCTTCACGGGTCCGTGGGTTCAAATCCCACCTCCTCCGCTCGAGCCCGCGCCCCCTCAGGGGTCAGGCGGGCACCCCGTACGACCCTCGATCACGAGGGCGCTCAGGGGCCTGTTTCCACGCTGAGGGTCCGGTATACCACTGGCCGTGCAGGATCCGGACAATCTCCTTGTCACCGCGAATCGCGTGTGGGTACCGTCCCGGAACCGTTCAGCCCACATCCGAAGGAGCGCAACTGATGAGGAGTTCGCATCCAACGGTCCGGCGGCGTCCTCGACGCGGCCGCACCATCTCCAAACTGGCAGCTGTCACGTTGGTCGCGGGAATCGGCGTGCTCGCCGTGAGCACTCCCGCCTTCGCCGACAGCCCGTCGGACCCGCGTGCGACGTACTACACCGGTGACGTGCACTCGTGTGCCGCAGTGGGCTTCCCCGGCGACACCCAGGTGGGGACCTACGGTCTGAAGGCGGCCGACAAGTACGTCGCCGGCGTCGTGTACCCGAACTTCGGCTCGATCCAGCCGGGGCACGGCCAAGAGGTCGACGTCGCGATCCGGTCAGGGGCACCCTCCAACCTCGTGGTGGACGCCGTCGTCACCGTGGGGGCGTACAGCTACAACGTGTACCACAACCAGAAGTACCTCCCGCCCGCGCTGAAGGCTCCTCAGCACTACATCACGCCCTTCGACGACAAGGGGTACGTGCCGATGGTCTGGCACTGGTTCATCTGCTACCACCTCGGCAACCAGATCCCCGTCGGGACGATCGGCGGGGTAGGGCTCGCAGCCATCGCGGGGCTCGGCCTCGTCGTGTGGCAGCGCCGCCGCCGTCACCTCGGCGAGCTGCCTGCGGCGACCTGAAACTACCGTTGACGCTCTACTGACACGACCACCGTCGGCGCTGCTCGGCTACCGGCGGTGGTCGCGCGTCAGCGGACCCCCGAGGCGCCCCTCGCAGGGGGGCGGAGGCTCGCGAGTCCGCCCCGGCGACGGCCAGCTCCCCGTTTCGTCACCTACAGGGTTCGGACGGCCACCCGAGGTGCAGAAAACTCAAGTACCAGTTGCCTCATCACGATGCCGTAGCTACGGTCCTATCGTTCAGCCGAACTCCGAAGGAGCCCCAGTCAAATGACAGATCAACTGCCACAGCCGACCCGGCGTAGAGGGCGCCGTCGGCTCGCCCTGAAGCTCGGGAGCACCACGCTCGCCGCGGGCATCGCCGTCCTCGCTCTCGGGACGCCGGCCTTCGCCAGCGGCACGAGCAGCGCTTCTGATCCTCGCGCAACGTTCTATGAGGGGAACGTGACGTCCTGCGCCGGCATCACCGTGAACGGCAAGAGCCTCTCCGGCGACAGCCAGCTCGGTTCGAGCAGCAACACGAACGCCTCCAACAGCTACCTGTCGGGCACCGTCTCGACGAACAGCGGCTCGATCCACACCGGACAGGGCCAGGAGCTCGACGTCGCCATCCAGCCAGGGGCGAACGTGGTCGTGGACGCCGTCGTCGTGAAGGGGGGAGACGGCTACAACGTCTACAGCAACCCGACGTACCTGCCCCCGACGCTCAACCCGCCCCAGCACTACATCTCGCCCTTCAACGGCGGAGGCAACGTGCCGACGATCAGCCACTGGTTCGTCTGCTACGAGCCGGGCACGCAGATCCCGGTCGGGACCATCGGTGGAGTCGGCCTCGCGGTCGTCGCCGGGCTCGGGCTCGTCGTCTGGCAGCGCCGGCGCCACCACACGGGGAGCGCACCCGCAGCGGCCTGAGTCTGCAGCGACTCTCCCGAACCTTCACCTCGACATCGCCGCCTGCGGGCCCCACGCCCCGGGCGGCGATGTCGCGTCCCTCGGCCTGCTCAGTGGCCCCCGGCTGCGATCGCCTGGCCGAGGGGCAAGACTGCCGGCCACTCTGCGACCGCCCGCTCGAAGAGCTCCTCGTCATCGGTCGACTCGAGCACACGCTCCCCGGTCGTGAGGTCCACCCATCCGATCTGGTGGCCGGCCGACCCCTCGACGTAGAGGCGGTCGACTCCGAACCGGCGGCGCCTCAGGATCGACATCGACCCGACGGCGAACTGCTCGATCACGTCACCCACCGGCAAACCTCCCGACGAGCGGGAGTATCGGCCGTCGCGGCCCCGAACTTGAGCGGCAGCCCCGTGCTCGCCGGACCGGACGTCGGCGTCGTGGCAGCCACTGAGGGCATGCAGCCTTGGCAGGGACGGCGCGCCCCGTCGAGGCGGCTCCACGCAGTAGAACGAGTCCGATCCCATGGCTGTTGACGACGCGGTGACGGAGGAGGTGGACGAAGAGCGCTGGCGCGGCTTCGTCACGCTCGTCGAAGCACGGCTTCGGGAGGCCCTCGTCGCCCTCTATGGGCCCAATCGGGGCCGGGAGGCCACCGTCGAGGCCCTGAACTGGTCCTTTACGCACCGGGCCGAGGTCGCGGCGGCTGACGGCGCGGCGGTGAGGAAGCTGTTCCTGCGTGCTCAAGAACGAGCCGCCACTCTCGTCGCTCCTCCCGCCTTCGATCGCCGCGCCGAGGAGCTGGCAGCGATCGATCCTCGCCTCGCCGACGTGCTCTCCCTGCTCCCGATGCGAGACAGGGTCGCCGTCCTCCTCGTCGACGGAGCCGGTTGGACCCCCGGCGCGGTCGGAGAGCTCCTCGGCTGCGACAAGACGCGCGTGACGCGGCGGCTCGAGCGGTCGAGAGCGAGACTCGCGGCCGCCCTCGCAGCACCGAGCAGGCCCGGCAGCGATGCGGCCGCCGAACCTCACGACGGACGGCTCGGAGCCGAGCTCACCAAGCTGTTCGACCGTGAGGCCGTGCCCGTCTCGGCCGAGGAGGCGATGGTGCCGGGGATCTCCCGGGCGGTGTGGTCAGAACCCCCCCAGCTCTCGGGACGCGGACCGGGACCGCGATCCTGGCGGCTTGTCACGCTCTCCGCGATCGCACTGCTCCTCCTCGTGGGCGGCATCGTGCTCGGTCTCCGCGCCACCCGCTCCTCGACCGCGACGGCCTTCACCACCCCCGGGAGCGAGCCACGCCCCGGTCAGCTCTACCACTCGGTCATCGTCGTGCCGAACCCACCGCAGGAGGCGAACCGACCACCTCGCCTCCGTGCGGTGTACGAGATCGACGCCGGGAGCTTGCGGACGATGCACACGCCCGACATTGCGGGAGTGGCCGCCGAGTCCGTGCCGGTCACGAGCGGGCCGTGGCTGGCAGAGGTCCTCTACCCGCCGCGCGACTCCTTCTCCAACCTCGGCAGGGCGATCGTGTTCCGCTCCGGCTCCGCCGTCACGCGCTCGCTCGGTCCGGCCTCCCAGGTCTATCCCGGACTGCGCGAGGGGCTGTTCTGGCTCGTCCTGCGGAACGACACCATGTCGGGCCGGCCCTCCCAGAACTGCTCGATCCGGGAGGAGACCGTGACGGGCAGGACCGTACTGCGGAACACGGCGATGCCCTGCCTGTGGCAGGTCCTGGCTGCGGTGAGAGGGGGCCTGCTCGTGCTCTCGGGAAAGGGCATCACCGAGCTGTGGAACCCCTCCACCGGGCTCAGCAATCCCCTTCCGGGCTTCGGCGCCGCCTCGGTGCAGGCGGCCCGGGGCACGATCGTGTCGCGGACGTGGGCCCGCTTCTGCTCCGTCACCTGCCGCGTGACCCGGGCGGATCCGGTCACCGGCGTCGTCACGAGCGAGAAGATCGTCCCGCCCGCCGGCCTCTCGCTCACCTCCGCGGTGGCACTCTCCCCCAACGGCAGGTTCCTTGCCATCGCAGCCCTCCCGATCGACGAGGCGACGACCATGAACAACGAGCCCTTCGTCGGCGGAGGGGGGAACGACCGCGTGGTGCAAGGGCAGCTTGTCATCGTGCGCATCGGGTCAGGGGCAGTCGCGATGAGCCGGCCGGTCACGTTCCTCGAGCCGCCGGTCATCGCGTGGGCGGCGGACGGCAGCTACGTCTTCGTCACGAGATCGGCGACTGCAGTTGCCGCCGTGCCGGTCTGGTCGGTCTCGGCGCCCGTCGTCACGATCAGGTTTCCGCCCGGAGCTACCTCACCCCCGGACCCCGGCGAGCGCTTCCTCGTCGTGGGGCGGTGAGATGAGGACGCGCCCGCTCGAGGCCACTCATGGCCGAAAAGCTTCGACGCCCTCCAGCCCGGCCACCACGATCTCTCCGTCGCCAGCGGCCGGAGTGGCGAAGTGGGTCACCGGCAACAGCTGCTTCTCGACCACGATGCGTCCGCTCGAGGGCTCGATCCCGTAGAGGACCGAGGCCGGGCCGTGGCCGCCGTCGGCACCGGTCGAGATCGACCAGACAAGACCGCCGGCGATGATCGGCGGCCCGTTCGGGTCAGCGCCGGCCGCACCGTTCACGACCCAACGACGTCGGAACGATGGCCTGCGGCCCGACCTCACCTCCAGCGCAACGAGACCGCTCGCGCACGGGACGACGACGAGCAGCCGGCTCGAGCGTCCGGTACGCACCCGGTCGAGAGCATCCGAACCGAACACCGGGCTCGCTCCCGGGCAGGCTTCGCCGCGATAGAGCGGACGGCCGACTCCGCCGAGCCGGCTCGCGTCGAGGAGGTACCCCCAGCTCTCGAGCACGCCGCCAGGGCCGAAGCCGGGCTTGCCGGTCTCGAACACGACGCGGTCCCCGGGCAGCAGCACGGGGCCGGCCGACCCGAGGTCGAGATCGTGCAGGTCGCGCTCGTGCCAGTCGGCCGGGGCGAACTCCCCGAGCACCCGTAGCGACGGGGAGAGCTCGATGACGGCGTCGTTCATCTCGAAGCGGCGGTCGGCAACGGACCCGTTCCCCGTCGCCACGTAGAGGTCGCCGGCCCGGTTCGCCGCCGCACCGGAGGTGGCCCAGATCGCGTCCTCACGCCGTGACGGAGTGATGTAGTACTCGAGAGGTCCCCGGCCCCGCTCGGGGACCGAGATGACCTGGCCGTGGTAGGCGGAGCAGTCGCCGGCCAGGCCCCCGAGCTCGACAACGACCCTGCCGTGCGACAGCGTGAGGGCGCTTCGTTGCTGCTCGGCCGCCACGAGATAGCCGCCGCCAGAGCCCTCGCTAGCGCCCGGCGGGTCGATCGCTCGGCGCCAGAGCAGCTCGTGGTCGGCGAGCCTGACGGCGACGAGCACGTGCTCGATGCCCCGCCATCCCGATGTGCCGGGGCGCTGTACCTCGGCGGCCACGAACATGACCCCGAGGCGGGCCGAGATGACCGGCGTGCCCGTGACGCCGAGCGGGAAGATGTCCCCGCAGCCGCGAAGTCCTGGAGCGGCGCGAACGCTGCCGGTGCTCGCGGGAATCCCGAGGCGGAGCTTCCAGAGGACGGCGCCGGAGTCCGCCCGGAGCGCGTAGACCAGGTCCTCCTCGGTGGCCACCAGCACCTCGCCCCCGTAGAGGAGCGGTTCGGCGTAGACCGCTCCCTCGATCTCGCCGGGCCCAGTCGACCAGGCCCGGCGAAGGTGGCGGAAGGAAGGGTCGAGGAGGTCCACTCCACGCCGGGCGTTCCCGTAGTGGTAGGTCGTGAGCACCTCGCGCGTAGCCCGAAACGGCACCGGCGCCGGGCGGCGGACCCTCGCCAGGCCCGAGGCGACGAACAGCACGACTGCGACGGCGACGAGGGCGGTGACGGCGCCCCGAAGCCTTCTCCGGCTCACCGCCACGACGAAGCCCCAGCCCGCGGACGCACGACGTCCCAGGGTACCGAGGGGGCGGGCTCACCGGCTTTCACCCACTGCCGGCTCGCTCCCACCTCTCAGCGGACCCGGCGGAGCGGAGCCTTCCCGTGCGAGATCTCGTCGACGATGCCCGCAGCCTTCGCCTCCGCGGCGTCGAGGAAGCGGCGCTCGGCGCACCACCTCTCGACCTCCTCGACCGAACGGCCGGTGCGCGTCGAGAGACACTCGTGGTACCTCGCCAGCAGACCGAGCTCCCGCTCGGCGATGCGGGCGGCCTCCGAGGCCGAGGCCTCGAACGAGAGGCACGGGTCGGAGAGGCGGAACTGTGTGTGCGCAAGGGCGAGCCGGTGCGAGGCAGCCGCGGCCACGGCGACGGCGACGCCTTCCACTCGCCCCATGCACAGCACGTTGACGGGGACGCCGAGCGAGTCGATGACGTCAATGAGCGTGAAACCGGCAGTGAGGGGACCGCCCTCGCTGTCGATCTGCAACGTGACGGGCTCGTCCCCGGTCGCGTCGAGGGTCATGAGCTGGGTGGCGACCCGAGTCGCGCACAGGTCGTCGAGTGGGCCTCTCACGACGGCGATCCGGCGATCGAACAGGTAGCCCTCGAGCCAGTCGCCCCACTCCTTGCCGGAGACACTCATCACGGCTCCTGTTCTGTCGGGTCTGCTTGCGGCCGGTCTCTGCGGCGAGCAGGCTCGTCGAGCAGTCGAAGGTCGAGTGCCCGGTCGAGCGCAGCGGCGTACCGCTCGAGCGTCGAGATCCGCACGTCTGCGGCGCCGGACTCGAGCCGCGCGACGGCCGACTGCGAGGTTCCCATCCGGGCGGCCACCTCCGTCTGGGTCAGCCCGAGCTCGACGCGCTCGGCGGCGAGCCGGCTCGCCAGCTCACGCCGTCGCTCGGACATCTCCCTGAAGCCGGGGAAGACGGAACCGTGGCGCCGCGAGCCGCCGTGCTCACCGCGCGGCTCGGGCCTGTCGGCGCCACTGCGGTCATCGCCGGTGGGATGGCTCATCGCCGGACCGTACCCGCTCGCACAGTTAGATATCTTACAATCGAGATAGCGTATACGCGATAGCAGAGGAAGGGAGCCACCTCATGGACACGGCAGTCCGGCATTCGATCATCCCCACCGTCCTCGATCAGACCGCCCGCGGAGACCGGGCGTACGACATCTTCTCCCTCCTGTTGCGCGAGCGCATCGTCTTCCTCGGCCAGGAGGTCGACGACCAGATCGCCAATCTCCTCGTGGCGGAGATCCTCTACCTCGAGGCGGAGGATCCCGAGAAGGACATCTGCCTCTACATCAACTCGCCAGGTGGGCTCGGCTACGCCGGCATGGCGATCTACGACGTGATGCAGCACGTCCGCTGCGAGGTCTCGACGATCTGCGTCGGCATGGGCATGTCCGCCGCCGCGATGATCCTCGCAGGTGGCGCCCCGGGGAAGCGCTACGCCCTTCCGAACGCGAAGATCATGATCCACGAGGGATCCGCTGGCACGCGTGGCGCCCCGCGTGACATGGAGATCCACCTCCGGGAGGTGCTCGCGACCACGCGGAGGATGGTGGAGATCCTCGCCCATCACACCGGCCGGCCCGCCGACGAGGTGGCTCGCGACATCGAGCGCGACCGGTACATGACCGCCGAGGAGGCCGTCGCCTACGGCCTCGTCGATGAGATCATCGTTCCGCGCCGCGGTGTGTCGGCCGCGCCGCTCCAGGCGACAGCGGCACACGGTGTGGGTCAGAGCGGACCGGGGCGCGGCGGCCAACTCGCGAAGGCCGTGGCCTCGTGAGGTGAGGCAGCGGCCCTGGCGCTCGGATCCGGCGCCCCCCAGCCGCTAGTGTGGTTGACGTGACGGACTGAATCTTTCGTCGAGCCTGTTCCTACGAGCTCCGGGAGATCCCGTGTCACCTGCCCTGCCGACCTCTGCCGTCGCGACCCTCGTCGCCCACCGGATCACCAAGCACCGGGGTAGCGCGCCCGTGCTCGTCGAGGTGGACCTGACCCTCGGTCCGGAGCACCGAGTCGGCATCATCGGCCCGAACGGGGTCGGCAAGACGACGCTGCTGCGGATCCTCGCCGGGTTGGAGAGCCCAGATGCCGGGACGGTCTCGGTCTCGCCGCCGAACGCCACGGTCGGCTACCTCGCCCAGGAGCCCGAGGCGCTTGGCGACGAGACGCTGCGGGCACAGATCGAGCGCCGCACAGGTGTCCGGGAAGCCGACCTTGCGCTCACCGCGGCGGCCACCGCGCTCGCCGCAGGAGCGCCCGCCGCCGAGGAGGAGTACCCGCTCGCGCTCGACCGTTACGTCGCACTCGGGGCCGCCGACTTCGAGGCCAGGGCCGGGGAGGTCATGGCAGACCTCGGGCTGCCCGAACGACTCCTCGACGTCCCGGTACGCGGGCTCTCGGGTGGTCAGCGGGCCAAGGGCGCCTTGGCGAGCCTGCTGCTCTCCCGCTTCGACCTTCTCCTGCTCGACGAGCCGACGAACGACCTCGACTTCGAGGGTCTCGAGCGCCTTGAGAGCTTCCTGAGAGCGAGAACCGGCGCGGTGGCGGTGGTCTCCCACGACCGAGCCTTCCTCGACCGCATCGTCACCTCCATCCTCGAGATCGACGAGCAGAGCCACAAGGCGACGCACTATGCCGGCGGGTTCGGCGCCTACCTCGACGCTCGGGCAACGGCGCGCCGGCATGCCGAGGAGGCCTACGAGCGCTACACCGCCGAGCGAGACCGCCTCCGAGCCCGCGAGCGGGAGCAGCGCCAGTGGGCCGTGCGCGGCGTGAGCCGCGAGAAGAAGAGCCCGCGCGACAACGACAAGGCACAACGGGACTGGCGTGTCAACCGCACCGAGAAGCAAGCCTCCAAGGTCCGCATCACCGAGAAGGCCCTCGAACGGTTGGAGGTCGTCGAACGGCCCTACGAGCCGTGGCGCCTCGACCTCGACCTCGCCATCGCCGCCCGGTCCGGCGATGTCGTCGCCAGGCTCGAGCAGGCGGTGGTGCGCCGGGGTGACTGGCAGCTCGGCCCCGTCGACGTCGGCGTCGCCTGGGCGGAGCGCCTCGCGATCCTCGGGCCGAACGGTTCGGGGAAGTCGACGCTGCTCGCCGCCCTGCTCGGACGGATCGACCTCACCTCCGGGCGCCGCACCATCGGTCCGTCGGTCGTCGTGGGAGAGCTGGGCCAGGAGAGGCTGCGTTTCGCCGCAGGATCGCGAACGCTCGCGGACGAGTTCCTCGCCGCGACCGGGATGAAGGTGTCGGAGGCGCGCTCGCTCCTCGCAAAGTTCGGCCTCAGCGCAGGGCATGTCTCGAGAGTGGCCTCGACGCTCTCCCCGGGTGAGCGCACGAGGGCCGAGCTGGCACTGCTGATGGCGCGAGGCACGAACTGCCTCGTCCTGGACGAGCCCACGAACCATCTCGACCTGCCGGCGATCGAGCAGCTGGAGCAGGCGCTCGTCGCGTGGCCGGGCAGCCTCCTGCTCGTCACCCACGACCGGCGACTGCTCGACGCCGTGCCCGTCACCCGCCGCCTCCGCCTTGCAGATGGGCAAGTGGTGAAGGACGAGCCGGCGTGAGGCGCCCACGTCCACCGGAGAGCCCGGACGGGGGTTGCCAAGCTCCTAGCCTTCACGTCGTGCCTGACGGGAGCGACATCGCGCCGGCGACCGTGACCGACGACGAGGCGATGCGCGTGGCACTCGCAGAGGCCGGCATTGCCGCCGCGGCCGGCGACGTGCCCGTCGGCGCCGTAGTGATCGCCGGCGGTGAGATCGTCGCCCGGCGCCACAACGAGCGGGAGGCAACCTGCGATCCCACGGCGCACGCAGAAGTTCTGGCGCTGCAGGACGCGGCCGCCGTCCTCGGCTCCTGGCGCCTTTCCGGTGCCAGCCTCGTCGTGACACTCGAACCGTGCGTGATGTGTGCCGGAGCTGCACTCGCGGGGCGAGTCGCCCGGATCGTCTTCGGGGCCTACGACCCAAAGGGGGGAGCCTGCGGGTCGCTCTACAACGTCTGCGTGGACCCGCGCCTGAACCACGAGGCTGCGGTGGTCTCGGGAGTGCTCGCCGAGGAGTGTGCTGACCTCCTGCAGTCCTGGTTCGCCGACCGGCGCCTCGGAGACGGCGCCTGACCGTCGACCGCTTTCCGGCGAGAGGTAAGATTCACTGTCGTTTCTCCGGCTCGGAGTCGGTGGGGGCAGAGATGGGCACACGAGCGAGACTGGCCATCATCGCGGCCGGCGCCGGGGCGGTCGCACTCCTCGCGGGCGGCTGCACCTCATCGGTCCAGAATGCCCTCGACGCTCCGATCCAGGTCATCCCGAAGACCGACGTCGTGGTGGAGACGAACCTGCAGGGCGCCATCCAGGCTGCCCAGACCGCTCTCGAGGTCTCCGGCTCGTTCAGCTCCTTCGGCAGCTCGTCTGCCGGCGGCGTCGACATGACCGCCGGAGCCTCCGGCGCACCCGGGCAGATCTCCTACGCCGTGACGCCGGGCGGCGCCGGCATCGTCCTCGTCGGATGGAACCGTGCCGACGAGCACTGTGTCGGGGCGCTCTACGTCCACTCCGCCCTGGCGACTCCGGTGCTCGGCGAGTCGGCCCCCGGCCAGTACTACTTCATCGCCCCGGCCGGCTCCTCCTCGGTCTGCAGCGCCTCGAGCTTCGCCACCATGGCGTCGGCACCGGGCGGGTGGCCCTACGAGCCGAGCACGAACCCGCCGAACAGCTGAGACGGCGCTCGGTGCGGCGCGAGCTGCCCGTTGCCGCAGGGGTGCTCGCCTGGCCGTGTGGGGCCTGGGTGAGGAAGCTCCGGACAGCGCGTCACTAGGCGTTGCTCGGAACGAGCACGAGAGTGCCCGAGTCCGGCGGTCTCGATCTCCGATCACACGGTGCTGCCGAGGCGGAGAGGCTGTGCCAACCCCGTTCCAATCGGCTGCGACCTCTCCAGCCTCTC